>OGQH01002075.1_pt1 | contig 14938 bp, 14 predicted proteins | sample 1553181 | NCBI WGS metagenome assembly OGQH01 (sample SAMEA2579946, study PRJEB22360) | human gut metagenome | biome: human gut; feature: human-associated habitat; material: faeces | place: Denmark | collected 2008/2010 | reverse complement strand
AGCAGGGCGGCCTCGACGCCCCGGGAAGGGAACGCCTTCCCCCCGCCGTAGGCTGGCTCAAGCGTTCCACGCTCGAACGCCAATCCCTTGCCGGAAAAACCGTCGTCATCCTCGGCGGCGGCGGGGTCGCCTTTGACTGCGCCTTCACAGCCCGCCGCCTCAACGCCGCAGCCGTACATATCGTCTGCCTCGAACCCGCCGACGCCATGCGCGCGCCCGCCGAGCCGCCCCACGGGGAATAGCCTTGCGTGGATATTTCCAGTTCTTCCGCATGGTGGAAAATCCAAGAAAGCGCGGCGGTCATGTCTTCATAGGCCACGGCCTGACTGCCGGTGCGGTATTGCAGGACAAAGGCATTATAACCCTTGCGACTCAGTACATCCGCCAGCGGAAATCCTTCGTGCAGAGAACCGACATAGCTAAAGCCTCCACCCGGAAAAATCAGGGCAAAGGGCGCACCGGGCTTGCCTCTGTAATAAAACAAGCCGGTTCGCTCCTGCTTTTCCCCCTCCGTATAGAAAGGATAAAACACGGCCTTGCCGGTCATGGCATCATTTATCATGCGGTTCAGAGCAGCCGTCACAATGCTGGGCCGCACATGACTATGCCAGGGCATAAGCCTGCCGACTTCACGCAAAGGCAAACGGCTTTGTGCGTCACCGGGACGCGGCACGAGATGTTCCCCAAATCCGGTAAAAGCAGGGTGGTTCACCATGTCGGCGACAGTATCTGATTCCGTAAGCCATGCAGGTTCGTCCATGTCCTCCTCCATACTGCCTTTCGCGGAACAAGCGGTCGAGGCGGAGAAAACCGTTGTTCCGATCAGTAAAAAGAAGAGGCAGAGAAACTTCATTATGCAGGGGATGAAAGAAGGAAAGACCTCTGCGTTTTTTAGAGGTAACGACGTTTTTCCGTCTGTACTCATGTCTTATTTTTCAGGCTTCAACGGCCCATAGAAGTAAGATGCCGTAGCCCCGCCGTCGATCAGAAAATCCGCGCCGGTGATGAACGCGCCTCTGTCGCTCATGAGCAGCTCTGCGACGTTGGCGACTTCATCAGCCGTTCCGGGCCGTCCGGCGGGGCATTTCGCAAACATATTCCTGTAGAAATCACCTCGTGGCCCGTTGAACTCATCGAGTGCCAGCGGCGTCACAATGATGCCGGGGGAAATGGAATTGATTCGCGCTCCCCTGTTTCCCCATTTGACAGCTTCCGCCATAACTCTTTTCACATTGCAACGTTTTGCCATCTGGTAGGCATGCAGCGTATCTTTGATGTTTTGGGGCTGAAGGGCTTCCAGGGCAAGCAATTCTTCCGTGGGAACCGTTGCAAGTTGTTCATCAAGCTCTATGCCGAGGGCAGGCATCCGATGCCCGGACTGACTGGAAACAGTCACGCCGACGCCGCCTTTGCCGATGACCTTGCCGACTTCCTCCAAAAGAACGGCGGTGCCGTACAAATCTACTTTCAAAATGGTTTCTATGGAGGCTTGGCTGGGAGAAACGCCCGCCGCATTAACGAGCATAGAAATCTCCCCGTACTGTTGCGCAGTGTCTATCAACGCAAGGATTGACGCACGGGAAGACAAGTCCATTTCAACAGGGACGGTAGTAAACCCCGCCTTGTTCATGGTGTCGGCTATTGCTTCCGCATTCTCCCTGCGCTTGTCGCCAATGACTATCTTCATCCCGTATCCCACCCGGCGGGCTATGGCCATACCGATCTGCCCTGCGCCGGTCAAAAGCATCACATTTTTCATGGAAACACTCCTGAGCATCATCGAATGAATAAAAATATAGTCTTGTTATGAAAGGCGGTTAAAAATACGTTTCATCCACGCTAAGTTGAGCCAGCGCAGCATTGATGGCCGCCAGTTCCTCCGGGGAAAGCACTATCCGTGCCGCCCCCAGATTTTCTTCCAGCCGCACGGGATTCGTCGTGCCGGGGATGGGGATGATGAAAGGCCGTTGCGCCAGTTCCCAGGCAAGCACAATCTGGGCGGGCGTGGCCTGTCTGCTTTCGGCCATGTCCCGGATAAGCTCCAGCAGAGCCTGATTGCGTTCCATAACCTCCGGCCTGAATCTCCCCATGAAACCGCGAAAATCGCCTTCTCCGTACACGGTATCACGAGTGAAGCGCCCGCTCAGAAAACCGTTACCCAAGGGGCTGTAGGCGACAAAAGCGATATTCATGGCCGCGCACAGGTCGAACAGCCCCTGTTCAGGTTCACGCCACATCATGGAATATTGGTTTTCCACCGCCGCCAGAGGGCAGACGGCATGGGCGCGTTTCATATAGTCCACAGGCGCATTGGAAAGCCCCCACCCCAGAATCTTGCCTTCCCGAATCAGGTCATGCATGGTTTCTGCGACAAGCTCCGGTTCCACATGAGGGTCTACCCTGTGCTGGTAATACAGGTCGATATGGTCGGTTCTCAGACGGCGCAGCGAACCTTCAGCCTGAACGCGGATGGACGCGGGCTTGCTGTCCAGCAGATTGACCGTCTTGCCGTCCTCGATGCGCTGTCCTGCTATGCCGAATTTTGTTGCCAGCACAACCTGCTCACGAACGGAAGAAAAAGCTTCGCCCAGCAGTTCTTCATTGGCTTCGCCATAAACAACAGCGGTATCAAAGAATGTGCACCCCAAATCCACAGCATGGCGGAGCAGTTTGACCATGTCTTTCCTGGGGGCAGGTTTGCCATAAGCATGATCCATGCCCATGCAGCCAAGCCCTATGGAGGAAACAGCCTGTCCGTTGCCTAACGTCCGATTTTTCATGTTTTCTCCTTGCCGTTATGCCTTGCGGCCCATGTCATAGGCTTCCTGCATGGCAGGTTTGGATTCGATTTCTCCCGGCCCGTACACGCCTTTTCCATAGATGACGCCGCGCTCAATGGAACCTTCAAGGCATCTGGCCAGACCGCGAAAACATTCAAGCGTGCAATCCATGACGGTATCGCCTTCCTCTGCGGCGGTCATGATGTAATAGAATTCCTTGTTTTTGATGGTCAGCCACTGCGCCACAGTGCGGTCGATGAGTGCCTTCATCTGCGCGTCGATGGAATAGAAATAAACGGGGCTGGCCATGACAAGCACGTCGGCTGCATTCATTTTGTCGAGAATATCAGCCATATCATCCTTGATGATACAGATGCCGCCACTTTTTTTACAGTGATAGCAGGCCAGGCAGTAACCGATTTTCTTGTCGCGCAGAAAAATGGTTTCCACCTGATGGCCGCTTTCCTCCGCGCCGTGTGCAAAGGCACGGCACAGTGCGGCGGAATTGCCGTTCTTGCGCGGGCTGCCCGCCAGAATGAGAATGTTCTTGCTCATGGTCTTCTCCTTATTTTTTCAGTCCAATTTCCTTCAGCCATTCCGCCACGCCGGACGGTGCCCGTTCCATACGGCTCCGGGAAAGGGAGTAACCGTTGCGTATCACAGTTGCTCCGGGCTGTTTGTCCTGCATGGTTCGGATAGTACGGGAAAAACCGCTGCCTCCGTGGGTGCAGAAGGGAATAAGTGTCTTGCCGGAGAAATCGTACTGCTCCAGAAACGAGTACAGAATCATCGGCATGTCGCCCCACCAGTTGGGATACCCGATAAAGATGGTGTCGTAGGCTTCGGGCGCTTCGATCTTTCCCGCAATGGCCGGGCGGGCGTCCTGTTCCTGTTCTTCCCTGGCCAAATCGACAAGGGTACGGTGGTCTGTGGGATACGGTTTCGGCGGCGGGATGCGGAAAATGTCGCCGCCGGTCATTTCCTGTATCAACTGTGCCACATACTGGGTATTCCCCAATACTTTTCCGTTGATGACTACAGTGCTGTTCTCTTCCTCACGACTCATGTTGTGAGGATTGTTCGTTTCCGGCATGGAAAAATAGACGATAAGGGGCTTTTTCCCTTGTTTTTCTGCGGCCTGCACCGGGAAAACGCGGAATATGGGGGTGAAAAGCCCGAAAACGGCGGCCAGTCCGGTCAGTTTCAGCATGTCTCTGCGGGAAACAGTGTGGTTTTGCATAGTGTTATCCTACTTGGAGGGATATTGCTCATCGCTGACCTGTTCCATCCACGTCACGCTTTTGCCGTCCAGCCGTTCGCCTATGGCGAGATGCGTCATGGCGGCATCCGGGGCCGCGCCGTGCCAGTGCACCACGCCGGGGCCGATCTCGACCACGTCGCCCGGCAGCAATTCCCGCGCAGGTTCGCCCTTGGCCTGATAATACCCCCGGCCGCTCACGGCGACGAGCAGCTGCCCGCCCGTGTGGCTGTGCCAGTTGTTCCGGCACCCCGGCTCGAACGTGACGTTCGAAACGGGGCAGTTCAGGGCCTGGTCATGCGTCAGCCGCGCAAGATAGGCCTGCCCGGTAAAATACTTCGTAAACATCTCCGGCAGCTTCTCCCCCCGGGGGAAAACCGATCCGTATATCCTCTCCTTCGTTTCCATCCTTCCCGTATCGTTGGTTTGTGCGTAAATTTCCGCCGTCAGCGCCAGCGCCGCGACAAACGCCGCAAGAATTCCTTTTTTCATCCGCAGGCTATTTATCGAGGTCGTACTTCATAGTCCCGAGCCATTCGACCGTCTGCGGATCGCGGTGCGAGAGGAAACAGCTCTGCTTCATGTCGAGCGCGGCGATCCGTGCCATATCCTCCGGCGGGAGGGTGAAATCGAACACGTCAATATTCTCGGCCATACGCTCCTTATGCACCGACTTGGGAATGACCACGATGCCGCGCTGGATCAGCCAGCGCAGGACGACCTGCGCGACCGATTTGCGGTGTTTCGCAGCCAGGTCTGTCAGCACCTCGTTCCCGAACAGGTTGTTGCGCCCCTCGGCAAACGGCGCCCATGCCTCGGCCTGCACGCCGTATCGGGCCATGATGCCGGCCTCCTCCGCCTGCTGGCAGAAGGGATGCGTCTCGACCTGGTTCACGGCGGGCACGACCTCGTTGTGGAGGATCAGGTCGACCAGTCTGTCGGGCTGGAAGTTGCTCACGCCGATCGCACGGACTTTCCCCTCCCTGTAAAGCTCCTCCATCGCCCGCCACGCGCCGTAGACGTCGCCGAAAGGCTGGTGGATCAGGTACAGGTCGAGGTAGTCGAGTTGCAGCCGCTCCAGCGACGCGGCGAATGCCCGCTTGGCGCTTTCGTACCCGGCATCCTGCACCCAGAGCTTCGTCGTGATGAAAAGTTCCCCGCGGGGGATGCCGCTCCGGCGGACGGCCCGCCCCACGGCGCGTTCGTTCATATAGGCGGCTGCCGTGTCGACCGGTAACCGGCCGCCAGGGCTTCCGACACGCACCGTTCGCAAATCGCCTCGTCCACCTGGTAGACACCGAACCCCAGCACCGGCATCTCCACACCATTGTTTAAAATCTTCGTTTCCATAGTTTTATCGCCTTAACAAATTTTCATATTGCAAAAGTAGGGGATTCCGCACTGCCCGTCATTACCCGGATTACAGTTCGTCATACCATTATTACCGATCTGCCGCAGCAGGTGCGGCAAGCAAAGAAAAAAACACTAACTTTGTGTCAAACAAACCGGAACAACTATGGAAGAGATCGCAAGGCTGGATCATGTGTACCAGTATAACGAACTGATGGGAATCGAAACCCTGCACCCGCTGGTCAGCGTCATCGACATGTCGAAATGCCCGCGCATGCGTCACTCGCGCCGCCTGTACGGGTTCTACTGCATCTTCCTGAAAGATGTCAAATGCGGCGACCTGCGCTACGGGCGCAACTACTACGACTACCAGGAAGGGACGCTCGTTTTCACGGCCCCGGGACAGGTGGTCGGCGTCGAGGATAACGGCGAGGTTTTCCAGCCCAAAGGCTGGGCGCTGCTGTTCCACCCCGACCTGATCCGCGGCACGTCGCTCGGACGCAGCATCGACCGCTACACCTTCTTCTCCTACGAATCCTACGAGGCGCTGCACCTCTCGGAACAGGAGCGGCATATCGTGATCGACTGCCTGCAGAACATCGCGGGCGAATTGCAGCACTCCATCGACAAGCACAGCCGGACGCTGATCGTCTCGAACATCGAGCTGCTGCTCAATTACAGCATCCGGTTCTACGAACGGCAGTTCACCACGCGCAGCGACGTCAACAAAGATGCGCTGTCGGGATTCGAACGGCTGCTCAACGACTATTTCCGGGACGACGCGCCGCAGCGCGACGGGGTGCCTTCGGTACGCTGGTGCGCCGAGCAGCTGCACCTTTCGGCCAACTATTTCGGCGACCTGGTAAAAAAGGAGACCGGGAAATCGGCGCAGGAATACATCCAGCTGAAAGTCATCGACATCGCCAAGGAACGCATGTTCGACACGACCAAGTCGATCAGCGAAATCGCCTACGAGCTCGGGTTCAGGTATCCGCAACACTTCACGCGCCTGTTCAAGAAATGCGTGGGGCAGTCGCCCAACGAATACCGGACACAAAACTGACCCGGCGGCACGGCCGGCAAAAGGAGAGGCGGACGGGAAAACCGGAGAGAACGGCGGACTAAACGGTAAAAACAGGCCGGCACAAACAGTTCGCCCGGACAAAACGCAGGCTTCCACCCGGACAAAACGCAGGCTTCCGCATAGCATACGAAAATCCCCGCACACTTTACCAGTGTACGGGGATTTCAAATTCCGGGGCGCTTCGCGGCATATCCGGCCAACCGGTTCCCTGCCCCGGCCAGTCCCGAACTACACCGGATGCCAGCCAGCCGGCAGCAATTTCCACAGCGGTACCACCCGTGCGGCATCGGGCGGCCGGCCCGCTACGCCTCAGGACTTTTTCCCCTGATTGGCGACGGCTGCCATCAGCCGGGCTATCTCGTCGGGATCGCCCAGGAAATGATCCCCCGCGTAGTTGAGACCCTCGTCGAACTCGAAGACATAAGGCACGGCGGTCGGGAGGTTGAACTCCGAAATCGCCTCGTCCGAAATGCCTTTCAGGTGCTTGATGATGCCGCGCAGGCTGTTGCCGTGGGCGACGACCAGGATGGCGTCGTGATGCGCCAGCGCCGGCAGGATCTCGCATTTCCAGTAGGGCATAATACGCGCGACGGTGTCGCTGAGCGATTCGGTGCGGGGCAGTTCCGCCTCGGGGACATCGCGGTAACGGGGATCGAAACGCGGGTTGCGCGGGTCTTCCTCGCCCAACGGCGCCGGGGCGACGTCGTAACTGCGGCGCCAGATGTGTACCTGTTCGTCGCCGTACTTTTCGGCGGTCTCCCGTTTGTTGAGCCCCTGCAACATCCCGTAATGCTTTTCATTGAGCCGCCAGCTCTTCGAGACCGGGATCCAGTCCTGATCCAGTTTGTCGAGCACCACGTCGAGCGTCTTGACGGCGCGTTTCAGGTAGGAGGTATAGGCATGCCCGAACAGGAAACCCTCCTTGCGGAGCAGCTCCCCGGCCCTGGCCGCTTCGGCAACGCCTTTCTCGCTCAGATCGACATCCGTCCATCCCGTAAAACGGTTTTCCCTGTTCCATGTGCTCTCGCCGTGGCGGAGCAAAACTACTTTTTTCATCCTATCGCTTTTTCAGGTTCGGCACGCACCTCGTTCACCAATTTGCGGTGCTTGTCGAAATCGTTAATATTCTGCAATGTAGTATGCGCTATATTATCCAACGCTTCACGTGTGAAAAAACCCTGGTGCGAGGTCATGATGACGTTGTTGAACGACAGCAGGCGCGCCAGGATGTCGTCGTCCATGATCCGGTCGGAGGTATCCTCGTAGAAATAGGCGGCCTCCTCCTCGTAAACGTCCAGCCCGGCTGCCCCAATCTTCTTCTCCTTCAGCCCCTCGATCAGCGCCTCGGTATGGATCAGCTGGCCGCGCCCCGTATTGATCAGGATCACGCCGGGCTTCATCTTGCCGATGGCATCGCCGTTGATCATATAGCGCGTCTGGTCGGTCAGCGGGCAGTGCAGCGAAATGATGTCCGCACGGCGGTAAAGCTCGTCGAGCGTCACGTATTCGACCTGCGCCTGCGCGGCGTATTCCGCATCGGGGAAGATGTCGTAAGCCAGCACCTTCATGCCGAACCCCTTGAGTATCCGGATCAGCTCACGGGCGATCTTGCCGGTGCCGATGATGCCCGCCGTCTTGCCGTACATGTCGAACCCCATCAGGCCGTGCAGCGAGAAATTCCCGTCGCGCGTGCGCCAGTAGGCACGGTGGACTTTGCGGTTGAGCGCCAGCATCAGCGCCACGGCATGTTCCGCGACGGCATGGGGCGAATAGGCCGGAACGCGCACGACGGGGATGCCGTATTCGGCCGCGGCCTTCAGGTCTACGTTGTTGAAGCCGGCGCAACGCAGTGCGATCAGTTTCACGCCCATCGCGGCCAGCTGGCGTATCGTGCCGGCGTCGGCCGTGTCGTTGACGAAGATGCAGACCGCGTCGGCCCCCTGCGCCAGCAGGGCGTTGTTGCCGTTCAGGTGGCTGCGGTGGTAATTGAACTCGAACCCGCAGGACGCATTGGCGCGGTCGAACGACTCGCGGTCGTAGGGTTGGGTTCCGAAGAATGTTATTTTCATAAATGCACTTTTTTCCTCTTTTATCGTACAGAAAACGGTTTTGCACGGCCGGTTATTATGCGATCGTGACCTCGGGGTCGAGATATACGTCCTGGATGGCGTTGAGCAGCGCCACGCCCTCCTTCATCGGGCGCTGGAACGCCTTGCGGCCGCTGATAAGCCCCATGCCGCCGGCCCGCTTGTTGACGACGGCCGTCATCACGGCCTCCTGCAAATCGGATGCCCCGTGCGACTCGCCGCCGGAATTGATCAGCCCGACGCGCCCCATGTAACCGTTGGCCACCTGGTAGCGGCAAAGGTCGATCGGATGCTCCGTCGTCAGCTTGGTGTAAACCTCGTCGCGTGTCTTGCCGAAGCCGATGGCACGGAACCCGCCGTTGTTCACCGGCAGCTTCTGTTTCACGATATCGGCCTTGATCGTCACACCCAGGTGGTTCGCCTGCCCCGTCAGGTCGGCCGAAGCATGGTAATCCACCCCGTCCTTCCTGAAACCCTCGTTGCGCAGGTAGCACCACAGGATCGTCGCCATGCCCAGCTCGTGCGCATAGTCGAACGCCCCGGCGATCTCCACCAGCTGGCGGCGGCTCTCCTCCGACCCGAAATAGATCGTAGCCCCCACGGCGGCGGCGCCCATGTTCCAGGCGTCGCGCACGGTACCGAACATCACCTGGTCATAGGTGTTGGGGTAGGTGAGCAGCTCGTTGTGGTTGAGCTTGACGATGAACGGTATCTTGTGCGCATATCTGCGTGCCACGGCGCCCAGCACGCCGAAGGTCGAAGCCACGGCATTGCAGCCGCCCTCGATGGCCAGCCTGACGATATTCTCCGGATCGAAATAGGCCGGGTTCGGGGCGAACGACGCCCCGGCGGAGTGTTCGATGCCCTGATCCACGGGCAGGATCGAGACATAGCCCGTACCGGCCAGGCGCCCGTGGGCGAGGATCCATTGCAGGCTGCCGAGCGTCCGGATGTTGCGGTCGGACTCCATCCAGACCTTGTCGACCGTATCGGGTGCGGGCAGGTAAAGCTGGCTCTTGTCGATCGTCCGGCACACATGGGAAAGGTAGTATTCGGCCTTCTCCCCGAGAATTTCAATGGTTTTCATAATTTTACGATATTAAGTGATTCGAGTTTATTTACTGCAATTCGGGTTCCAAACACGCCCGGCGCCCCGCGACAAAACGAAAGCCGCCCGGCGGGGCGGCTTATTTCTTGGTGTTACGGTACTCGGTGGGAGATTCACCCGTATGCTTCTTGAAATAGCGCCCCAGGTAGGACTGGTCGGGGAAATGCAGGCGGTAGGCGATCTCCTGCACCGACAAGTCCGTCGATTGCAGGAGCATCTTGATTTCCAGCAAGACCGACCGGTCGATGAACTCCTTGGCGGTGCTGTGCGCGATCGTACGCACGATGGTCGAAAGGTAACGGGTGGAAATGCAGAGTTTGTCGGCGTAGAACGACACTTCGCGCTCCTGTGAACTGAACTCGTGCACGAGGGCCACGAACCGGTGGAACAGCTCCGTCTGCCGCGTGGTCGACTCGGGCATCTGGCGCTGCATGCCTGCAAAGCGCTGCAACTTGTCGTAAATCTCCATCAGCACGTTCTGCAAGCGGTTACGGATGATCGTGTTGCGGAAAATATTGTTCCGGTCGCGGTAGGTATAGGCCGCCATCTGGAACCAGATGCCCGCCCCCTCGACGATACGCGCCGGGGGATAGGTGATCGGATTCTCGCGCAGGGTGCGGAAAAAGGAGGGTTCGAGCCGGAAGCGGAATGCCGCCTCGGAGAAAATATCGAGTGAAAAGGCACAGAACGTCACCCGAAAGTCCTCGGTACGCCCCGTGAGCATCAGCACCGACCCGGGCAGAATGAGTACCAGGGTATTCCGCTTCACGAGTCCTCCGTATTGGTTTACAGTCACATGGGCGCTGCCTTTGCGGCAAAACAAGATAGCCCCTCCCTCGCAGCGGTTCGCGTAGTTGTTGAAATAGGAAAAATCGGATTCCCCGACTACGAATTGTTCTTCGGCGGTGGTAATTAGAGGGTTTATGGCGGACATATGAATTCGTTTTTCGAACAAATTTAGCGCATTTTTCGATATTCTCCTAAAATTTGTTCCGAAAAATACCAACACTGTTCGCAATATAAAGGCACGATCACACCCTTTTTAGGGTACTTTTGCAACGAAAAAAGTTTTTTTAGTTTAAAACAGGAGAAAATATGAAGCAAACATTTGTGAAAGCTGCTATCATGGCAAGCTTCATGGCAGCCGTTTCGTGCGGTCAGGCACCCACGGAGCAAGGCCCCGCGCAATACGGCGTGATGACCATTGCCACCACCAACCGCGAAATCCCGACCAACAAGTCGGCGACGATCCGCGGACGCCAGGACATTCAGATTTACCCGCAGGTTTCGGGTACCATCTCCGAACTGCGTGTTGCCGAGGGAGAGTCGGTATCGAAAGGACAGACGCTTTTCATCATAGACCAGGTACCTTACAAGGCTGCGCTCCAGACCGCAGAAGCCAATGTCGCAGCGGCGAAAGCCAGCGTGGCGACGGCCCAGCTGACGTATGACAGCAAGAAGGAGCTTTTCGCAAAGAACGTCGTGTCGCAGTACGACCTCTCGACGGCCGAAAATACGCTGCTGACGGCCAAGGCGCAGCTCGCACAGGCCGAGGCACAGCGGGTAAACGCCGCAAACAACCTCTCCTATACGGTCGTGAAGGCCCCGTCCAACGGCACGGTAGGCCAGCTGCCGTACCGTGTAGGCTCACTGGTAAGCGCGTCGATCCCGCAGCCGCTGACGACCGTGTCGGACAACTCGGAGATGTACGTGTATTTCTCGATGAGCGGCAACGAGTTGCTCAGCCTGACGCGCAAATACGGTTCGATCGCCAATACGCTCAAGAACATGCCCGACGTACAGTTACAGCTCAACGACGGCTCGCTCTACGACCAGCCGGGGCGCATCGAATCGATGAGCGGCGTCATCGACCCTTCGACGGGCAGCACGCAGCTGCGCGCGGTGTTCCCCAACACGAACGGCCTGCTCCACAGCGGCGCACCCGGCAACCTGATCCTGCCCATCAGCTACACGGACTGCATCGTGGTTCCGCAGGTGGCGACATTCGAGCTGCAGGACAAAGTGTACGTATATAAGATTGTAGACGGCAAGGCCTCCTCGGTCATGATCGACGTGGAAAAGATCAACAACGGCCGGGAGTATATCGTCAAATCGGGCCTCGTTCCGGGTGACGTCATCGTAGCCGAAGGCGTAGGCCTGCTGCGCGAGGGTACCCCCATCGTAGCCAAGACGCAGGGCGCCGCACCCCAGGCCGCACCGGCAGCTGCCGCCCAAACCGAAACCGAAAAGGAGGAATAACCTATGACACTGAAACATTTTATCGAACGACCCGTACTGGCGTCGGTCATATCCATCGTAATCGTAATCGGCGGTCTGATCGGTCTGGCGACGCTGCCCGTGGAGCAGTATCCCGACATCGCACCCCCGACGGTGATGGTGCGCGCCTCATATCCGGGTGCCAGCGCCGAGACGATCCAGAAATCGGTCATCGTACCGCTCGAGCAGGCTATCAACGGTGTGGAGGACATGACATACATGACTTCCAGCGCCGCTCTGGGCAGCGCAAGCGTAACTGTCTATTTCCGCCAGGGCACCGACCCCGACATGGCTGCCGTCAACGTGCAGAACAAAGTATCGCGCGCTACGGGACAGCTGCCTTCCGAAGTCACGCAGATCGGTGTGACGACCATGAAGCGACAGACCTCCATGGTGAAGATTTTCTCGCTTTACAGCCCCGACGACACTTACGACGAAACGTTCCTGTCGAACTACTCGAAGATCAACATCGAACCCCGCATCCTCCGTATCGCGGGTGTCGGCGAGGCCTTCACGCTCGGTGCCGACTACTCGATGCGTATCTGGCTCAAGCCCGATGTGATGGCCCAGTACAAACTCATCCCGTCGGACGTGACGGCGGCGCTCGCCGAGCAGAACATCGAATCGGCGACCGGTTCGCTGGGTGAAAACTCGGAGAACACATTCCAGTATACGATGAAATACCGCGGACGTCTGATGACCCCGGAAGAGTTCGGGGAGATCGTACTCGTGGCTCAGGACGACGGCACGATCCTGCGCCTGAAGGATGTCGCGGACATCGAGCTGGGAAGCGAATCCTACGCCTACAAAGGCTACACCAACGGCCATCCGGGCGTCAGCACGATGGTCTTCCAGACCGCCGGTTCGAACGCCACGCAGGTCGTAAATGAAATCGACGCCCTGCTGGCCGAGATCGAAGCCGAACTCCCGAAAGGCGTCGCCATCGCACACCTGCAGAGTGTGAACGACTTCCTCTACGCTTCGATCAACGAGGTAATCAAGACTCTGATCGAGGCCATCCTCCTGGTGGTGCTCGTAGTCTATGTCTTCCTGCAGGATATCCGTTCGACACTTATCCCCACGGTTTCGATCATCGTATCGCTGGTCGGTACGTTCGCCTTCCTCTCGGTAGCGGGCTTCTCGATCAACCTGCTGACGCTCTTCGCGCTCGTTCTTGCGATCGGTACGGTCGTCGACGACGCCATTATCGTGGTGGAGGCTGTCCAGGCGCGTTTCGACGTGGGATATAAGTCCTCCTATATGGCTACCATCGACGCCATGTCGGGTATCACCTCGGCCATCATCACCTCGACGCTGGTCTTCATGGCCGTGTTCATCCCCGTGTCGATGATGGGCGGTACGTCGGGTGTATTCTACACGCAGTTCGGTATCACGATGGCCGTGGCCGTGGGTATCTCGGCGCTGAACGCCCTGACGCTCTCGCCCGCACTGTGCGCCCTCATCCTGAAACCCTACCTCGACGAAAACGGCGAGATGCGCGACAACTTCGCCGCCCGCTTCCGCAAGGCATTCAACTCGGGATTCAGCACCCTGATCAACAAGTACAAGCACGGCGTGCTGCTCTTCATCAAGCACAAGTGGCTGATGTGGTCGACGCTCGGCCTGGCATTCGCCGCACTGATCCTGCTGATGAACAGCACCAAAACGGGTCTGGTGCCCGACGAAGACCAGGGTACGATCATGGTGAACGTCACCACGGCTCCGGGTACTTCGCTCGCCGAAACGCACGTCGTCATGGAGCAGGTTGCGGATCGCATCCAGGCAATCCCCCAGATCAGGGACTTCATGCAGGTGGCAGGTTACGGCATGATCGCCGGCCAGGGCTCCTCCTACGGTATGTGTATCATCAAGCTCAAGGACTGGGAAGAGCGCCCGGACAAGGCAGATGCGGTGAACGCCGTGATCGGCCAGATATACGGACGCACGGCTGACATCAAGGACGCACAGATTTTCGCCGTGGCACCGCCGATGATCTCGGGTTACGGAACCTCGACCGGCTTCTCCATGCACCTGCAGGACAAGTCGGACGGCAGCCTGACGGACTTCTACAACATCTACCTGCAGTTCATCGGTGCGCTGAACCAGCGCCCGGAGATCGAACGTGCCTACTCGACCTTCAACATCAACTTCCCGCAGTATGTCGTAAGCATCGACGCGGCGAAGGCCAAGCGGGCCGGCATATCGCCGAGCACGATCCTCTCGACGCTTTCGGGTTACTACGGCGGGCAGTACGTTTCGAATGTCAACCGTTTCTCGAAAATGTACTACGTGACGATCCAGTCCGACCCGAAATACCGTCTTAACACCGAGTCGCTCAACAACGTCTTCGTCCGCACCAACGGCGGCGAAATGGCTCCCCTGGGCGAGTTCGTGGATCTGCAAAGGGTATACAGCTCCGAAGTGCTGAACCGTTTCAATATGTACAGCTCGATCGCCGTGAACGGAACGGCAGCCGACGGATATTCGTCGGGCGATGCCATCAAGGCCATCCAGGAGACGGCCGCCCAGGTACTGCCGAAGGGTTACGGCTACGACTTCGACGGTATCACCCGGGAGGAAGCACAGACCGGCAGCAACACGACGATCATCTTCGGGATCTGTATCCTGCTGATTTACCTCATCCTGAGTGCCTTGTACGAGAGCTTCCTGCTTCCGTTCGCCGTCATCCTCTCCGTACCGTGCGGCCTGCTGGGTTCGTTCCTCTTCGCCAAGATGTTGGGACTGGAGAACAACATCTACCTGCAAACGGGTATCATCATGCTGATCGGCCTGCTCTCGAAGACCGCCATTCTGATCACGGAGTATGCCTCCGACCGGCGCCGCGCGGGAATGACCGGGCAGCACCAGTGTCATTATAGCATGCCAGGAGAACATATGCAAACTTTTTGCCAAATTAGCAAAGGAAATCCATCGGAGCCTGTGATAAACTGGCCTACGATGAAAATGAGGCAGATTGCAATTTTCACAACAGGA
>OGQH01002065.1_pt1 | contig 15044 bp, 10 predicted proteins | sample 1553181 | NCBI WGS metagenome assembly OGQH01 (sample SAMEA2579946, study PRJEB22360) | human gut metagenome | biome: human gut; feature: human-associated habitat; material: faeces | place: Denmark | collected 2008/2010 | reverse complement strand
AGTTAAAGTTGTCGTATGGAACCGAAAAAATAAGTTGCTTAATGAGCAGACACTACATAATATAAATAGTACCGTCCATCCGGTCCTTTGGTAATATCCGGCGCATAAAGACACATTTTTCCTTCTCTGTTTAATGGATCTTCTGTTTTTTCATAAATCACGCCTTCATAACGCCAATTTCCAAGTTCATCAACTGGAGCAGACCAGCAGACATAATTGCCAAGACAGAAAACATGCCCGTTATAGTAATCGTGTGAACCATAAATATAAACCCTGTCTCCAAACACATACGGCTCACCGTCAGGTATATATTCCCATGACGGCAGATATGGATTAAATGCTTGCTTTTTCATCCCCCGTTTTCATTCCTCTCATTTCTTTCTACTTTTCTTTAAATACCATTTGTAAAAAGGCAACCGCACTGCGCCGCCAGAAATTCCAATCATGCCTTCCCTCTATAAAATATGAGGTCACCGGAACTCCATGCGCATTTACTTCCTCTGTATTTGCAATTGTTTTTTCATAAAATGCATCCTGTTTTCCACATGATACAAATAATAATTTCATTTTCTCCCTGAAAACTTCTTCCCGATACAACAGATATCTGTAATCTTCCTCATCATCTGCGATTACGAATCCACCGCTGAAAATACCGAGCCAGGAAAATAAATCCAGATGATGAAGCGCAATTTTCTGAGATTGCATTCCTCCCATGGAAAGACCGGCTATTGCCCTATGTTCTTTGTCAGAAATTGTCCTATACCGGGAATCAATATATGGAATGCAATCCTCTACCAGTTCCTCTTCAAACGACCCTACTGCCGGGTGGCTTGTTCCATCTGATCGAAATGCATAACCTGTATTCATTACGATGATCATCTCCTGCATTTTTCCTTCTGCAATCAACCCATCTGCAATATTTGCGATTTTTCCCTGATGCAGCCATCCAATTTCATTTTCGCCGCCGCCATGCTGCAGATAAAGCACCGGGTACCTTTTCCCACCGGCCGGATTATAATCTGCCGGTGTATAGACATAACAGAGTTTTTCTCTTTTCGTCTGGGTGGATTTGTAATAATTCATATGAATCTGCCCATGTGGTACATTCTTTAATTCATGGAAATGAAATTCCCGTTCCGGCACTTCCAGATAATTGATCGTCTGAAAGCATCCATAGCCGATGGGAGCCTGCTCATTGATGACCCTTGTTCCATTTACTTCAAACGCCACATAATGGAACCCCGGTTCTACCTCTTTCACTTCTCCAACCCAATAGCCTTCCTGCTTTGCATCCTTTTTAAGACTAATTTTTCCACAATCAAATACATCCACTTCCACCGTTTCTGCTCCCGGCGCATACAAAGATATTTCTACACTTTGTTCACCGGTATGTAAAAATCCGGGACGAATATCCACATATCGTCCAGCCGGTTTTCCATCCTTATCAGTTGCGAAGATCACCTGCTTATATACCGGATCAAAAAACAGTATCTGTTCCTCTAAAGTCTGTTTTAATAGCTGTTCTTCTCCCACTGGAAGCATTCCACATGAAAGGTTCTCATACTCAGATACAGCATCATCTGTCTTCTCTTCCCATCGAAACAACTCCGGCACAAAATCTGCGAGGCATTTTTTCCAGACATGCCACTCATGATACCCTTCATAATCTCTGCAGATACAATTAATTCCTATATTCTCGAAACATGTATCATAATACTTCTGTCCAGTCAGAATTTCTTTTTCTTCACTTCCACATCCTAAGAATGCCAGTTCTGCCTTATATTTTTTTTCATTCAATATCGTATTTAACGGTTCTAAGGAAACTCCCGAAAAAACTCCAAATGCCGAAAATAACTGTGGGTGTTTTGCCATAGCAAGGGCCGCCTGCGCTGATCCAAGAGAAAGACCTGCCACTGCCCGGTTGCTACGCCCTTTTTTTGTAGAAAAATGTGCATCTATATATGGGATTACATCATTTACCAGTTCTCCGTCAAAATCCCCAGGATAAAATACCGGATCTTCTCCCGGTTTGAATGCATAGCCACAGGTCATTACCACTAACATCTCCCTGCATTTTCCCTCTGCAATCAAATTATCCATAATAAAATTCATCTTGCCCTGCCATACCCAGTCTGTTTCATTTTCTCCAACTCCATGAAACAGATATAATACCGGATATTTCACACCTGATTTTACTTTTTCTTCATAACCAGCCGGTGTATACACATAACACTCCTTCAAATGCCTGTTGATACTGGACGTATACTTGCATATGCTGACTGTTCCATGCAAAACATCTTTTAGATAATAGAAATCCACCCCCTTTTCTGCTACCTCAAATGTATTCATTGCAGAAAAGCAGCCATAAGAAACACCTGCTTTGGGATTCCAAATCCTCACTCCATCTACATACCAGTGATAATCATGAAATCCAAAGTGAAACTTCTTCTTTCCGACAAAACCTCCCTGCCCATCTGGCTCTAATTCATAACGGCCGGTTCCGGCAAATCCGCCAAGACATCCAATTTCAACTTTTTTTGCATTTGGAGCATACAGATAAAATTCTACTTCCCCATCTTTTCCTACTGTAACACTCTGCCTCTCATCCCGATATACAACTCTTGCATAGTTTTCATCTCCTGCTATCATAACAACTTCTGCTGATTTATGAATCGGATCAAAAAAATCCGGATGAGTGCTGAGTGCCTGATTTTCTGACTCATACATACAGTTTTCCCCCTTACCCTTTCTCTGTTTTTTTTATCTCCTGTTTTTTAATTAAAATACCATGACTCCAATTCAAATCCTTTTCCACTGAAAATAAAATAAATATCATGCTTTCCTGCAATTTTTCTATCAATCTGTGTTGTGATTTCTGTGAATTCCATCGCATCATCCGGATCAATCTCTGCATATCCCAATACCTCTCCATCCAGTGAATCCATACAGATTTTTATGTATCCTGTTCCCTTGCCTCTTGCAGCAACACTAAATTCTTCCACATGTCTTGTTCCGAAATCTACTCCATAAACACCAATCCAGCTTCCGGTATGAATTCCAGTAACTATCATATCTCCAGAACCGCATTCTATGCTTTTCTCACCATATTGTGTTGTTTCAATTCCACCCATAACTCCCATGGTCACAGCCTCTACTTTCTGATATGGATTTAATGCTCCAAACTGTTCTACCCCTGTTAATGTTCCCTGTATCATTTCAATATTTCCTTCCTCATCAAATGTTACTTTATCAATATTGGTACTGCGATAGCCTTTGTTTATTCCCATCGCTTCTTCTAAAATTCTTGTATGGTATGCCATATACCACTGTCCTTCAAACTCAAACATACAGTGGTGATTATTTCCGCCTCTTCCAAAATAGTACTGTGGGTTCTTTAAAATCGGTCCGCATAACGTAAATGGTCCCATTGGATTATCACTGGACATCGTAATGATTTCTCCACTGCTGAATCCAATCTCATCTTCCTTCTCATTCGGCACATTAAAGTTTGAACAATAAGAATAGTAATAAATGCCATTGATCTTATTAATACCGGAATCTTCAAACAAATAAGAAACATTTTCGATTATAACCGGATCTCCGTCGAGACTTATCATATTATCAGAAAGCTTTGCGACACGCGCCGTTCCCGGATTAGCAGCTTTATCTTCACTTGGAATTCCTCCGCCAAAATAGATATAAGCAGATCCATCATCATCCATTAATACCGCAGGATCGAACAACCATGTGACCTCAGCACAGGTCGGCGTTGCCCGTGAAATCAGCGCCTCTCCTAATGGATCCGTAAATGGACCTGTCGGACTGTCACTTGTTAATACTGCAATTCCATTTCCACTGTTTGCAAAATACAGGAAAAATCTCATTTTTCCATCAATTTCTTTACAGGCTGCTGCCGGTGCCCAGGAATTATTTCCCCAAGTTGCTGCCCCATTTTTCGAAGCTGCATAAACACTTCCATGATCTGTCCAATTTACCAGATCTGCAGATGAGATCACATTAATCTTATATATATTGGAATAGTCATTTTCCAATATTTCTCCATTTTCATCCAGCATTGGTTCATCACATGTCATATAAAGATACACTCGCCCATCATAAACCATTGCATATGGATCTGCGCCAAAACGCTGTGTCATAACAGGATTATGATTCCCGATTTCCTTATAAGCCTTTTCCGGAAGTACGCTCTCAAATATTTTTTCCATCTCTGTTGTTGTCATTCTCATTTTCTCTCCTTCTGATTCTTGTTGAATTTCTGTAGACTCGTTTTCCACCTTTTGTTTTTTTTCCACTGTCATTTTTTCACTATCACAGCCATATATGCCAAATGCCAAGCTGATTGACAATTGTGCAAGTATAATTTTTTTCCACAAACTCCGGCTTAACCCCATTTGCTTTTTCATATTTTATATTTCCTCCGGTGCACCAATGATGACTTTATCATCCTGGTATTCCAGTTTTACCTTATTATCCCTAAGATTCATCTTATCGAGAATTTCTCTGGGAATCTGAACACGTCCCGCTTTATCTATGATGACATACTCCTCCTGAGTATCCTCGTTTCTCCAATCTACGGTAATTTCCTTTAACCGGTCCGCATATTTTTCCTTCAGAATTCTCTCACTGCTTATCTTTCCATCCCGGATTGCTACTACCCTTTTTACTTTTTTTGATAATGCCACATCATGTGTAACAATCAAAATAGTCTGTCCGGCTTTGTTTAATTCTGTAAAAATATCAAAAATCACATCTGCCGTTCTTGTATCGACGCTTCCGGTGGGTTCATCTGCCAGTAAAAGTCCGGGGGAATTCGCCAATGCAATTGCAATTGCAACCCTTTGCTGCTCTCCTCCCGACATGGTGCTCATTTTACTGTTCTTTTTTGTTTCCATTCCAACACGTTCCAACAATTCCAGTGCCTTCTCTTTTTTCTTTCTTTTATCCGACAAATGCATCGGAAGCATAACATTTTCCAGTGCCGACAGGTAGGGTAGAAGATTTCGTCCATTATTCTGCCAGACGAATCCAACTGTATCCCTTTTATACTCCACCAGTTCCTTTTCACTCATTTTAAAAAGGTTTTTCCCACATACAGTAAGGCTTCCCGCACTTGGTCTGTCCAGACCACCAATCATATTCAAAAACGTAGACTTTCCGCTCCCACTATTTCCAATCAATGCGGTCAGTTCTCCCGCTTCCACTGTAAGATCCAATCCCTGGAGGGCAAGCACTTCCGTCTGCTTTGTCTTGTAAATTTTTACCAGCCCGTCTGCTTGTATCATTGCTTCTGACATATCTGTTCTCCATTCTGAAGTTCGATTAACATATCACCTGCATCCATGAGACCTGTATCATGGGTTGTCATCAAAATTGTCACCCGTTCCTTCTTCGTAATCTCCTGAAACATCTGCACAATCTCTGCTGCCATTACACTGTCTAATTCAGCAGTAGGTTCATCTGCAAAAAGAATTCTTGGATGATGCGCGATGGCTCTTGCGATTGCTACTCTCTGCTGTTCCCCACCAGACATTTCAGCCGGCATATGCCTCATTCTGCCTGCCAATCCTACACGTCTCAAGCACTCTTCCACCCGTTCTTTCCGATTCTCGCTGATTCCTGCCATGCGAAGAGAAAATTCCACATTTTCAAATGCATTCATGGTAGGAATCAGCGATACTGCCTGAAAAACGAAGCCAAACATATTTCTTCTCATGTTTTCCCTGTCCGTTTCGGACATTTCCGTAATATCATTTCCGGCAATTCTTACTTTTCCGGAAGTAGGATAATCCAATGCACCTATAATATTCATCAAGGTAGTTTTTCCGGAACCGGATCGTCCCTTTAATATAGCAAACGCTCCTTCCGGAATAGAAACATTAATATCCTTCAATGCACAAAACTCCCCGCTACTCACTGCAAAAACCCGGTTTACATGTTCAGTTTCAATTATCCTTTCCATTATTCCTCTCCTAATTTCAGTGCCTTTGCAATATTCATTTTTAATACCAGAATTGTAAGTACACCTAAGCATATAATCATTACCGTTGCTGTCACTCCATATAGCTGTGCCAGATCACCTGAATTCGTCACCATTTTTACCGGAAGCACTTGATCTGCTCCCGCATAGGCAGCCTGAAATATGGACGTAAACATTACAGATGCAATTTTTCCGATTCCAAACCCGGCAAATACGGAAACTGCTCCCGAAAAAATCTGCTCAACAATCAGCATATGGAAAATTTCTTCTTTATGCATTCCACATGCTCTCAGTATGCCGAACATCAACTCCCTCGATCGAATCGACATAATCCAGTAAATAAGATATCCTGCTGCACACAATATCATTGTTACAATAAAACTCATGGTAAGTACTCCGTTCGTTCCCTGTAAAAGTGGATCGATAGATACATTGGCAAGATCTCTGTCCCTATCCGTATATGATTTTACGGACACCTCATTTTCTTCCATCCACTGATAAAAGAAATCTGTGCTTTCTCCCTCTTTCACTGTAATCCATACCTGGTATGGTGTTACTCCGAAATACTGCCGCAAAGCAGCGTAATCGGCTACTATCAGGTAATTATCTTTTTCCCTTAGCTCCCCTGCTTCATTCAATTCGATTGTCTTTGTCTGAAAACCCGGCCAGTACGAAACAAAGCCTACAATTTTCCCCTTGGCTTCCTTTTCGTCACCATTTTTAAAGTACAGTGTATCTCCCTCTTTCATTCCAAGCTCTGTCCGAAAACTATCCGATACCAAAATTCCTTCCGGTTCAACTGCAAGTTTATTTAAAAGCTGGTGATATGGCTCTGCCAGCAGTGTATCCGAGAGCTCTGTATTTTCTCCGAACTCTTTTGTATGAATTCCCATTAATGCTATACTCTGCCAGATGTTATCTTCTGTTTTTACAAAAGCCTTTTCATCATATATAACTTTCGTATAAGACTCTGCTTCTGTCATAGACGCATATCTTCCGTAGTCCGGCTCATAATACTGAAGCTCTGTCTGTTCCCCCGTCACAGATGCAAAAGATGCATTTGTATCCCAGACCTCTTCCAACACTAAATCTGCACCATCCAGATAATTCCGGTTCTCTCTTGCATTCTGTGAAATGGTACGTGCGACTGTTGCATGAAACATCCCCATTGACAAAGTCAATATCAGAAACAACATAATAAACTGCTGCTTTCTTCCATTCTTCATGATTTCCATAAAAGAAACATAACTGGCAGGTTTCCACCTTTTCTTCCCAATCATAAAAATTCCCTTTACCAGTAGCGGTACTATACGAAGTACAAAGAGCCCTGCTCCAAGAATAAACAATGAAGAGCTGATATATAACAGCGGGTCCAATGGTTCTCCCCTTAAAACACGTTCGGTAAGTTCTGCCGTATGATTTTTATAGTTATAATATCCATAAAAAGAAATTGCCAGAAAAATGAGATCCAGAAAACATGTTTCCCACCAGGATTGCTTCTTGATTGCTCTTTGCTGTTTTAGATTTACAATCGTCACTCTGCTATGTTTCACTGCAGGGATAGTAATAATCAAAATACAAGTTACAAAAGAAACCAGTGCATAAAACCATACCTCAGCATTGTAATGTATTTCCAGTTTTCTTGACGCTTTGAATCGAAGGAAGTCATCGGCCGCCCCAAGCATCTGACAGAATGCCCTGCCAAGTGGCAGTCCAAATAAACAGCCTGCCCCTGTAAGTGCAATGCTTTGGTACAGGTACAGGCGCATAATCTGACCACCAGAGGCGCCACGACTTTTTAATACAGAAATCTCATTTCGTTCCATTTCGTACATTTGTCCTGAAATCATAAGTAAAAAGGCTCCAAGAAGAACCAGCACAGGTATCTGTAAAATGAACAATGTTGCACTGATTCTTTTTTGCTTTGCCTGAAAAGTTTCAAGAATAGATAAATACGCCGGCTCCTTCATAGTGCCTCGAAACGCACTCTCATCAAGCAGATATTTTGTTTCTTTTACCAAATGCTCTACTTCGGAGGCATCTATCTGGGTATAGTCGAATAAGGAATAATAACTACAGGTAATCGTATATCCGGAAGCATTCTCACCGGTAAAGTATTCCCGGAACAGTTCTTCTTTCATAAGACATTCATTTCCCATGTTCTCCGGTGAAACTTGCCAATACGGATCATTACTATCCATCTCCTTATATACTCCTGCAATTTTCAGCCTTATCACCTTACCCTCTGGATCTCGTAATGATTGATATTCAATTGTCTCTCCTACCAGAAGATTCAGATTCACCATAGCCGCCTCACTGATCAAAACTTCTATGTCTCCATCTTCTGTGAGACCACTTTCTGAATACATTGTTCCAGCTATAATTTCTGCATGCTCTTCTAATCCAGATAAACAACCAAGTCTTATTTCCAGCTTCGATACATCATCCCGATTCATCAGCGAATCGGCATCGGCACTTGCCAGACTATAATAGCGGATAGATTCTTTTTCCTTTACACCAAGTTCTTCAAAAATTCCTGCTGTAAATTCTTCCATCTTAGAAATTGATTTTCCGCCATTGTCCTTCTTTGAAATGATCACCATACAATTTTTTCCTGGCCATTCCCCATTTTCAGAAAAAAAAGCATTAAACTCATCCTGAAGCATTCGATTATATGCCGCGCTTCGGTACATCGGAAAACTGACTGCGGTTGCGACCAGAAGTGTAATTCCAACCAGCAGACTAAATGCCATCCATTTCTTATGCCATAATTTTTGCAGCATTACTCCAAACATATCGTCATTCCCTCTTCCAATCCTTCCAGCACCCAATACTCCGTCTGATTGCTTCCCCCCGCAATAAAGCTTTGTGCTGTTACCGTTCCATCACTGTTTTTGATATAGACATATGTGTTTCCATTTTTCTCTTTTACTGCCTGTTTGGGGATTAAAAGTACATTTGACATTTTTCTGATTTCTGTTCTGACTTCGAACTGTGAATTTCTATAATAGTCTGTATTTCCTTGTAATGTATTTTCCACTATCACATCCAGAACTTCCTGTGGAAGCTTAATATATGCTGCCTCGCTTTTTAAACCGGCTGTCAGTCCTGCTGCTCCGGAAGTTACAACTTTTCCTTCTGTCTGACATTTCACCTGATTTAAGTCGTTATACTCAACTTGCACTGTATTTCCATAATTTAATTGCTGATTTTCATTCTGTACTGTCAGAAAGCAGTTGCTACTCTCTGCAATCATTGCAATTGCTGCTCCCTGTTCTATTTCATCCTCTGCTTTTAAATCCGCAAGCCAGAAAATAATTCCATCAGTTTGGGCTGTAATTGTTACTGTGTCTGCATCCTGTTGCATTTCCATAATTGTATTTTTTAACTTATCGATTGTTTTCTGTCGGCCTGCAAGCAGATTTTCACTTTCGCCCGCTTCCACTGCATCCGCCATTCGTTCTGTCTGTCTTTGAAGTTGAAGTTGTTTTTCCAGCAGTTCTGCCTCATCATTTTCAACATGAACTTTTGCAATCACATCTCCTGCTTTTACTGTCTGAAATAGCTCTACCTGGTACTCCGTAAAATACATTGTTCCATAAGACACCGGATTTATTACAGAATCGGATATCGGATAAGCAATGAATGCACTTCCCTCAAACTCACTGGAAAAATCTCCACGTTTTACTTCTGCCGTATTATCTCCCGGCAGATTATTTTCTGAAAGAAGCACTAAATCTCCCTCTTTCAATCCATCTATAATTTCTATATAAGTACCATCATCCTTACCGGTCTTCACCTGCGTATATTTGCTTTCCCCATTCACGACGCAATACACATAAGCTCCTTTTGCATCCTTATGTACCGCGGACTTCGGAATTGACAATACCTGCTCTACCCTGCTGTATATTTCCGCTAAGACTGCAAAATCTCCTTGTTCGACTTCATTATTGGGATCTTCTATCACAAAGGAAGAATAAGCAACATTTCCTTCTGTCGTTATTTTTTCATACACACTCTGATCATATGGCTGATACGTCACTTCATAACGTTTTCCATCAATGACTGCATATAAATCTTCGCATTTTGCCACATCCGATTTACTGACATACTCACATTTGAGAATTTTCTGGCTTTCATCTGCTACCGCTATTAATGGTGTATCTGCTGCAATATAAGTTCCCGGCATATAACTTCCTGCTGAAACTATCACTCCATTCATTCCGGAAGTCAGACAATATGCTGTTTTCTTCTTTTTGAGAGCTTCTAATCTGTCTGTATAGTAAGAAATATCAAGTGTGTACAGCTCGTATCTGTGATTCTTCTCCAACTCCCATCCCCGCTCATTTAACTTATCCTGTTCCGTTTCTTCTTCCTCATTCTCCTTCTGATTTTTCTCTTCTTGAATGTTTTTCTCCATTTCTTCTACTGCCGTATTATAGTCATCATTTATCTGTTCTATCTTCTCCTCTGTTTCTTTTATCTGCTGTTCTATCGAAGAAATATCTGCTGATATCAGCAGATCTCCCTTCGAAATCCTATCGCCGGGTGCCTTTTCATATTTTGTCAGTACCACATCCTGTGTAAAAGAATACTCTCTGATATATGGATAAACCGTTCCTGCCAATACTTTATACTCATAAATATTACGATACGCGGCGGCTTCTGTATTCGCAGCCGCGCTTACCGGTTCCAGCAATTCAATCGAGTCAGACGCTTCCACCTGCTGCCTACTTCCACACCCTGTCATAACGAGCAATATTCCTGATATTAATACCGAAATTATGCCTGTTCTCTTCTTATTCATTTCAATATCACCATATCCCCCTCTGATAATCCGTCTGTAATCTCAACGTTGTCTTTACCTTCAAGTCCCACTGTAATCCACTTTGTTTCCCAAATATTGTTTTCCCCCAAAACATAGACATAATTTTTCCCATCCGCATTATGAACTGCATCAACCGGCAATGTCAGTACATTTTTATGTTCTTCTAATATAAGGCTTATTTCTCCTGATGTTCCTACATCAAAATTCTGTTTATCCGATTCATCACAGAACGTAAATTGCATTTTTTCATTCCAATTATCCATTTGATAGGGAATAACAGAATAACTCCCAGAAATACCACTGATTTTCATTTCCACCGTCTGATCTTTTGTAAAGAAATCTGCATACTCTGTCTGCTCTGAACAAAAGGTACACTCACTGTCATCCATAACAGTAATAATGTGTTCCCCTGCAACAGAAGAAGTACCTTCTAAATTATCCTTTACATAAGAAACCGTTCCGTTCATTTCTGCATATAGATACTGTTGTTTCTTTTGTTCCTGCAATTCTGATAATTTTGTACTTAATACGGTAACTTTATCCTGATAATCCTCTATCTGATATTCATAAGTCTGTTGTACAGTTGCCAGATTTTTCGCATATGCACGTTTTTCTTCCTCAATCATGCTTGTACCTGTCGTTACAATTCTGTCAACCGCCAGCTTCATGTCCTCCTGTGTCTGGCGAAGCAGGATGGTATTGCGATCAAACTGATACTGTATTTCCGATAATTCAAGGTCTATTTCTCCCAATGACACTTCTGCCAGAACTTCTCCTTTTTTTACTTCATCTCCTTCTTCTACATATACCTTCTCAATTTTTTTCCCATTAATCTCAAAGCTTAATTCTTCTTCATCAGACTGTTGATAAATGCAGTTTATCTTCTGTACCACCTGTACATCCCCTTCTGTTACTGCCACCAGTTGATATTCATTTTCTTCCTGTTCCTGTTCTAAAATTACAATATGATCCGTATCTTTCTGTACATTACCGCAACCGGCAGCACTGCCAAAGAAAATTAATATACACCCTGACAGACAAAGTCTTCTTTTCCCCCAAAGCATGTTCTGCCCTCCCTATATATTTGTATATGGTTATTCTATAAAACTTTCTTTTTCATTCCTATTGAGATATTGCTTTCTCCTTCTCATTTATTGCTAAAAACCATACATTTTTAAACATCTTTTTGTGACTTTTTCTCTATTCCATTTACCCAACACGACGTTTTTTTTACTTATTACCGCAATATCTGAAAAGGAAAAGACAATATATAAGAAGATATTTTCTTTATATCATGTCATGATAAAAGCAGGACATCAGAAAATGTATAGAAAAGAGGAACAACTAATGGAAATGACATTAAGATGGTACGGGTCAGACTATGATACCGTAACTCTGGAGCAAATACGACAAATTCCCGGTGTAACCGGCGTTATCACGACCCTCTATGGCACCTCCCCGGGAGATATCTGGCTTCCAGAAGAGATTCATGCGCTGAAGAAGGAAGTAGAGGCAAAAGGACTGCACATTTCCGGAATTGAAAGCGTTAATGTGCATGATGCAATTAAAACCGGTGCCCCGGAGCGTGATATTTATATCGACAATTATATACAGACACTGGAAAATCTAGGAAAAGAAGACATTCATCTTGTATGCTATAATTTCATGCCAGTCTTTGACTGGACAAGAACTGAATTGGCACGCAAACGCCCGGACGGGTCTACAGTCCTTGCCTATAATCAGGCTGCTGTTGATGACTTGAATCCGGAAGATATGTTCGCGTCTATTTCCGGCGATTCCAATGGATGCGTCATGCCTGGTTGGGAGCCGGAACGCATGAGCAAAATCAAAGAACTTTTTGCTATGTATCAAGACATCGACGAAGAAGCACTTTTCGCAAATCTGAAATATTTTCTGGAGAGAATTATGCCTGTCTGCAATCAATATGACATTAAAATGGCAATCCATCCGGATGATCCTGCTTGGAGTGTTTTTGGACTCCCACGAATAATCACAAATAAACAGAACCTTTTTCGTATGATGAAAATGGTGGATGATCCTCACAACGGCATTACATTTTGCTCCGGTTCCTATGGAACAAATCTGGAAAATGACCTGCCTGATATGATCCGTTCTCTACAAGGACGAATTCACTTTGCACATGTTCGCAATCTTAAATTCAATAGTCCAACTGATTTCGAAGAATCTGCCCATCTTTCTTCAGATGGTTCCTTTGATATGTATGAAATCATGAAAGCCCTTTATGACATCGGTTTCGATGGTCCTATCCGTCCTGATCACGGTAGAATGATATGGGGTGAAATAGCAATGCCAGGATATGGCCTTTATGACAGAGCCTTAGGGGCTACTTACCTGAATGGATTATGGGAAGCAATTGAGAAAGGAAATAAAAAATGATGCTTTTATCAGATATCAGTACAAAAGGATACGACTCCTTCGAAAATGCAGGCTATCGTGTTCCCAAATATAACAGAAAAAAAATGGTGACAAAAACCATGGAGTCCCCCTTCTGGATTCATTTTGGTGCCGGCAATATTTTTCGTGCTTTTCAGGCAAATGTTATCGAACAGCTTTTAAACAAGGGTGTATTAGATCGTGGATTAATTGTTGCTGAAGGATATGATTATGAAATCATCGATAAAATATATCACCCCTATGACAATCACAGTATTCTGGTAACATTGAAAACAGACGGAACAGTAGAAAAATCTGTAATTGGAAGCGTTGCAGAATCCCTTGTTCTGGATTCAGAAAATCTTTCAGCTTTTTCCAGACTGCAGGAAGTTTTCCGAAGCGATTCCCTACAAATTGCAAGCTTTACCATTACAGAGAAAGGTTATCAGCTTTGTCAGCCGAATGGTTCTTATCGCAAAGACGTAATGGCAGACATCATATCCGGTCCCGACCATACAATCAGCTATATGGGAAAAGTTGTTTCCCTACTCCATACCCGTTATCTTGCCGGTAAAAAACCGATTGCGCTTGTCAGTATGGACAACTGCTCTCACAACGGCAGTAAGCTTTTTGACGCTGTTTTCACTTATGCCAGCGAATGGCTTAAACGCGGTCTCGTGGATTCCGGATTTGTAACATATATCAAAAATCCGGATTCTGTTTCATTTCCATGGACAATGATCGATAAAATTACTCCAAGACCGGATTCATCTATAGAAGCTATGCTGCAGACCGATGGAATTACAGATTCTCATGCAATAATTACAGGTAAAAATACTTATATTGCCCCTTATGTCAATGCAGAAGAATGTGAATATCTGGTCATTGAAGATCATTTCCCAAACAAAAGGCCACCACTTGAACAGGGCGGTTTCCTTTTCACCGATCGAGAGACTGTTGACAAAGTGGAGAAAATGAAAGTCTGCACCTGCTTAAATCCGCTTCATACAGCCCTTGCCATCTTTGGCTGTCTGCTGGACTATCATCTGATTTCAGAAGAACTAAATAATGAAACATTGCGAAAGCTTATTGAAGGAATTGGTTATCGAGAAGGTCTTCCTGTTGTAGTAAACCCCGGAATCATTTCTCCAAAAGACTTCCTTGATACTGTTCTAAACGTAAGACTTCCAAATCCATTTATGCCGGATACCCCGCAACGCATTGCAACGGATACTTCACAAAAACTTGCAATCCGTTTCGGTGAGACAATTAAAGCATATGAAGCATCCAAAGAGCTTCACACGTATGACCTTACACTTATTCCGCTGGTATTTGCCGGATGGCTCCGATATCTGATGGGAATTGATGACAACGGAAACCCATTCACGTTGAGTCCGGATCCAATGCTTTCTCTGGTTCAGCCATACTTTTCCGATATTCACCTCGGCGATATCATTGATGTGGAAACCCTGCTTGCTCCGCTGCTTTCCAATGCAACTATATGGGGAGTAAACCTTTATCATGTCGGTCTTGCCGATACTGTCTGCACTTTCTTCTCTGAAATGATCAAAAGTCCCGGTGCAGTTCTTAATACATTAAAAAAATATATATAGATATTTTCCTCACATAAACAGCAATATTTGAGAACCTTCCTTAAGAAGGGGACTGCCACATGACATGAGAATATATATTTTCTCAGTCGTGCGGCAGTCCCCTTTTTATGGCCACATACCCTTTGCCGGTTTATTTAGTGTCTGCTCATTAAGCAACTTATTTTTTCGGTTCCATACGACAACTTTAACT
>OGQH01002064.1_pt1 | contig 15048 bp, 9 predicted proteins | sample 1553181 | NCBI WGS metagenome assembly OGQH01 (sample SAMEA2579946, study PRJEB22360) | human gut metagenome | biome: human gut; feature: human-associated habitat; material: faeces | place: Denmark | collected 2008/2010 | reverse complement strand
GGGGATCGTCTACCGCTATACGGCCGACGGCGACGCGGTAGACGAATTTTACGCGGGCGTCACCCCGGGCGCCTTCTGCTGGAAACGATAACCCGACAAACACGCGAAGCAATGAAGAGACTCCTAATCCCGCTGTTCAGCATCGCCCTCTGGTGGAGCGCCGCCGCCCAGGACAAGGCGCCGTCGGACGGAGGGTGGTGGAACGAGAATCCGTCGCTGGTGTTGCCCATCCGCGCAGTCGGGGTGACGGGCGTGAAACCCATGAAAGAAATAGGCGTTCAGAAAACGCAGCTCGACACGCTCGTCCTGCACGAGAACATTGCCCTGTCGATGGCCGACGTGCTGACATTCAATTCGTCGATCTTCATCAAGCAATACGGACGGGCGACGCTTTCGACGGTCGCATTCCGCGGCACGGGCCCTTCGCATACGCAGGTGGTGTGGAACGGCATGCGCATCAACTCGCCGATGCTGGGCATGACCGATTTCTCGATGATTCCCTCCTACTTCGTCGACGACGCACAACTGCTGCACGGCACCTCGTCGGTCAACGTCACGGGCGGCGGCCTGGGCGGTGCGGTCATGCTGGCGACCAAACCCGCCGATACGCAGGGCTTCGGGCTGCAATACACCCAGGGCATCGGGTCATTCTGGACGACGGACGAATTCCTACGTCTCACCTACGGCAACGACCGCTGGCAGACCTCCACGCGCGTGGTATATTCGTCGTCCCCCAACGAATATTCCTACCGGAACCACGACAAGAAGGAAAACATCTACGACGACGAGCACAACATCATCGGTTCGTACTATCCCCGCGAAAAGCACGACGACGGAGCTTTCCGCGACTTCCACCTGTTGCAGGAGGCCTATTACAACACGGGCAACGGAGACCGGTTCGGCCTGAACGCCTGGCTGATCGCCTCGAAGCGCGGGCTGGGGCGCATGACGACCGATTACGGCGATCCGAAGAAATTCATCAACGAACAGCGCGAACGCACGCTGCGCAGCGTGCTGTCGTGGGATCACCTGCGCCGGAACTGGAAAGTCGCGGCCAAGGCCGGATACATCTACAGCTGGTTCGCCTACGACTACGCCAACGACGTGGGCAACGGGAAACTGGAGTACATGACCACCTCCCGGAACTGGTACCACACGCTCTTCGTCTCGGGCGAAGGGGAGTACTACATAGGCCGCAAATGGCTCTTCACGGCACAGGCCGACCTGCACCAGCATTTCGTCACGAACAACGACCGCAGGATCATCTCGCAGGACATGAACCGAAAGACCATCGGATACAACCACGCGCGCACGGAGCTTTCGACCAGCATCACGGCCAAATGGATGCCCACCGAACGGCTGGGGCTGTCCGTCACGCTACGCGAAGAGATGTACGGCGCGCAGTGGACGCCGCTCATCCCGGCGTTCTATGCAGACTACCTGATATCGAAACGCGGGACGATCCGGGCAAAAGCCTCCGTATCGCGCAACTACCGTTATCCCACGCTCAACGACCTCTATTTCCAACCGGGCGGGAACACCGACCTCGTACCCGAATCGGGGTTCTCGTACGACGGCGGGATATCGTTTGCCGTAGGGAAGGAAGGGGTATATTCGCTGCACGGCGAGGCGACATGGTTCGATTCCTACATCGACGACTGGATTCTCTGGCTGCCGCTGGGCGGCAACACCAACTACTGGACGCCGCTCAACATGAAGGACGTACACGCTTACGGCGTGGAACTGAAAGCCGGGTACGACCGTATGCTCTCGAAGGAGTGGCAGCTGGGACTGGACGGCAACTTCTCGTGGACGCCCTCGGTCAACCGGGGCGAAGCGTTCAGCAAGGGTGACCGGTCATTGGGCAGGCAACTCCCCTACGTGCCCGTATATTCGGCCGCGGTGACAGGGCGTCTGGCCTACAAAAGCTGGCGTCTGCTATACAAGTGGTGCTATTACAGCGAGCGGTTCACCATGACGAGCAACGCATTCACCTACACAGGCAACGTCCCCTACTACCTGATGAACGACGTGACTCTCGAGAAGCTGTTTTCCGCACGCTGGGCCGATTTTTCGGTCAAGGCCGCCGTCAAAAACCTCTTCGACGAAGAGTATGTTTCCGTGCTGGGACGCCCCATGCCGGGGATAAATTTCGAAATATTCCTCGACATCCGCCCCAAATGGGGAAAGAAAAGAGTCCGGGATTGATCCGACCCGCACAGGGGACATCGGCAGGCCGGCACTATTCCGATTCCGATTCCCGGGCTCCGAATCACGGCCCGGCGGGAAGAACTTTCCCGGGGAAGGATGTTTCGTATGAGCATGACAAAAGGAGTTTTCGGGGAAGATGCCACGAAACGGCGTCCCGGGAATAAAAAGTCCGGATCCGCGCGGATCCGGGCATAGCGATAAACCAAAGAAGCCGGCAGGGTTATTCCGCCCAGCCGCCGCCCAGGGCTTTGTAAAGGTCGACCAAAGCCAGGTGCTCGTCGCGCACGGCATTGCTGACCCCGATCTGGGCGTCGAAATAGCGGCGTTGCGCATCCAGCACGTCGATATAATTGATGCTCCCGCCCCGGTATTGCAGCTGGGCGAGTTCGACGTATTTCCGGGCTGCGTCGCGCAGGTTAACCTTCAGCGCGGCCGTCCGGCGAACGCTGCGGTAGCTGACCACGGCGTCGTTGGCCTCCTTGAAAACCGTCAGCACCTTCTGTTCATACCCCAGCCGGGCCTCGTCGTAGGCGGCCAGCGCGGCCTTGTACCGGGCCTGTTTACGGCCGAACCCGAAGATCGGCGAGGCGAGCGTACCGGCGACATACGAGAACGGCGAGCGGAAAAACCCGCTCACATCGTCGTTTTCCCAGCCGCCCGTCAGGTTGAACACGATGCGCGGGAAGCGGTCGGCGTAGGCCATGCCCGCGGCGGCCATCGCCGCACGGAGCTGCTGTTCAGAAGCCCGCACGTCGGGACGCCGCAGGAGCAATTCCGACGGCAACCCCACGGGAAGCGACTCGGCGAACTCCGCCTCGGTATTCATCTTGCTACGCACGACCCGCCAGTCGGGATTTTCGCCCATGAGCAGCGAAATGCTGTTTTCCATGACCTCGATCTTGCGTTCGAGGTCGGGGATCAGCGCCGCCGTCGAGGCGTACTCCACTTTCGCCTGCTGGAAGACCGTTTCAGAGGTGAGGCCGCCCTCGAAACGCAACTGCGCCTGGTAAGCACCCTCGCTGCGCGTGATGAGCGTACGCCGCACGATGGAAAGCTCGTTGTCGAGCGCCATCAACCGGAAATAGGCGGCGGCGACCTCGGCCACGAGCGTCATCTGCATCGCACGCCTGTCCTCGACCGATGCGAGGTATTCGGCACCGCCCTTGCGCTTGGCCCAGCGCAGGTTTCCCCACAGGTCGAGCTCCCAGCTCACGGTAGCCTTGGCGCCGAATTCGGGGTCGCGGCTCGGCTCCTCGCCCGCATAGTCGTTGGTTTCGTGATCGGCGTAGGCCGTTCCCGACACCGACGGCAGGCGGTCGGCCTTGCCGATGCGGTAAAGCTGGCGCATCCGCTCGACACGCGCCGCGGCGGCAAGCATGTCCTTGTTGTTGGCCAACGTATGACGGATGATGTTGCACAGGGTCGAATCGCCGTAGAACTGCCACCACTCCATGTCGGCGATGGCGAGCGAATCGGCCGCAGCACCCCCGGCGATAGCCGCCGGGAAGTCGACCTCGGGCGCCTTGCAGTGACGCACGGCCGAGCAGGAGCCCAGCCCTGCGGCAGCAGCCAGTATCATAAGAAATATCGCAAGTCGTTTCATCGTTTCAGTTTTTCTTTAATCCGGTAAATCCACACAAAGAAGAAGGGCACGAAGACAATGCCTACCGTAATGGCGACCAACATGCCGAAGAAGACGCCCGTACCGATCCCCTGACGGCTCGCCGAGCCCGGCCCCGAAGCGAAGACCAGCGGCAGCAGACCGAGGATGAAGGCCAGCGAGGTCATGACGATCGGGCGGAAACGCAGGTGCGCCGCCGTGAGCGCCGCGGAGACCGCATCGCGGCCCTTCTCGACCTCTTCCTTGGCAAATTCCACGATCAGGATGGCGTTCTTGGCCACCAGGCCCACGAGCATCACCAGTCCGATCTGGAAATAGATATTGTTTTCCAGCCCGCATATCCAGATACCCAGGTAGGCGCCGATGCCGGCCACGGGGAGCGACAGGATGACGGCCACGGGCACCGACCAGCTCTCGTACTGCGCCGCAAGGAACAGGAAAACGAACAGGAAGGCCAGCGCCAGCACCAGGCCGGTCTGCCCGCCGACATGCTTTTCCTGGTAGGAAAGGCCGCTCCACTCGACGCCGATCGACGCGGGCAAGTGCTTGCGGACGAGCTCTTCCAGCACACCCATCGCCTGCCCCGAACTGTAACCGTGCGCGGCCTCACCGGAAATGGTGGCCGAGTTGAACATGTTGAAACGCTTGATGTTGCCTGCGCCCGTCGTATAGTGTGTCGTCCCGAGCGAAGTGATCGGGATCATCACACCGCCCGCTCCGCGCACGAAAAAGAGGTTCAGGTTGTCGCGCTGCGCACGGTAGGGAGCCTCGGCCTGGATGTAAACGCGGTAGATGCGGTTGAACATATTGAAGTCATTGACGTAGATCGACCCAGTAAAGGCCTTCATCGTCGAGAAAATGTCGGACATCGAGACACCCAGCAGCTGCGCCTTGTCTCGGTCGACGTCGAAATAGAGCTGCGGAATGTCGCCCTGCATGGACGATGCCAGCCCCGTGAATTCGGGACGTTGCGAAGCGTAATACATCAGCGTATCCACGGCATGCTGCAAATCCTGGTAGGTCGTATTGCCCCGTGCTTCGAGCACCATCTCGAAACCGCCCGAGTTGCCCAGACCGGGAATCACAGCGGGCGTCGAGAGGTATACCTTGCTTTCGGGGTAGCGCGAGAGTTCGGTGCGCACGCGCTGCATCACGGAACTCAGCCCTTCGGAATCGCGGTCGCCCCACGGTTTGAGGATCACGGTCAGCTGGCTGCGCGCCTGGTTGGTACCCACGCGCGGACTGGAACCCGTGACATTGAGCACGTATTCCACGTCGGGATCGGCCATCAGGAACTTCATCGCGCGGTCGGTCACCTCACGGGTTCGTTCGATCGTCGCCCCCTCGGGCAACTCCAGTTCGACGGTAAAGTAGCCCTGGTCTTCCTGCGGCATGAAGCTCTGTGGCACGAGCCTGTTCATCAGCCAGATGCCGATCAGCACGATGCCGAAGGCGGCGAACATGCGGCGCGAATGCTTCAGCGCCCCCTGAATCATGTGGCCGTAGAACTTGTTGCCCGTCGCCAGGGTGAGGTTGATGCGGCGGAAAAAGCGGTTTTTCTTCCCCTCGCCTTCGGGCCGCAGGAAAAGCGCACACATCACAGGGCTGAGCGTCAGCGCCACGACGGTCGAGATGACCACCGACACGGCGATGGTGATGGTGAACTGGCGGTAGAGCTGGCCCGTAATGCCCGAAAGGAAACTCACCGGGACAAACACGGCGCACAATACCAGCGACATGGCGATCAGCGCCCCGCTCAGGTTGGACATCGCCTTTTTGGTAGCCTCGTAGGGCGAGAGGTGCTCCTCGTTCATGATGCGGTCGACATTCTCCACGACGACGATGGCGTCGTCGACCACGATGCCGATGGCGAGGATGAGCCCCAACAGCGTCAGCATGTTGAGCGAAAACCCGAAAACGAGCATCACGCCGAAGGTACCGATCAGCGAGATGGGCACGGCGACGATCGGGATGATCGTGGCGCGCCAGCTCTGCAACGAGAGGAAGACCACGAGGATCACCAGCAGCAACGCTTCGAACAATGTCTGGTAGACATGGTGGATCGACTCCGAGATGTAGGTCGTCATGTCGAACGGAATCTCGTAGCTGATGCCCTCGGGGAAGTTGTGGCTGATCTCCTCCATGGCCGCCTTGACCAGCGCCGCCACCTCCATGGCATTGGCTCCGGGCAGCATGTTGATATTCAGCACGGCAGCGTTCCCACCGTTGATGCCGCTCTCGGTATTATAGGACGAAGCTTCGAGCGAGATACGCGCCACGTCTTTCAGGCGGATGATCGACCCGTCGGGGTTGGCCCGCACGACGATGTCCTCGAATTCGCTGACAGACGACAGACGCCCCTGCGCCGTGATGGGGATCGTCACGTCGATGCCGTTCATGGGGGCCTGCCCCAGCACGCCGGCGGCAGACTCGCGGTTCTGGTCTTTGAGCGCCGTCTGCAAATCCTTGACCGTCAGCCCCAGGTCGGCCAGCTTGTCGGGCATGACCCATATCTGCATGGCGTAATAACGGCTGCCGACGTTCGAAACGCTGCCCACTCCGGGAACACGGCGCAACATGTCCAGCACGTTGAGCGTCGCATAGTTCGAAAGGTAGATTTCATCGAACTTGGGGTCGGACGAAAGCAGGGTTATGGTCATCAGTTTGCTGGCCGCCTGCTTCTCGACCGAGATGCCGTTCTGCACCACTTCGGCAGGAAGGCGCGCCTCGGCCTTCTTCAGCCGGTTCTGGATATCCACGGCCGCCAGGTCGGGATCCGTCGAAATGTCGAAGGTCACCGTGGCGGAGAAACCGCCCGAGTTGGAGCTCGACGACTCCATGTAGATCATGCCGGGAGTACCGTTCAACTCCTGCTCGATGGGCGTAGCCACGGCCTGCGTCACGGTCTGCGCATCGGCACCGGGGTACGACGCCGAGATACGCACCACGGGAGGTACGATCTGGGGGTACTGGTCGACGGGCAGCAGTGCCAGGCCGATGAAACCCACGATCACGATGATGATGGACAGCACCGTCGAAAAGACGGGCCTGTCGATAAAGAAGTCCGCTTTCATAGGCTACTGTTGTTTTTCGGCCTCTTCATCGCGGCGCGGAGCGACCGGTTCGACTTTCATGCCGTGCTGGAGTTTATGGTAGCCCTCGACGACGATATCCTCGCCCCGCACCAGGCCGCGTTCGACGACGATGTTGTTGCCCCATTCGGAATCCGTCTCGACAAAACGCTTCTCGACGATGCTGTCGGGGCGCACCACGTAGATGTAGGCGCCGCCCTTCTCGATCTCGATGGCCTTCGACGGCACGACGACGGCATCCTCACGCACGTCGAGCAGCAACCGCACCTTGGTGAACTGCCCCGGCAGCAGGATGTGGTCGGGGTTGGCCATCTCGGCTCGCACGGAGAAGGTACCCGTCTGCGGATCGACCTGCGGGTCGGCGAAATCGACCAGGCCGCGGTAGGGGTATTCCGAACCGTCGGCCAGGGTCACGGTGATGTAGGGATCCCACTTGCGGGTAGAATCGCGGTGCCCGAGGTTGACGTTGCGCGCCTTGCTGCGCAGGTAATCGAGGGCCGTCATGCTGAAATCGACACGCACAGTATCGCTCTTCACGACCGTGGCGAGCAGCGATTTGCCGCTCGGCCCCACGAGCGTACCGATGTCGGCGTTGCGTTCGGAGATATAACCCGAAATAGGCGACTGCACGGAGGTATAGCCCAGGGTCATCTGCGCCTGCGTGAGGTCGGCCTCGCCGACGGCCACGTCGGCCACGGCACTCTCGTAAGCCGCCGTGGCATTGTCGAGTTCGAGCTGGCTGGCGGCACTCTGTTCGAAGAGCGGACGGATACGGTCGAGGTCGCGCTTGGCTTTCAGCGCCTGCGCCCGGGCCTTGTTCAACTGCGCCTTGGCCTTGTCGACGCGCGCACGGTAGACCCGGGGGTCGATCACGAAGAGGGTTTGTCCCTTCCTGATGTAGGTACCCTCGGCGAAGAGCATCTTTTCGAGGTAGCCCTCGACGCGGGCGCGGATTTCGACGAACTGCTGGGCGCGGATGCGGCCTACGTAATCGCCATAGATATTGACGTCTTCGGTCGTTACGGGTTCCACCGCCACGACGGGCAGGACGACTGCGGCGGGACGCGGCCGGAGCAGGATGACGAGCAACACCGTCACGACCACAAGGCCGGCAATGACTCCGATCCACTGGCCTCGGCTCAGTCTTATCCGGACATGGGCAACACGGGAGGCCGCTTTCTTCACACCGTTCAGGTTCAGCTCCTGCAAATTCGGTTTCAATTTGTCAAATTTCATAAAGCACTAATATCATTGGGGGCAGCAAAACGGGGTTCAAACCTTGCGCCAGAATTGCAGGCAGCCCATTAAAACATTTATTGACAGCAAAATATCTACCAAATACCAAATCAAATATATACAAAAATCTGTGGAATAATTCTACATCCGTGTGGAATTATTCCACAACACCCGGCAAAGCGTCCGCCTGCCCGGGGTCTTGCGACGGCCGGAGCCGTAACCGGCGCATCCGAACGCATTGGAGGCAACCGCCCCGGCTTCGCGGCGCAAAGGTAACAAAACAAGTCCGGGCAGGCGAAAAACTGCACCAGGAAGGTTACAGCAAATCCGCCCGGAATATTATCCGAAGCGGGCACAGTCCCGGTGGGAAAGCCATAATCCCGGGGAAACATCCCGTCAGAAGGACACAAAAAAAGACCCGCACGGGTCTTTTTTGCCATATCGCGGCAACGCGGTTCAGCGCTTACGCCCCGCCTCCCGGGATGTTTCGCATGCCTGTGCCTGCGAAGCAGACTGCGACCATGCTGAAATTCTATTCCGGAGGGCTTATTCCCGCCCCCGGATGAGGCTGCCGTCCCCGGTCACCTTGAGGATCCGGGCGTTTCCAGAGGGCTCAAATCCCCCCCCCCTCACGGTTCTCTCCATCCTCCGGGAAACGGATGTCGATCGGATGGGCGAAGACAAAACGCGCACCGGAGGTATAGGTCGGATCGACCCAGATGCGGCCGCCGAAGATCATGGCTATCTGGCGACAGATGGCAAGGCCGAGGCCCGTGCCCTTCTTCTTGTTGCCGTCGAGTTTCTCGAAACGGTTGAAGACCATCTCCTGTTTGTCGAGCGGAATGCCGGGGCCCGTATCTGTCACCGAGAAGAGCACTTCCCCGTGTGCCTCGTCGACCTCCACGCCGAGCGTGATACTCCCCTGGGAAGTGAACTTGCCGGCGTTGGTGAGCAGGTTGATCAGGATCTGCGACAAGCGGTGGACATCGGTTACGAGCATATAGGAACCCACGGCACATTCGAGACGCCCCTCGACACCTTCCTGCCGCGTATGGGCGGTCGTCATGAGCACATGCTGGCAGACCTGCACGATCTCCTCGGACGAGTAGTTGAATTTGATCTTGCCGCATTCGAGCGACGAAATGTCGAGGATGTCGTTCAGCAGCGTGAGCAGCATCTCGGAATTGTTGACCACGATGGCGCAGTACTCGGCACGCTCCTCCTGCGAAAGTTCCTCGCCCTGCATCAGCGACGAGAAGCCCACGATGGCGTTGAGCGGCGTGCGGATCTCATGGCTCATATTGGCCAGGAACGCCGATTTGAGCATGTCGGACTCTTCGGCCTTCTCGCGGGCGACCACCAGCTGTCCCTCGCGCTCTTCGAGCGTGCGCTTGAGGCGCCGCGTGCGCAGGAAAAGCGCCGCGACGAAGACCAGCAGCAGCACCAGCAGTACGATACCCGCCACGAGCAACTCGATGTAATGGGAATATTTCGAGAGTTTGGCCGCTACGGTATCCTCGACCACACTCCCCTTGGGAAGGGCGTATTCGGCAATCTTCAACTCTTTGAGCTTGCGCGAATCGAAGAGGTACTGGCCGTCCGTAAGATGGAAATGCGTCCCGTCTATCCTGCCCGATGTGTAGTACTCCTTGATCTGCGAAGCGATGACCGAGGCTGCATTCTCGTATTTGGGGACATAGCCACCCACGGCCACGTCGCCGATGCCGATCTGGGATATCGAGAAGACCGGGATGCGCGGATTGAACTGCACCAGGTCGTTGAGCGAACGCTGCATGAGGTACTCCCCGTCGCGGCCCACACGCCAGGTACCGAGTATCGCCGCGGAACGGTGCGACAGCGACGCATAGGTATCATGCATCGCCTCGTCCCCTTCGCGGCTGTCCACCAGCACAAGGTTCATGTCGGGATAGTTCTTCATCTCCTCGCGCACGAGTGCCTGGAGCGAAATACCCCCGTAGGTGTTATCCGAGATGAAGGCGACGTTCTCGGCCTCGGGGAAAAGCGAACGGATCAGCTCGATATTGCGGCGGACGTCGTACTTGTTGAGCATACCGCCCACATTGTTCAGGCTGTCCGTCATGTTCATGTAATTGATCGAAGGGGGCAGCCACATGCCGAGACTGTCCTCCGGCGGCGGGAGCACGATGCCATTGGAGCTGACATAGCAGCAGAAGCACATCACATCCTTGGGGATATGCCCCAGCGAGACGAACGACGCCCAAGCCTCCTGCCCCAGCAGGACGATGGCGCGAAGCCCCTTGTTCTCATACCGGGAAATCATGTTCTCGGTCTGCGACATCCAGATAGGTGCGTCGTTGATGCTCTTGCATTCGAGCGTTTCGACATAGATATCACACGGTACGCCCGAGGCCAGGATGTTGCGTTCGAACTCGGCGATGAAGCCCGACATGCGGCGCGTATCGGGATTATACGAAGAAATTATCAGGATGCTCTCCCTCTCCTGCGGCTCCTGCGCCCGGAGCAATGCCGGCAGCAGGGCGCAACAGAGAAGAAGCATCCGAAATTTTATCACGGGGTTTCTGGTCATAGTTTTCCTTGTCTATCGCGAAAGCAGCGCCGTAATCCGCGTACGGAGTTCATCCGCCCGCAGAGGTTTGGCAAGACATTCGTTGAAGCCGGCCTGGAACATGCGTTGGCGGTCGGTCTCGAACGCATAGGCCGTAAGTGCGATGACGGGGACATCGGGCGCAATCTCCCGCACGCCCCGAAGCGCCTCATAGCCGTCCATGACGGGCATGTTGATGTCCATCAGCACCAGGTCGGGGCGGCTGTCGGAAAACAGGGCGACGGCCTCTTTTCCGTTCCATGCGTGTAACAGGTCGTAATCACGGCGCAGCAACACCTCGACAAGCTTATAATTACTCGGATTATCCTCGGCAACCAGCAAGCGGGGACGGTTGCCGACCGGATTTACACTATTGTCACACTCCATCGCTTCATCGGTTTAACAAAATCGCCCGACAGCGGCAAAGACCGGACAATTGCACAAAAATACCATTTTTTTGATTAATAATAAAATATTTCCCTTTAAAAATTAACAGCACCCCGAAAACAGGACGGGAAATCCGGGCGTTTTTGACATATAAATTACCTTAAAAGTTTATAATGCCAATTTTTTTACCGATATTTGCACGGGGTATCCGGATCAGGAGCGGGAAACGACACGGTTTGCAACGCCCGCTCCGGAATTCCAGGTAAATTTAAATAAACAACCGCCCGGAACCGGACAACGAGCATGCGACGCTTCCCGTTCCGGAAAAACCCGATGACAACGAACCGCCGAACATGAACCGCAAGAAAGTACTGATCGTAGACGACAAGGAGCAAATCGCAAAAATCCTTTTCGCATACCTCCACCAGGATTACGAATGTTTTTACATGCAGAACCCGCCGCAGGCCATCGAGTGGCTCTCGCGGGGGAACATGCCCGACCTGATTATTTCGGACATCCGCATGCCCGAAATGCGCGGCGACGAATTCCTGGCATACCTCAAGCTCAACGAACTCTTCAAGCAGATCCCGGTCGTGATGCTTTCGAGCGAGGACAGCACCTCGGAACGCATCCGCCTGCTGGAAGAGGGTGCGGAAGACTATATCGTCAAACCGTTCAACCCGCAGGAACTCAAAATAAGGATTAAAAAGATTTTGGATTGAAGTACCCCGTCATCTACATCAAAGGCAGAGGCAACCACACGGCCCGTTTCACGGAGCTGACCGAGGGACAGATGCGTATCGCAGGGGATATCGGCGCAGCCATGGGCAAGCTCATGCCGCTCAAGGACGACCACGCCTTCATCCTCTACGAACAGCAGGGCGAGGAGGACATCCGCAGCATCCGCTTCCTGCGTTCCTGGTTCCCGGGCGCCGGCATCGTCCTCATCACCTCGGGGCAGCTGACCGGGGAGGAGCGGCGTGCGTACCTCGGAGCCGGCGTGAACAGCGCCGTGCCGGGCGACATATCGCGCGCAGATTTCCTCCGCATACTGCAATTCATGACCGACTATACATTCGTCCGCAAACCCGTCGCAGGCGCCGGGAACGAAGTACGGTTGTTCCGCATGCCGCTCTGGAAACGGGCGTTCGACATCGCGGCATCGCTCTCGGCGATCCTCCTGCTCTCGCCCCTGCTCATAGCCGTGGCCGTGGCCGTCAGACTCGACAGCCCGGGGCCAGTCATCTACAAGTCGAAACGCGTGGGAAGCAACTACCGGATCTTCGATTTCCTGAAGTTCCGCTCGATGCGCTCCGACGCCGACCGGCGGCTCAAGGAGCTGGAGGATCTGAACCAGTATGCCTCGGCACCCGCCGCGGAAGACGACGCGAAAATGGTGCTCGACGACGAAGAGATCCGCAAACTGCTGGCGGACACCGAAAACGGCATGCTCTATGCAGACGATTTCGTGATCCCCGAGGAGGCTCATCAGCACCAGCTGGAAACCGAACAGGAAAACGCGTTCGTGAAGATCGAGAACGACCCCCGCATCACGCGCCTGGGGCGTTTCCTGCGTAAATACAGCATCGACGAACTCCCGCAGCTCTTCAACATCCTGCGGGGCGACATGTCGGTCGTGGGCAACCGCCCGTTACCCCTCTACGAGGCCGAACGCCTCACGAGCGACGAATATATCGAACGGTTCATGTGCCCCTCGGGCCTCACGGGACTGTGGCAGGTCGAAAAACGCGGGCAGGCGGGGAAACTCTCGCCCGAACAGCGCAAGCAGCTCGACATCGAATACGCCCGCAGGATGTCGCCGTGGTTCGACCTGAAAATAATCCTGCGCACGTTCACCGCATTCATACAGAAAGAAAATGTTTAAAACCCAGCAACATATGAAAAGGGCCGTCTTCACACTCTGGCTGCTGCTGGCTGCTGTCGCCGCAACGGCGCAAAGCGAGCCTACGCCACCCGAATTCGAATACAGCGACCTGCAACGGCTTACTCCGGAAGATTACATCGACATGCAGCTGCCCCCGCTCCACGTACTGATGGAGAATGCGCGCCATGCACCGCAGGTCGGCTATTACGAGTCGAACCGCGAGATCGAGGAGCGCGAACTGAAAACCGTGCGCCGCAACTGGATGCGCAATTTCAAGCTCAACGCCAACTACAACTACGGATCGTCGGACATCTACAACCAGAATTATCAGGACAGCAACATCCCGATATGGACGACGACCACGACCGGGCGCGAGCAAAGCTGGTGGAACGTCGGGGCTTCGTTCTCGATCCCGCTCGACGAGATTTTCAACCGCCGCAACAAGATCAAGCAGCAGAAGAAGCGTATCGAGAATACCCAGTACGACCTCGACCGCTGGTACGACGAGTTGCGCATGAAGATCATCGACGCCTACACCACGGCCGTCGAGCAGCTCTCGATCCTGCGGAGCGCCGCCGAAGCCAAGATCACGTCCGAAGCACAATACCGCATGACCGAAGTGGACTTCGTCAAAGGCAAGCTCGACGCGCAGACGCTGAGCCGCCAGAAGAGCCTCGAAAATTCGGCGACCCGCGAATACGAGCAGGTGCGGCGCAACCTCAACGACGCCCTGCTGCGGCTCGAGATACTCACGCACACGCCGATCATCAACAAACCCATATCAATGCCCGGGACATCGAAAGAAGCGACTAAAACCGAATAGCCTATGAACTACATCGCATATACCGCGCGGTTTCTCTACCGCATCAAGTGGTGGCTGATACTCTGTCCGCTGCTGGTCGCGCTGCTCGTCTACATAAAGATGGGTACCAAACCGCGCAACTACAAGTCCACGACGACGATCTACACGGGCATCGTCTCGGGATACGACATCACAACCACCGAAGGCTCGCGCCAGGACTGGAACGTCATCAACAATGCGATGGACAACCTGATCAACATCATCCTGTCGCAGTCCACGCTCAAGAACGTTTCGCTACGCCTCTACGCACAGGGGCTTACGCACCTCGACCCGGACAACGACAACCAGTACCTCTCGGCACGCACCTCGCGGTACCTGCTGAGCAAAACCCCGCCCGACGTCATGGAGCTCGTCGACCACACTTCGGAAAAGAACACCTACGAGAACCTGCGCAAATACGAAGAGATAGACCATAACAACCACGTCTACGGCATGTTCCACTGGAGCCCTCCGTATTACAGCTACCAGGCGCTGAGCCAGATCAAGGTCAAGAGGCTGGCCAACAGCGACATGCTGGAAATCAGCTACGAGAACGACGACCCGGCCATCGTCTACAACACGCTGATTATCCTCAACGACGAGTTCGTCAAGCAGTACCGCGACCTGCGGTTCGGCGAGACGAACAACGTCATCGCCTATTTCGAATCCGAGCTGGAGCGGGTGGGAAACAACCTGCGCAACCTGGAGGATTCGCTGCGCGACTACAACGTCCAGCACCGTGTCATCAACTACGACGAGCAAACCAAGCACATCGCCGCCCTCTCGCGCGACTACGAATTGCGCTACGAGGAGATCCTGCTGAACTTCGAGAGCGCCGAGAAACTGCGCGCCTCGATCGAAGGGCAGCTCGAAGGGTTGCAGGAAACTTTCCGCAACAACGCCGAGTTCATCGAGAAACTCCATAAGATCGGGAGCATCTATTCGCGCCTGTCGGCCGCCGAGGCCTTCCAGCCCGAAACCGACGGCACGGAAGGTATTTCCGACCGGACGGCCATGCCCGCCAGCCGCAACGACACGGGGCAGTTACGCAGGAAACTGAGCGAGGAGACCCGCAGCCTGCAGGAGCTCACCACGAACATCGCCAACCAACAATATACGAAGGAGGGACTTTCGGCCAATACGATCGTGACGGAGTGGCTCCGCCCACCAAACCTCCGTCCGGCTCCA
>OGQH01002061.1_pt1 | contig 15057 bp, 9 predicted proteins | sample 1553181 | NCBI WGS metagenome assembly OGQH01 (sample SAMEA2579946, study PRJEB22360) | human gut metagenome | biome: human gut; feature: human-associated habitat; material: faeces | place: Denmark | collected 2008/2010 | reverse complement strand
CCTGCTGTGCTTCCGAAATAATAAATCTTGTTGGATGCCCCCGGGCAGCCATGCCAGCAGTTCTTCCAGGAAACTCTCTGGCCATTGCCTCCGAAATAATATCTGCTGCCTTTATACTTCACAAGTTTTTTTGTAATGATGCGGCCCTTGCTGTCTGAAACATAATATGCGTTATTCTGCGCCTTCGCCATTGTATTCGTCATAACATAGCCGCTGGCATTCAGCATATATCGATATTTCTTGGACATTACAGGTGATACATAAACTCCATGTTTCATGATCTGTCCACGTGTGGCAGCCTTCGGACTACAATAGATAAAACGTTTTTGATTTTTGCTGTTTAAAACATATGTCCATCCGCCATAAAAAAGCTTTCCTGGAATCTCTCCTGCCTTTGATGCCGGCTGGAAGTAATACTGATATGTTGTGGAACCGGTTGTCAGCTTCAGGATTCCTGTTCGCGGTTTTCCGTTACGCATCAGTGTATAATAAGCATTTCCGATCTTTTTGATCTTGCCTACAAGGTTCTGAGCCTCTATGGATTTGTAATCACCCTGGGAATTATAATAGCGGAAAACAGTTCCTGTCCATAACCAGTAATTTCTCTTCTGCTGGCCAAGATTGGATGTCCACGGTGTGATTGCTTTTCCGGTGGAATCCGAATACAGGGAAGCTTTGGAGTTTTCGAGGAAATACCATTCTGTCTTCTGTGTTCCGGTATAACCTGCTGCACCTGGCTCACGGGTCATACGGCCGGTTACCAGATATCCGTCTTCATTAAAAAGATAATATCCCACATGTCCGTTGGTATTGATCTTAAGAAGACCATCCTGCGCAGTAAAATAATTATCTTCGATGGAACCTGTTTCTGATACCTGAGAAGCGTTCCCTTCATCCTGGGCAAGAGTCTCTGCGTTATCTACGCTCTCTGATGTTTCGACTGCCGTCTCTGTTTCTGCGGGTGCTGTCTCTTCGGATGTCTCCTCTGCAGACACTACATCTGCGGATGCTGTCTCTGCAGAAGCTTCTGCTGCGGATACTTCCTCTGTAGAAACTTCTTCTGCTGCAGTCTCCTGCTCTCCTTCTGCTGACTCATTCTGGAGTACCTGAGCCTGCTCACTCTCTGCTGCACCTTCCGGAAGCTCTTCAGTCTGCTGTACCTCCTGTGCTGCTGCAGCTGTTTCATCAACTGTTGTTTTCTGCTCTTCTTCGCTGCTTTCTGCAGGATCCTCAGAAGCTTTTCCCTCCGGAGCTGCAGATGCAGCAACCTTCTTTTTGCGGAGTCTGTAAAAACCGTTTGCAGAAACCCAGTCACTTGTCTTGGCAACGACTACACCGTTTACCAGTGATGCTCCGGTAGCAGAAATTTCCTCTGCCTTGTTGTTCTCTACTTTGTTCTGTACTGCGGTATCTGCTGACGGTGCATCCAGCTCCTGTGCATCACCTGCACTGAAATCATCGCCCGGATCTGTACTGTCTTCTGTTGTCGCATCCGGTGCTTCTGTAGCCTCCGGTGCTTCTGTAGTTTCCGGTGTCTCTGTAATCTCCGGTGTTTCTATAACATCCGGTGTCTCTGCGGGGTTCTCCGGTGCAACAGGTGTTTCTTCTGAACTGTCTGTACTGTCAGTACTACCTGTCTGATCCTCTTCTGTCTCCGGCTGCTGTACAGTCGTTTCCGCTTCATCACTGAATACATCCTCAGCCGGATTGCCGGCTGTCTCTGCTGCCATCTGCACGTCTGTACTTCCCAAAGCCGCAGCGCCGGCTTCCAGAGTTCCGCCCATGCATAATGTCAGACTGAGAAAAATTGCCACAACTCTTCTCTTCACAATAATCCCTCCTGATCATGCTGCTGTAAATAATTATTGTATCTGTTACGTATCATTCGCCCAGTCCGCCTTCGATAAGAGCCACAAGCGCATCTATCGCAGCCTGTTCATCCTCACCCTCGCAGACCAGTGTGATCTCATCCCCGCTTTTAACACATGCACCCAGAACACTCAGAACACTTTTGGCATTCGCTGTACCTCCGGCATACTGAAATGTTATGGACGATTTGTATTTTATTGCCTCGCCGCATAAAAGCCCTGCGGGACGAAGATGAAGCCCTGACGGGTTCCTGACCGTTACCTTATAACTTAACATTGCTGCTGTCTCCCTTTATATTACTTATCCTTCAAGCCTTGTCCAAAGCTGTGATTACTTACTGACTACTGCTGTCTACATTGGAAACCTTGGAGATTTTGATCTCGGCGGTTACATCCTCCAGCAGCTTGTAGCCTTCCGGAAGGCTGATTTTGATCGGTACTTCGTAGCTGCCCTCCTCCCAGTCATCCATGGAAAGTGCTGCTCCTACCGACTTCAGATCAAATTGGGAAAGATCTCCGTCTTCCGCCTGCACCTTCAGTTCAATATCCGCAACTTCAAATGCCAGCTGCAGATCATCAGGCAGACCCTTTACTTTGATATCCTCTGTCGGGAAGCTGTATATCTTACTGCCCTCCGGCAGGATATTGACTGTGATCCAGAGGTCCGTACTGGATCCGGATGTCAGCTTAAGGCCATCCGGAAGAAGTTCTGACAGGTTTACTTTCTTTTCCACGTCATTGCTCTTTCCTGAAATATCCACATTCTCATTGTCTAGATAAATGGTATTTCCCTGAAGTTTCAGATTGTTCAGTGCTTCCTCACTTCCGGCTACGCTGAAAGTCTCCGGTACTGTTGTGACACTATCCACAACATAGCCTTCTGCTGGTTCCCCTGTATATCCCGCACTGATCCGTATATCAGAACGCACCTTCCAGAGCTTTGCCGTGACATTAACCTTTCCGTTGTTGTCAAATTTCAGATAGCTCATGGAATTTGATGAAAGAGTGTCCTGATTCTTATCTGTGATAGTCAGTTCTGCGTCCGTGATCATCGTATCCTGATCGATCCCGTCAAGTTTTGAACTTACATCCACACTCACACTATCTATTTTACCAACCAGAGATTCCGGTCCTGTAATACGGACTTTTTCCGGATTTGCGGTGAGCGAAGCAATCTCCAGCCCCTGTGCCGGCTTGCTGTCATCACTGGTAACATTGATCGCAAATTCTTTGGTCACCTTTTTTTCCAGATGGACACTCAGATTCTGCGGTGATACACTAATGTTTTCCGGCAGTATCCCGGAGCAGGTCGCTGTAATGGGAATCATTACAGGATCTGTATCGGTAGACTGGGCCTGCTGCAGATCCGCAACTGCCTTAATATCACTTGAGGTGAGACGGTTGACTGTCTTCCGATCACCTGTAATATAAACACGTACGGAATTTTCACGGTCATCCTGCATGACCATCTCACCCAGCTGATCCACATAAGCTTCGTTGATGATCTGCACATCTGAGATCACAAAGCCTTTCGTAATGATAGGGTCATCAACATTTACTACGATCAGCCACACCAGGATTCCCACAATAATCGACATGATCTTCAAAGGGATGTTCTTAGTCAGATTTTTCTTCATGTTTCACTCTCCCTTTCAGCAGATTTCTCAGCTTACCGTTGTCAACAACCTTTTTATTCTGAGCAGAAACAAGTACTTCACGAAGCTGCTTGCTGTTAAGCCCTCTGGACAGTTCTCCGCCTCTGGCCACTGAAACCTGTCCTGTCTCTTCCGAAACAATGATCGTAAGAGAATCCGTAGCTTCGCTGATACCCACACCTGCTCTGTGTCTTGTTCCCAGCTGTTTGCTCAGTTCCATATTATCTGAAAGAGGCAGATAGCAGGTTGCTGCTACTACACGGTTCCCACGCACGATCACCGCTCCGTCATGAAGAGGTGTATTATGCTCAAAAATATTGATCAGCAGCTGACTGGTAAGGATACCGTCAATATTGATACCGGTTCTCACATATTCGTCAAGCCGGATCTCTTCCTCGATCACGATCAGTGCTCCGGTCTTAACTTCACCCATATCAAAACAGGCCTTTACCAGTTCGTTGATAGTCTTGTCATTGAAACGCTCCTGCACTTCCCTGCCGGAATCAAAGGGAATAATGTTGGAAACAAACTTCTTCTGTCCCAGCTGCTCCAGCGCCTTCCTCAGCTCCGGCTGAAAGATTACGATCACACCGATCACCAGCACATTAGCCAGGTTCCGAAAGATCCAGAGGATCGTATTCATTTTGAAGATATATGCGACCAGGATAAATCCAAGGACGATCAAAATGCCCTTCAGAAGGGTATATGCACGTGTAAATTTAATCCATGCCATAAACTGATATACAAAAAAGGAAATCAGTCCGATCTCAATGATATCTATCACGCCAAATCCCGGAAGGGAAATCTTCCCCAGATATCCGGCCACAACTGTCAGCACATTCTGCATAAGTCTCCTCCTTTCTTCCTGAGCTATTCCAATCGTTCCTGTTTAAAGATCCTTCAGCGATTCCTCCAGCTGTTTTTCGAAATCGATCTTGTCCAATCCCTGCGGTTTCTCACTTACTGTATTTTCGGAAAACATATCCGGCATCTTTACTGTATGCATTTCGTTCTTCTCAGGAAATACATCATCACTGAAAGACACAACATTGTCTTCTTTTTTTTCTTCTTTTACCGGCTCCGCATTGATCTTTTTGATGCTTCTCTCAGAAGTGGCGACCGTTGCCTTCGGAACGGCTTTTACGTAGTAATAGTACTCATCATCCTCATATTCCAGACGTTCTGTTCTGCTGTAATCTCCGCCAAAAACAAAGAACTCCAGAACAAATCCTGCCAGTACGGAGATCACTGTGGACAGGATCATCGGCACCATGGCTACCGTAATACTAATGCAGAAATCTCCGGCAAGGATAACCAGGATATAGATCACGCCGCCGGCAATGACAGCGATCCTCCATGCATAATCAAACGCCCGTGTTCTCAGAAGGTTCACAAACAGGATCACTACCACAAACGCGATCACTGTGATCCACATTGCCCAGTTGTGGACAAGTCCGTCAGAGATCAGCTTCAGTTTTTCTGTGATCTCTGCGGCAGGATCACTGAGTGCCGCCGACTGTGCATGTACAAACCGTATAAAATAATAGATCACAACACCGCATCCGGCCGGAAGCGCTGACAATGCACTACCCAGCAGGCCTGCTCCGATCGGCATAAGTGCAGGAACACCAAATCCGAAGGAAAGTGGTGTAAGGATCATTGCAAGATTCTGTGACCTGCTGAATCTTAGGAACAGGATCAGCATAAACAGAATAAGAAGCAGCATAAATCCTGCCGTTTCGATCCCGACTGCATAACAGTGCCCGATCATCAACGCAAATCCCATAAACATCATCACGGAAACCGGAAGGATCGAACATACAAGCGCCAGGATCAGGACAACAAAAATATTATCCAGCTGTTTCATGTAGCCCATATTGCTGTTGATCCAGAGAAAATAGGCAAATGCCAGAACAAACTTCAGGACCGGCAGTATATATACTTCATATTGTCCGTAAAATCTTTTGATATTCTGTTTGATCTCAAGTAAAGCTGTCATTTTCTATGTCCTCCTGCATTTCTCCGGACCGGATTTCTTTTTTCCTCCCGCCCGTAGATTTTTTCCAGTCTTGTAAGATCCTGATAATATTCCCTGACACTTTTTTTTGCCCGGAAATATTTCACAGAATACTGGATGTAGGTCAGTATCGAATATACAACAAGCACGATCAGATAACCGACGATGATATAGATCCCAACCTCGACCAGATTAATCTTATTCACATTATCCATAAGATATTCGCTGAAATATGCGGCAACGCTTGCAAGTCCCAATATATATCCGATCGTTACCAGAAAAAAGTTTCTGATCAGTGCAAGTCCAATATAATCACTTCGATAATATCTGCTCACCGGAAGATACTTCCTGCCTTCTCCATGCTCATACATGGCCAGACGGTTCATGATCTTCACTTTTTCTTCATTTACCATAAAAATAACTCCTCATAAGCTTTCTTTATCAGGAAAATCCCCGATATATGATCTGCATTACGCTTTCCATACAGTTATACTGTTTAACTGCAATCAAATTTATTGTAGCATAGTTCCATACCTATGAAAAGTGTTTTTTCGGCTGTTTCATGCCCTTCCTGCGCATATTGTCAGAAAATAAACTTTCTCTGCACCGGCCTCAAGAAGACACATTGCCATGGCATCTGCCGTACTTCCTGTTGTGTATACATCATCCACCACAAGTACAGAAAAACCCGGGATCTTTTCGGTTACCTGATATGCATTTTTCAGGTTCTGACGCCTCTGTATGGCATTAAGTTTTTTCTGAGATCTTGTGCTTCGTATCTTCTTTACCAGATGCTCATTCCATGGGATCCCCGTAAGAACACTGAGCCTTTCTGCCAGATATGCTGCCTGGTTAAAACCTCTCATCCTTTTTTTTCTGGGATGCAGAGGAACGGGAACGATCAGATCAGGCTTCCACCGTTCCAGATATTTTTTTCCGAAGACGCTCATTGCCTTTGCATAAAAATCCCCATATTCCCGACATCCGTAATACTTAAATCGTACCAGAGACTGTCTCCAGACCTCTCCGTACCAGAAAATACTTCTGCCCTCCGTAAAATGATGGGCACCCTTGCGGCAATCTTCACAGTATTCCTCTTCCATTTTTACCGGTCTTCCGCATTTCATACACCTGGGACCGGATATAGGCCTGACCTTTCCGGAACACTCCGGACAGATCAGCCGGTCTTTTTCTTTCAGTATCTGATGACACAGCGGGCATTTTTTCGGGTAAAGCATGTCCAGTAAAAAATCTGCTGTTTTTTTCAAGAAAGTCCTTTCTCCCCGATGGCGCTCTCCTTCTGTTCAGATTCATCCAGCTCCCGGATCCGTCTGTCCAGAGAGCTGTATCTCTGCTGCTGTTTTTCATTACGGATCATCTCCGCAAAAGTGGTCTCGCTGCCTACTACGGTAACACATTTTCTGGCTCTGGTCACTGCTGTATACAGAAGATTCCGATTCATCAGCATCCTTGGTCCGGAAAGGATCGGAAGGATCACTGCCGGATATTCTGAGCCCTGGGACTTATGTATGGTCACTGCATAGGCAAGTTCCAGTTCCTCAAGCTGTTTGAAGGAATATTCTGCCTGTCTGCCATCCTCAAATTCCACGGTGGCCGTTTCCGCAAATTCATTGATCTCCGTCATAATACCGGTATCTCCATTAAACACGCCCACACCTTTATCCACAGGAATCTTGTATCGTCCAAGGATTTCCCACTCCAGCTGGTAATTGTTCTTCACCTGCATCACCTTATCCCCTTCACGGAAAAGGCGCTGTCCGATCTCTTTCTCCTTTTTCTTTTCATCCGGCGGGTTCAGATATCTCTGAAGTATCTGGTTCAGCCGCTCCACACCTAAAAGTCCCTTACGCATAGGCGTGAGCACCTGGATCTCATAGGGCTTTGCATCTACATAACGCGGAAGCTTCTCCTGGATCAGTGCGATCACCACACGGATAATGATGTCCGCGTCATATCTTTTCAGAAAAAAGAAATCCCGGCTCTTGTTATTGATGGTCACCTGCTCGCCCCGGTTGATCTTATGTGCATTCACCACAATATCACTTTCAGATGCCTGGCGGAAAATCTTTTTCAACTCTACTACCGGAAAACAGCCGCTGCGGATAATATCCCTCAGAACATTTCCCGGGCCTACACTGGGAAGCTGATTTTCATCACCTACCAGGATCAGTCTGGTCCCTGCTGTCACTGCAAGAAGCAATGAATGCATCAGTGCGATATCTACCATGGACATCTCATCAATGATGATCACATCCGCTTCCAGCGGATTCTCCGAATTCCTGTCAAAATGAACTGCACGGCCTTCCTGCTCTTCCTCCGGCATTCCATTCAGCTCCAGAAGTCTGTGGATCGTCTGAGCCTCGTATCCGGTAGCCTCTGTCATTCGCTTGGCTGCACGGCCGGTGGGAGCTGCAAGCCGCAGCTCAGCGCCTTCCTCTTCAAAATAACGGATAATCGCATTGATCGTTGTAGTCTTTCCGGTTCCCGGCCCGCCGGTCAGAATGAACAGACCATGACTGGCAGCTGCCGCCACTGCCTGTTTCTGCATTTCATCTAACCGGGTTCCTGTCTCCTTTTCGATCCTGTTGATCCGTTTCTCCATCATCTCCTCATCTTCCGGGCAGAGGATGTTCAGCTCACAGAGCATTCTGGCTGAATTCAGCTCAAGATAATAATATCGTGTGGGATAGACAACTGCACCGTCTTCTGTTTCTTTCAGGATCAATTTCCGGTCTACTACCATATCCATGAGATGTTTTTCCATGTAGGAGGGATCTACGCCCAGAAGTCCGGATGCCCTGGAAAAAAGCTCCTCCTTCGGAAGATAGATATGGCCTTCTCCGGAAGCCTGCAGAAGAGTATACAACATTCCGCTTCTTATCCTGTAATCTGAATCTGTATGGATCCCGATCCGGGAAGCGATCTCATCTGCGATACGGAATCCCACACCACTGATATCCTCTGCAAGGCGATACGGATTCTCCTGCAGGACTCCATACACAGTCTGTCCGTATTTCTGATAGATCTTTGCACCAAGATTCAGTGATATCCCGTATTTCTGGAGAAAGATCATAGCGCGGCGCATATCTGCTTTCTCCGTCATCTGTTCTGCGATCTCCATGGCCTTTTTTTCGCTGATTCCCTTGATCTCAGCCAGCCGCTCCGGCTCTTCCTCTACAATACGCATAGTATCATCACCGAAACGACGTACGATCCTGGCTGCCAGTGCCGCTCCGATCCCCTTGATCGCACCGGAACCCAGATAACGCTCCATGGCCAGTGCATCCTCCGGCATTTTTTCTACGTAGGAGGCTATCTGAAACTGCTTGCCATACACCGGATGTGTTGTATAATTTCCGGAAGCTTCAATGGCAGCCCCCTGGGTGATCGCAGGAAATGTCCCCACACAGGTCAGTTCCCGTTCCTCTTCCATCCCTTTCAGTACCATGACCGTATATCCATTATCTTCATTTCGGAAGATCACATGATCTATATATCCTGTAACTGTCTCACTCATTTTTTTCTCCATCTGTAAACCTCTGATAACAGCAAAAGGCACTGCAGCTGCAGCGCCTTATCTGTATGAGTTTCCTGCGGCAGTCTCTTCTCTGACCCTGTGCCGTCCGGACGACTCATAACGGTTTACATCCTTGACATGATTTCCGCATATTTTCCTGTTCCTGCAGCCACTACAAGCATTGCATCCTGTACCGTCAGTGTGCTGACTCCTGTTTTCTGCTCGATCAATGCATCCATTCCATGCAGCATGGCACCTCCGCCTGTAAGAACGATTCCTCTGTCCATGATATCTGCCGCCAGCTCTGGCGGTGTTTTCTCAAGAACGCCATGGACTGTCTCCACAATCTGTCCGGTCGTTTCCCGCAAAGCGGTCCGGATCTCCTCAGAAGTCAGTGTTGCCACCTTCGGAAGTCCTGTGATGATATTTCTGCCCTTGACCTCCATCGTGCGAAGATCCGCTTCTTCACTGGCTGTTCCGATCTTGATCTTGATATTCTCCGCTGCATCTTCCCCGATAAAGAGGCTGTGCTTCTCACGTACATAATTCATGATCGCATGATCAAAATTATCTCCTGCAACCTTCACAGAAGCGGAAACAACCACTCCCCCTACCGATATGACCGCAACATCCGTGGTCCCTGCACCGATGTCCACGATCAGATTGCCAAATGGCTTGGTAATGTCTACACCTGCCCCGATAGCAGCAGCGATAGGCTCGTCCACAAGAAAAACTTCCCTGGCTCCTGACTGATAGGCAGCTTCCTCAATTGCTTTACGCTCAATCTCCGTGATCCCGCTCGGAACACTGATGCTGACTCTCGGTTTCCGGAACGCTCTCCGTCCCATAGCCTGTGAAATAAAATATTTCAGCATCTTTTCCATTACATTATAATCTACGATCACACCTCTTCGGATTGGCCAGATTACTTCCATATTGGAAGTCAGATGGCTTGCCATCTGTCTGGCTTCCTCACCGATTGCTCTGATCTTCTCTGTATCTTTATCATAAACAACCACAGAGGGCTCTCTTAAAACGATTCCCTTGCCTGTGGAAAACACCAGACTGTTTCTGGTTCCCAGATCGATTCCGATATCTTTTGCCGGCATAAATCCTCCCGCCTGCGTCTGCAAAATTCCCGTGCAGACACATTTCTGACTTGTTCTGTTCTATCTTTCATCCGGCAAAACCTGATCTATCTGCGTCTGCCGGACAGTTCCCGCACTTCATTATATACAAAACCTTCGGAATTGAAAAGGACTTTTACCCGTTATTTCTGTTCCAGATATTTTTTTACGTATTTACCGGTGTAGGAGACCGGGCTTGCAGCGATCTCTTCCGGTGTACCCTGCGCTATGACTGTTCCGCCACGGTCACCGCCTTCCGGGCCAATATCAATGATATAATCTGCTGTCTTGATCACATCCAGATTATGCTCAATGACCACAACTGTATTTCCTCCTTCGGAAAGACGGCGCAAAATCTCGATCAGCTTGTGCACATCCGCAAAATGAAGGCCTGTCGTGGGTTCATCCAGAATATATATGGTCTTCCCGGTGCTTCGTTTACTGAGTTCCGTGGCAAGCTTGATACGCTGAGCCTCTCCTCCCGAAAGGGTTGTAGACGGCTGTCCCAGGCGGATATAGGAAAGTCCCACATCATAAAGGGTCTCGATCTTTCTCCGGATTGACGGCACATTTTCAAAGAATGTCAGTGCCTCTTCCACCGTCATATTCAGTACATCATAAATGCTCTTGCCTTTATACTTCACTTCCAGTGTTTCCCTGTTGTAGCGTTTTCCTTTACAAACCTCACATGGCACATATACATCCGGAAGGAAATGCATCTCGATCTTGATGATTCCATCGCCGCTGCAGGCTTCGCAGCGACCGCCTTTCACATTAAAACTGAAGCGCCCCTTCTTATATCCCTTCGCCTTGGCATCTGCAGTTGCTGCGAACAGATCACGGATCTGGTCAAAAACACCGGTATAAGTTGCCGGATTGGAACGGGGCGTTCTTCCGATTGGAGACTGATCAATATCGATCACCTTGTCCAGCTGATCAATCCCGAGAATATCATCATGTTTACCAGGAATTATCCTGGCACGGTTCAGATCCCTTGCCAGTCTCTTATAAAGGATCTCATTGATCAGTGAACTCTTACCGGAGCCGGAAACTCCTGTGACACAGGTCATGACACCCAGCGGAATATCCACATCGATATGCTTCAGATTATTCTCTGCCGCACCTTTTATATGAAGGAAACCTGTTGGCTCTTTACGTACTTCCGGCACCGGAATCTTAAGTCTTCCACTTAAATAAGCTCCTGTTACCGATTGCTCGTTCTTCATCAGATCCTCAGCTGTACCCATGGCAACCAGCTGTCCGCCATGTTCACCGGCACCGGGACCGATATCGATTACACAATCCGCCGCGCGCATGGTATCCTCATCATGTTCGACCACGATCAGGCTGTTGCCAAGATCGCGAAGGCGCATCAGCGCTCCCAGAAGCTTGTCATTATCCCGCTGATGGAGACCGATACTTGGCTCGTCCAGAATATAGGCAACTCCAACAAGGCCGGAACCGATCTGTGTGGCAAGACGGATCCTCTGTGCCTCCCCGCCGGAAAGAGTTCCGGTAGCTCTTCCAAGGGAAAGATACTCCAGACCAACTTCCGCAAGAAATCCCACTCTGGCACGGATCTCCTTCAGGATCTGCTTACCGATCAGTTCCTGCTGCTCGGAAAGCTTCAGGTCACGAAGAAATCCCTGTAATCTCTCCACAGGCATGTTCGTCACTTCATAGATATTCTTATCTGCCACAGTCACTGCCAGAGACTCCTTCTTCAGCCTCTGTCCCTTACAGGTGGTACATGGAGTGATCCGCATGAAACTCTCATATTCCTGCTTCATAGTCTCGGAACCGGTCTCCCGGTATCTCTGCTCCACATTGCGGATCAGTCCCGGAAATGCCACATCATAAACACCTTCTCCACGCTGACCCTTGTAATAAACTTTCACGGAGTGACCACCGGTACCGTTGATCAGGATGTCCTGGATTTCCTTAGGATATTCACAGAAAGGGGTATCCAGAGAAAAGTTATATTCTCTCGCCAGTGCATCCAGGATCGCTCTTGAAAAACTGCCCTGTGTGGTACAGGACTGCCAGCCAAGAACCGTGATCGCACCTTCATTGATGCTCAGTTTCTTATCCGGTATCATAAGGTCAATATCGAATTCCATCTTATATCCAAGGCCCAGGCACTTGGGACAGGCACCAAACGGATTATTAAAAGAAAAACTTCTAGGCTGTACTTCGTCAATACTTATTCCACAGTCAGGGCAGGCAAAATTCTGACTAAAAGTCATCTCTTCCCCACCAATAACATCTACTATCATTAGTCCGTTGCCAAGCTTTAAAGCATTTTCAACAGAATCTGTAAGACGCTTTTCAATTCCTTCACGAATGCTAAGTCGGTCTATAATAATTTCGATACTGTGCTTTATGTTTTTTTCTAACTTAATCTCTTCAGTTAGTTCATACATATTGCCATCAACTCTTACTCGCAAATAGCCACTTTTCTTAGCACTTTCAAATACTTTTTCGTGACGTCCTTTTTTTCCTCTTACAACAGGTGCCAATATCTGAAACTTAGTACGTTCTTCCAGCATAAGAATACGATCTACCATTTCATCAACTGTCTGTTTCTTTATTTCACGTCCGCATTTTGGACAATGTGGAATACCTGCTCTTGCATAAAGCAATCTCATATAATCGTATATTTCTGTTACTGTTCCAACTGTTGAACGTGGATTCTTGTTTGTTGATTTCTGATCAATTGAAATAGCAGGTGGCAATCCTTCAATACTTTCAACCTGTGGTTTTTCCATCTGTCCTAAGAACTGTCTTGCATAGGAAGATAACGATTCCATATATCTTCTCTGTCCTTCTGCATAAATAGTGTCAAAAGCAAGGGATGACTTACCTGAACCGCTTACTACCGTAAATTCATCTCTTGGTATATCAATATCAACATTTTTCAAATTGTGCTCATTTGCACCTTTTATACGAATATATTTTTTATTGTCTTTCATTTTATTTTCCTATCTTTTTCTATCTTTGTTATTTGGTTATTTTATATCTTTTCCAAATAAATTCCGTTATAGATTTTTAGTTATCTTCCTGCAACTTTCTTAATTCCGCCAACTTATCTCGCATTTCAATAGCCGTTTCAAAATCAAGTTCTGCTGCAGCTCTTTCCATTTTCTTCTTAACCTTTTCGATAAGCTTTTTAAGTTCCTTATAATCCATTGATTCAGGATCTTTCTCAACGTTGCTAATCTTTCTGTCCACTTCTTTGGAGATGCTAATAAGGTCTCGAACAGCCTTCTTAATAGTTGTTGGAGTAATACCGTGCTCATTATTGTATTTCTGCTGAATCTCTCTACGTCTGTTAGTTTCCGTTAAGGCTTTATCCATTGAATCAGTAATATTGTCAGCATACATTATTACGTGGCCTTCTGCATTTCTTGCAGCTCGTCCAATAGTCTGAATAAGTGATGTTTCTGAACGTAAAAACCCTTCCTTGTCAGCATCCAATATTGCAACTAAAGCAATTTCCGGTATGTCCAAACCTTCTCTTAAAAGGTTAATACCAACCAAAACATCAAAAACATCCAATCGCATATCTCTGATAATCTGAGTTCTCTCTAACGTATCTATATCTGAATGAAGGTATTTAACCCTAATTCCCACATCGCGCATATAATCTGTCAAGTCCTCAGCCATACGCTTCGTCAAAGTTGTTACCAAAACTTTATTCTTCTTGGCAACTTCCTTATTAATCTCCGTTATAAGGTCATCAATCTGTCCTTCAACCGGTCTTACTTCAACTTCCGGATCAAGCAATCCTGTAGGTCTTATAATCTGCTCTGCACGACCTAATTCATGTTCCTGTTCATAAACATTCGGCGTTGCAGATACAAACATCATCTGGTCAATCATGCTTTCAAATTCTTCAAAATTAAGCGGTCTGTTATCCTTCGCCGAAGGCAGTCTGAACCCATAATCAACTAAAGTAGACTTTCTCGACTGGTCACCGGCATACATTCCTCTAATCTGTGGAATCGTAATATGAGACTCATCTACTATTATTAAGAAATCATCTCCGAAATATTCCATTAATGTATGAGGTGTGGCTCCCGGCTCCAACCCTGCCATATGTCTTGAATAGTTCTCTATTCCTGAACAAAAACCTGTTTCTCTTAGCATTTCCATATCAAAATTAGTTCGTTCTGCAATACGCTGTGCCTCTATTAATTTGTCTTCTGATTTAAAATATGCTACCTGTTCCTCTAACTCTTTCTCTATATCCTTAATGGCACGCTCCATCTTTTCAGGTGGCACAACATAATGAGAATTAGGGAATATTGCTACGTGTTCAAGCACGTTCTTAATCTGACCCGTTAAAGCATCAATCTCTGAAATTCTCTCGATTTCATCATCAAAAAATTCAACTCTAATTGCACTATCCGTATACGAAGCAGGAAATATTTCCAGATTCTCTCCACGAACCCTGAAAGTTCCACGTTTAAAGTCCATATCATTTCTGTCATACTGTATTTCAATAAGCTTATGAATAATCTCATCTCTATCTCTAATGGTATTCGGTCTTAAAGACACAACCATGTTCTTGTAATCTATTGGGTCTCCCAAACCATATATACATGAAACTGAAGAAATAATAATTACATCTTTACGCTCCATTAAAGCCATTGTTGCCGAATGACGTAACTTGTCTATTTCATCATTAATTGATGAATCCTTCTCAATATATGTGTCTGTGCTTGGAACATAAGCCTCCGGCTGATAATAATCGTAGTAGGAAACAAAATATTCCACAGCATTATTAGGGAAAAACTCCTTAAACTCACCGTAAAGCTGAGCTGCCAAAGTCTTATTATGAGCAATAATA
>OGQH01002048.1_pt1 | contig 15131 bp, 13 predicted proteins | sample 1553181 | NCBI WGS metagenome assembly OGQH01 (sample SAMEA2579946, study PRJEB22360) | human gut metagenome | biome: human gut; feature: human-associated habitat; material: faeces | place: Denmark | collected 2008/2010 | reverse complement strand
GCGACCCGATCGCCGACGACGTGGTCAGGGCCCACGAGGAGGGGTTCCGCGAGTACGGGCCCCGAAGATAAAGATGATGCTGGAGAAGCGCGGCATCGTCGCCTCGAGGAGGCGCATCGCGCGCATCATGAGGGAGAACAACCTGGTCAGCGCGTACGCGCGGAAGAAATACCGGCCCGCGGGGTCGAAGCCGAACGAGGCCCCGCTGCCCAACCTGCTCGACAGGCGCTTCGACGGACACGCGCCCCGCACCCATGTCGTAGGCGACCTGACGTACGTGCGCACCGGGCGGAAGTGGAGCTACGTCTGCCTGCTGGTCGACCTCTACAACTGCGAGATCGTCGGGCACTCGGTCGGCGACTGGCGCGACTCCGACCTGGTGAAGGCGGCGTTCGCCATCGTGGGGTTCCCCCTGTCCGACATCCAGGTTTTCCATACGGACCGCGGAAGCGAGTTCGCCAACGCCGCGATAGACGAGATGCTCGAGGTCTTCGGCATCGAGAGGTCCCTGTCGGAGAAGGGCTGCCCGTACGACAACGCCGTGATCGAGTCCGCCAACAACAGCCTGAAGAGGGGGCTCGTCCACCGCGAGTCGTTTCCCGACACCGAGCATCTTCGGCGGAGGGTCAACGAGTGGGTGTGGTTCTACAACAACAAGAGGATCCACTCGACCTTGGGCTACATGACCCCGGTCGAGCTCAGGGAAGCAGGGCTGTCCCTCTGAGGCTTGTCTAAATTTGTGTTGCAGATCCAATCCAGCCCTCCTGGGCTCGCGCGAGCATTCTTGCCTGAATCGGAGAATTGGGGTTGACTAAGCTATAGGAACCCCCCCCATGAATGCAGGGGGTTTTAGGTTGCGCCCATAAGTTTCTGAAGTCGACCAAGATAGGGAAAGCGCGAAACGGTTCTTATGGAGGCAAACGAATCAATATTGCGCTTCGTGTTCCAGAGGTACTGTTTGTGCAGTAGAACAAATGTACTGATATTGTCCGCCAGCTGCTAAAATCAAATGAAGAGAATAAGGCTCGCATCGTTCAAGCAGGTTATTATGCTGCCTGTAATTTAGCATGATGCTAAATTTTATGGAGGAATTAATGCCAAAGGGTAATAAACCGTTATATGATTTAACGGTAGTGAAAAACATGATTCGAGAAGGCAGCTATACGGTAACTAAACGTGTCCTTGGGCATTTGGGCAATCACGGCTATGTTGTTGACGAGGTTGTGGAAGATGTTTTCGAGTCAATTAGCGAGAGCGATTTTTCTAAATCGATTCAGCTTGAGAAAATCCCGGGTGTTATCGCTGATGTCTATCGATATGTTAATTGCTATGGAGAAGAATGGTATGTCAAGTTCTTCATCGAGGGAGGCAGCCTAAGGGTTAGGGTTTTGTCTCTTAACGCTGAAGGAATGCTTCATTAGAAGGAGAAGAGATGCTTTGTACCGAGTGCGGCGGGCAGATGAAAGAGGTCGTCTCTCCTATATCGGAGACGGTTCATGGTGAAGTGATAACAGTGCAGGATATTGAGCATTTTGAATGCGCTTCATGTGGTGAGGTCGAATATTCGTCGAAGGCTGCTAAGGAATTTTCGAAAAAGCTTCTTAGCAAATATGCCGAGATACACGGTTTAATGTCTCCAGAGGAAATAAGGGCGCTCAGAAAAAGGCACAATCTCAGTCAAAGCGACTTCGAAAAAGTCCTGGGTGTGAAGACTCCAACGGTAAGCCGTTGGGAAACTGGGAAAGTTTTGCAAAGCAAGCTGGCTGATAACTACTTGCGAGTTTTATACGATAATCCGCAGGTAATGGAAAACGAGGTGGCTCGCGCTGAAATCCGTCCAGGGGGTGGCTGCTATGAGTTCGCATCATCGTATGACATTGCCTCGTTGTTGGACTATCCGATGAGAGAGTTTGAGGCGGGATCTTTTTCCGAGGATTTTAGCTTTTAAGAAAAGAGATAGGGTTACCGATGGGTCTAGATGCACTGAATCCCCTAGAGGTTTTATTTGATGATTGCAAAATAATGAGTCTGCGAATCGATGCCCCAACTGGTCGCGAATGCGACGGCCTCGTTGAAGAGGGAGAGGTGGCAGTTGGCATAAAGGCTTCTCCTCATTGGGATAGTTTTCCCTCTGTTTTCGTTGATGCAACATTTAGCGTGCATCACCAAAATGCGCGAACTTATGATATCGATTTATCCACTCGCTCCCAGTTCGTATTTCCCGAGGAGGCCAGCAGGGACGATGCGGATGAGTATTTGCGGTCTTATGGAGTTTCGAAGATTTACGATAGCTCTAGAATCTATCTAAAGGGGATAACCGCAGGTGGCGTATTTGGCCCTATTGAGATTCCTGGCATGTCCGCTTCAGCTCAAACTGAAGTTTGAGCAAAATGGCAGCGTAAAGTGGTCAACAAGGGAGGGTATATGCTCACTATCCATTTTGGTGATATGGGCAGGGCTGTGCTTGCTGGCGGTTATTGTTTGAGGTTGTTTTGATTGTTTGTGATGACAATCTGAGCTGTAGTGGTGTGGGCTTACGGAAGGGCAGGTTTCTTCCAGGAATGAATAGCCTATCAGCGCGAGTATGTCCTTTGGCTCTATTGCGCGGATTGCGGATTATGTTCCGGTAATGATGTTCGTGATCCCCCTTGTTAAGCAGCTGAACTGTTTGGCTGCTAAGACAAGTTCTAGGCCATCGATGGCATCTTTGAATTTGGTGCTACCAGATTTGTCAATTTGGGCACAGTAGAGTCTTTCGTCGTGGGCGCATTTGTTTCTGAAGTCTTCGATGTGGCCAAAAGCATTTTTCAGGTCTTTGTGGGTAATGCGTTTGACTTCAAAGTGTGTTTCGTCATATAAGGCTTTGAGCCTTCTTTCGATGGGAAACCTGATTGATTCTGGGAGATAATCGTAAAAACGAAAAGCCTGACCTAGATATAGGTTATTCATAATTACCCACAAGGGAACATTGTCATGTTTGTTTATGCAGTGGTCGAGGTAGGGCTCGTTACGTTTTGGTTTGCTTGACCAGTCTAAAATGCGGCTCATTTCCCCAATCAATGCTGGAATGCAATCTGGGTATTTCCCGTCGGAGCAGTAGGCTTTCTTGTCGAGATATGCTTCGTTGTTTTTTTATGCGCTGTGCAGAACTCGTACGTTGCAACTGGTTTAAGCGTTAAGGGAAATCTAATAAACTGCAACGCTATTTGAAAAATGGTCTTGTCGTATTATTGCCTAGTTCATTTCAAGCAGCTTGCCGACAACGGCTTTGACACCGTACTTTTCGACAAACCAACTTAACCGCAAGTGTAGCGCCTTGGCGCTGCTAACGGGCTTTCCGACTAGTGCCGTTTCCAACAGCTTGAGATCGTGCTTTTTCAACTGCAATGCGCTGGTGCTTCCGTTGCCCCAGAACTCGCGGAAAATACGGGAGTATTCGGTCAGCAGTTCATTACGTACGCTTTCCGGCAAGCAGAACAGCCCATATAGCACGAATTCGATAGACCAGCTTACAATCTCGGTGCTGTATTCATCCAACCCAAAGCGCTTCTTCCAGGCGCTGAAAATACGCTGGGTTATGGGTAAGTGCTTGCGGCTTTTGGCCTCCAAATCGTCATTGGTTTTCGACGTAAGCGACCCTTCGCGTTCGATGCGATACTCATACAGCTTGTCGCTTATCAACGCAGTTTTCCTTGAATTGGGGTAGATGTCGAAGAAAAAAACCTGGTCTTCGCCGAAGGGCAGTGCCTCTTCGAAGCGAATACCGCATTCGTCTAAGAACGCTTTGCGGCAAGCGGTGCGAATGTAGGGGGTGCTCTGCTCCTCGAACATCAAGGCAGGTTGGAAGCCGTCATACACTACGTCTCTTGGGCTAAGCTTCAGCGTAATCCAGGGGGTTGCGGCTTCTGCGGGGTTGCAATAACCGCCAAAGGTCACCACGTCGGCATCGGTTTCGGCAAATGCTTCGGCAATGCGTTGGCAGGCATTGGGCGTGAAGCGGTCGTCCGCGTCAAGAAAGCCAATGTGGGTTCCGCATGCCGCATTAATTCCCGCGTTGCGCGCAGAGGAAAGGCCGCCGTTTGGCTTGTCGACGATAACGATGCGTGCGTCTTCCTTCTGGCGCTTTGCCAGGATTTCGCGTGAGTCATCGGGGCTGCCATCGTTTACACAAACCATTTCGATATCGCCGAAGGTCTGTGTCTGCAGCGAATCAAGGCAGGCATCCAGATAGTCTTCCACGTTATATACGGGCACGATTATGGAAAGAACGGGGTGCTCGGGGGCTCCTTCAGCTCGGATGACCGTTGGTTCTTCGAGCGCCATTGCTATTTCGCCACCTTGTTCTTCAACAGCTTCGCAATAAGCGGCAGGCCGCCAATGCGGTAATAGTGTTTGAAGGTGTTCAGCTTGCCGGGCGCTGCGTATTCAGTGCGGCACTTTGCGAATGTTTCGGGATCTTTGATTAGCGCGCGAAGGTCGGCTTCGGCCCAAGGCTCAAACAGCGCCAGATCAACGCGGTCGGCGTCCAAATCGGCCTTCAGCTCCTGCGCGGCGTGCTTCAAAAATTCGGCGCGCAGTTCGGCGGAAAGGCGATCGTAGTTCCACAGGTAGCTGTTGAATTTCATGCGCTCCAGCACGCCTTGTAGATGCTGCTTTTTTGCCGGGCGCGCATCAAGCCAGCGCTGCATTTCGGCGTACTCGTCGCACACGCAATACACCTTGCCGGGGGAATTTACCGATGAAGCTTCGTTGTCTTGGCGGTATTTCAAAATTTGAGTAGAGCTAAACGCAGCGCGTTCGGCGGCGGCCCATACCTTAAAGGCAAAGCCAGCATCCTGATACGATGCTCCTGGCGTCTCCAGGAAGCGAATGTCATTTTCCTGTAGGAAGGTGCGGTTGTACATGCCCGACCAAATAGATGGCTTTGCATAGAAAGGCTCAAACACTTTCTGAGGGTTAACCAGCTTGCCGCAGAGCCCTTCGCTAATTACATGGCAGGGCTCCAGCTTTTCGTTCTGGCTCCAGTAGAACCAGAAGTCAGCCTTTACCGCCTGTGCGTTGTGCGTGGTTGCCAGGTTGTACAGCACCTCCAACGCGTCGGGCGTGAACGCATCGTCCGATTCCAAGATGGCTACGTATTTGCCCGTTGCCGCATCAAGTCCTTGGTTCATGGATGCTCCATAGCCGGAATTGGACTTGTCAATCACGCGAAAGCGGCCGTCTGCATCAAGGTATTCCTGCACAATGGCGCGGGAGCTGTCGGTGCTGCCGTCGTTAATGCAGATTGCCTCGAAATCGGTGAAGCTTTGGGCCAACACGGAATCTAGGCATTCGCGCAGGTATTTCTCCACGTTGTAAATGGGTATAAGCAAGCTAATTGCGGGCACGGCGGATCCTTTCGCTATTGCTGCGCAGCGTGCGTTTTGTTCAGCATTTCTATGATAAAGGTTATGGCTCGGGTTGCCTGTTCCGCCGGTGCGTCTCTGGCAAAAAGAGATAAAAATGGGCTGGGGCTAATGGGCCCCATGTGCCGGTGGCTTGTTTGACGAATGCTGTTTCCCATGTTGCTGTTAAACGCTTTGTTGGTAACAGGATCTGAAACTCGAGGCGAATAACTTTGAAGGGGAGTAGACTTTCCGTGGTGGGAAAAGGGACAGGTACCAGGTTCTCGCTGAAAGCATCGGGAGGTTATCTTGGGGTTAGAAAGTGAATCAACGGCAGAGAAAACGGGGTTTTCCAAAGTGAGGCCCTGGTTTATTCGCAACGCAAAATTGCTGGTGGTGTGCTTTGCGGTGGGCATGATCTGCCATGCGCAGATGTACCTGAACGGCCTTTCGAACCCCGATGCGGTTGTTTCTTTGAGCAACCCCAATGGATACGGAAGCTTTATTCCGCATGCTTGGGATATTAGCTTGGGGCGTTGGGGCTTGCTGTTTGCTGCCTGCGCTAAGTTTGGGCTGTGCTCGCCTATTCTTACCTCCGCAATCACCATTGCCCTGTTTACGCTGGGCATTGTTGCGCTGATAGATGGGCTGGGCATCAAGCGCGCTTGCCTGCGGTATGCTTCTTCTATTCTGTTCATCGCTTCGCCCTTCGTTTCCTGCTGCATCACGTACTACTACTGCTCGAATTCGTACGCGCTTTCGTTTTTGTGCGCGGTGCTGGCCGCATGCCTGATCGGGCGCGTTGGGGCTGTTGGCAAGCCAGTTGCCCTTGTTGGGGCAGTTGCGTTGCTGGCGTTTTCGCTCGGTTGCTATCAAGCGAGCCTGGGCGTGTTTTGCGTTGCGGTGCTGTTGGTGATGGTTCGCTCGCTTATGGGCGGCGGCTCTGAATCGCTGGCGTCGCTGGCATGCGATGCTCGTGGCGAAGCTCAGAACTCCTACCGTGAAGAAGGCTGCAGCGCCGATTCGCTCAGCGCCAAGCAGCTTGCGGTGTTCTTCGGCGTTGCCGTTGCGGTATGCGCGGCGGGCGCCGTGCTGTACTACGCACTAACCGAGCTGTCTTTGTTTGCGCTGGGCATCAGCCTTTCTACCTACGGCGGAGCCTCCTCGGTTGGCGCTGGCAGCATCCTGGGCTCTTTGACGTCGTCTGTCCCCAGCGCTTACGTTGCCTATTCCGACGCATTGTTCAGCCACGGCATTTTCGGGAACCATTTTGGCTGGGTGTACGTGGCGGCTGTTGGCATGATTATTGCGGCGGTTGCGTTTGTCCGTCTTGCTGCGATCAACAGCGTGAAGCGTTTGGGGGCGAGCGCTATGGCGCTGCTCTGCGTTGTGCTTATCCCCTTTGCCGCCAACGTTATCCTGGTTATCGTTCCCAGCTACGGGTATCCCACCCCGCTTATGCTGGGCGGTTTCATGACTTCGTTTCTGCTTCTGCCCCTGTTGGTGCAGCTTTTGCTCGATTCGCCCGACCGAGGCAATGCGCGCCTGCGCGTACCCGCGAAGGCGATGTCCGTCGGTTGCTGTTGCCTTATTGCCGTAGGGGCGTGGTCGTACGTTCTGCAGTCGAATGCGGATGCCGAGGTTATGCAGGCATGCCAGAACCAAACTGCTTCTTTGGCCACCCGAATCGCCAGCGTGCTCGATGCAAACCCCGATGTGCAAGCGGGCGCGAAGGTATTGATCGCCGGCAAGCCCGAAGCGGGCAGCTTTCCGAACACCAGCGATTCCTGCGTTCACGCAAGCAGCTATGCGAAGTGGGGCATGGTTTGGGACAATCATTACCAGAACAACATGCGTTCTTGGGACGTGATAATGAAGCAGTTTGCGGGGCAGAGCTTCAACTACTGCTCGTTTGACGAATGTTCCAAGGTTATTCGCTCCAGTGAATTCGCGAACATGTCGCTGTATCCAGCCAGTGATTCGGTGGCAACCATCGACGGCGTTGTAGTTGTTAAGATATCTGACATAAGCAAGTATTCGGAATAGCGGCGCGCGCTGACGCCGAAGCGTTTAGAGTTCATGAGGGGCGCTGGGCATATGGGAAAACGACATCACGGCAAGGGCGAAGCGAACGGTACGTCCGCCTCGCGGGGGCGCAATGGCGTCGTGAGCGTCGATGCCGCGGACGCTGCCGCTGCGCATGGGCGTGGCGATGCAGCTGCCTACGCCGATGCTGCCCGTAGCGGTGCAGGCGCTGCAGAAGCTACGGGCCCGGTGAGCACCGCAGACGTCCCAGCCCAACCCTCCAGCGCTCCGTTCTTTTCGGTTGTTTTGCCCACGTATAGCTCCGAGCCCTACCTTGCCGCCGCCTTGGGCGATTTGCAAGACCAGCTGTTCACCGATTGGGAAGCCATTGTGGTGAACGATTGCTCGCCCGACGGCAGCTTGTCCATCGCGCAGCAGTTCGCCGCCGCCGATGCGCGCATTCGCGTTGTTTCGCACGAGGCGAACCGAGGGCTTTCGGCGGCGCGCAATACGGGATTTGCCGCTGCTCGGGGGCGCTATGTGTGGTTCCCCGACCCCGACGATCGCTACGATTTCACCTTTCTGCAGAGTGTGTATAACTCGCTTCAGCAGCACGAAGCGCCAGTGGTTATGGTGGGCCATGTGGAAGAATTCTACGACGCTGGTGGCAAGGTAGAACGCGTGCAGGAATTCACTTTCAGCCAGGAATCGGCGCATTTGGGAAAAACCAAGCTGCGTAAGCACGTGTTGGAGTTCGAAAAGGGTACGCATTACGGCTACGCCTGGAACAAGGTGTACGAGCGCAGCTACCTGCAACAGGGCGGCTTTACCTTTACCGAAGGTTTGCCGCTTATCGAAGATATTGAATTCAACATCCGCGTGTTCCAAGATTTGCCTGGCCTGAACGTGATTGGCGCACCGCTATATCGCTACGCCAAGCGCGAGACGGGCAACCTAACCAGCAAGTTTGTACCGCGTTACTACGAGGTGCATCGCGCGCGCATTGAAATGTTGCGCAACCAGCTGGATTCATGGGGCTTGCTTGATGTCGGCGCCAAGGCCACGCTTGGTGCGCTGTATGCTCGCTACATTCTTTCGGCGTTGGAGCGTAACAAGCAGAAGGAAAGCGGCATGAGCGGTTCTGCGCAGAAGGAATGGCTGCAAGGTGTGTTTGCCGATGAGTTATTCAACGAGTTGGTTCCCTGTGCGCAAGCTGGCAGCCAGGCGTTGCGCCTGTGCTTGAAGCCCCTGCAACAGCGTAATGCGGCGAAGTGCCTGGCGCTAGGCGGTGCTATTCATGCTGCCAAGAACGGCGCTCTGCACAACGTGTTTGTGAAACTAAAATCCGGCAGGTGAGAAAATAGGGGGCAGGTCCCGTTTTCCCGCCAATGGCAAAGCGGCTGGTACCGAACCCCACGTGCAGGTTCCATTGCAACCTGACGCCAAATCGAAAGCGGGAAAACGGTAGCTGCCCTATTTTCCCAAGATGTTGCATTTCGGCAACACGCTAGGTTTGCTTTGCTGCTAGGCGTACAATCGGACGCGGTAATCAAGCGAAAAGGGGGCTTGCGGTGGATCTTTCCATTGTCGTGCCATGCTACAACGAAGAAGGATCGCTGCCGCTGCTGTTCAGCGCGGTGGATGATGCTTTTGCCACCTCGGGAGTGTCGTACGAGCTGGTTTTGGTGAACGACGGCAGCTCCGACGGTACGTCGCACCTGCTGCATGAGCTGCCCACTCCTGCATCGGCTGAACGTATCGTCGTGGTCGATTTTTCCCGCAACTTCGGCAAGGAAAGCGCCCTGCTCGCAGGCCTTCAACATGCCGAAGGGGATGCGGTTGGCCTGATGGACGCAGACTTGCAACAGCCTCCTGCAACGTTGCTTGAAATGTACCGCATGCTGCAGGCCAACCCTAGCGCCGATTGCGTAGCCGCATTCCAAGAGCATCGAAACGAAGGTGCGGTGCTGAGCTTCTTCAAGCACGCGTTCTACAAAATGTTCGACGCAACCTCCAAGCTCAGTGTCATGTCCGATGCCTCCGATTTTCGCGTGTTCCACCGCAGGGTGGCCGATGCGCTTCTTTCTATGCCGGAAAGCTTCCGCTTTTCGAAAGGCATGTTTGCCTGGGTAGGTTTCGAGACGTTGCCGTTTCCGTACACGCCCGCGAATCGCGTTGAGGGCGAAACCAAATGGTCGTTCCGGAAACTAATGCGCTACGGCATCGGTGGAGTGCTTTCGTTTACCACGTTTCCGCTGAAAATTGCCGCGGTGGCGGGTCTCGTTGCCACGCTTGTTGGGTTGGTTCTGCTGGTCGAAGTCGTTGTCGAGCAATTTATCAACCCCGCCATGCCATCGGGCTATCCTACGCTTCTGTGCGTGCTCCTTTTGATGGGCGGGCTCATTTTGGTAACGCTGGGTGTGATCGGCGAATACATCGCACGCATCTACATCGAAACCAAGCGCCGCCCTGCTTATATCGCGAAATCAGTAGAAGTCCGAACTAGCACCAACCAGGCAGGAAAGTAAGGGTAGGTGCTCGATTCCCACTTTGCGAGCTGAGCCGCGTTTGCAATGAAGCGTGCGTACGAGGTTCGGCGTCAGCCGCTATGCCATAGGCGAAGAGGAACCGCTCCCCCTTGCTTTCCGTGCCCAAGGAACAGGGAGAGCGGTTCAATACGGCACCTCATCTGAGTGCAGGTCTGTGTAAAACCATATTTCACATTTCAGAAAGGACGTATCTATTATGACAAAACCTACGTATATCTTAATCCGTGAATCCAGCAACGAATCCGGCTACACGGCACATTCGTTCCCTACCGAAACGTCAGCATACACAGCCATGGACTGCATGGTGGAATCTGATACTGCTGCCATTGAAACGACATACCACTTATCACCCCGTGTGGAGCAGGTATCGAGCTATAAAACACAGCTCATCTTCGATGCAATCATCGCTGAGTCTGACATGACCGTAAAAATTACGTACAGCGTTTATGCAATCGAAAAGTAAATCTACTTATCGAAAATATAAAAAAATGGGGAACAATCTTTCATCTCGATTGTTCCCCATGCTATGTATCTGTACCACGGTTCGCTCGCAGTGGTACATTTTTTATTCTTTTTTATGCTGATTTTCTCTAATTCGTTTGGCCCTCTTGATAGGGGTACTTTTCCAGCAGTTCCTGTACGGTGATGAAGCTGTAGCCTTGTTCCTTCAACTTAGGGAGCGCCTGGCGAAGGCCTTCGATGGTCTGGCTGCGGTCGCCGCCGCCGTCGTGCATCAGGATGATGTTGCCGGGGCCGGCGCTCTGGATGCGCTGGGCAATAACGTCGGCGCCGGGCTTCTTCCAGTCGGTGGTGTCAACGTTCCAGCCAATTTCTGCCGTTACAATGCCTTCAAGGTCGGTGGCAACCGAAGTGTCGAAATTGCCGCCCGGACAGCGGAAGATCGTGCTTGCTTCCTGGCCGGTAGCGTTCTTGATGGCCTCCAAACCCTTTTGCACTTCCTGCTTGCGTTCGTCGGTCGACATCTTGATAAGGCTTACGCCTTCGCCGCTGCCCTCTGCGTGGTCCCACGTGTGAGTGCCAATTTCGCAGCCCATGCTTGCAGCGCGTTGCAACTCCTTTTCGTGCCCGCTAATGCATTGGCCAACGGTAAAGAAGGTAGCCTTGGCGTCGTTCTGTTCAAGGATGTCCAGGATCTCGTCGGTTTGTTTATCCCATGGGCCGTCGTCGAACGTGAGCGCAATAACCTTGTCGCCGTTGCTGTTCACGTTGTAGTACTGAACGATGTTGTCGACCGGTTCTTTGGTGGTAACCGTGGCGGTGATGCCCGATTCCTTGCCTGTGCGCGTTACCTGTTCGCCGTCCTGGGCATTGTTGCTGTACAGGTGAACTGCGCCAACGCCCTTCAATTCCGTTTTGTGCGGAAGGGTTTGGGGTTCGCTGTCGGTGTAGGGCTCGGTGATGTCGGTGCCGTTGGAGATCTCGATCTTGTCGCCGCCGTTCAAGTGCATGTCCATATCGTCGGTGTCGTTTCCGTTCACCTTTGCGGTGCAGCGGGTGCCTTCACCTTGACGGATGGTGCTGCCATCGACGGCTACGTAGTTGCCAGGCGTTACCGAAACCACGTTGTTGTCCAGAAGGCCGCCAACGCTGCGCTCGGCGCCCGAAATGGTTACCTGGTCGCCGTTTAGCGTGACCTCAACCGGCTTCGACCCCATCCAGTTGTTGAAGGCGAATATGCCAACGATGGCAAGCACCACAACAACGGCAACGGCGATAAGGCTGCCGCGCGTAAAAAAGTCGGCCTTCTGCTTGGGCGCATAGTTGTTGTTGCCCAGGTAGCGAGCTGCCTGGTATGTGGATGCGTTGGTGGGCGAAGCCTTTTGGGCGCCTTCTTTGGTGCGCTGGTATTTAGCGCGCGAATAGGCAGACGGGTCGTTGCCGCGCATGTTTTGCACTACGGGTATCTGCTGCGAAGGCTGGCTTTGCTGCGGCTGTGCTGCCTGAACGCGCATGCTCTGGCTGGGTTGCGAAGCTGCGGCACCGCGACGAACGGGGCGCTGCTGGCGTTGAGCCGCGGAGGGGTGCTGACCTTCAACGCGCGGCATGCGCTGGCTGCCCTGCATGTTGGGGCGCTGGCCTCCGACGCGAGGAATACGCTGGCTTGCGTTTGTGGAAGCATGCTGATCCCAGGCCGACACATTGGACATGTTGCCATTGGCAGTGTGCCCCTGGTTTGTTTGGGCAGGCTGGTTCGTGGCAACGCGCGAATGGGCAATATGATCGTTGCCGGCGCCTGCATACGCAGGGAATGCGGACGATGCGCCGCGTTCCTGACCTGCTGGTTTGTTCTGCACGCGTTCGTGCATGAACGAAGCCGTGGGGTCGTGCTGGCTGTATAACTCGCGTTCGCGCTCAAGCTCGTCACGTGCACTGGGCACGGAAGTGCGAGGTGCGGTGGAACGGCGGGTTGGTTGGCGACGCGCTGCTCGGCGCGGTGGTTCGTTTGAATTGGTCATATGTATTCTAAAACTCCCTAAAATCCAATCTCCTTATTGTACTCGGCTTGGTTGCGGTTGAGGTTTTTATACACAATTGTTAGATGCCGGTTATGCAAGTTCTTCATTGATGTGTTTCCGGGCGCCTGGCGATGGCAAGATTGTGCCCTGATGTGTTCCCGGGCACTCGCCGATGGCAATATGCTCGCGAGATGCGTTTCCCAGCGTCCGGCGGTGGCAGGATTGCGCCGTAATGCGTTCTTGGCCTGACTGGCAGTGGCAATATTCTTGCGCGGTGCGTTCCCGGGCGGCAATCCGTGGCAATTTTTTCGCCCCATGCATCCCGAAAGCGGTCTCGGACGGGAAAATCGCCCCTTCCTGGCAAGATATGCGCGCCATGCATCCGAAAATGAGCTGGCTTTGGCAAGATATGCGCGCCATGCATCCGAAATGCCCCGCAAACCGCCGTTGGAGGATACACCGCGCGAAGATCCTGCCAGGAAGGGGCACTTTTCGCTGCACGGGCCCCTCGAATCACGCACGGCGCGCAGATCTTGCCATCGTTCGGCGCATGAGAGGAAAGGATCAGGCCGAAAATGCCTACGTTTTGTCAAAAACTGAGCCCTAAAGACGAAAAAATGAGCCCTAAAGTGCTCACTAGTTTTTAATTGCACGGAAATCTGGTGGCTAAAAGTCAAATTCTGTCCAACAAAAGCATCTAAATACAGCGGCACCAGAACTGCATTTCGCACATTTGCGACAGTTTATGCCACAAAACATCAGTTTCATGTTCCGCAGAGTGAAATATGCGACAAATCAGACCTTAAAGCCCATTTCAGGCACCCAGGCGCAGCGCCCAACCCCCTAAAGATTAGCGGTATACTTTGGGTTAAGCGCGCATACGTACGTAAGCAGGAATTTACGATAGGTTGCACGCGCGCTTGCAGGGGGAGGTTCGTTCCAAGGAACCAGGCAGCCACAAATCCGTGGGTCTGCCTCATGAAGCGAGGAATCATGATTACGGACTTGAAGGTCAACGAAAAAAACAAGAAAGAGTATTACGAGAAGGGGTACTGGACCGAACGTACCTTAAACGACATCTGGAATACCCAGGTTGCCGCTTTCCCTGATCGCGAATACGTAAGCGACAACCTAGGCGTACGCTACACCTACGCCGAAATCGACGACAAAGCATCGCGCCTGGCAGCTTGGCTCCACGAAGTTGGCGTGAAAAACGGCGACGTGGTTTCCTACCAGATGCCACCTTGGTCAGAATTCTGCATCCTCTACGTTGCCTGCTTGAAAGTTGGCGCGGTAAGCCATCCGCTTCCCGTCACTTTTAACGACGAAGACTTGATCTACTCCATGAATCTGGTGGAAAGCAAGGCATTCATGTGCCCCACCTTCCATCACAAGACCAACTTCGAAGACCAGATTCTTTCCGCAGTCGATCGCATTCCCACGCTTTCCAAAGATGCTATTTGCGTTCACGACAAAACAGTCGAATCGCACGGCACCATCACGTTGAAGCAAATCTGCGAAACGTACGAGCCCTACCGCGAAAACCCTGGCAGCAAATCAGACGATGTGGTCTTGATCCTTTCCACTTCCGGCACCACTGGTCGCCCGAAGGCTGTTCTGATTTCCCATAATGCGCTTATTTTCTCTGAAACCACGTTCAGCCGTGGCCTGCACCTTACGCAGGACGACGTCATGTTCATGCCTGCACCGCTGAACCACGCCACCGGCTTCAACCATGGCCTTATCACGCCGCTGCTTCTGGGCGGTCGCGTTGTTCTGCAGCAAGAATTCCGCGCTCGCGAGGCAATCGAAATCATGAACAACGAAGGCGTAACTTGGTCGATGGGCGCCACTCCGTTCATCTTCGACCTGCTTAACTGCGCCGAAGAAAACGACCTGAAATTCGAAACGTTGAAGCTCTACATTTGCGGCGGCGCTCCCGTACCGGGCACCATGGTGCAGCGCGCGCACGAGCACGGCCTGAAACTGTGCGAATGCTACGGCTCTACCGAAAGCTGCCCCCACCTGGCAGTTCCCCCCGAGCATTGTCTGGAATGGAATGGCAACTGGTCGGGCGTTGCCTTTGAGGGCATCGAGGTCAAAGTTGTCGACGAACACGGCAACGAAGTGCCTCACGGCACCCAGGGCGAAGAAATTTCCCGCGGACCTCATATGTTCAGCGGCTACCTGAAGAATCCCGAGGCTACCGCAAAAGACCTGAATGACGACGGCTGGTTCTTCTCGGGCGACCTGTGCATTCAGGACGAAGAGGGCCGCGTGAAGATCAACGGCCGCAAGAAGGAAATCCTCATTCGCGGCGGCATCAACATCTCCGCAAACGAAGTGGACAACAACCTGGATGGCTGCCCTGGTGTTGGCGCCCATGCCACCATCGGCCTACCCGATGATCGTTTGGGCGAGCGCATCTGCACCTTCATCGTACAAACCGGCGATGTTACGCCCACGCTCGATTCCATCGCAGAGTACCTTGATTCCATCGGCGTAGCCAAGCGCTTGCGTCCCGAGCACATCGAGTTTATCGATGCTATTCCCATGACGGAATCCGGCAAGGTCAAGCGCCATCAGCTGGCCGACGAGCTTGATCGTCGCCTGAAAGAACGCGCCGAATAATCTGCGCTCAGCTCATAACCTCGCAAAAAACCGCCCCCCAAAAACAGGCCGGCTTCGGCGCTTCT
>OGQH01002045.1_pt1 | contig 15153 bp, 10 predicted proteins | sample 1553181 | NCBI WGS metagenome assembly OGQH01 (sample SAMEA2579946, study PRJEB22360) | human gut metagenome | biome: human gut; feature: human-associated habitat; material: faeces | place: Denmark | collected 2008/2010 | reverse complement strand
TGGACAGTTCCATATCTTCCAATTAATCCAGAAGATGTAGGACGTACATATGATTCAGATGTTATAAGAATTAACAGCCAGTCTGGTAAGGGTGGTGTTGCTTATGTTCTTGAACATAACTATGGAATGGTTGTACCTAAGGCTATGAGAGAAGATCTGGGTTATGCTGTTAAGGATGTATCGGATGTTAATCATAAGGAGCTTTCAGCAGATGAAGTTCTTGAGATATTTGAGAAGAGATATAAGAAATACACACCAGTATTCAAGATTTCTGAAGTACATTTCAAGCAGATTAATGGAATACAGACAGTTGTAACTATTAATGAGAATGGTGAGAAGTACAATGTTGAAGATGGCGGTAATGGTCGTCTTGATGCTGTAAGTAATGCTCTTGCCAGCCACTTTGGAAAGCCATGCGATATCTTCTGTTATGAAGAACATTCATTAAAGAAGGGTTCTGATTCTAGTGCCATTGCATATGTTGGTATTACAGGAGATGATGGAAAGAATTACTTTGGTATTGGTATAGACCATGATATCATCAGAGCTTCTATTGATGCATTAGAGTCAGCTATGAACAGAAGTCTTGAAGCTTAATATATTATTTAATTGAATAATCTGTAATAGTACCCATGTCCTTAACGTATACTAGAATGATAACGATTAAGGAACATGGGTTATTTTATTTATGTAGAATTTAAAAATCCCCCTCAAAGGGGGAAGCGGTACTATAGTACTAATGCTATTATACGCTTGTGGGGAGAAAATATAGTTAAAGGGGTAAAACTATTGATTCAAACATTTCGGAGGGATGGTAATGTTTTTAAGAAAACGATTAAGTAGTTTGAGTGCAAAGTCGAAGAAAATCATTAGTGGTGTTCTTGTTGCAGCAATGGTTGCTGGTTCTGTGATTGCAGGAACTTCATTAAAGGCTGGGGCATATTCTAAGACACAGGATGTACTTGATGAACTGTTAGGAGCAGCTAAGCCATATGGTGTGGTTGCAGAAGAATTTAAGAACGCTAATCATAATCAGACATGTTTTGCAACCAATAATCTTGTCATAACAGACCAGTGGCTGAGTGCCTGGCTGGATATGAGTGTTGGAACAACTTATATCAGAAGTTTTGATAACACAGGTTCGGCTGAGGTGTTTATTGACAGGAATGCATTTAATAATCTTGTTCTAGGAACAGATTATGATTATGTTCCGACGGAGAACAAGTATTATATTAAAGGTGTTGACGGAAAAAGAACAGGGGCTGCCATTAACGTCAACAACTGTAAAGATACAATCAATGTTTATTATGCTGAAGATTATATGGACGTAACTGCAGCACTTGATAAGGTGTATGACAATTTTAAAGAATATGCAGATATTTCTGATGAAGAAGCTGACATCGTTATCAAAGCTAATGATGAGAAAAAGATTGATCTTTCATCATTTAAAGATAAGCAGATTGTAGTTGTTAATATGTACGCAAGTAATTATACAGACTGGCAGGGCAATGAAGTATCAACTTATTATGGAGAAGGTCAGTTAAGTATAACTAATAAGGCTGATGGTCAGTTTGTTATTATGAATCTTTTAGGTGCAGATGGAGATGCAGAGGTTAAGAGATTCAGTGTTAATGGAAAGTATTCTGGTGGATTAACAGATGTTGATATATCTGATACAGTAATATTTAATGCTGTTAATGTTTCAGGTAAGCTCAACATGGGGGAGATATGTGGTATTGTAGTTGCTCCAAGAGCTGATGTTACTCTTACATCAACATGCAACGGAAGAGCAATTGCAAAGACATTCGTTAATACTAATGGTCAGATGCATTTCATATCTGATTGCCAGCAGGAAGGCACAACAGCAAAGGAAACTGCTGCTGAGACAAAGGCTGATGAGTCCACAAAGGTTGATGAAGAGACTAAGGTAAATGAGACAACAAAGGCAGTTGAAGAAACTAAGGTAAATGAGACAACAAAGGCAGCTGAGGAAACTACAGTAAGTGATACAACAAAGGCTGATGCAGTAATTAAAGCTGATGATACAACAAAAGCTGAAGAGTCGATAAAGACAGGGGATGCGACTAAGAAAGCTGATGATATATCAGACACAGATGTTACTAAGAAGAGTGGCGAAGTTGCTGGAGATGAAGAACTGGTAACAGGAAAAGACGGAGTGGCAATTGATGGTTCAAGAGTAAGAAAGAATGGTGAGGTTGCTGCTAATGAAGAAGTTGTAAAGACAGGTGACAACAATCATGTCTGGGTATATGTTATAGTTCTTGTAGCAGCAGTTGTTATATTCGGAACAGTTATTGTTATAAGCAAGAAGAATAATAAGAAATAATATTTACTATTAATGATTATTAAGGCACAGCATATATTGTTGTGCCTTTTTTATTGGAGTGGTATTGAAGCACTCTGTTTTTTTATGCTATAATGCAATATGTATGAGTCAAAGTAGGCTCTGAACACAAAATACAGTGAAGAACAAGGAGATGGAAGTTTTATGAAACATTTGATACTTGCATCGGGTTCACCAAGACGAAGAGAATTAATGAGTCAGGTAGGACTTGATTTTACTGTTGTTACAAGTGATGCAGATGAGAATATTAAAGAGATGGAACCGGAAGATTATGTAAGAGAATTATCTTCTGTTAAGGCACAGTCTGTATTAGAGCAATATGCAGATAAAGATGATTCTGTAATCGTTATAGGTGCAGATACTATTGTTTATCATAAAGGAGAGATTCTTACCAAGCCTAAGGATGAAGAGGATGCATTCAGAATTCTTAAGTCTTTAGAAGGTCAGATACATCAGGTGTATACAGGTGTAACTATATGCAGTGCACATAAGAATGTAAGTTTTTATGAAAAGACTGATGTGTGGGTATATGATATGACTGATGAGGAAATCAGGGATTACATAAGCACAGGAGAGCCTATGGATAAGGCTGGTGCATATGGTATTCAGGGAAAATTCGCAGCATACATTAAGGGTATTGAAGGCGACTATAATAATGTTGTCGGGCTTCCAGTTGCAAGACTTGTACATGAACTTAAAGTATTTTAAGGAGAAAACATATGGTTAAATTCGTAGCAAGTGACCTTGATGGGACACTGCTTCTTAACGGAGCACAGAGCGTTGATGAATCGGCTATACAGTATATCAATAAACTTGTTGACAAAGGCGTTATATTCGCACCGGCTAGTGGCAGGCAGATAACGAGTCTTAAGAGGCTTTTTGGGGCAGTCAGTGATAAGCTTGCATATATTGCAGAGAATGGTGCTCTTGTGGAATACAAGGGTGAAACTATTGGAAAGACTGCTATGGATAGGAAGCTTGCGTTAGAGATAATTGAGGATGTAATTGAGCAGCCTGATTGTGAGGTGCTTGTATCAGGAGAACATACGGCATATATTAAACCTAAGTCTGAAGAATATTATTACAGAATGACCAAGGTGGTCAATTATCATACTACATTAGTCGATAAGTTTACTGACATTGATGAGGATATATTAAAGATAGCTGTGTGTGATATGACAGGAATTAAGAACTCTAAAGAGCATTTTATTAACAAATGGAGTGATAAGGCTTCAGTACTTGTATCAGGAGAACTTTACTTAGACCTTATGGATACTAATGTCAATAAGGGTAGAGGAATTGAGCAGATACAGAAATATTTCAGCTTAAAGCCTGAAGAATGTATGGCATTTGGTGATAATTATAATGATATCGCTATGTTGGACAAGGTATATTATTCATATGCTATGGAGAAAGCTGTAGAAGATGTTAAGAAACACGGGCGTTTCGTAACAGGTTGGGTAGAAGGAACATTAAGAGAGCAATTTAAGGATATAAGATAAGGAGATTTAAGTTATGGATAAACATATTGATGAGTGCGCGAAGGTGTTTTTAAGAGATCAGAAACAGCTTTTTGATGAGCCTGTTGCATATGATTTAGAGGAGGCTAAGGAATTCTTAGAGGACTGTATGGCAGTATACTGCAAGGATATTAAAGAGTTAAGAGAAGTTATGGATGATGAAGGTATGGATGTATCTGATTTAAGCAATGATGAGCTTCTTGAGCAGTTAGAAGTATTCAGGCTTGATAATGGCGGATATTTCTTTGTGGAAGGATAGTACAGATGCGTATAACTGTTGTATGTGTAGGTAAGATTAAGGAAAAGTTTTATACCCAGGCAGTTGAAGAGTATTCCAAGAGACTTTCAAGATATTGTAAGTTGGATATAGTTGAACTGGCTGATGAGAAAACACCGGATAATGCAAGTGATGTTGTCAATGAACAGATTAAGAATAAGGAAGGGGAGAGAATCCTTTCTGCTATTAAAGATGATGCTTATGTATGTGCGCTTGCAATAGAAGGGAAAATGCTTGATTCTGTTGAACTATCAGAAAAGATTGACAGACTTGGAATAGAAGGAACAAGTAACATAACATTTGTAATAGGAGGCTCTCTGGGACTTGCAGATGCAGTACTTAAGAGAGCTGATTATAAGCTGAGTTTTTCAAGGATGACATTTCCACATCAGCTTATGAGAGTTATTCTTTTGGAACAGATATACAGGGCTTATAGGATTATGAAGAATGAGCCGTATCACAAATAATTAAAGAGGATAGAATATGAAAAGAAGAAAAAAACCATTTATTATATTAGCAGTTATTCTTGTTGTTGTTTTATTGGTTGCAGGATATATTAAGTTCTTTAATGGACATCTGATATATTTCACAACAGGAATGAAGAGCGGTGAGCTTATTAAGACAGCAGGACAGAAGACAACTTATACATGCGAAGCAGATATTCTCATGTCTGATGTGAAGAAGGAATATGAGGAAATGTTTGGCAGTAATATATGGAGAGAGAAAATTGGTGATGCTGATTTTGAAAGCTATATTAAGGACCAGATTAAGAGTAAGTTAATGCGCGTCAAGGCTATGAATGTTAAGGCTAAGGAACGCGGTGTTGTGCTTGGAAGAGAAGAAAAAGATTCTGTGGGTAAGGCTGTTGATGCATTTTACAATGAATTAACAGAATCACAGATAAGCAGTACAGGAATAACTAAGGATAAACTGAATACAATGTTTACTGAATTCGCAATAGCACAGAAACTCTACGATGACCTTACTTCAAGCATGGATATTGAAGTAAGCGCAGATGAGGCAAGAGTTATTGATATCCAGTATATTGTATCAGATTCAGAGGAAGATATTAATAAAGCATATAATCTTGTGAATTCAGGAAGTTCATTCTTTGCTGTTGCCAAGGAATACAATGCGGACGGCGAATATGAGTACGAACTGAAACGTGGCGAGATGGATGCAGCATTTGAAAAAGCAGCATTCAATCTGTCTACTGGTGAGATGAGCAGTATAGTTGAGGCAGCAGGCAGATATTACATTATAAGATGTACATCGGATAATGATAAGGCTAAGACCGAGGTTAATAAGTCTGCAATTCTTGAAAAGAGAAAGTTAGAGCAGTTTAATGCTGATTTTGAGAAATATGAAGCTGGTATATATATGGAATTTAATAACAGTGAATGGAAGAAGTTAAGTATTCAGGATGCGTATACGTTGGGAAGCAGCTTTGAGGATACTTTCAATGAGTATTTTGGAAAGTAAAGAGGAGAGTAATTAATAATGGCAGCTAATAAATATGATGCTAACAGTATATCAATACTGGAGGGTCTTGAAGCGGTAAGAATGAGACCTGGTATGTATATTGGAAGTGTCGGAACAAAAGGTCTTAATCATCTTATATATGAGATTGCAGATAATTCAGTGGATGAGCATCTTGCAGGTTTTTGTACACAGATAAATGTAACTCTTAATGATGATGGAACAGCAACTATCAAGGATAATGGACGAGGTATTCCTATCGGAATCCATCCTAAAGCCGGAATACCTGCGGTTGAGGTTGTATTTACGGTACTTCATGCAGGCGGCAAGTTCGGAGATGGCGGATATAAGATATCAGGCGGACTTCACGGCGTTGGTGCATCTGTAGTTAATGCACTTTCTGTATGGCTTGAGGTTGAGATAAGAGTTGATGGTGGTGTGTACAAGCAAAGATACGAGCGTGGAAAAGCAACAGCGCCGCTTGAAAAGATTGGCACATGCAGAAAAAATGATACTGGTACAACTGTTACATTTCTTCCTGATGGAGAAATATTTGAAAAGACAAGATTCAAGGCAGACGCGATAAAGAGCAGGCTTCATGAGACTGCATATCTTAATCCGGGGCTTACAATTGAGTTTGAGGATAAGAGAAAGGGCAGTGAAGATAAGGAAACTTTCCATGAGCCTGACGGACTTAAGGCGTATATCAAAGATCTTAACAATGGCAAAGAGACCGTATGTGATATCGTCTACTTTAAGAAGAAACAGGAAGACATTGAGGTTGAAGTCGCATTCCAGTTTGTTAATGAATTTGAGGAAAATATTCTTGGTTTCTGTAATAACATATACACTCAGGAGGGTGGAACACATATTACAGGCTTTAAGACCAAGTTTACAATGATTATTAACCAGTATGCGAGAGAGCTTGGCATCTTGAAGGATAAGGATGCGAACTTTACTGGTCTTGATGTAAGAAATGGTATGACTGCGGTTGTTGCAGTTAAGCACCCTGCACCAAGATTTGAGGGACAGACCAAGACCAAGCTTGATAATCCGGATGCTGGTACAGTTGTTGCAAATGTAACAGGAGACGAGGTACAGCTTTATTTCGACAGACATTTGGACGACCTTAACGCTGTAATTGCATGTGCTGAAAAATCTGCGAAGATACGAAAAGCAGAAGAAAAGGCTAAGACAAATATGCTTACAAAGCAGAAGTTCTCTATAGACAGCAACGGAAAGCTTGCCAACTGTGAGAGCAAGAATCCGGAGGAATGTGAGGTGTTCATTGTTGAGGGAGATTCAGCTGGAGGTTCAGCAAAGACTGCAAGAAACAGAAGAACTCAGGCAATTCTTCCAATCAGAGGTAAGATTCTTAATGTTGAAAAGGCAAGTATAGATAAGGTACTTGCCAATGCCGAGATTAAGACAATGATTAATTCATTCAACTGTGGATTTTTAGAGGGCTACGGCAATGACTTTGATATCAGCAGATTAAGATATAATAAGATTATTATCATGACTGATGCCGATGTGGATGGAGCACATATTGATACACTGCTTCTTACATTTTTCTACAGATTCATGCCTGAGCTTATTAATCAGGGGCATGTATATATTGCCACACCACCTCTTTACAAGGTTGTTCCTAAGAAGGGCGAGGGTGAATATCTATATGATGATAAGGCACTTGAGGATTACAGAAAGAAGCATACTTCAGGAACATTTACACTTCAGAGATACAAAGGTCTTGGAGAGATGGATCCTGACCAGCTATGGGAGACAACTCTTAATCCTGAAACAAGAATTTTAAAGCAGGTTGAGATTGAGGACGCTAGGCTTGCAACTGAGGTTACAGCAATGCTTATGGGTACAGATGTACCACCTAGAAGAGAATTTATATATACGCATGCTAATGAAGCTGAGATTGATGCGTAAAAGCTAAAGGAGTAGAAAATGGCTGAGAAGATTATAAGGACTGAGTATTCTGAGGTTATGCAGAAGTCCTATATAGATTATTCCATGAGCGTTATTACAGCAAGAGCACTTCCTGATGTAAGGGACGGTTTAAAGCCGGTACAGAGAAGAGTGCTGTATGCCATGGACCAGTTGGGGCTTAATTACGACAAGCCTCACAGAAAGTCTGCACGTATCGTTGGTGATACAATGGGTAAATACCATCCACATGGTGACAGTTCAATATATGAGACACTCGTTGTACTTTCACAGGATTTTAAGAAGGGTATGGCTCTTGTTGACGGACACGGAAACTTCGGTTCTATCGAAGGTGACGGAGCTGCCGCTATGCGATATACAGAAGCTAAGTTAAAAAAGTTCACACAGGACGTATATCTTGCTGACCTTGATAAAAATGTTGTGGATTTCGTGCCTAACTTTGATGAGACAGAAAAAGAGCCTGAGGTTCTCCCTGTAAGAGTACCTAATCTGCTTGTAAATGGTGCAGATGGTATTGCGGTTGGTATGACAACTAATATCCCTCCACACAATCTTTCAGAGGTTGTTGATGCAGTATGTGCATATATGGATAATGAGGATATCACAACAGACGAGCTTATGCAGCTCTGCCCTGGACCGGATTTTCCTACAGGCGGAATTGTAATTAATAAAAGCGAGCTTGGTGCAATATATGAGACTGGAACAGGTAAGATTAAGTTAAGAGGCAAGGTCGTATTCGAGCCTGCCAAGAACCGTTCTGAGAAGGACAAGCTTGTTATTACAGAGATTCCATATACAATGATTGGTGCTAACATAGGTAAATTTATATCTGATGTTGTAAGCCTTATAGAAACTAAGAAAACTACCGATATTGTCGACATTTCCAATGAATCTTCTAAGGAAGGAATAAGAATTGTCCTTGAACTTAAGAAGAACGCTGATGTCAAGAATCTTGAAAATCTTCTTTACAAGAAGACCAAGTTGGAAGATACATTTGGCGTAAATATGCTGGCTATCGTTGATGGAAGACCTGAGACCTTAGGTATTAAGGATATAATAAAACACCACATTAATTTCCAGTATGAGCTTGCTACAAGAAAGTACACAACACTTCTTGAAAAGGAGAAGGCTAACAGGGAGATTAAGGAAGGTCTTATAAGAGCATGTGATATTATTGACCTTATTATCGAGATATTACGAGGCAGTGCTAATCTTAAGATGGCTAAGGACTGCCTTGTCAATGGTAATGTCGAGGGAATCAAGTTTAAGTCAGAGCAGTCAAAAAAGCAGGCTGCAGGTCTTGATTTCACAGAGAGACAGGCTGGCGCAATATTAGAAATGCGTCTGTACAAGCTGATTGGCCTTGAAATTCTTAATCTTCAGAAGGAATATGATGAATGTGTCAAGAAGATTGAGAAGTATGAAAAGATACTTGGCAGCAGAAAAGAGATGGCTAAGGTTATCAAGTCTGACCTTCTTAATATTAAGAAGGAATATGGTGTTGAAAGAAGAACTGTAATTGAAGACGGCGAAGCTGCTGTATTTGAGGAAAAGAAGATTCCAGAGATGGAAGTTATGTTTATTATGGACAGATTCGGATATGCAAGAACCATTGATATGGCTGCATTTGAGAGAAATAAAGATGCTGTATTTAATGAGAACAAATATGTCATTCCGGTAATGAACACAGATAAAATCTGCATATTTACTGATACGGGAGACATGCATCAGTTAAAGATAAAGGATCTGCCATTCACTAAGTTCAGAGATAAAGGCACACCGATTGATAATCTGTGTAACTATGACAGCTCTAAGGAGATAATTGTGTACATTACTCCATTTGAACGACTTAAGAATCAGAAAATGCTGTTTGTCACAAGACAGGGAATGATGAAGCTTGTAGACAGCGAAGAATTCCAGGTTGCAAAGCGTACAGTTGCATGTACCAAATTAGCAGATGAAGATAAGCTTATCGGAATGTATTCAACAGACGCAAGAGTAGAGATTTATTCCAAATTCTCGCTTGATGGTGAAATCAAGGAAGAAGAGGTTGTCGAGAGCAACCAGAATGTAATTGTACAGACAGAAAATGGAGTGTTCTTAAAATTTCCATTAACAGACATTCCAATGAAGAAGAAGAGTGCTGTTGGCGTAAGAGGAATCAAGCTTTCAAAGGATGATTATATAGAAGATGTATTCCTGCTTACAGAAGGTGACGAGTTCACAATGGAATATAAGGGCAAGAGTATCAGCTTTGCCAAGATGAAGACGGCACACAGGGATACTAAGGGAACTAAGATAAGAGTATAGTTGTTTAACGGTTGGAGAGTCGAAGAAGTGCTTCACACCATCACAACTAAATTGTAAGCTGTCCGTGTGGGTGTTATGCCGCCATATACAAAAGTTCGGTGCTGGAAATCTCGTTCAAGCGAAGCGCGTTTGATTTCCAGCACCGTAATAAACTCTGTATATGGCGGCATTTACAGCCACTAGGTCAGCTTACCTAAAGTTGGCACTAATGCTTAACTCACAGACTGTACAACCCCGAAATACTCTTAATTCTCTTCCATATATTTATCATATATAGCAATAACCTTATTCATAACCTCCGGTCCAGGAGCACCAAGAGTAAGTCTCTTATCTACACAAGTCTGAAGGCTGATAGCCTCGTAGATATCTTCGTCAAATACAGGGCTTACAGCCTTGTATTCTTCAAGTGAAAGGTCATCAAGTGCAATATTTTTCTCAATGCACATAAGAACAAGCTGGCCGACAATACCGTGGGCTTCTCTGAAAGGAACTCCCTTCTTAACAAGGTAGTCAGCAGCGTCAGTAGCATTAGTGAAGCCGTTCTTTGCTGAAGCTTCCATTCTCTTGTTGTTGAACTTCATAGTATCAATCATGCCCTTGAAAAGGCTGATGCAGCCTTTGGCTGTGTCAAATGCGTCAAATGATAATTCCTTATCTTCCTGCATATCTTTGTTGTAAGCAAGAGGAATACCCTTCATTGTTGTAAGGAGGCTCATAAGAGCACCATATACTCTGCCAGTCTTACCTCTTACAAGCTCTGCGATATCAGGGTTCTTCTTCTGAGGCATAATAGAGCTTCCTGTACTGAAAGCGTCATCAAGTTCTATGAATCTGTATTCATTAGAATTCCAGATGCATATTTCCTCAGAGAAACGGCTTAAATGCATCATGATAGTTGATAATGCAGATAAGAATTCAATAAGGTAATCTCTGTCAGAAACAGAATCCATGCTGTTAAGTGTTGGACCGTAGAAACCAAGAAGAGAAGCAGTAAGTTCTCTGTCTAATGGATAAGTTGTTCCTGCAAGTGCACCTGCACCAAGAGGGCAGTAATTCATTCTTTCATATATGTCGTGAAGTCTGCTTCTGTCGCGCTTGAACATTTCGAAATATGCTCCGAAATGATGAGCAACAGTAACAGGCTGTGCCTTCTGGAGATGAGTAAATCCAGGCATAAATGTATGTGTATTTTCTTTCATGATTCTTAAGATAACAGCCATAAGCTCTTTAAGCTCAGCATCAGTATTAAGAACTTCCTGTCTTGTGAAAAGTCTCATATCAAGAGCAACCTGGTCATTTCTGCTTCGTCCGGTGTGAAGTCTCTTTCCGGCATCACCGATTCTCTCGATAAGGGTAGCCTCCATAAATGTATGGATATCCTCGTATTCATCAGTGATTTCAAGCTTTCCTGATTCGATATCAGCAAGAATTCCCTTAAGACCTTCTACAATCTGCTCACTTTCGCTTTCAGGAATAATTCCCTGCTTGCCAAGCATAGTAGCATGTGCAATACTTCCTTCAATATCCTGCTTATAGAACTTCTGGTCAAATGAAATTGACGCATTGAAGTTGTTTACAAGCTCATTAGTTTCTTTGGTGAATCGTCCACCCCATAATTTCATTTATAAATCCTCCTTGGTTTCATTGTCTTTTAAATTATAATCTGATGTATCATCTTCGAAATCCGGAGATTCGAGATTATCAAAATCATTCATTTCATCAAGAATAGTTTCTTGTATATTCTTATTAAGGAAATTGTCGTTCTGATTATCAGAATGAGATTCTGCAACAGATTCTATAACAGGAAGTTCAAGATACTTTCTGATGAAAACAGGCCAGTTATCAGTATGTATTCTGCCGTTCTTTATAAGACGGGCAGACACATATATGCCAATTAATATAATAATGCTAAATGCAGTTAAAACGCAACCCAATATTAAATTGTGCGGAACATACCTTAATTCAAGTGAGTGTGTTCCGGCTGGAACATCAACACATAACAAAGCGTTCTTCCATACAAATGTATCTATACGTTTGCCATCAACATATACAGACCATCCGGCATCGTGCGGAATAGAAAACAGAACAGTCTTGTCAGAAGATAAGCTGATTGATCCTTTAAAATGAGTATCTGTATATGAATCAACCTGATAACTTTCTGCATTGAGAATATTGTAAGCCTTGATTAACTTATCAGAATCAAGCATATAAGCAGTAAGATTCATACCTGTTTCGGCGGTAACTTCCACTGTGTCAGATTTTGTGACATAACCTACATCAATAATTCTGTTATTACTCTTTAAGTTACTGTAAGAATAAGATTTGTCTGAATTATTAAGCGTTACGGTTATGTAATCAACGGACTGGTTGGCAGCTATAAGATACAAATGTCCATCTTTTTGTGGTTTTATAGTACACTCTGATTCGTTAGGAAATTCATCAACTACAGTGAATACATCACTTATCCCTGTCATATTCTGAATCATAAGATTCTGGTTTTCAATACCGTTGTTGGCAGTCATGAAATTCATTTTGGAAGCAGACTGTTCATTAATAGCAAATCCTATCGGAAGAGTATAATTATTTTTATATATGAACTCACCGTCACTTCCTGTATAGTAGCTTCTTAAATTACTTTCTGCAAGAAGCTTGTTGCTTATGGTATATTTAACAGAGAATATCATATCAGTTACTTCTGTGAGACCATTGCATCCATATGCATTGGTTGAATTCTCTAAACCAAGATAATTGAATAGTTTTGACATACCTGCATTACATGTAGAAGAAAATGTGGATACAGTTTTGTAATTATGCCATGCACCATCATTTTTGGTTCTTGCACCAAAAAGCTTGTCCATACGGTAAAACGAATCGTCATTATCAGCAACTGTTTTAGTAACAGTCTTTACTGCATCATAATCAAGAAGATATGATGTACGGCTCGTTGTACCGATACCTGTCGAATCCATATTAAGAGTACATTCTATGATTGATACAGAAAATGTGAGCAGAAGTACAAGTGGTATTTTAAGCTTTGCATTATTGTTAATAAATATAAGAAGAGCATATAACAATATGAATATTCCACTTACATATGCAATCTTGAATGAATAAGAACTTCCCTCAGCCATAAATAGTTGTTCAAAAAGAACAAGAAGACCAATTGAAATCCATAATGAAGTACCAATTTGTTTATTAGATAACTCTTTTATATTATATACAGCCTCAAAACACATAGTAAGAACAAAAAATATGTAGATAAAAGACTGTCTGCATGGAAGACTGTTTGGAAAATGCAGTCCGTGCCATATATAATTAGGTATATTGAGGTTAAATGCTGTTAAGAAAATCAGAAGAATTATACATTTTCCGATTTTTTCACGGGCATTGATTTTTTTGCACATAACATAGAGCGGAATAAGCAAAAATACAGCAACACCACAATATATGTTAGGAAAATGTTCAAGTCCGAGATGGACAGGAACATTAATAAGCTGCCTTGTAAGCATTGAAAGTATACTGAAATATGATTTTAACTGTGCAGGAAATGAAGTGTCACTTGATGCAGATAAAGAAAATGTATAAAATTCCGGCAGTAAAAGGCAGGCACCAAGTCCGCCTGCGAGGAGTGAATATATACAGAAATTAATGAATTTCTTTACATATTGTAATATGCTTACCGGACCATTATATGAAATCATAAGTACGATAAAGTAAATAACAACAGAAATACATACCATGATTGAAATATAATAGTTGGTAAATATACATAATCCCAGTGTTACACAGTAGAAGATACATTTATTTTCATTAACAAGTCTTTCAAGACCAAGCATTATAAGTGGTAATAATATTACGCAGTCAAGCCACATGATGTTCCAGCTGTATGCTGCAATGAATCCGGACATTCCATAGAACATGCCAAACAGGGCAGCTACACAGTTTTTAGTATCGAAATGTCTGGTTATGTAATATGTTATTGCAAGACTGCTGCCGGCAATTTTTAATATGATAAGGGAATTCATAATCTCAATCATATATTTCTGCGGAAATAACACAATAAACCAGTTCGCGGGACTGGCAAGATAATACGCATATAATGATGTAAAGTTGGTTCCCATACCAATATCCCATGAATAGGTAAGACTTTCACCATTCCTTATCTTGTGCCACAATTCCGAAAAGAAAGGGGCATACTGGTGATACATGTCTGATCTTAGATAGCAGTCGCTTCCCCATGGAAATATTTCCCGGGTATAATAGAGTGCTGCCATCATAATTAAAGGAAGCACAAATGCTATTACATAAGTCAGATTAGAATTAAGAATTGATTTCTTTGAAGATGTCATGGCTTTCCTCCCTTAGCCGATAATAGTAACATTTTACCAAAGAACGAAAAAAGTGTAAATAATTATAGTTAAATTAGACTTGTATTCGATAGGACAATTTTGTAAAATAGAAAGGTACGCAAAAGGGATTTCCTTAGGGTAATACTTAAGGAGAGTGTACATGGATTACAAGCAATTATATAAGAAACACAAAAAAGCTGTACAATACACAATATGTGCAGTTTTTATAATGATAGCAGGTGTTATATATCTGGCTGGAAGAAAGAATATGTCTGCGTCTGAGGACACATTTGCAGATAAGGGTGTCTTAAAAGGTACAGAAGAAGTGAGTGGTACTGATTATGAAACATTAGTCAGTGACATATATGTGTATATATGCGGACATGTTAATTCACCAGGGGTTGTTAAGTGTCAAAGCGGCATGAGATTATATGAGGCAGTTGAACTGGCGGGAGGGGCTGATGATTCTGCTGATATGTCTTTAGTAAATCTGGCAGAACCGGTTAATGATGGGGAACGTATATATATACCATCATATGGTGAAGATATACCTGTTATGGAAGAAGAGACAAAGGGGCTTATTAATATTAATAAGGCAACGGCTGAGGAACTGATGACGCTTCCGGGGATAGGAAGTTCAAGGGCAGCAGATATAGTAAGTTACAGGACAGATAATGGCAGATTTCAGACCATAGAAGATATTATGAAAGTATCTGGAATTAAGGAAGCTGCATTTAACAAGATAAGGAATTACATATGCGTATGATGAAGGCATATTGGTGAAAAGTAAAAGGAGTAGATTATGGCAGGCAGAGTTTTGGTTGTTGATGATGAGAAAATGATTGTTAAGGGACTTAAGTTCAGTCTTATGCAGGATTATAGTGTTGTAGACTGTGC
>OGQH01002031.1_pt1 | contig 15277 bp, 8 predicted proteins | sample 1553181 | NCBI WGS metagenome assembly OGQH01 (sample SAMEA2579946, study PRJEB22360) | human gut metagenome | biome: human gut; feature: human-associated habitat; material: faeces | place: Denmark | collected 2008/2010 | reverse complement strand
TCTCTGATCTGTTCATTAATCATTAACTCGCTAATGGTATTGCACCTCCAAAATAATTTTTCATGCTTCCACATAAAAAAAGTGGATAGGCAGACTATCCACAATCAATCAAATACGCATATGCGATGTTTGAGGTATTAGACCATGAGACACTGTAAATTTGTGCTCCGGTGAGAGTGGATACTCTACTTTGTTTTCAACAACTCTGATAATATAACATACACACACTTGTTTCGTCAAGTATATTTTTTGCATTTTATAAATTTTCTTGAATGAAATTTTATAAATTTAGCATCAGGATTTGCATTTTGCGTTGCCATTTAGTACACTCTTCTTATATTATAAAAATTTTTTTAAAATACAAGAACCATGAAAGGTATTGACAAATAAACTATGGATCACAGAATTATCGATTTACACGTACATTCCACCGAATCAGACGGAACTTTCACACCCAAAGATCTGGTGGCTGAGGCAAATAAAGCCGGGCTGGCGGCATTTGCACTGACAGACCATGACACCTGCCAGGGTGTGGGCAAAGCAATGCCCTGCGCAGCTTCTGCCGGAATTGAACTGATACCGGGCATCGAACTCTCCACAGATTATCACGGAAAAGAAGTCCATATCGTGGGGTTATATATTGATATCGAAAATGAGCAGCTTCTGAAAAAGACAGCCGAATACCGGAAATGCCGCAGTGAGCGCAATGCACTTATGGTGGAGGCACTCCGGAAGGAAGGGCTTTCCATTACGATGGAAGAACTGGTGGCTGAAAATCCGGACTGCGTTATTACACGCGCTAACATTGCACGTTTCCTGTATGAACATGGCCAGATCAAGAGTGTCCGCGAAGCCTTTGACCGCTATATCGGCGACCACTGCAAATGCTATGTCGGCAGATTGAAAGTCGCTTCCACCGATGCCGTGCGTCTCATCAAAGAAGCCGGAGGAACGGCCATTTTAGCTCACCCTCTGCTCTACGGTCTGAGTAACACCAATCTCCAGAAAATGATCGACGAGCTGAAACCGGCGGGACTTGACGGGTTAGAAGCAATCTACTCCACCTACACCACCGGAGAAGAACAGCAGATGAAACGTCTTGCAAGGGAAAACGGACTGCTTATCAGCGGCGGTTCTGATTTCCACGGCTCAAACAAACCGGATATCGCTCTTGGCAGAGGACGGGGACATCTGTATATTCCTTACTCTGTTTTAGAAACGATAAAAGCCAGCCGATAAAAAAAGGAAGCTTACATATCAACGGTAAGCTTCCCCTTTTTTTATAAAATAAACTTCTCGATCACTTCCGCGATCGCATCATGGTTGTTATCATTTTCCGTAACATAATCAGCGGCTTTCTTGATATCATCGATCCCGTTCTTCATAGCGATACCAATATGTGCGGATTGGATCATCGGAATGTCGTTCTGCTCATCTCCGATCGCAACCGTGCTGGTATGTGGAATATTTAACAATTTCACCAGATACTGTGCACCGGTTCCTTTGTCCGTGTTGACTGGACAATACTCCAGATACTCTTTGCAGGAGAAAAAGGAGTTGCATTTTCCTTTTGCCCAGGCGGCATTGGCTTTCTGGAAACGTTTTAATTTTCCATCATCCTCCAGATGGATCAGAATAACCTTCTGCGGTTCCGAATCCAGACAATCCGAAATTCTTCTTGTGAGTTTGTAGGTCATATGGGAGCGCTCCACATAGTAATCCAGTTCCTTTGTGTGCCGTTTTGTCACTATGTCCACGGTATTGTATGTCTGTACATAGATGCCGGCTTTATGCGCCCGGTCAAAAATCTCCTGCGTGACCTCGATCGGAAGTGAACTTTTATAAAGCACACGGTCTGCCGCACAGTCATAGATCACTGCCCCGTTAAAGGCGATCATATAACATCCCGGACTGGTCAGCCCAAGATCTTTCACAACAATTCTCCCTGACTCTACCGGTCGTCCGGTTGCCAGAACAAAATAGTGTCCACGCTCTAACATTTTCTGTATTGCAGCCCGGTTCTTTTCAGAAATCGACTTATCATCACACAATAATGTACGATCCAGATCCGCAAATAAAATTTTATTATTCATAGCCCATCCTCCCTCACACAATAACTGCTCTTACCGTAATGCTATTTATTCTACAGGTTCTGCCGGAATAAACACTCTTCCCTGATATCCGTGAGATGGTTTTGGAACAGCTTCCATTGCTTCCTTACAGAAAACATCCTGAGATGATAATGCTGCTTTTCCACGTCTGTCTACCTTCTCGTAATTGCCGTCAGCATGCAGTACATGTGCTTTTAAAGTGTCTGCCAGCTCCACATCCAGAATATGTCTGACACGTTTTTTCAGTTCATCATCTAATACCGGGAATAAAATCTCCACTCGTCTGTCTAAGTTACGCGGCATCCAGTCGGCACTTCCCATGTAAATTTCTTCTTCTCCATCATTGAAGAAATAGAAGATCCGGCTGTGCTCTAAGAAATTTCCAACGATCGAACGGACTTCAATATTCTCGCTCACCCCTGGAATCCCGACTTTTAAGCAGCAGATTCCACGGACGATCAGCTGGATCTTAACGCCTGCTGCAGACGCTTCATAAAGGGATTCAATGATTCCCGGATCACAGAGCGAATTCATTTTTGCAATGATCTTTGCAGGTTTTCCCTCTTTTGCATGCTTCGTCTCACGGCGGATCAGCTTTGTGAACTTCGTGCGAAGCCAGATCGGTGCAACCGCAAGTTCATTCCATGACAATGGTTCGGAGTAGCCGGACAACATATTGAATACGGCAGTTGCATCCTCTCCGATCGCACCGTCACAGGTAAAAATACCACAGTCTGTATATAACTTTGCTGTGGAGTCGTTGTAGTTACCGGTTCCAAGATGCACATAACGACGGATACCATCTTCCTCCCTCCGGACAACCAGCGCTATTTTGCTGTGGGTTTTCAGTCCAACCAGACCATAGATAACATGGCAGCCAGCCTGCTCTAATTTTTTTGCCCAGACAATGTTATTTTCCTCATCAAACCGGGCCTTTAACTCCACTAAAACAGAAACCTGCTTGCCGTTTTCAGCCGCCTGTGCCAATGAAGCAATAATTGGTGAATTGCCGCTGACACGGTAAAGCGTCTGTTTGATGGCAAGTACATCCGGATCCACAGATGCCTGACGTATAAAATCAACCACCGGATCAAACGTCTGGTATGGATGATGCAAAAGGATATCTCCTTTTCGGATCTCATCAAAAATATTTTCCCCCGGTACGATCTCCGGCACGCGCTGTGGCGTGTAAGGCTCATTCCGCAGATCGTCACAGCCTTCTAATCCATACATTTTCATCAGGAATGTGAAATCAATTGGTCCGTTGATCTGGAAAATATCCTGTTCTGCCACTTTTAATTCATCTTTTAAGAAGTTTAACAGCTTTTTGTCAATACCGTCCTCCACTTCCAGACGGATCACCTCTCCCCACTGACGCATTTTTAACTGTTTCTGAATCTCTTTTAACAGGTCAGCCGCCTCATCTTCATCGATCGACAGGTCGGCATTCCGCATGACACGGTAAGGATATGCACAGAGTACATCATAGTTTAAAAACAATTTATCAATATTCCGCTCAATGACCTGCTCCAATAAAATGAAGGTCTTTTCATTTCCATCTTCCGAAGGGATATGTACCAGGCGTGGCAACACGCTTGGAACCTGAACGGTTGCAAATTCAATTTCCTCTTTTTCTGCCTTTCCTTTTTTCTTGGAAAGAAGTGCTGCAATGTTCAATGTCTTGTTCCGAATCAGTGGAAATGGTCTTGAGGCATCCACCGCCATCGGGGTGAGTACCGGATATACATTGTCTTCAAAATAGCGGTCCACAAATGCAGCCTGCGCCTCACTCAGATCTTCGAATGCATCCATCACAACGATCCCATGCTGGTGCATAAGCGGCACAAGAGAACGGTTATAGGTATTGTACTGAAGCGTGACAAGCTCTCTCGTGCGCTCATTGATCTTCTCTAACTGTTCCGATGCCGTCATTCCGGCAATGTCTTTTTTCTTATAATTGGCGTGTACCATATCCTTCAGGGATGCGACACGCACCATGAAAAATTCGTCCAGATTTGACGAAGTGATACTGACAAACTTTAATCGTTCCAGAAGCGGAATGGATTTATCTCTCGCCTCGTTTAATACACGGTGATTAAATTTCAGCCAGCTTAACTCCCTGTTTTCGTAATATTCCGGTTTTTTAAAATCCTGTTCTTTCTCCATAAGATAAACCTAGCCTTTCCATTGGTTGACTGTCAGCCGTAGACTCTCTTCTCTTTGATCACCGGCTTTATACTGAATACATTTTCAAAATATGACGTTTTGGCATCAAACAGTGCTTTTTCCAAAGCAATATCATCCATTGTCTCAATTGTGATCACAAGTTCTCTTCCCTTGACTGCCGCCTTTACATTCTTAAACTTCTGCTTATGGCTTCGGTCCATTGCATTGGATACACGAAGGATTGCAGAAAGTTTTGCAACAGTCAGATAACTGTCATGATCCAATTTATCTGCGAGATCTTCATAGGCAGGAAGCGGCCATGTATTATATAATACTGTGTTTGCAATGATCTCACGCTCTTTGTGTGTCAGTCCGATAATCTCGGAAGCCATAATAATGTCATAGGAGCAGGACGGACCGTTGGCAAAACTGATATATTTTCCGCAGTCATGTAAAATGGCAGCCACCTGCAAAAGCAGCCGTTCTCTTCTGCCAAGTCCATGTACTTTTTTCATCGTATCAAAAATAAGGGTTGCCATCTGCGTCAGTGCATCAATATGTGGGGTGTAACTCATGTAACGCTCGGAAAGATTTCTTGCGGCAGATAAGACATCCGCCTCAAAATCATGTTCCACCCGAATCATATTATTCTTCTGTGCATAGTGGAATGCGATACCATCGCTGACATTCGTTCCCGGTGCCCAGAGACTCTCTGCGCCGATGCTCTCTGCCATGCATTTAAAAATCATCATATATGGAATGACAAGCGCATCACTCTCATTCGAAAGGTTCAATTCCTCTGAGATTTCCTCTAATGTCTTCTCATCCAGCTTTCTGATGTACTTTAAGAACTTTGCTGCCTCTATGGTATTGTCTTCCTTGTTTTTTTCTACTTTTCTGCTGATCTCTGATATATAATCACCGATGATGATCAGGTATTTGATCTTCGTCTCCTGAAGATACATAGCTTTAAAAACTTCAAGTTCCTTGTCAACAAGTTCTTCTACCTGAAGTTCATACTGTGCCAGATTGTTACTTTTTCTTGCAAGCTGCTCCCGCATACGCATGGTGCCGAGTGCCAGATGCTGTGTTGTGACTACTTTTCCCTTTGAGAATACCGTGATCTGCATACCGCCGCCTCCGGCATCCACAACTGCTGCACCTTTCTGGATCATACGCTCAAAATCTTCCCGCATGGCAACCGATTTATAACTGATAAAGCGATGCTCAGAGTTACTTAAAACTTTTACGAGAAGTCCTGTCCGGATGCGGATCTGGTCTAAGATAAAAAGTTCATTTTCAGCGTTTCTCAAGGCTGCGGCAGCATACGCTTCGTAACTGTCCACCCGGTAGCCGTCCATGATCTTTTTGTACTCGGCAAGCGTATCACACAGCGCCTCCACAAGTTCATATCCGATACTTCCCTTGGAATATGCATCTCTTCCGAGCTCGATCCTGCTCCGGATATAATCAATGTCACGTATTTTCTTCTTTCCTGAAATCTCAAATATTTTAATACTTACTTCATAAGAACCGATATAAATTGCTGCGAATGTATGGATCACCAGATGTCTGCCTCCTCATTTCTTTTGTATATCTCTATTATACCAATTTTTTATTCTTTTCCAAGTAAATAGTTGATAAATTGCTGCGCTGTCCTGCCGGATAATCCGCCGTGGGAAAGCTCCCATTTATTGGCCTCAGCAAGCAAAGTGTCCTCATCCATGGAAACCTGATATTTTTCTGCAAGTACTTTGACAATATTCTGGAATTCCTTCTTGTTTGGTGCGCCAAAGTAGATGGAAACACCAAATCTTGCATACAGGGATAATTTTTCCTGTACAGTATCGGAAGTATGCATATCCTCACGCACTTCCTCTTTATCCGAAAATGTTTCACGGATCAGGTGGCGTCTGTTGGAGGTTGCATAGATCAGTACGTTGTCCGGTTTTTTCTCAAGACCGCCCTCGATCACTGCCTTCAGATATTTATATTCGATCTCAAACTCTTCAAAAGAGAGATCGTCCATGTAAATAATGAACTTGTAATTGCGGTTTTTGATCTGTGCGATGACATCATTCAGATCACAGAACTGGTGCTTGTACACTTCGATCAGACGTAAGCCTCTGTCATAGTACTGGTTTGCAATGGCTTTGATACTGGTGGATTTTCCGGTTCCGGCATCCCCATATAACAGGCAGTTATTTGCCTGCTTTCCGTTGACAAATGCTTCCGTATTGTCGATGAGTTTCTGTTTTGCAAGCTCATAGCCGACCAGATCGTCTAATTTCACATGGGCAATATTTGTGATCGGCACGATCTCCACCTCTTCCTTTTCCCTGTGCTGAATGCGGAATGCCTTGTGAAGTCCGAGTTTACCAACGCCAAAATCTTTATAAAATGCCGTCACTGCATCTTTAAATCCGGACACATCTGTGGAAGCTTCCAGCTTTAACTTCAACTCATTGATGCGCTCCTTGATCCTCTTATTAAAAATCTTTCCGCTCCCTGTCATGCTCTGATAATCGGTGATGGCATCCATGCAGTCCATCTCAAAATAAGAGGCAAGTTTTCCAAAATCAAAATCAAACAGCGATTTGATGATCTCAAAGTCATGCAATACGATCTGATTGACAGAGCCCTCCACTTCGCCGCGGATCTCACAGGCTTTGCTGTAAGCATTCTCATTATTTACAAGAAGGAATGCCAGAAAACTGTGCCACAGATTTCCCACAAAGCCATGACTCACTGCCAGTTCCATTAACTGGTTCAAACTCTCATACAAAAGAGACTCCACATCCTCTTTATTATAATATTCATTTTCGTAATTCTCCATGATCCAGGTCATGTTATAAAATAAGTTACCATTTTCAAAATCTTTATATAAAATCAAATTCTTTGGACTTTTCATCAGTTTATTCATTCCCTTCTGCACTCACATAATTGCCAAGTATTTTCAAACGGATTGTCTCTTCTGTCAGCCCCCGCAACGCATTCTGTACGGCTGCATCATTGAGATTTCCCTCAATGTCAACAAAGAAACGGTACTCCCACGCTTTTCCCTGCACCGGTCTGGACTCAATCTTGTTCATGTTGATTCCGTTGTAGATAAAATGGGACAGCTTATGGTACAGTGAACCGCTCTCATGCGGAACTTCAAAAGAGATACTGATCTTATTGGCTCTCGATTCAAAAATCTTCTTGTTTGCCACAATGATAAACTTTGTATAATTATTTTTATTGTTCTGGATTGCCTCATCCAGCACTTTCAAACCGTAAATATCCGCAGTCAGGGTGCTTGCGATCGCTGCCTTGTTCTTTTTTCCATCTTCTTTGATCTTCTGGGCGGACATCGCAGTATTTTTCAGACTGTGCTTTTCCCAGTCTCTGTGGCTCTCAAGGTATTTCGAGCACTGCATCAGCGCCTGTGGGTGGGAATAAATGTCGGTGATATCGTCCATGTCTGCTTCCGGCAGGCCCAAAAGTGCATGGTCGATACGGATGATCTGCTCGCCCACGATATAATTATTGTATTCCACCATAAGATCATAGTTCTCGGAAACGATTCCGGCAGATGAATTCTCAATTGGGAATACAGCGTAATCGGCCTCTCCGTTTTGGATGGCTTCCATCGCATCCCGCCACGTATCCACATGATAACTGTCTGCATTCTCCCCGAAATACTCATTCAGCGCAAGCTGTGAATATGCGCCTTCCGTTCCCTGAAATACGATTTTAGCATTTTTGTAATTCAGATGATCTACTTCTTTAAAATCGGTTTTTTCCGTCTGACCATGTTCTGTCAGTAGCTGATACTGACGCTTCCGGCTCATGGACATGATCTGCTCGAACAGTTCACGGATACCATGTTTTAAAAATGGCGTAGTTCCTTTTCTGCTCAATGTTTCCAACTTGGAAACCTCACGCTGCTTGTCAAATACTTTCTTTCCCACAGCAATTTTATATTCAGCAACTTCCTCTGAAATTGCCATTCTGCGTTCATACAGATCCACGATCTGACTGTCGATCTGATCAATCTCATCTCTTAGTTCCAATAAATCTCTCATAAAAAATCCAAGCCTTTCCATTTATTATTTATAATATATTACATTCACAGTTTGCTTGCAAGAGAACACTTGCGTCATGGTATACAGAAATGCTATACTTTTTATAGATAAAGATTATAAATCAAAGAGGTGATTTACTTATGAAAAAAATTTGGAAATGGCTGCTTTTTGTGTTGGTGATCCTTCTTGCTGCCGGGTGTGTTTTCCTCTACCGGTACATAAACCGCATTCGGTATAATGACGGTTATGTCAACGGCAACACTGCGGGAAATCTGTATAACGAAGGATATTTCTGTGAAAAAGATGGTATTGTCTACTTTGCCAACCCTGCCGACAACTACTGTCTGTACTCCATGAACCCGGACGGCACAAACATCAAAAAGTTAGAGGATCAGAGTGTCAGCTACATCAACGTGGATGACCACTACATTTATTACTGTAAACTTAAGGGAAAAAGCGCTGATTCGTTTTCCTTCCTCCCGGTCAATACCAACAGCTTATGCCGGCTGGACATTGACGGAAAAGGAAAACCTGAAATTTTAGATGATGATCCGTGTATGTATGCTTCCCTGGTTGGAAATTATCTGTACTATCTGCATTATGATACCACTGATGCAACCACGCTGTACAAAGTCAAAATTGATGGCAAGGAAAAAGAGCAGGTAGAAAAACAGTCCTACTTTACCGCAAGTACCGATGGACAATATATTTATTATAACGGACTGACAGACAATCATAATATCTATGAGATGGACACTTCCAATGACCACGCAAAAGTCATCTATGAGGGGAACTGCTGGATGCCGGTGAAAGACGGAAACAATCTTTATTTTATGGACTGTGAAAACGATTACCGCATTGCCAAAGTCGATCTGACAAATGGTGAAAAAACGCTGGTCACGGACTGCCGTGTCGACTGCTATAATGTCACAGGCGATAAAATCTTTTTTCAGAAAAATGATAAGACAAATCCGGCCATCTGTTGTATTAATACAGATGGAAGCAATTATCAGGAATTAAAAGAAGGCAACTACACTGCCATTAATGTAACTTCCACTTATGTCTATTTTAAAGATTTTACGACCAAAACCCCTTATTATACATCTGTTGCTGCCCCGGGCAATGTACAGATTTTCAATCCGTAAGCAGGCGTTGTTACAATGCAATTTTTTACAAAAAAAGAAACGTCAGGAAACTTCATTTTTTCCTGGCGTTTCTTTATCCCGCAAAACAAATATTTATGCAAAATCAAATAACGACAACTGATTGGACTCCGGCATATCGCCCAGCAGTCCAAGATCTGCCATAAGATCAATGGTAGATTTCGTCACCTTGGTTCTCTGGCGGAAATCATCTTTGGATAAGAATTTTCCGTCTTTTGCTGCCTCCGCAACCGCAATTGCAGCATTGTCACCCATACCTTCAATGGTATTTAACGCCGGCATAAGCTTTCCGTCGATGATCTGGAAACGGTCCGGCAATGCACGGTAAATATCAATTGGCGTGAAATCAAAGCCTCTCGCATACATCTCCTGCACAATTCGCATATCACGGTAGACATCCTGCTCTTTTTTGGAAAGAGAATCTTTTCTTCTCGTGTAATCTTTATAAAAATATTCCAGACGCTCTTTTCCCTGACACATGATCTCATAGTTGAAACCGGTCGCACGAATGGAAAAATATGCTGCATAATAGGCGAGTGGATAAAAAACTTTACAGTATGCAATACGCCACGCCATCATAACGTAGGCAGCCGCATGTGCTTTCGGGAACATATACTTGATCTTTAAACACGAATCAATATACCATTCCGGTACATTATGTGCCCGCATCTCTTCCTTCCATTCTTCCTTTAATCCCTTACCTTTTCGAACAGACTCCATAATGGTAAAGGACTGCTCACTGTCAAGTCCCATACTGATCAGATAAATCATAATATCATCACGGGTACAGATTGCAGTAGAAATCGTTGCAATCCCCTGCTCAATTAAAGTCTGTGCATTTCCCAACCACACATCCGTACCATGCGAAAGTCCTGAAATTCGGATCAGATCCGAAAATTCGGTCGGTTTCGCATCAATAACCATCTGCATCGCAAAATCTGTTCCAAACTCCGGGATTCCTAAACATCCCAGGGGAATACCGTTGATGTCTTCCGGTTCTACTCCCAATGCAGAGGTATTCATAAACAGCGACATGACTGTCTGATCGTCCAAAGGGATCGTCTGTGGATCAAGTCCTGTCAAGTCCTGTAACATACGGATCATGGTCGGATCATCGTGTCCGAGAATGTCCAGTTTTAATAAGTTATGGTCGATGGAATGGTAATCAAAATGAGTCGTAACCGTTGCAGTCGTCATATCGTTTGCCGGATGCTGTACCGGAGTAAACGTATTAATCTCCTCGCCCACCGGAAGAACAACGATACCTCCCGGATGCTGTCCGGTCGTTCTCCGGACGCCGACACATCCCTGTACAATACGGTCAATCTCACAGTTTCTCTTGTGAATTCCACGCTCTTCATAATAATTTTTGATATATCCAAATGCAGTCTTATCCGCAAGTGTACCAATCGTTCCGGCACGGAATGTCTGTCCGTAACCGAAAATAACCTCACAGTAAGCATGGGCTTTACTCTGATACTCACCGGAAAAGTTTAAGTCGATATCCGGCTCTTTATTTCCCTTGAATCCAAGGAAGGTCTCAAATGGAATATCAAATCCATCTTTTACCAGCTTTTTGCCACACACCGGACAAATCTTATCCGGCATATCACAACCACTTCTTCCGGAAAATGCCTTGACTTCCGGTGAATCAAAATCGCTGTATTTGCAATATTCGCAACGGTAATGCGCCTGCAATGGATTTACCTCCGTGATACCGGACATGGTCGCTGCAAAAGAGGAACCTACCGAACCACGGGAACCTACAAGGTAACCATCCTCGTTCGACTTCCATACAAGCTTCTGTGCGATAATATACATTACCGCATATCCATTGGAAATAATCGAATTTAATTCTCGGTCAAGCCGCTCCTTTACGATCGGAGGCAGTTCTTCACCATACATGCTGTGCGCCTTGTTATAGCAGATATCACGGAGCATCTGATCCGAATTCTCGATAAACGGCGGACACTTATCCGGTCTTACCGGTGCAATCTTCTCACACATATCCGCAATTTTGTTTGGATTTGTAATGACGACCTCTTCTGCCTTGGCACTTCCAAGATATTCGAATTCCTTTAGCATTTCTTCGGTTGTTCGAAGATATAACGGTGCCTGCTCGTCAGCATCCTTAAATCCCTTTCCTGCCATAATAATACGGCGGTAGATTTCATCTTCCGGGTCAAGGAAATGCACATCGCAGGTAGCCACCACAAGCTTGTTAAATTCCTCCCCCAGTCTGCAGATCCTGCGGTTGATATCCTGCAGCTCTTCCATCGTATTCACCGGCTCCTTGTCACTGCGCAACATGAACTCATTGTTTCCAAGCGGCTGTATCTCCAGATAATCATAGAACTTTACAAGTCTTATGATCTCTTCCTGCGGTCTTCCGCCCACAATCGCACGGTATAATTCTCCAGCTTCACAGGCAGAGCCTAAAAGAAGTCCCTCTCTGTATTTGACAAATTCACTTTTTGGCACACGTGGTCTCTTATTATAATACGTGAGGTGTGAAAGTGAAACCAGACGATACAGATTGATACGTCCGATGTCATTTGTCGCCAGAATAATTGCATGGTAGGTCGGCATTTTCATGACCGTTTCCGGGGAGGTGGAAACCATATGGTTCACATCATCGAGATTTTCCATACCGCGTTCTTTTAACATCTCAATAAATTTCACAAAAATTTCTGCTGTACAGGCAGCATCGTCAACTGCACGATGATGGTTTTCCAGTGAGACATTCAATGCCTTTGCAACGGTATCGAGTTTAAAACGATTCAGGTTCGGCAGCAGGATTCTGGCAAGAGCCACTGTATCTATGATCGTAAACTCTCTCTCTATCCCCTGATCCTTGCAGTTTTTCTTAATAAAACTCATATCAAATTCCGCATTGTGGGCAACCATGATCGCACCCTCGCAGAACTTCATAAATTCCGGCAGAATCTCCTCAATCTTCGGTGCGTCAATGACCATATCATCCTTAATTGAGGTCAATTCCTCGATTCGGAATGGAATTGGCACTTCCGGGTTTACAAATGTCGAGAAACGGTCTGTAATGACACCACCGACTACTTTCACTGCACCGATCTCAATAATCTTATTCTTATCGGGGCTGAAACCGGTCGTCTCCAAATCAAACACCACATAGGTCTCATCGAGGCTCTGTCCCTTCGAATCTGTGATAATATCCTTTAAGTCATCCACCAGATACGCTTCCACACCGTAGATAACCTTAAAATCGTCATCCGGACTCAGTGCATGGTTTGCATCCGGGAATGCCTGTACATCGCCGTGGTCGGTGATCGCAATCGCCTTATGTCCCCATTTCATGGCACGCTTTACGATGTCTTTACACTCGGACACACCATCCATATCACTCATCTTTGTATGACAGTGCAATTCCACACGCTTCTCCGGACTGGTGTCCATACGGGTGGTCGTAAAGTCTGCAATCTTCTTAATTCCAACGATCGAACCGATTGTTAATTCACTGTCAAACTTATCGATTGTCGTGACACCTTTGATTTTTAAGAATGCCCCTTTTTTCAGATTGCCAAGAAGCTCATCCCTGTCTTCATTTCTTGTAAATATTTTCAGGACAATGGAATCCGTAAAATCTGTGACCGACATGATAATGATTGTCTTTTCGTTACGGATCTCCCTCGTCTCAACCGTCATGACCTGACAGCGGATGGTAACTTCACCCATCTCACCCACGATTTTCTCCAATGGGATGGTTTCTCCATCCTCAATATCACGACCGTAAATTACATCCGGATTATCGGATTTTTTACCTCCGCCAAAGCCACCGCCATCATAACGTTTTTTTAACTCTTTCCGTGGTCCGTCATATGTTTTTTTTGCAGTATTTCCTGCACCATTTGCAGATTTTGCATCGTTTTTTGCAGGTTTTACGGCGTTTCCACCACCTGTAGAACCACTGTCTCCAGATGTTGTAGTCTGACCGGAAGCTGCACTTTTTTCATTGGCATCTGAAGCAACTGCAACTGTCTCTCCGTCCTCATCCTTCAAATTGATATTTTTTAATATATTTTTGATTTCAAACTGAATCTGAAGATCACTGTTTTTCTTGTACCTGCTCTCTTTTGGTTCCTCAAAGTCAAGGTCAACAATCAGGTTCATGCCACAGCGCTCACACACGATTTTCTCTAAAAATTCCACAATTTCATGGGAGCGTGTCTGTGCAATGATCGTATTTTCCAGTACAAGATGCAGATGACTGTCATCCGTAAATTCCATTTTGGAAGCACGCAGCAGATTGTATTCCATCAGACTGTAGGCTTTTAACTCTTCTAAAATACTGTCCTTATACATATCCATCAGCGTGCGGGCGGTATACTGCTCGGAGAGCTGATACTTTTCGATAATACGGACATTCATCCGTTTTCCCTTAAATATCTGCTCCTCAATGGATTTTTCTAACTGCGTAATGTTATTTTTATGTATAAGATGACTGCCCAAAAGATAGACACGGATATGATCTCTCTCATGATTCATCCCTACCTTGGTAACTTCCATCTCAGATAAAATTTTCTTCATATCCCCGGACACATCCAGTGTCGGAAAGACATCAAAAAATAGTTTTGCCATAATTATTCATTCCAATGTAACAGTTCATAGCGGAGTGCCTCTAAAAGTTCTGACTCCGGCACTTTTTTGAATACCTCGCCATGTTTGATAATAAGTCCTTCTCCGATTCCTCCGGCGATTCCGATATCTGCCTCTTTTGCTTCTCCCGGACCATTAACAACGCATCCCATAACGGCAACTTTAATGTCAAGAGGAATGTCGGCAACCATATTTTCTACCTGATTGGCCAGCTGGATCAGATTGATCTGTGTTCGTCCACAGGTAGGACAGGATACTACTTCCACACCGCCTTTGCGGAGTCCAAGTGTTTTTAAAATTAATTTGGCAGATTTGATCTCCTCTAATGGATCTCCTGTCAGGGAAACCCGGATCGTGTCACCGATTCCCTGATGTAAGATCAATCCAAGTCCGATGGCTGACTTGATATTACCGCTGATGATCGTACCGGCTTCCGTGATCCCGACATGCAGCGGATGATCGGTCTGGCTTGTGATCAGTTCATGTGCTTTCACACACATCATAACATCCGAAGATTTAATACTGATGACAAGATTATCATATCCCATATCTTCAATCAGTTTCACTTTATCCAAAGCACTTTCTACCAGTCCCTCAGCCGTCACTCCATGGTATTTCTCCACCAGATTTTTTTCTAAGGAACCACTGTTTACCCCTACACGGATTGGAATGTTGCGCTCTTTTGCGACATCCACCACAGCCTTCACACGCTCTGTGCTTCCGATATTTCCCGGATTGATGCGGATCTTGTCTGCTCCATTCTCCATTGCTGCAATTGCAAGACGATAGTCAAAATGAATGTCTGCAACGACCGGAATCTGCACCTGTTTTTTTATCTCCTTTAATGCCTTCGCTGCATCCATCGTAGGCACTGCACAGCGGATGATATCACATCCGGCAGCTGTAAGCTGATTGATCTGTGCGGCAGTTGCCTCCACATTCTCGGTTTTTGTATTGGTCATAGACTGGATCAAAATCGGGTTGCCGCCGCCAATGATGCGGTTGCCGATCTTCACTGTTTTTGTCATTGTTCTTCTCCCTTTCGTATGATTTTCTTATAGGCAATTGCGAAACTCCTCATAATCTTCTTTCAATTGTTCAAAATTAACAAAATTTTCGAAAACACGCTCTCGCTACG
>OGQH01002026.1_pt1 | contig 15299 bp, 10 predicted proteins | sample 1553181 | NCBI WGS metagenome assembly OGQH01 (sample SAMEA2579946, study PRJEB22360) | human gut metagenome | biome: human gut; feature: human-associated habitat; material: faeces | place: Denmark | collected 2008/2010 | reverse complement strand
TGCCGGATTTGCTTGCCAAACTGGCCGCACGGCTGCAGCTGGAGCCCGCCTCCATCACCGGTCTGGTCGTGACATCCGCCAACTGCATCCCCACATTGCTGAGTCTTGATACGCTGGAGGAACGCGGCATCACACTGAACACGGCCTATGCCGTAGTAGCCGCTTACAGCGCCGGCGATTTTCTGGCATTTACCCTGCAATTCAGCCCCGCACATGCCCTGCCGATGATGGCAGGCCGCCTTTTAAGCGGCTTGCTGGCAGTGGTGCTCTGCCTGAAAACAACACCCAAAACTACCTGAGTCAACACCCCCAACGGGCAGATAAAACCCGTTGGGGGTGTTGGTGTTTTCTTATATCGTTCCCTGTGAGCCGCACGCATGTCTATAATGCGAGAATTGTGCGGCGATGCCTTAGAAAATTTCCCGCTTCACTGTCAGATACCCGTTTTTGATTGATTATCAACTTCCCAATGCCCGCTGAAGCCGCGACCAATGTAGTGAACATTATCCAGTTTCTTTATACGCCGCAGAATGGTTCGGGTGCTTACGCCCAGCATCATGCCCATTTTTTCGGTGCTGATTTTATTGTTCCGCTTGATGAGCGCGATGATTTTTGCATCCAAATCGTCTTGAGCGACATCTTGACTGACATCTTGGGTGACATCTTGACTGACACCTTGAGGGACACTGTAATTCAAGTTCGGCATAACGACCGTAAACTGGTAGCGGTCAGAACGGAATGTGGGACGCTTATCCTCGGTGTAGTTGATTTGCGCTTTGTAGCCGTTCAGAATTTTCCCAAAGCCGCTGCCCTTGCGCTCCATGTAGCCAAGGCGGTTGAAGACATCGGCCAGTACCGGGTTGCGCCGGGTGGACGGCACGGTAAGCGGATCACGGTCTTGGATCATCGACCCGTCCGGCATACCGCCCGGCGAGTAAATCTCTAAGCGGTCATCGTAAATGTCAATGTGGACCTCGCTGCCGTAAACGAGATAATCGCGGTGCGCCAGCGCGTTGACAAGCGCCTCGTGGTAGCTGCGCTCGACGTATTCGGGCAGTTCCTCCCGCGAGTTGGGCGTCTTGCGCCACATCATGCGGGCGTTGCGCTTGATGAACGCCTCGCCGTTTTCAATCAGAGAAAGCACGCTGCCGGAATACTCGGCATCGTCCAGTGCGTCCATTGTGCCGCCGCTTTTGTCCAGCCCGTTCCAGCGTGTGCAGAACAATCGTGACCAGCGGATCGGGCTTTCATCGGCAATCAGAGCGCCGGCATTTGTCAAAAAGCCGCCTTCGTCTGCCAGACCGAAAGAAACAAGGTCTTTGTTGTCAAAGCTGTTTCCCGTCCACTTCTTATAGCGCTCCCGCAGCTTGGAAAAGGCGTAGTCCTCCACCCTGTAAGGCGTCACCTGAGAGTCGTAGGATGTGTTTCTGCCGCGCAGGACAAGGCGTTTCAACTCGGTGGCGGATGCCTTAACGCTCTCATTTCCGATGCGTACAAACGCCTCTAATGTGCCGTCGCCGGAGTAATAGTAGGGCGTTTCCTCGCCTTTGAACACATCAAGGATCAGCAGCACTTTGCCGCCTTCGGTTCTGTGAAACCGCAGCCGAAACTCCGGGATTGGCTCCATGCGCGTCTTGAGGATCTCGCTGATTTTCTCGGCGTCGCTGTCAGGTTCGGTCAGCCCAACGATCTGCCCGTCATCCGCCATGCCGAAAATAAGCGCGCCGCCCAGTGTGTTCGCAAAAGCGCTCATGCTCTTGCACCAGCTTTTGCGCGAACTATCGGTGCTTTAATTATACAACTTGGCAGGGTCGGTTTGCAATTGTAAGTTGTACTCTCCGGTGGTAAGTTGTACGCATGGCCGTAAGACCATAGCGGGATGAATCCAATTTTTTGTAGTTTTACGGATAGGATACGATAGTATATTAGTATTTTATTTATTTAATTATTTATTTGTGCAGGATTTACCTGTACAGGGAAATCCCGTTCAGGTAAATGCCTTTGCGGTAAAATAAAAAATCCCCGGAAAACGGGGAATTTGGGGCAATATTTGGCTGGGAGGGCACCGCTCCGACGCGGTGTGAATGCGCCTAAACAAGGGCGTTTCTCGCGGTGACAGGGGCGGTGTGCAGGGATGGTGTAGAGTTGGCTTGCGTACAACTTCTTGCTAGAGAGTAAAATTTCATCACCAGTTCGTTGGGCTTTTCACTTGCGTGAACCCTGTGATATGAGTATCCACTTTTCTCAATGGAACCAAAGCTGCGCATTTATTTGAGCGGCGCAAGTCAGAATTCGTCTTGCAGATTTGCCCCCAAAACTGCCCCCAAAAGGGGTTGGAACGGGTCAGCACGATGCAGCACTCCTTTGTACACATGGGACAAAATCTATTTCGAGCCTTGGTACACAATACCACCAAACCCAACAAAACAGCACCCTAACGCACAAATTTTGAATTTCTCATAACCCGGAGGTCGCAGGTTCAAGTCCTGTCCCCGCAACCAACAAAAGCTCGTTGAAACGACAAGTTTCAACGAGCTTTTTTCTACATTATGGCAAAAGTGGTAACAAGCTGGTAACTTTGACCCCAAAATGACCCCAAAACGGCAAAACGACTGCGCCCGGACGGCTGAATTTTTCAACCGTCCAGGCGCTTTTTGTGGATAAATTTTGCTGAGTTGGCAGGTAAAAATAGGAGCGGTCAGCGTTCCAGTGCGTGTGAACGCTTTGCTCGTTCTCGCTGCTGCTCTAGCCGGTTTTCCATGATTTTTACGGATGCTATGATTTTGTGCCAGTCGTGTTCGAGGACATAATCGTTGTCCTTGCAGAACTTGTTCCAAATTTTCTGTATTTCGCCATTGGATTCTACGGATTCAAGGATGGCTGCAAATTGCGGGATAAATCCAGTCGTGCGGCGTGTGTTGCTGGTTGCGAGGAATGCACGATACAAGGTCGCGTCGTTGATTGCAATGCCGGGTTTCCCAGTTAGCATATAAATGTCGTAAAAATCGCGCATCCGTGTATTGCTTGTGCCACGGTACATGATGGTTTCCAGTTTCTCGGCAAGCAGCGTTTCGAGATTGTAGCTCATAATCTGCAAACTGCGGTCCTCAAACATGAGAGGATACCGATATTCAATGGCTTGCGGAGTGATGGCATCGCCGGTGGATATGTCAATTTTCACTTTCTGCCGCAGACCGTCAAGCGTACCAATCAGCGTGAAACGCAAGCCGGGATAGTCATGTTCTTCCATAATGCTTTCTGCATTGGTAATGCTGAAAACCACGCCGTCCGGCAGGTTGATATTGATGATTTCTTGAATCGTCCGTGTAGCGTCCTCCAATGTCAGCGGCAAGGCGACTACGGTGGTATCAATGTCCATCGTGGCACGCTGTTGGAGGCCGACCATTGAAGAAACCAGCATCCCGCCTTTCAGTACAAAATGGCTGTTGTACTGGGAAACGGCGAGACGCTCTAAAAAGCGTTCCATCATGTAGGTACGCAGCAGAGTCTGCGACTTCAGACTATCGCCGTGCGTCAGATTTTTGATTTTATCCTTCAACTGTCGTGAGGTCTTGATCATAGTAAAAACACCTCCAAGTATCGTCTTACGTCATCCTCAACTTTTAGTGCGCGGCTGCACCGGATGAGATGAGGCAGGTTTTTGTGACCGTGCAGCATATACTCGCGGATGGCAGTTTGGTAGGTTTGCACATCCATAGCACCCCGCTGGCGAATGACATCGCAGAGTGTGCGCTCACGGTCATAAGTGGGAACGGTATTGCCAAAAGTGGTAGTGGCAGAGGTCAGCCCCAGTGTGAAAATCTCCGGGGAAACTGTATGCACAATCACGCCCTGCTTGCGCAGATGTGTGGCGTTGTAACCCTGTTTGACCGTAACATAGATGTGGTGCGGCTCGCGCTCCATCATACCGTGGAGCGCCAACGCCGACTGGTGGGAGAAAACGATATTGCTGTTGCGCAGGTGGAGAATATACATATCATCCGGCCATGCATCGGGCGATTGGTATACGCCGTGCGCGACACGCTCCAGTTCTCGGCTGCGGGCGTATTCGGCAAAGTAGGGTTTAGAGATGCCCTGCGCTGTAACCGCGCGGGTCGTGATGTAGCCGTTCCCCTGTTCCAGCATGGAATCAAGCTGTTCAAATTTTGTCATACACTTCACCTGACTTTCACGCTTTAATCATAACAGATAAAAGCGCAAAAGTAAACACAAGATAGTGCGCCTGCTGGAAATTTCAACAGACACACTGGGGGTGTTGAAAACTATTCAGTGGCATTACCCGGCCTTGACGAGTACCAACACGCTGTTGTTTGGCACGACGATCTGTTCCTGTTTGGTAGGAATGGGCGGGTTCTTGTACTGGCGCAGGGCTTTTTGGATTTGCTGTTTGACTTCGAGCAGGGCGGCGTCCAGCGTGGGGGCTTGTGCGGTAACTTTGGGGAAGTCGGGAACATGGGCGGTGCAGCCGTCTGCCGAGAGTGTACAAAGCACAGGATAAGGCTGGTTCTCTACGGAGATACTGTACGGCATCCCGAACATATCGTCCATCTTGTCCATTTCGTGCCGCTTATGTTCGTCCATGCTGTGAACGTAGGTGTCCATTGTGAACGCTACCGAGTAGTGACCGAGAATCGCGGATAAGGTTTTGTAGTCCATGCCGCGCTCCAGCGCACGGGTGGCGAAGGTGTGGCGCAGGGCGTGGAAGGTAAAGTGCCCGATGTCAGCATCTTTCAACAGACGGTCATAGTAATCCTTGAAGGTTTTCTGCTCGAAGTAGTGTCCAAACTCGTTGGTGACGATGAAGCCGTCATCGGTGTACTTATCCCCTGCCCGAATCTTATCCTGCGCTTGCTGTTGTTTCCAGCGGGTAAGCTCATCTACCATTGTGCGGGTCAGCGGAATCGTGCGGCGGGAGTTTTTCGTTTTGGGTGTACCGAATACGATTTCGGTTTTATTCTCACCGTCGTGGGCTTCGTACTTGGCAAGGCGGTTGATAGTGCGGCGGACATGAAGCTGGGCGGTGCTGAAATCAATGTCTTCCCACTTCAGTGCCAGCAACTCTCCCATGCGTAATCCGGTACACAAGTCTAAGCGGATAAATACGCCGTAGCGGTGGCGGTAGCTGGCTTGCACCAGCGCCCGCTGCTGGTCGTTGGTAAATACTACAATTTCGGGCCTTTCTCCACTGGGCAGGGTCACGGCATCGCAGGGGTTGTAAATCAGCAGACGCTCTTTTACTGCTTGCTGTAAGCACTTATGTAATGCCATGTGGTAGTTGCGCAAGGTCTTGGGGGATAAGCCTTCCTCGCGGAATTTGTAGTTGTAAAACTCCTGCAAGGTGTGCGGTTCTAACTTTTTCAGCAGGATTTTCCCCAACACACAAAAATGCTTGTTCAAGTAGCTGCGGTAGCTGGCGTAAGTAGATTGTTTGACGGTATCTTTCATGTAGGTGCCCAGCCAATACTCGTACCATTCGCCAAGGGTCACCGACATCGGATCGCGCCAGCCCTGTGTGCGGACTTCGTGGGCTTGCTGCTGTAAAATGGCAATGGCTTCCTGCCGCGTGTTGCAGCAGGTGGATGTGCGTCTGGGCTTACCGGTTTTGTAGTCGATTCCGGCTGACAGGCGAACCTCCCACCGCCCGTCTGTGCGACGACGGATGTTGCCCTCGTTGTGCCCACGGCGCAGGGATGTTTTAGATGTGTCTTTCACGGTGCATCGTCTCCTTTCGTGACACAAAGACTACCACAGGTACGACCACAAAGCTATTCATCAGACCCGACAATCTTCGGGTTCTCGTTTTGGGCTTTATTGACCTTTTGCTGCTCCAACCAATCCAGAAGTTCATCCCGCCGCACTAACAGTCGGTTTCCAATGTGGAACGCCGGGAAACTCGCGTCATGGAATATGCGGTAGGTGGTCGAGCGTGAGATACCGAAGTAAGTTTGCACCTCCTTGGGACTTACAACATTGGGTAAATCTTGAAATTCCGTGTTCATGGGTTTCTCCTATGTAAATAATTTATAAAAAGGTCTTTACTATATAGCCGCTGAGAACGGCGAAAATTACGAGGTTTTTTAAACTGTTTAGAAAAAGTTCAAATTCTTAGAAAGATACCAAATCATATCATACAGACCGGCAGTCGCAACTTTTGCAACTGTCCTCAAAATTTTTGAAAAAGCACCTCTACTATATAGCCACTGGGGAAGGGCAAAAGGTAACGTTCGCTGAAAAAATACTGAAATTTTTTCATTAAATTTCAGTATAACAGTATAACTTGCAGGATTCCTGCAAGTTTAGAGATGTAAAGCGAAGAATTTTTTCTCAAGAACTGGCCTAAACGCCAAAATTACACTTCAAAAACAGCATATCACCCATTGTGCTAAAAACCCTTGCACTTTTACAAAATATCTAAATCCATTTTAACAGGCAATGGGGCAAAAAAACTGCCACATTACTCAAAATAAAACAGGCAAGCCGCAGATTAAAACGGCTTGCCTGTAGAATGACGATGCTGACGGTGATGACGATGTTTTTGATATACCCCTTTACCCTATCCCACGAACACCGTCATCATCGTCATCACCGTCACGCTTATAGTGAAATGATGCTTGCAGTTTACTACTGCTCGAAACAAAAACAATGATACTACGAGAAACGCAAAATCAGAATGACGCAGATGACGCTAATGACGCTGAATCTGGGATATGGTATAGGGATATCCTCAAAACAGCGTCATTAGCGTCATCTGCGTCACTATCGTCACACAAGAGCAGCGAGGGGGTCTGGGGAACACCCCAGAAATGCGTTTGTGGATATCCAAACGCTATGCTAGCAAAACATATTCTCTCCCAAGGCGTGAGCAATCAAACTGGACACCAATACAAATTCGTATATATTTCAGAGTGAATCACTTCTGATTCATCCAAAAATCTTGACTCGAAAAAGTGAATCCGTTCTGATTCACTTTCCAAAGTGCTGCTATTATTCCCCTTCCTCCACGCGCGTGGTCATCACGGCGATGCTCTTTTTTCCGGGAACGGGGTAACGCACCTTCTTAAATGGCAAGAAAAAACAAGAATATAGTCATGGCGTTTTCAGAGAGCCGTGTTAGTCTATCTGATTCTTTCCAAATACATTGTCCGCGGTATTGCGCTCGGCAGCGTGAAAGGGTAAAATAACACTTACGGAGGTGCAGTGCGCTTGCGCTGCACCTTTTTTGGTGTTTATGCAAAAAAAGCAAACGACAAAATACGGAGGAATATACGATGTCATTTCCGGAAAATTTCGTCTGGGGCGCGGCAACCGCAGCCTATCAGGTCGAGGGCGCAGTGCAGGAGGATGGTAGGGGACTGTCCATCTGGGATACCTTCAGCCATACGCCGGGCAAAACAAGGAACGGTGATACAGGGGACATCGCCTGCGACAGCTACCACCGCTGGGCAGAGGATATTGCACTGCTGAAAGAGATGCACCTGAAGGCGTACCGGTTCTCGATTGCCTGGCCGCGCATCTTCCCGCAGGGCACGGGACCAGTCAATCCGGCAGGTCTTGCCTGGTATGACCGGCTGGTCGATGCGCTGCTTGCGGCAGGGATCGAGCCTTATGTCACGCTCTACCACTGGGATCTGCCGCAAGCCCTGCAGGACAAGGGCGGCTGGCTGAATGATGATACGGCAAAAGCCTTTGCCGGGTATGCCGCCGCGGTGGCCGCGCACTTTAAGGGGCGGGTGCGGTACTATTTTACCCTCAATGAGCCGCAGTGCAGCGTGGGGCTGGGCTACAGCAGCGGTGTACACGCACCCGGTTTCCGTCTGGATGACGGCTCGGTGTTTACAGCGTGGCACAACACGATCTACGCCCACTGCCTTGCGGCCGATGCGATCCGCAGGGCTGACCCCGATGCCCGGGTCGGCATGGCCCCGACCGGGCGCATCTGCACCCCGGCAACAGACGACCCTGCCGATATTGCGGCGGCCCGCGAGGCAACCTTTGCGCTGGCGGACGGAGACTGGACCTTCACCTATGCCCCGGCACTTGATCCGCTGTGCGGGCGCGGCTGGCCTGTGATCGCGGGCGGTCAGGCCCAGCGTGTGGTGGATGCCATCCCGCAGGAGCAGCTGGACGCTCTGCCGCTGGGCAGGCTGGATTTCATCGGGATGAACATCTACAACTCCGTCATGGTGCGCGCCGGGGCAAACGGCAAGCCGGAATTCTGCCCCCGGGCCGCAGGACATCCGCGCACAGCCATCGGCTGGCCCATCACCCCGGAGTCGATGGAGTGGGGGACACGCTTTATCTGGGAGCGGTACGGTCTGCCCATCTACATCACCGAGAACGGCCTTTCCTGCACCGACAGCATCCATCTGGACGGCAAGGTGCATGACCCTGCGCGCATTGACTTCACCCACCGCTATCTTCTGGCGCTGCGCCGCGCGATTGACAGTGGCGTGGATGTGCGCGGCTATTTCCACTGGTCACTGCTGGATAATTTTGAGTGGAGCGAGGGCTATAACGAGCGCTTTGGTCTGATCTATCTCGATTACGCAACCGGCAAACGAACCCCCAAAGATAGTGCTGCCTGGTACGCCAAGGTGGCCGAAACGAACGGAAAAAATCTGTGAAAAGGCACGGTATGGCCCCTCGCTATGTGTTTGTTTCCTCTAAGAGATGCCCTCTGCGCGCTGATGGTCGTGCTTGCGATCGATGCAGAGAAATGCTCGCGGAATAACCATACCTGACAGGCTTCACACAAAAAATACTCCCTTATTCTGCTGCGCGCGCAGCAGGATAAGGGAGTTTTCTGGTTCGCGATGCAGCACGCCGGTGTATAAAGACCGTACAGAAAAAGCAGCAGCCCACTGCGGGCTGCTGCTTTGCGGTAAAAGGCGGGCGGTCAGCCCATGACGATCTTGACCTCTACGGTTGAGCCGGCGGGAACAGGGGAAAGGATGTTGCCGCTTACAGACTTGCCGTCCACGGTCATGGCTTTGACGCCCTTTTCCAGATGGTCAGGGTTCTCCACAACGATTTCATAGGTTGCCCCGCGCCAGACACGGCGCAGGGTAAAGCCGTCCATCTCGTGCGGGATGCAGGGATCGATCTTCAGCCCGGCCAGCGTGGGCTGGATGCCCAGGATATACTGGCTCACATCCACAAAGGTCCAGGCCGCCGTGCCGGTCAGCCAGCTGTTTTTTGCTTCGCCAAAGGTGGCGGCGTCGCGGCCAGCCACCATCTGGCTGTAGACATACGGCTCGGTGCGGTGGATCTCACTGATGTCCTCAATGTATGCCGGGCAGGTCTTTTTGTAGATCTCAAACGCGCGGTCACCATGGCCGACTACAGTCTCGGCACAGCTGACCCATGGGTTGTTGTGGCAGAAGATGCCTGCGTTCTCCTTGTATCCCGGGGGATAGCTGGAAATTTCGCCCAGTTCGAGATGGTACTTCGTGTAGGCGGGCTGCAGCAGCACAATGCCGTACTTTGTGTCGAGCTTGTCTTTCACGCTCTGCAAAGCGGTCACGGCCTCACCGGTGTCCACACCAATACCCGCCATGACGCACATGCCCTGCGGCTCGATGAAGATCTTGCCTTCCTCGCATTCCTCACCGCCGATCACATGGCCAAAGGCATCGTAGGCGCGGCGGAACCAGCTGCCGTCCCAACCGGCAGTCAGTACGGTATGTTCCATCTCTGCAACCTCGGCGCGCACGGCGGCAGCTTCGTCGGTGTGGCCGGTGCTGTCAAGAATTTCGGCAAACTGGTTGCCGTACTTGACATACATACCGGCGATGAACACGCTCTCGGCTACAGGACCCTCGCTCGGGCCGGTGGTCTGGAAGCTTTCGCCCGGCTCCTTGCTGAAGCAGTTCAGGTTCAGGCAGTCGTTCCAGTCAGCACGGCCAATCAGCGGCAGACCGTGCGGCCCCTTGTGGGTGCGCAGATAGCCGAAGCTGCGGCGCAGATGCTCAAGCAGCGGCTGTGCAAGGCTGTGGTCGTTGTTAAAGTCCACCGGTTCGTCCAGAATCGAGTAGTCGCCCGTCTCGCCCAGATAGGCGTACACGGCAGCAATCAGCCACAGCGGGTCATCGTTGAAGCCGGAGCCGATGTCCATGTTACCCTTTTTCGTCAGCGGCTGGTACTGGTGGTAGGCGCTGCCGTCGGGGAACTGGGTGGCGGCAATGTCCAGAATGCGCTCCCGCGCGCGGGCGGGGATTAGATGCACAAAGCCGAGCAGATCCTGACAGGAATCGCGGAAGCCCATGCCGCGGCCGGTGCCGCTCTCATAATAGCTGGCAGAGCGGCTCATGTTGAAGGTGACCATGCACTGGTACTGGTTCCAGGTATTGACCATGCGGTCGAGCTTTTCATCGCTGCTCTTGACCGAGTAGGTGGACAGCAGGTTGTTCCAGTGGTCGTGCAGCCTGGCAAGTGCCGCATCGACCTGCGCATCCGTGGCATAGCGGGCAGCCATCGCCTGGGCGCGGGTCTTATTGATGACGCCGGGCGCGGCCCACTTCTCGTCCTCCGGGTTTTCTATATAGCCCAAAACAAAAATCAGGCTGCGGCTTTCGCCGGGCTGCAGGGTGACATTGACTTGATGCACGCCAACGGGTGCCCAGCCGTGGGCAACAGAGTTGGTGCAACGGCCGTTTTCCACGACCTCGGGATTCGCATTGCTGCGCCATGCGCCTAAAAAGGCGTCCCGGCTCGTGTCAAAGCCGTCAATGGGCGTGTTGACGGTGAACAATGCGTAATGGTTGCGGCGCTCGCGGTACTCGGTCTTGTGGTAGATGGTGCTGCCCTCGACTTCGACTTCGCCGGTAGAGAAATTGCGCTGGAAGTTGGTGGAATCGTCCACAGCATTCCAGAGGCAGAACTCCAGATAGCTGAATATAGTAAACGATTTCGGTACATCACTCTCGTTGGTCAGCACCAGACGGTCGATCTCGCAGTTGTCGCCTACCGGCACAAACAGCTCCAGCTTCGCGGTCAGACTGTTCTTTTTGCCGGTAATGATGCTGTACCCGAGGCCGTGGCGGCACTCATAGCTGTCCAGCTCGGTCTGGGTGGGCTGCCAGCCGGGATTCCAGACGGTATCGCCATCCTTAATATAGTAATACCGGCCGTTAGAGTCCGCAGGTACGTTATTGTAGCGGTAGCGAGTGATACGCCGCAGCTTGGCATCCCTGTAAAAGCTGTACCCACCGGCCGTGTGGGAAACAAGGCTGAAGAATGCCTCGCTGCCCAGATAGTTGATCCACGGCAGTGGCGTGCGCGGCGTGGTGATGACATATTCGCGTGCGGTATCGGAAAAATGACCGAACTTCATAGAGACCCTCTCCTTACTTATGGAAAGCAGATAAAATCGTGAGTTCAAGTCGAAAACGATTAAGTTATTACCCTTACAATACCGCGTTTTTCGGATAATTGCAAGGGCTGCGGCTGAATTTAACGATGATTTGGCAGGTTTCACAATTTGTGCGGCCGAAAATTGTAACGAAAAGCGGATGCTACCTATTATTTATAAGGATACTTTCTGGCTGTGGACACCCCAAAAGCAGATGGCAGTCAGGCTTGCAGGCCATTACTGGGTCGGAAAAGGCAGAAGAAGGCGCAAATTATGTCCCTTTTTCAGCGAAACTCCAAACGAAATTACCAAAACAGGTGTTTTGGCTTTTTGCAAATCGCCAAATCGAATCGAAATGCACAAAAAATGCCAAAAAGGCATTGATTTTATGGTTGACATGTTGTATAGTGAAGATGCGAAAACGATTAAGGAAGATGCAAGGAGGCGATATCATGGCATCCATCAAAGACATCGCAAAGGCATGCGGGGTCTCGGTGGCTACCGTGAGCAAGGCGCTGAACGGTCACAACGATATCAGTCAGGCCACCAAAGAAAAAGTGCGTGAGGCTGCAAGGCAGATCGGCTACATGCCAAACTCCGCAGCGCGGGCCTTAAAAACGAACCGTACCTATAATCTGGGCGTCCTTTTCGTGGACGAGGCGCAAAGCGGTCTGACGCATGAATTCTTCGCGGCTGTTCTGGACAGCTTCAAACGCCACGCCGAGGGCAGAGGCTATGATATCACCTTTATCAACCACAACATTGGCCACGGACACTCCAGTTACTTAGAGCACTGCCGCTACCGCGGCGTTGACGGCGTGATTGCTGCCTGCATCAAGTTCGATGACCCGGAGGTTATTGAGCTGGCTTACAGCAACCTGCCGATCGTCACAGTTGACCATGTCTTTAACAACCGGGCTGCCGTACTTTCCGATAACACCGATGGTGTCCACAAGTTAGTGGATCAGCTTGCCGCGCTGGGGCATGAGCGAATCGCTTATATCCACGGTGAGAATCACAGCGCAGTCACCCAGAAGCGCTTGGTCGGTTTCTACCGTGCCTGCGCCGCCCATGGGATCACGGTGCCGGACGCCTACATCGTGCCGAGCACCTACCGAGATGCGAAAAGCTGCGCCGCTGCGACCCGCCAGCTGCTGGCATTGCCGCAGCGCCCCACGGCGATCCTCTTCCCGGATGACTTCTCCGCCATCGGCGGCATCCAGACGATCCGGCAGGAAGGACTTCTGATTCCGCGGGATATTTCGGTGGCCGGCTATGACGGCAACCTGATTTCGCAGATCATGTCCCCGCAGCTGACCACCTACCGGCAGGACACCGAAGCGCTGGGCCGCGCCGCGGCAGAGCTGCTTATCGAGCAGATCGAATCCCCGCGCACGGCCTTGCCGGAACAGAAACTGATCTCCGGCAGCCTGCTGAAAGGGCAGTCCGTCGATGTCCCCAATCCATAGGTTCAAACCCGCGAGGATGCGGGTCACAATATCTGATTCATACATGAGTTCTTTTTTAAAAGGAGGAAAAGACATTATGAAAAAGGCAATGAGTTTATTGACCGCCACTGCAATGGCAGCCACCTTGCTGGCAGGCCGCGGCGGAGGCGCCGCAAGCTCCGGCAATGGGGGGGGGGCCCCGCCCCCCGCCCCCCCCCCCCTGCCGCTGATTCGACCTCTACCGAAGCCAGCAGCACGGCCGCAGAGCCTGCTGCCGATGCAGCCGCAGAGGAGGGAAAGGTCCTGAACATCTGGTGCTGGAACGATGAATTCCAGTCCCGCTTCAACGACTATTACCCCGGCGTCAAGGAGATTGCCGCCGACAAGTCCACCACGACGCTGGATAACGGTGTCACCGTAAAGTGGACCATCAACCCCAACGATAACAACAACTACCAGAATAAGCTGGACGAGGCCCTGCTCAAGCAGGACAGCGCCGCTGCCGATGACAAGATCGACATCTTCCTGATCGAGGCGGACTACGCGCTGAAATATGTGGATTCCGAATATACGCTGGATGTCAAGAAGGATGTCGGCCTGACCGATGATGATCTCAAGGATCAGTACCAGTACACCAAGGACATCGTTACCGTGGATGGCGTGCAGAAGGGCACCACATGGCAGGCGACCCCGGGCCTGTTTGCCTACCGCCGCTCCATCGCCAAGGATGTGCTGGGCACCGATGACCCGACCGAGGTTCAGGCCGCGCTGAGCGATTGGGATAAGTTCAACGATGTGGCTGAGAAGGCCGCTGCCAAGGGCTACAAGATGCTCTCCGGCTACGATGATTCCTACCGCACCTTCTCCAACAATGTTTCCGCCGGTTGGGTGGACGGCACGACCGTCAAGGTCGACCCCAACATCATGAGCTGGGTTGACCAGACCAAGGATTACACCGACAACGGCTACAACAACAAGACCAGCCTGTGGAGCGACCAGTGGGCCGCTGACCAGGGGCCTTCCGGTAAGGTCTTCGGCTTCTTCTACTCCACTTGGGGCATCAACTTCACCCTGCTGGGCAACTCTCTTGAAACCCCGACCTCTGAGGGCGGCAAGGAAGAAGTTGGCAACGGCATCTACGGCGACTACGCAGTCTGCCAGGGTCCTCAGCCTTATTACTGGGGCGGCACCTGGATCTGCGCTGCTGCCGGCACCGATAACATCCCCACCATCAAGGACGTTATGCACTCTCTGACCTGCGACTCCGACATCATGACCCAGATCACCAAGGATACCCAGGACTACACCAACTGCAAGAGCGCTATGGACGCCATCGCCGCTGACCCCGACTTCGGCTCCGACTTCCTGGGCGGCCAGAACCACATTGCTCTGTTCGCAGAGGTTGCACCTACCATCGATATGTCTAACGCCGGCCCCTATGACCAGGGCTGCAACGAGACCTTCCAGAGCTGCTTCAAGGATTACTTCGACGGCACCGTCGACATCGACACTGCAAAGCAGAACTTTGAGGATCAGATCAAGGTCAAGTATCCTGAGCTGACCAGCGTGGAATGGCCCGCATAAGTTGGGACTTACACCTGAACACGAAACCGTAAACGCCATGCCAGGGGCGGGGGAGAGACGCCCGCCCCTGGGTTTGTTTTAACAAATGACAAGGCTCTGCCCCCAGCAGGGCAATGCCCGTACAGCTAAGGAGGGCGAGACTTATGAAAACCAAGAAAAAAGGCATGAGCTACGCCAAATGGGGTTACATCTTCCTGGCGCCGTTCTTCATCACCTTTTTCATTTTCCAGTTCTGGCCGCTGGCTACCACCATCTACTATTCCTTCTTTGAGTATTTCCGCAGCGGCCTAAAGATCATCGGCCCTAACTTTGTTGGCTTGAAAAACTACGCTGCCATGATCAAAGAAGTGCCCAAGTACTTTGGCAACACGATGATCATGTGGCTGATGGGCTTTATCCCGCAGATCATGGTCTCGCTGCTGCTGGCGGCATGGTTCACCGACCTGCGGCTGAAACTAAAGTTCCAGGGATTCTTCAAAACGGTCATCTACATGCCCAACCTGATCATGGCTTCGGCGTTTGCCATGCTGTTCTTTACGCTGTTCTCCAACGCCGAAACCGCGCCCATCAACTCCATCCTGCTCAAACTCGGCATCGTGAGCGAGCCGGTGCGCTGGCTGTCCAACGTATGGACCGCCCGCGGGCTGGTGGGGCTGATGAACTTCCTGATGTGGTTCGGCAACACCACCATCATTTTGATGGCGGCCATCATGGGCGTTGACCCCGGCCTGTACGAGGCCGCCGAGCTGGACGGTGCCTCCTCGACCCAGATGTTCTGGAAGATCACCATCCCGCTTATCCGCCCGCTGCTGGTGTATACCCTCATCACCAGCCTGATCGGCGGCTTGCAGATGTTCGATGTACCGCAGGTTTTGACCAACGGCAAGGGCGACCCC
>OGQH01002016.1_pt1 | contig 15393 bp, 9 predicted proteins | sample 1553181 | NCBI WGS metagenome assembly OGQH01 (sample SAMEA2579946, study PRJEB22360) | human gut metagenome | biome: human gut; feature: human-associated habitat; material: faeces | place: Denmark | collected 2008/2010 | reverse complement strand
GTCTTCTGCCGTCCCCGTGGGCGGTTGGGGCGGGCCCCCCTGCCGCAGCGGGGCTCCCCGGAGAAGACTCGCTCGAGCGGCTCGCCGCCCTCACTAAACGCGAGCGTTCGCTCGCCGAGCTCATTGCACTCGGCCTCACAAACCGCGAAGCGGCTGAACGAAGCGGCATTGCGCAGCGTACGATGGAAGTGCACCGAGCAAACATTCTGCGTAAGCTCGGCGTCAAAACGCCCGAGGATATTCGGCGGCTGCTCGAGATGGCTGCCGCCGAAAAAGCGTAGTTCACCGCTGATCTTTAAGCTCGGGAAAGAGCACGTCGGAATAGCCGAAGTGCGTCCAGTCCTTGATGCGCATCGGGTAGACGATGCCTTTCAAGTGGTCAAACTCATGCTGCACCACTCGGGCATGAAACCCTTGGGCTTCTCGCTCGATGGTCTCGCCGTCAAGTCCAAAGCCGGTGTAGTGAATTCGCCTGGCACGCGGGACAACCCCGCGCATGCCGGGTACGGAGAGGCACCCCTCCCAGCCGTCCTCCCAATCATCAGCGGTGCCTTCGAGCAGCAGCTCGACGGTCGGGTTGATGAGCACGGTCTGCGGCACCGCCGGTGCATCCGGGTAGCGGCTCGAGGCTTCAAAGCCAAAACAAATGATGCGTTCGCTCACGCCCACCTGAGGCGCGGCAATGCCGACGCCGCCCTCGGCATGCATGGTGTCCCACATATCCGCAACGAGCTTGCGGAGTCTGGGGCTTCCAAAATCCCGAACCGGCAGCGCCTCCTTCATCAGTACGGGTTCCCCAAGACGCATGACTTCCAAAACCATATCGGCAGCTCCTCCAATGAGATCTGGTGTTAAGCCCGCACGTCAAGGATGCGCACGGCTTCTTCAACGACATCTACGGCACCTTTGGCCGCACGGTCAGCCGCGTCCTTCAAGGCTTCAAAGCGAATCGCGCGTTTGGATTCCCGCAGGCCTGCAGCGGAATTGACGATCGGGCAGATGGCGGCATAGGGGAGCTCAAGCTCACGGGCCAAAGCGCATTCCGGATAGGCCGTCATGCCGATGACATTGGCGCCGTCACGCGCATAGCGGGCGACTTCCGCAGCGGTTTCAAGGCGCGGTCCCTGGGTGCAGGCATAAACGCCATCGGCCACGATGGTTTTTCCCAGGCGGCGGGCGGCACTGATGAGGAGCGCGGAGAGCGCTTGGTCAAAAGGCATGGTGAAATCAATGTGCTTCACGCCGGCGTCCGGCGAATCATAGTAGGTGCATTCGCGGCCCCAGGTATAGTCGATCAGCTGGTCCGGCACCATCAAGTCGCCCGGCAGGAGCGCTTCGCCGATGCCGCCCACGGTCGCAACGCCGATGATGCCTTCAACGCCCGCACGCTGGAGGGCCCAGATGTTGGCTCGGTAGGGAACGCGATGAGGCGCGTACTCATGATGCACGCCGTGGCGGCGCAGGAAGACGATCGGACGGCTGCCCAGGCGCCCGAAAATAAGCGGAGCGGAAGGCCGTCCGTAGGGTGTCTCCATGTCGATTTCTTCGGGATCTTCAATGATCCCGGGACGGTCAAATCCAGTTCCGCCGATGAGTGCGAGCATGATCAATCCTTCTTTTCGAGTTCTGCGGGAAGCGTGCCGTCTAAGAGCATGAGGAGCTTTGCTTCGTCAATGACAGGGATGCCGAGTTCCTCGGCTTTGCTCAGTTTGCTGCCGGCGTCGGCCCCAGCGACTACGCACCACGTGCGGCGGCTTACCGATCCGGCGACTTTCGCTCCCTGAGCGGTGAGTCGGTCCTTGGCCTCGTCACGGCTCAGTGTCGGCAGTGTGCCGGTGAGCACAAAGGTCTTTCCGGAGACCAGACTCGGCGCGGTCTTTTCGACCGCGGGCCAGCGAATGCCGCGGGCGATGAGCGCATCAATAACGGTGCGGTTGTGCGGTTCGCGAAAGAACGCATAGATGCTTTCGGCCACCACTTCGCCGACATCGGGTACGCCGGTAAGCGCTTCCATGGAGGCATTTTCAATGGCGCTCAACGTGCCGAAATGGTTGGCAAGTCCGAGCGCCGTGGCTTCGCCGACATGGCGGCAGCCAAGCGCAAAGACAAAGCGGGCGAGCGTGGTATGGGTGCTCGCCTGAATGCTGGCGAGCAGGTTTGCGGCGGCCTTGGGGCCCATGCGTTTTTCGGGTTTTTCACTCCCGGCAGTCGCCGTCGTGGGGGCGGTGAGGGCTTCGAGCGTCAGACCAAAGAGGTCGGCAGGCGTCTTCACGAGGCCTTCATCAACGAGCATGTCGACGATCTTTTCGCCCAGACCATCAATCCCCATGGCGCGGCGAGCAGCGAAATGCACAATGGAAAGCTTCATCTGCGCGGGACAGACGAGGCCGCCCGTGCAGCGCATGTCTTTTTCTTCTTCATCCCGAATGACAGCACTGCCGCAGATCGGGCAGACATGAGGCATCTCGAAAACCTTGGTGCCTGCCGGCCGGCGCTCTTTGACGACGCGCAGAATCTCCGGAATGACGTCGCCCGCCCGGCGCAGCACAACAGTGTCGCCCACGCGCAGGTCGAGGTCTTTGACCACATGATCTTCATTGTGGAGCGTTGCGTTGGAAACCGTGACGCCGCCCACATAGACCGGCGCCAGACGTGCGACCGGCGTGAGCCGGCCGGTGCGGCCCACCTGTACGTCAATGCCGAGCACTTGGGTGAGCACCTCTTCGGGAGGGTATTTGTGCGCGCACGCCCAGCGCGGTTCTCGGGCAATGAAGCCAAGCTCTTCTTCAAGTTCGAGGCTGTTGACTTTATAGACCACGCCGTCGATTTCAAAGGGAAGCGACGCACGGGCCGCCGCAACTTTGTCGTGGAAGGCGGCGAGTGCTTCGGGCCCCTTGACGACCTCGCGCATGTGCGCAACGGGAAACCCCAGCTCTGCGAAACGGTCCAGTACGCCCGACTGCGTCTCAGCAAAGGGTTCAGAGACTTCGCCCAGACAGTAGGCATAGAAGTGAAGGGTGCGCTGAGCCGTTACGCTCGAGTCAAGCTGGCGCAGCGACCCGGCAGCGGCGTTGCGCGGGTTGGCAAACGGTTTTTCGCCGGTTGCTTCCTGTCGGGCATTGAGGGCCAGAAAGTCGGCCTTATGCATGATGCATTCGCCGCGAACTTCCAGAATATCGGGCACTTTGCCGTTGAGACGAAGCGGAATGGTGCGGATCGTGCGGACATTGGCCGTCACGTCTTCGCCCTCAACGCCGTCGCCGCGAGTGGAGGCTTCTGTCAAGACGCCTTTTTCATAACGCAGATTGGTCGCGAGACCGTCAAACTTCAATTCGCAGTCGTATTCGACGGGCGGGTCTTCCGGCGAAAGGCCCAGAGCTGAACGCACGCGTTCATCAAAGGCGGCTGCCCCGGCTGCCGAAAAGTCAGTTTCCGTATGGATGGAGAGCATCGGCACGTCATGGCGCACCTTCTTGAAGCCGGTGCGGACCGCGCCCCCTACGCGCAAAGTGGGAGAGGTGCGGCTTTTGAGTTCAGGAAAGCGGGCTTCGAGCGCCTTCAGTTCATTAAACGCCCGGTCGTATTCCGCATCGGGCACGCTCGGCTCGTCGAGCACGTAGTACTCGTAGTTCCAGCGTTCAAGCTCGGTTTCCAACTGATGCATGCGCGCGGGCGCTTGGTCGGGCGAAAGCACTTGAGCGTCGCCGCCGAAAAAGGAGGCCTGCGCGGGGGACGCCGCTCCCGAGGCTGGGGCAGCGGCGGCTTTGCCGGTTTTGCGGGTCCGCTGCGGTTTTGCTTTGACGGGCGCGGCTTCTTCGTTGTCGTTAAATAGAGAGGTCATCATGAAAATCTGCTTCGGGCAAACGAGGACGTTTGTCAGTCGTATTCAGTTGTGCTCAATGAAAAGGCCGTCCGACAATCGATATGGCAGTCGACAGTCGGGCGGCCTCGTGCGGAGTGCTTCGTGAATGTTTTCGCTTTAATGCGAGAAGAGAAGCTTGGCGCGTTCAGAGGCCGGCGTGACGCCGCCAGCGGACATCAGCTTCGCCTGCGAGGCGATCTTTTCGGCAATTTGCATGGCGCCGCCCGCATCAATCGGACGCGCTGCGCAGTCTGTCCAGATGCCGTTAAGGGCGGCGGCGAGACTGTTTGCGATGGCAAAGAAGCGCTTCAAGTCGCCGCGGGCCAGATTGGCGAGCGGAAGAGAGAGTGCCAGCGTGAGCGACTTGGTCTGATCGGGACCAAAGGCGAGCGTCATCACGGGGTCAATGTCGTCAACGGCCAGACGAAGCTCCCAGCGGCCGCTCGCAGCAAAGCCGGCGGCTGAAGCGGCCGCGCCGACGGCTTCGAGCGAGAAGTTTTCTTCGGCTTCGCCGCGCGGAACAATGCGGACTTCAACGGCACGATCGTAGTATTTGATGAAGCGCTTGAGGTCTGCAGAACGCTTGACGGCGTCTTCGGGCTCCATCTCCCGACGCAGCGCCACTTCGTTTTGCGCAGCGGACTGCTCGAGCACTTGGAAGAAGCGTGATGCGGCGACGTCGTCGAGCTGTGCGGCGCGGTTGGCGAGCACCACTGCGGCTACAACGTGGCGGGCGGGGCCCGTCAGTTCGCCGGAATCGTAATAAAGACCGTCACGCGAGGACTGCGCCCAGATGCGCACAAGGAGCGGCAGCTGAAGACGGTCCACCTCCAGTTTGAGGCTCTGCACGCCGCCCAAGGCAAACTGCATGCCTTCCCGCGGCGCAATATCAAGGATCCATTCGATCATGCTGTCGACGGGGGGCTCTGCCGGATGGCGCTCGCCGCTCTCGGGTTCCGCGGCTTGAGCGGCGGCCTGAGCTTCCGCCTCGTCAGCAGCGCGCTGCGCTTCTTCCTCTGCTTCGAGCTGTCGGTAGATGGGCGGCTCATCCGAAGGCGATTGGGGCTCAAAAAGCTCCGATTCTTCCGAGGGCTTCGCAGCATCGGGATTGAACACCGGCTCCATAGGGACGGCAGCACTGGCCGCCGGCTTAGGCGCTGGAGCGTCAGGCGCAGGGCGCATGGCAGCCCCGCCCGCTACTAACGGATCGTCCATGGGGATTGGACGGAGTTTTTCCCCGGCCTCGCGGGCGCGACGTTCGTCGCGTCGGCCGCGAAGAATGATATAGACGGCGCAGACTGCTGCGACGACGATGATGGGAATAATGATTTCCAACGAAAACATGGCCCCTTGTACTCCGCGTGATGCCGAGGTTTTATAGAACTTTTTATTGTACGCACTCTATATAAAAACGTGCGGTAGAGATTCTGCCGGAACCGATGTGGAGGCGGGAAATGATGCGCCCCAAGGAGATGAAAACTTGATTTCATTCGGCTCTACGTAGTGGAACCTCGGGAGAAAAATGAGCGGCACGGAAAAACAAAGGCGCCGAGCCAAAAACGATCGGCGCCGGACCATCCGTTGACCGCTGAGGCAGCAGTTACCGCTTGCATCAAAGCATAGACGGCAAGCTGCCCATTGGTCCGCAACAGGAGAAACAAAAAAATGAAGACCCCCGCACTGAGCCGCCGCTCGCTATTAAAAACTGCCGCCGCAGCCGGCGCCGCCGCATCTGTTCCGACCTTAGCGTCGAGCGCTTCGCTCAAGCCCGCTGCTGAGACCGGACACATCCGCAACTTCGACATGATCGAAGCCTTCTACCGCGAATATCCGAAAAAACTCGCGGCGGTTCGCGGACATCTCGGCCGCCCGCTCACGCTCGCGGAAAAAATCCTCTACACGCATCTCTATCATCCCGAAGAAATGCGCGAATTTAAGCGCGGCGCGGACTACGTCGAACTCCGCCCGGATCGTGCAGGCACGCATGACATTGGCGGCCCGATGGCCATTATTCAGTTCCTTTCATCGGGCAAGGACCGCATTGCGCTGCCGGCAGCGATCGTCTGTGACCACTTGGTGATGGCCAACGCGGGTGCGATTCCTGACTTGAAGGTTGCCGATAAGTCAAACTACGAAACGTACGATTTCCTCGCCCGCGCTGCCAAGCGCTACGGCTTTGACTTCTGGCCTGCGGGCGCGGGCATTTGCCACCAGGTTTTCCTCGAGAACTACAACTTCCCGGGCGGCATGATGCTCGTCACCGACAGCCACACGCCTACTGCGGGCGGTCTCGGCATGCTGGCGATCGGCGTGGGCGGCGCTGACTTGGTCGACGGCCTCATGGGCATGGAGTGGGAGCTCAAGATGCCTAAGCTCATCGGCGTGAAGCTCACCGGCCGCCTGCAAGGCTGGGCCTCTCCGAAGGATGTGATTCTGAAGCTCACGGGCATTCTTTCGACGAAGGGCGGCACCAACGCCATCATCGAATTCTTCGGCGAAGGCACGGAATCCCTCTCCGCAACCGGCAAAGCCACGATCTGCAACATGGGTGCGGAAACGGGCGCCACCACGTCGATCTTCCCGTTTGATGCTGCCATGGAGCGCTATCTCGTCTCTACGGGCCGTCAGGCTGTGGTCGACCTCGCCCGCGGCGTTGCCAAGGATTTGAAGGCTGACCCTGAAGTCGTCGCCGATCCGGCGAAATACTATGACCGCGTGGTGGAAATCGACTTGTCGACGCTCGAACCCCATATCAACGGTCCGTTCTCGCCCGATGCCGCGATGCCGATTTCGACGGTTGCTGCCAAGGCCAAGGAAAAAGGCTTCCCGCAGAAGCTCGAAGTTGCGCTGATTGGTTCCTGCACGAATTCGTCCTACGAAGACATTACGCGCGCAGCCTCGGTTGCCAAGGAAATGATCGACAAGGGCATTGAGGTGAAAACCCCGATCATGGTTGTCCCCGGTTCAGTCCGCATCTTCCAGACGCTCGAACGCGACGGTCTTTTGGACGTCTTCCGCAAGCTCAATGCGACGGTGCTTGCGACGGCCTGCGGCCCCTGCATTGGTCAGTGGCATCGTACGACGGGCGACATGACGCGTCCCAATTCCATCATTGAGTCCTTCAACCGCAATTTCGCCGGCCGCAACGACGGCAGCACCAAGACCAACGCATTCCTCGCCTCGCCCGAAATCGTCATGGCTATGGCTGCAGAAGGCGACATCACCTTTAATCCGCTCGCCGGAACGCTGAGAAGCCGCACCGGTCAGAATGTCAAGCTCGCCGAACCCAAGGGCGAAGAGCTGCCTAAGCAAGGCTTCGTCAAGGAAGTGGCCGGCTGCGTCCTGCCGACCTACGAAAAGATCGATATGGCAGTGAGCCCGACCAATGAACGCATTCAGCTCCTCAGCCCCTTCAAACCTTGGGACGGCAAGGACTTCGTGGCGCTTCCGCTCCTCATCAAAGTGAAGGGCAAGTGCACGACCGACCACATCAGCCCGGGCGGCAAGTGGCTGCCCTATCGCGGCAATATCGACCGCATTTCCGACAATCTGCTCGAACGCGGCATCAATGCCTTTAACGGGCAGGCCGGCAAGGTTTGGAATACGGAAACGAAGGCCTACGATACGCCCGCCAAGGTGGCCCGCTATTACAAGAACCACCATGTGGCATCCGTGATCGTCGGTGACGACAACTACGGCGAAGGGTCGTCGCGCGAACACGCCGCGATGGAGCCGCGCTACCTCGACGTTGCCGTCGTGCTCGCCAAGAGCCTCGCCCGCATTCACGAATCCAACCTCAAGAAGCAGGGCATTCTCGCGCTGACGTTTGCGGACCCCGCCGACTACGACAAGATTCGTGAAAAAGATTGTATTTCGGTCCTTGGCCTCTCTGAAATCGCTCCGAATAAGACCGTTGTGATTGAGCTCACGCACGAAGACGGCTCCAAGGAACGCTTTGAAGCCCGTCATTCCTACAACGCCAAGCAGCTTGCCTGGTGGCGCGCCGGCAGCGCCCTCAACTGGGTGGTTGCTCAGGAAAAGGCTGAGCAGTCCGGCGCCCGCAAGGCCTAACTGGAAGGATCTCCGGCAGAAATCCCCCGCTGCTCAACGGAGATCCGTCCCCGCCGCCGTCGTTCAATCGTTTCCGTGTGTTTTGGACGACGGCGGGTTTTCTGACGGCAGTCTGAAGGCTCTTTGATCCAGTACGCAGGTACGTAGTGGTTTTAAAGCGTCATCATGCCGCCGTGGGAGAAGTGCGCCTCAGGCGCCCTCCAAAAAAACTCAAAACAACCCATCTAAAGTCCGGACCTCAAGACCCCGCCGCCCATGTTTATGGATGGCTGCCGCTGCCCGACCGCTTTCGGGCCGGCCGTAAGCCCGGACTGCTTCAATAGGAGAAAGCAATGTCCGACATGGATATGAGCCGCCGTGGTCTTCTGAAGACCTCGCTCTTCGGCGCTGCCGCCGCCGGTATGACCGGAATCGCCGCGGCTGCTGAAGCCAAGTCCAGCAAGAAAGCCCCGGTTTATGACGCGATCGTCGTGGGCGCGGGTCCCGCAGGCCTGATCACCGCCATCACCGCCCACGACTTGGGCGCCAAGGTGGTGCTCTTTGAAAAACGCGACCGCCCGGACGGCAACGCCATTTACGCGCTGGGCTCGGTTTGCGGCTGGGGCTCGCGTCATCAGAAGGAGCAGGGTATCGAAGATACGGCTGAAGCCTTCTACGCCATGATGATGGATGTTTCCAAGCAGATGGGTGACAAGGCCCTTAACCGCACCTATACGGACAACATCTCCGAAGGCATCGACTGGCTCGAAAAGGAAGGCGTGAAGTTCGGCAAGATCAAGCCCATGCCTTATCCCCGTCTCGGCCGTACCTGCCGAGTATTGGGCGAAGGTCTCACGGGCGGCTCCCGCCTCGTGCAGACGCTCCTCGCTGCCGCCAAGAAGCGCGGCATTGAAATCCTCTACGAACACAAGGTGATCGAGCTTCTCCATGACGATCATTTCAGCGTCACGGGCGTGAAGACGCTCTCGGACGAAGGCCAGAAGGAATGGCTTTCGAAGGGCGGCGTCTGTTTGACGACGGGCGGCTTCTCGGCCAACCCCGAAATGGTGGACCGCTACATCGGCGGCTGGGCCACCCGCATGGTGCTGCGCGGTTCGCGGTCAACGACCGGCGAAAACATTTCGCTCGCGCTGCCGCTCTATGCCAAATTCGTCAACATGGACCAGTTCCACTGCGGCCCGATCGTCGGCATCACGCATGTGAATCCGGCCGATGTGCTCAATTCCGGCTACGGCGTTCAGGTGAACACCTCCGGCAAGCGCTTCATGGACGAAAACAACACCTATGTTGTCAAGGCCCGCACGACCGCGCTTCAGACGCTCGACAACCAGGCCTGGGTGATCGTCGACAGCGAATGCCCCGTGCTCGACAAGGTCATTGCTAAGTTCGATCGCCTCCACAGCCCCTACGGCAAGGCCGATACGATTGAAGAACTCTGCAAGCAGGTGAACCTCCCCGAAAAGAACGTGGTTAAGGAAGTAAAGGCCTACAACGACGCCCTCGCTGCCGGCAAGCTCGAAGACATGGTTCCGCCCTGCACGTACAAAAAGCCCCATCCCGTTGCCAAGGCGCCGTTCTACGCCGTTCCGTTCCAGGGCGGCATGACGGCGACCTTCGGCGGCCCGCTCATCAACACCAAGGCTGAAATTCAGAGCCTTGACGGCGGCAGCATCCCCGGCCTTTACGCCGCGGGCAATGCCGCGGGCGGCATCTTCTTCTTCAACTACGCGGGCGGTGCTCAGCTCGGCGCTGCGACCGTCTACGGCCGTATCGCCGGCCGTGAACTGGCCAACCGCGCCAAGCAGAACTAAAAGACGGGAGAGATTTTTAAAATGACCAAGACCAAATTCCTGGGCCTCGCTATGGCCCTGTGCTTCGGTGCGGCGTTCTCGACGGCATCGATCGCCGGCGACTTCACCGCGGACTTCCACCTCGCGCACGGTCAGAAGTGCGAAACCTGCCACAAGACCGCCCCGAAGGCGGGCGCCAAGGTGAAAAAGCAGGTCTGCCAGGGCTGCCACAGCTACGAACAGCTGGCCAAGCAGACGGCTAAGGTTGAACCCAATCCGCATTACAGCCACCTGGGCGACGTGAACTGCACGGACTGCCACAAGGGTCACAAGAAGTCTGAACTGATGTGCAACAGCTGCCACCAGTTTGACCTCAAGGTTCCTCACTAACGTGAGTTAATCAGCAGTCTTCACTGATTGCTGAACTTCAGAAAAGCCCGTCCGCTCCCGTTTCCGGGAGCGCGTACGGGCTTTTTGAATGCCGGCGGCATTGAAAAAGCCTTCAGGTCACTGCACCTGAAGGCTTTCGTCATTATTGGCGGTCAGCGGTTAAGCCGGGAGCAGGTCCACCTGTTCCTTCAAATGCTTGGAGAGGAGCGCCTTGGCGCCCTCTTCATCTCCGCGCTGAATAGCACGCAAAAGTTCGCGCTCCTGCTGAGCGATCATCATGAAGAACGACGGGTCGTTTTGCGGCAGGTGGGAGGTCGTCTTCTCAAAGTACGTGATGAGCGCAGCGGAGAAAACCTGAAGCACACGGTTGCCGCAGGATTCAAGCAGGATCAGATGGAATTCACGGTCCCAGCGGTCGGCTTCCTGCGTATTGCCGGCATTGGCCTCAATGCGGCAGATGGCGTTGTCGAGGCGCCCGAGCAGTGCGGGCGTCATGCGCCGCACGCAGAGCGGAATGATGTTGACCTCAATGAGCAGACGCGCTTCAATGAATTCGCGAATGTCGAAATTCGCGATATCCATTTGGACCTGAATCTGTGAGGACAGATTCTTCGGACCAAGAGCGTTGACGGTCATGCCGCGTTTGGGAGCACGGTCGACAATGCCCATCTGGGAGAGAACTGAGAGCGCTTTTCGAACTTTGTAGCGCGTGACGTTGAAGCGTTCGGCGATTTCCGCCTCGGTGTCAATGCGGCCGCCCGACTTCGCTTGACGAAGAATGTGCTTGTGAATATCGCGAAAGAGCGTTTCTTCGTCGACCGGACGGTCTGACAGGTAGTTGGATTCCAAGGCGGTTGCTCCCATCACTTCATAAAATGCTGTTGACCCATATTTTACGCGGATGCAGTCGGATCCTACTAAATTTGACGTATGGCGCGAATTCGGGAGGTCATCAGGTTATTCGGATTTTTCGAGCGATTCGATGCCGGCAGCCCGCTCTCTAAACTTGTAGAGGAGCTCCATTGCAGCCTTTGGCGTCATATTGTCAACGTCAGCCTGCATGAGATCGTGCGTGAGTGACTTTCTCGCCAGATCCGCAGGAGACGGTTCGCTTTGGAGAGGAGCGTCAAGCGGATCGGGTTCCCAGGCATCGTCTTCGGCGGGCAGCATCGGTTCGGCAAAAAGATCCGGCAGATTGCTCGTCTGTGCATTCGCCTGAGCTTCGAGTTTGGCGAGAAAACCTCTTGCGCGGCGAACGACCGGCGCTGGAACGCCGGCGAGCTGTGCGACAGCGATGCCGTAGCTCTTTGATGCGGGACCCTCTTTGATTTCGTGTTTGAAAACAATTCCCGCGCTCCCCTGAGCAGCCGCAACGTGCACATTGGCCACTTCGCGCAGCTCCTGCGCGAGTCTCGTGAGCTCAAAGTAGTGCGTCGCAAAGAGCGTAAAGCTTCGCGTCTTCTGAACCAGTTCCTGAGCGATGGCAGCAGCGAGCGACAAGCCGTCAAACGTAGAGGTGCCGCGGCCGATTTCGTCCATCAGCACCAGGCTGCGGTCGGTGGCATGACTCAGGATGAAGGCCGCCTCGGTCATCTCCACCATGAAGGTGGAGCGGCCGTGGGCCAAGTCGTCGGATGCGCCGATGCGGGTATGCATGCGGTCGATGGGACCGATCTCGGCGGCCGCGGCGGGCACGAAGCTCCCGGCCCAGGTGAGGAGCACAATGAGCGCCACACTGCGCATATAGGTCGACTTGCCGCCCATATTGGGACCGGTAACGATCAGCATCCGGCGGCCGTCTTCCAGGCGGCAGTCGTTGGGAACGTAATTTTCAATCGCGGTTTCTACAACCGGGTGACGACCCTTGCGGATGTCGAGCCCCGGGCGAGATGAAAGCTTGGGGCGATGCCAGCGGTTTTCCGCGGCATGGCGTGCGAAGGCACAGAGCACGTCAAGCTGGGCGGCCGCTTTGGCAGCAGCGAGAAGCTCCGGCGTATGTTCGGCGGTTTCAGCGACGAGCTTGTCGTAGAGCTCTTTTTCGAGCGCGGCGGAACGCTCTTTGGAAGAGAGCGCTCGGTCTTCAATGGATTTGAGTTCGGGCGTGATGAATCGTTCGCAGTTCTTCAAGGTTTGCCGGCGCTGATAGTGCATCGGCACTTGATCGGCTGCGCCCTTCGTCACTTCAATATAAAAGCCGCTCACCTTGTTGTACTGCACCCGCAGCGTATTGATGCCCGTGGCCGCGCGCTCACGCTCTTCCATTTCGAGCAGAATCCGGCTGGTATCGTCGCGGAAGTGCCGAAGTTCGGCGAGTTCCGGACTGCAGCTCGAGGCGATCGTGTCGCCGTCGCGAAGCATGCCGGGGGGCTCCGCGACAAGGGATTGCTCCAAGCGCTCCCAAATCTCAGCGTTGAGCGTCATGCTCCGGCCGATGCCGGCAATCAGGTCAAGCGGCGAGTCAGCGAGCGAAGCGCCAAGCGCTGAAAGCGTGGGGAGCGTGTCGCGAAGCGAGGCAAGCTCTCGCGGACGGACGGTACCCAGACTGACGCGGGAGGCAATGCGTTCGACATCGGGGAGCGCATCCAGTACGGCAAAGAAGTGTTCGCGCGAGGGTTCGTCGCCCATGATCGCTTCGACGGCATCGTGGCGGGCCGAAGTATCTTCCATCGAACGAAGCGGTTCGCGCAGCCAGCGGCGCATTTCGCGGCTCCCCATAGCGGTGGCGCAGTGATCCATGACGGAAAAAAGCGTCGGGCCTTCGCCGTTGGGTGAAAGCGATTCATCGACCTCGAGATTGCGGCGGGTAGAAGGGTCGAGCACGATGAACTGCGACTCTTCGACGAGTTTGAGCGGCTCAATGAAGGGGACCAAGTCAACCTGCGTTTCCCGGATGTAATCGAGGAGGGCATTAGCCGCAGCAAGAACCGTTGTGCGGTTAGTGACATCCCAGGCGTCCAGCGCAGTCATTCCAAAGGTTGCGCACAAATTGGAAGCGCCTCGTTTTGCGTCGAAGTGCCAATCGGGCAGTGTTGAAACGGCAATTTCAGGATGTGCCGTGCGCATTTCGCGCTTCATGTCTTCGTCGACGAGGAGCTCCGACGGGCGAATGCGCGCGAGCGCAGCCTCGAACGAATCCGGCGTCACTTCCTCCGCACGGAAGTCGCCGTTGCTGAGCGTAAGCCAGACGAGACCAATTGGTGCCGTCTTCTTTTTGGGAAAGCTCGCAGCGAGCAAAATGGAATCGGATTTTTCGGGCAGCAGCGACGTATCCGTGAGCGTGCCCGGGGTCACAATGCGTGAAACCTCTCGCTCAATCATGCCCTTAGCGCCGGGGGTATTGCCTTTTTGCTCGACGATCACCACGCTTTCGCCCTGGCGCACCAGACGAGCGATATACGTGTCGAGCGAAACAGCAGGAATGCCCGCCATGGGAATCGGCGTGCCGTCGGTGAGCTTCCCGCGCTTGGTGAGCGTGATGCCGATCAGTCGGTTGGCGATCACCGCATCCTTGAAGAACGTTTCGTAGAAGTCGCCCATGCGAAAGAGCACCAGCGTATTCGGGTAGCGGTTCTTCACGTCAATGAATTGGCGCATCGCCGGAGTGAAGAGCGCCTGATTGCTGAAGTCGGGCGATTCGGAGGCTGCGTCGGTCATTGAGAGATCCTTTTCAAAATGAAGAGAATATGGAAAGCCGAAGTGTTCGGATACGTCAAGTCGCCCGGAAGGAGTGGCCTTGCGGACGGCTTGTCAATTTAAACCCGCTGAAGGCTCAAACGGGAAGCGCAATGGGCTGCGCTTAAAGCGGAGCGCCTGGATCAGGCCTTCTTGGTCGAAAGCGTGCGGCGAACTTTGTCGTTTTTGATCTGCACCTTTTCGTTCTGAGCAGCTTCAGTTTGCGTATTCACGGGGAGCTTCCCAACCAGAGGCAGAAGCTGAGCGAAAATCTTTGGGTTGCCGGCACAGACGTTGCCGGTTTCAAGCCATTCTTCGCCGCCCGTGAGGTCGGTGATCAAGCCGCCCGCTTCGAGAACGATGAGACCACCGGCGGCGACATCCCAGGGCTTGAGGCTGAATTCCCAGAAGCCGTCGTAGCGGCCGCAGGCGACCCAGCAGAGGTCAAGCGCCGCAGAGCCCGGACGGCGGATGCCGGCAGAGCGTTCGGCAACGTTCCTGAAGCCCTTGAGGTACCCCTCAATATCAGCGCCCGGACGGAACGGGAATCCCGTGCCGATCAGCGAACGGCGCATTTCGTCATTCTCAGACACGCGGATGCGGCGGCTGTCGAGCTTCGCGCCTTGGCCCTTGGCAGCAGTGAAGAGTTCGTTCTTTGCAACGTCATAGACCACAGCGGCAATCGGTTCGCCGCAGTAGGTAAGCGCAATGGACACGGCGTACTGCGGAAGACCGTGGATAAAGTTCGTCGTACCGTCAATCGGATCAATGATCCAGAGGAAGTCGCTCTTAGGACCGAGGCGGCCGGCTTCTTCCGTGAGGATCCCATGCTGCGGATAGGCTTCCATGAGTTCTCGTACGATGGCGGCTTCGGCAGCCTTGTCGGCTGAGGTCACGAAGTCGTTGCGAGCCTTGTCGGTAATTTCAAGCTGATCGCGATCCTGAGCGGCGCGGGTGATTTCACGCGCAGCAAGGCGAGCGGCCTTGGTGGCGGTGGCGACGAATGCGTTGAGCGACGACGTGGGGGTAGGCATTGGGATGATGCTCAATGGTTGAAGAGAAATCGACGGAGGGGACGCCTTCAAAGACACTCGGCATATCCGGAGCGCTCACAAGAGGTCCCTAAAAGAATGGCCTGAAAGTTTAACAAATGGCGGGCCTCCCGGCTAAGGCGCAGCGTTGCTTTTGTAGCCTTTGAAGCCTTGAAAGCTTCGGCTGGCGACCCGTATCGGCCTTTGGCGAGGCGGTTCGTTAGAAGCTCAATGGGATGACGTTCGATGGGACGACGTCTGATCTGTGCGCCTCAAAAGCAAAGCCAGGGGAAGAAACGTCCTTTCAAGACCATTAACGGACAGCGGCCACTTTGACAGTTGACGGGATAGGTTGTTATTTCCACTTCCTATAACGGTCATGCTTCCGAACCTAATTTTTCCATCCACCGCTTGCAGGTGCTCGCGCCGACGCCCGTAGCTTCCGCAATCTCATGCCAGGTGTGTCCTTTTTGACGCATGCGCACGGCTTTTCGTTTGACGGCATCCGAATATCGATAGAGATGCGGCGAGATGGTGGTGCGGAACTTCCCCGCACGCCATGCTCTGGCCCAATCCC
>OGQH01001984.1_pt1 | contig 15607 bp, 13 predicted proteins | sample 1553181 | NCBI WGS metagenome assembly OGQH01 (sample SAMEA2579946, study PRJEB22360) | human gut metagenome | biome: human gut; feature: human-associated habitat; material: faeces | place: Denmark | collected 2008/2010 | reverse complement strand
GGTGAGACGATTTACCATGCTGTATGGTCGAACCAGTGCGTAGAACTGTGGTATTGGCTGCATTTTATGTATATGGATACTGATATTGATAGATGTCGTTACTGGCCGAAGCTAAGCGATTGGCTGAAAAACATTGGCGCAGGGAGTTACGAGAAGAACCGCCCGGATATGTATGAAGTGCTGCGACCTTACATGGACATTGCGATTGCCAATGCAAAGCGATTGGACAAGCAAAATGAAGGACGGAAACCCTCTGAGTCAGCACCCGGAACGAAAGTTTACGAACTGGTTGAGATGTTGAGACCTTATCTTTTGGACACACAGTGATCATTAAGAGAAATGATTATATTTTCTCAGCAACAAGTCTGGCTAACAAAATATACTTTCTCTTTTGTTGGCATGGCGTTGTAACAAGGTAGTTGTTGCCAGAGAAAAGCTCTCTTGATATAGACGGTGGACTTGCGAGGCTGCCGTCTATATTACCTCGAACCGATTATGTTAGGAGATGAGTAAATATGGCGGAATACATTCGCGAAGTTGAAAAAATTATTGATGCCTACCATAAACAAAACCCACTATTTTCTCTGAATAGAAAAACAGCATTATATAATGCACTAATCGTCTTTGAGGATGCTTGTCGCTTGGGTGGCACAACCGATTTTGCAGTAATCGGCGATGGCTTGGAGTATTCAATGCTGATCCGTGAACAATTAGATTCATTAAATGTTCTAATTCAATGGATATTTCAGGACTGTTTACATGAAGACACAGATACTTTGGATATGAAAATTATATCCGAGCGCTATATAAATACTGCACAGCTATTGCAGTTTCAAGCAAAGCCATATTCACCCATTTGTAGTGCATATATTAGCTATTCGAGAGGTCACTTTTCTGCAAGGGTAGACGAAACGCAAAATAAGATAACTTTCTTAGATAATCCCCAAAACAGGAATGTTGTGATATCTGATATGGTGGAATCAATATCTAGAGATCGGGCAATGGAATCTAAGTTTATGTCTACTCTGAATTTGTCAGTGGCAAACAGTAAACTTATAGCTTCTATTAAGTTTCAAGATGGATGTATTTCATATAGTACCGATGAAGAAATATGGAATCATTTTTCTGAAATGATGGAGCGCCAATGGGTTAATACTAGTGAATTGCCAGAAGAATGGAATTTGACAAGTTTTCAGTAAAAGACTTCAAGCAATTTTGGATAGCGATAGCAACGCTTTGCTTTATTCACATGATAGCGTGTTTGAAAAGCGGGGCTCCTGGTGCTGATGTTCAAGAAGCTGTTCTTATAAAATCACCGACTGATTTTGTGCAAGTCATTGCAGATAAAACTAAACTTTCTACAGATAGGATATTTGCCATATTAAAATTACTAACATACAATAGTCGTTTAAAAAATAATGATATTATATATCAACCTTTTGTTGAAATTGATAAAGATAGATTGGCCCTTGCTCCTCATTTGATTTTGGCAAGTAGGCCAGAAAGAAACCTGATCTCACTTATCCACAAACTAAGAGATAAATCATACTTTGATCTGACCAATTTACGGGAAGGAATCATGCAAGATGAACTTGATACTGTTATAGGAAAAATATCCAATGTATTAGTGGCAAAGAATAAATCACTTCCAGACACCCTTCCAGATGTGGATTATGCTATATGGGATAAAGAAAGTAATTCTATTCTTATATGTGAATTAAAATGGCTTATTGAGGCAGATTCAACTTCCGAGGTGTTTGCAAGAGTTCAGGATTTAGAGCATGGGTGTAATCAGGTGTTAGATATGCTCACCTATGCGAAAAATTATTGTTCTGACTTCTGCAACAAAGTGTTCGGACTTGCTATGTCGGATAGCTTGCCAGTAGTTATGGGGTGTGTTGTTTCCCAAAAAGGAATTCGGGTAGACAATTCAGATATTCCGGTAATTAGTTTACAAACACTATTGGATTTGTTAAAGCGTAATAGCGTCAACCGTACCTTTGAGATGATTAAAGAAAAATCCTATTTGTTTTCAACTCCACTAAATTTTGAATTTGGATTACAAGCTATTTCGTATGCAGGATATACTTTTGAAATCCCTGCTCTAATAAAAAAACAGTCCACTATTTCTGGGACATATAAGCGTATTGGCCCCAAAATAGGAAGAAATGATCCGTGCCCATGTGGATCAGGTAAAAAATATAAGAAATGTTGTGGACGCTAAAATAGATGGGTGCAAGCCAATAAAAAACGGCCACCGCGCCACTGCCTTTGACTAGGGTAAGGTCTACATGGAGGGGATAGCCGTTTAAGGCTGTCTTGCGTATCTAGGCTCTGCATCAGTAATGCAGAATAACGGCCATTGCCATACTAACTATGGAGAGTCTCTCAAGCAGACAGGGCAAGTGAAGGTGGATTGAGCTGAACGCTCTGTAATTTTGGCACCCGCCCAGGCTGCTATCAAGAACCCCCGCAAGTAATTGCGTGAGCGCTTGAGAAAGCACAAATAAAACAAACGAACCGCCCCGGTTTCCGCAATGGAAGCTGGGGCGGTTTGTTCCATGCCAATATGTATGGATTCTTGAAAAACTCAAAAAGTTTAGCATAAGAATCGATGTAATCCAAAACTCTTTCGATGAGTGGATAATATTGTTACTTGAAAATGATTTTTTATTGCGGGAAATAAGAAAGCATGATATTATTAATAATATGAAAATGCAGTATATGTGGGCTGAATGAATGCATATTTTCAATTGAATGATTAAATTGATTTCAGAAAAAGGTTTTTGAAGAAGGAGCATATCATGAAGGACGATGAAAAGAGCGCACGCAAGGAAATCGGTGATTGCTCTTCGCGCGAGCGGTGTTTTGTGGTTACTCCGATCGGCAGCGAAGGTGATCCGATTTGCCGTCACATTGACGGTGTTATCAAGGCAGCTATCAAGCCTGTATTAGAAGCGGATGGATATCAGGTAATCGCTGCACATACGATGAGCGAATCCGGGACAATTGACAAGCAAATATTCAAAGAGCTATATGAAGACAAGTTGGTGATTGCAAACCTGACCCAAAATAATCCCAATGTAATGTACGAACTGGCTGCCCGGCATTGTTTTGGAAAACCGGTGATTATTATTGCGGAAGAAGGCTCGGTTCTTCCGTTTGACATTCTGCGGGAGCGCACAATTTTTTATATCAACGATGCACAGGGAATCCTGGATTTGAGAGAGCGTCTCCAAAGGGCAGTTGAATCAATCAAATTTACAAAGGCAAGCAGCCCGATCCATGATATTATTCATAGCATTAAAAAGGATGCAAAAGTTTATGCGGACGTTGAAAGTGGGAACATATCTGGAAATGATGGAACGACAGATCGTGAGGTTATGCGGCACATTTTGGAGAAACTGGATGAACTGGATAGAAAAATCCAGCGGAGTACACAGTGCCAAAGCGAAGCAGAACGTCATGTGGTGCATTATCGGTATATTTGTGAATTGTTTGCAACACTTCCTGAAGGAGCGGAATCGGTGATTTCACTTAAAAATGCGATTGTAAGAAGAATTGGAGGGCGATTAGGTGAAGTTTGTAGAATAAATATGGCGGAAGATACGAATAAGATTTCGATTGAATTCTATTCGAACGAGGATATGTCTTATCACGTATTCCAACGGGAAATGGAAGAGGTTCTAGAAGATCTTGGATTCCAGAACCTGGAAATCATTAAACTTGATAGAAGAACGATGAGGCGATAAAAATATGGCGGTGAAAGAAGTCAAACTTAGCACGATAGAAGAGGTTTTAACGACACTGACTACAGCTGAATTTAATGATGCGCTGAAGCGAAACCGTTCGGCATTTTTGTTTCGAGGCCTGCCTAACGTGAGTTATAAACTGACGACCAGCCTCAGATGGAATTGTAAAGGGAAGGCTGGTGAACTGGAACCCAGCATTTTGCGCAACTTCTCAAAATATGCAGCATCAACATCGCCGCTGAACTCTTGTTGGGAACAGATGGTTATTGGACAGCATCATGGTTTGCCAACGCGCCTGATGGACTGGACGTATTCTCCGTTGGCGGCGCTGCACTTTGCCACGAGCGGGGAAGATATTACAGGGATGAATCAACATGATGCAGTCGTTTGGGCAATCGACATTACGGAAATGAACACACTTCTTCCGGCAAAGTATCAGAAGGTGCTCAATGACGAACGAGCATATCTTTTTACCATTGATATGCTTGATAGAGTGGCAAAAGACCTCACTACATACGACAATGACATGGGCGAGGATGGCATCGTTCTTCTGGAGCCGCCTTCTATCGACCAACGGATTATTAACCAATATTCTTATTTCTCTATTATTCCGTCTGGAGTTGAGGATATTGAGCAATTCCTGGATGAAAAAACGACGAGAACGGTCAAGTATATTCTGGATAAGGAGATTCGGTGGCAGATCCGTGATATGCTCGACCAGTGCAATGTCAACGAGAGGACTATTTATCCCGGTTTGGATGGGTTGGCTTCGTGGATAAAACGGCACTATTATGTGCGGTGATATATTTGGCAATCGGCCTTCCCAGTATTATAGGCATAGAGAAAAGGCTCTTGGCTTCTGCGATAAGATGCCAAGAGCTTTTTGTATCTTGTTTTGTGAGTGGAAAGAAGGTACAATAATAGCAAATGACTCACATCTACGAGGTGATACTATGCTGAACATCTACTTTGGAGATATGCCGGAGGCTGTTTACAACACCTCGGTCTATTTTAACTATACCTACGAGGATGAGTGGCTGACTTCGGACTTTGCCAAAGAGGTCATCAAGAAAATTGATAAGTCCGATGTCAAAGGCCCTCATGCGGTGGAAAGCCCGGTTCTGGGGGTCATCTCGCCAGAAAAACTGTCTGGCGGCACGAAAACGCTTCTGCTCATGGCAAACGACCCGGAAAAGGTATTCAATGCCTCGACTTGCGGTGACAACTGCGCACCCTTTATTCTGAAGCTGGCGAAAAAGAAGGACTTGACCATCAACCTGCGGCATCTCATGGATTTCGGCAAGAAAAAATTCCCGGTGGATGTGAAAGTCCTGAATACCGGTGATGTGGTGCACAGCATGGAAGAACTGATGCCGATTGCATTTCAGTTTGTGTGAGGCGATAGGATGAAGGGAAAATATAAAATCGAAGTCCGAAGCGGGCGGGTCGTTTTCACAATCGAACTGGAACGGAATATTACGATTCTGCGAGGGGACAGCGCCACCGGCAAAACAACACTGGTGGAGATGCTGCAAGCATACGAGACCTACGGCAGACAGAGCGGCGTAACAGTGAGTTGTGATAAAACGTGCCGGGTGCTGTCGGGTGTCAACTGGGAGTTGCAGCTGAATGCGACCCATGACAGCATCGTGTTTGTGGATGAAGGCAGTACCTTTGTTTCGAGTCTGGATTTTGCCCGTGCGATTCAGCATTCGGATAACTACTATGTGCTGGTCACAAGAGAGAATCTGAGCACCCTGCCGTACAGCGTAAACGCCATTCTGGAACTGAAAAAGCCCCCCAGCCGCTTCAAACGAACCTATAATAAGGCGTACCCGGTCTATGATTCGCTGACAGCCAGCAATGTGCAGCTGGAAGGTGTCAAAAAGCTGCTGACAGAGGATGCAAATTCCGGGTATCAGCTGTTTACAAAAATCGGCGAAAAATATGGCGTTGTCTGTATCTCTGCGGCAGGAAAAGATAACATCAAACAAAAAATCTTCCCAATGAAATCCGAGAAGGTTCTGATAATTGCAGACGGTGCGGCATTTGGCCCGCAGATGAACGACATTTATCGCCTGATGCAGGAGGACAGCGCAAAGTTCAGCTTGTACCTGCCGGAATCGCTGGAATGGCTGCTTCTGAAAGCAGATTTGCTCGGACAGCCGGACATTCTTGAAATCCTGCAACATCCGGCAGATTTCATCGAGAGCAGCGAATTCTTCAGCTGGGAGCGATTCTTCACGAACTTGCTGGAACAGCGGACGAAAGACATTTCCTATATGCGGTATGACAAGGCAAAACTGCCGGAATTCTATTTGCAGGAAGAAAATTTGGAGAAGATCATTGCGGAGATGGAATGATTTGAAATAGAAATCAGTAACGAACGTAAGAAAATAAAAACTTTGGAGGGATAAAATGGAAATTTTGTATGATGTTTTTTTGATTTGTAAAATTTATCCACGGAGAGTCTTCTGGTGTATATTCATATTTATAGCGGCAATTTGGACAACAGGAGTTAGTATTAAAGAGGAAAAAAGCGATGAAGAGGAAAATACTCTAATTATTGGCTTTTTCAAGATAATGTCGAAGATTAGTATTACATTGCTGGTACTTACGGTAAGTGTGGTATTCATGTCTTACTTTATCAAGCCACAAGCGAAAGATACTATGCCTGCTTTTTTTACAAATGGGGCAGATACTTCCTTTTTTGATGAGGTGAGTTATGAAGATGCGATTGAATATATCCAGAATATACAGATAGATGAAGATATGCAACATTATGGAATTGGATACATTTATTTTCGCTCTGGAAATTATGACCTTGCGGTAGAAGAAATGATTCAGGCATACAATCTTGATGAAGAACAGCATTGGTACTATGCATATAATATTGGTGTTATTTATGCTTATCTTGGAAAATATACAAGAACGATCGATTGGTTTAATCGGGCACTAGAATTGTCTCCACCATATAGTGATCGTGGAATTATTTTGAACGTGTCAAATATGATTGAAAATTATTTGTTTTCGTGGCTGTCAGAACTGATTGAGAGCATAGCATGAGTGAAAGTTGAAAAGTGCGTCTTTCCTGATCCGAACACCCTGCAATTTTGGCACCCGCTCAGGCTGCGATTAAGAACCCCCGCAAGTAATTGCGTGAGCGCTTGAAGAAGCACCAATAAACAGAATGAACCGCCCCGGTTTCCGCAATGGAAGCCGGGGCGGTTTTTGTGTTGCAACGTACAGGAAAAGCAGAAAATATCTTTTACAGAAAGGACAAGCAAACTGTCCAACAGGATCGTTATAATAGACAGACAAAAGGGCATAAACGCCATCAAAGGAGAGTGCACAATGAAAAAAATATGGATGTTTCTGCTGGGCGCGGCATTTGCCGCCGAACTGTTTCTGGTTGTCTGCATGGCAAGCAGAAGTGCATCACCGCGTCAGGTAATGTACACTTTTAAGGATGATGTATGGGATGTGATCTACCGGCTGAACCGCAGATGGAATTTGTGAGAAAAGCACTTGGCTTTTTGGAGGATGGACAGGCAGTCTATCTATCTTTTTTTGTATACTGGGGTTGTGCAAAAGAGACAAAAATTTTTTTGTAATTCCGTGAAACGACAAAACTTCACACAAAGAATTGCAGCGATAGTTGTGTTGTGTTACAATGAGCAGAGAAGGAGAATGAACTGTGCGTAATAGTAGATTGGACCGTATACTCTATATCCAGCAGGTGCTGGTACAGGGTGGTGTGCTGAACAAACAGCAGACGGCTGACCGCTTCGGTGTCAGTGAGAAAACCATCCAGCGCGACCTTGACACCCTGCGCAACCATTTTGCCGATAGTGAGCCGCGCCGGAAGATTTTATACAACTCCGCAAAGGGTGGCTATCTGCTGGATGATACGCTTTCCCGCTTCCTCACCAGCAGCGAGATTCTGGCGGTATGCAAAATTCTGCTGGAAAGCCGCTCCATGGTAAAAGAAGAGATGTTCCCGATTCTGGACAAGCTGATCTGGGCTTGCACACCGCTGGATCGGTTGAATCAGGTCAAAGACCTCATCAGCAACGAACGCTTTCACTATGTCGAGCCGCAGCATGGACGGAAATTCATCGAGAGTTTGTGGGAGATTGGAACGGCAGTGGAAAATCACAATGTTATGGAGATCACCTACTGCCGTACCCACGATGGTGAAACCCGTGTGCGCACCATCGAGCCGGTTGGCATCCTGTTCAGCGAGTACTATTTCTATCTGGCGGCGTTCATCGAAGGCATCGACAAGGATAAACACTTCCAGAATCCGCAGGATAACTCCCCGACGATTTACCGCATCGACCGCATCCAGAACTATAAGACGCTCGACCGGCATTTTGCCCAGCGGTATACCGACCGCTTTCAGGAGGGCGAGATGCGCAAGCGCATCCAGTTTATGTATGGCGGCGAGTTGCAGACCATCCGGTTCGAGTATACTGGGCCAAGTCTGGAATCCGTGCTCGACCGGCTGCCGACTGCAAAGGTTTTGCAGGTGACGGAAAAGGGCTGGATCGTGGAAGCCGAGGTGTTTGGTACGGGCATCCAGATGTGGATACGTAGTCAGGGAGACTATATCAGAGTCATAAAAGCATAAGGAGAAAACGGCATATGTGCAAAATTCAGGTGGAAGTGCGTTTTACGAATAAACTGGAGTCTATCCGTGTGGATTATCGCTTGATGGAAGTTCCGAGTGCAATCAAAACGAAACCGATTGGAGAATGGTTTATTCCTGCCAAAGGTCGTATTGCTTGGAAAGGTTTGCCAGAAGAAATTCGGAAAATGGATTGCAGTGGCACAGAAAAGCCAGAGTATAGTTTTCAATTCAACGGTCCGGTGAATAAGAAATGCGAATTCTTGTCTTGTGTAAAACAGTATCATTTGGGTGAGGAATCACAGCAGGAAAGTGAGACGAAAACAGCACAGGAATATTTGGAGAACGCAAAAAATAACAGTTTGTCAGGCAATGAAACGGCAGCGGCTCAGAATTATAAAATTGCAGCAGAAGAGTATGATGCACCAGAAGCTCAGTATGAGCTGGCTTTCTGCTATCAGAAAGGAACCGGTGTAGAAAAAAACGAAAAAAAGCTGTCGAATGGTATAAAAAAGCGGCAGAAAAAGGTTTGGCGGAGGCACAGTGCGCATTGGGAGAATGCTATTATTGTGCTATAGGTATTGATAAGGATGAGAAAGCGGCTCTCAAATGGTTTGAGGCGGCAGCGAAACAGGAAAATGTTACAGCACAGTATATGGCAGGGCGGCTATATGCGGAATTGTCTTATAATGTACCTGCTGAGAGGTGGTACCAAAAAGCGGCAGAGCAGGGCTCGCCGGATGCCCAATATGAATTGGGTAAATGTTACGAGATTGGTTACGGTGTTGGCATGGACGAAACAAAGGCTGTAGAATGGTATCGCAAAGCAGCGGAACGAGGAAATGCGGACGCACAGTACAAACTGGCTGAATGCTGTTATGAGGGCAATGGTGTAGAAAAAGATACGACAGAAGCCGTGAAATGGTATCGAGAAGCGGCAGAGCAGGGACAAAAAGATGCGCAGGCTTGCCTCGCAGGGTGTTATATGAGCGGCTATGGTGTAGAAGAGGACAAAGAGGAAGCCATGAAATGGTTGCGAGAAGCAGAGAAGCAAGGCCAAATAGATGCGCAATATGAACTAGGAGCTTGTTACGAAAATGGCTATGGCGTAGAAAAGAATAAAGCGGAAGCGATAAAGTGGTACCGCAAAGCGGCAGATCAGTGCTATACAGAATCAGAATACAAACTCGGCATTTGCTACGAGGAGGGCAAGGGCGTAGAGAAAAATGCAATGGAAGCTGCGAAGTGGTATCGGAAAGCGGCGGAGCAAGGCCAAAGAAATGCACAATATAAACTCGGCATTTGCTACGAGGAGGGCGAGGGCGTAGAGAAGGATATAGTTGAAGCCGCAAAATGGTATCGAGAGGCAGCGGAGTGGTTTCAAATAGACGCGCAGTACAAACTGGGCGTGTGCTACGAGGAAGGCAAAGGCGTAGAGAAAGATGCGGTGGAAGCCGCAAAATGGTATCAAGAAGCAGCGGAACAAGGTCAAATAGATGCGCAGTACAAACTGGCTGAATGTTATTTTTGGGGCGATGGTGTAGAAAGAGATACAGCAGAAGGAATAAAATGGTTGCGCAGAGCGGCAGAACAGGGCCAAAGAGATGCACAGTGCTGGCTTGGAGCTTGCTATGTGGAAGGCATTGGCGTAGAAGAAAATAAAAATGAAGGTGCGAAATGGTATCGGAATGCAGCTGCGTTGGGACATGCAGATGCGCAATATTTATTTGGTGATTGCTGCGAGAATGGTAAAGGTGTAGAGAAAAATATAGTTGAAGCCGTAAAATGGTATCAAAAAGCAGCGGAACAAGGAAATGCAGATGCACAGTATAAACTTGGTGATTGCTGCGAGAATGGTAAAGGTGTAGAAAAAGATGTGGTGAAAGCTGTGAAGTGGTATCAAAAAGCAGCGGAACAAGGGAGTGCGAATGCCCAATACAAACTTGGTGCCTGCTATGAGAACAGTGAAGGGGTGACGAAAGATATAGCGGAAGCCATAAGATGGTATCGCAAAGCAGCGGAACAAGGTGAAAAAAGTGCATTGTATAAGCTTGGTGTTTGCTGTGAGAACGGTGAAGAAGTAACAAAAGATATGGCAGAGGCCATAAAATGGTACCAAAAAGCAGCGGAACAAGGAAGTGCGGATGCACAGTACAAACTTGGTGTCTGTTATGAAAAGGGAGAAGGCGTAGAAAAAGATGCGGTTGAAGCCGCAAAGTGGTATCAAGAAGCAGCCGAGCAAGGAAATAAATATGCGCAATATAATCTGGCAGCGCTCTATGAAAAAGGACAAGACGCTTTAGAAATGGATAAAGAAAAAGCGTTGAAATGGTATCGGAAAGCAGCAGAACAAGGCGATGAAGATGCAAAGAGGGCTATTAAAGAAATCAGCGCAGCAGAAGCGATACAGTTTACAGCGGATATGGTACAAGATATGGCAGCTACATTACGAGATGGAGCGAGTATTCTCTGGAAAGCTATGAAGAAGCGATAATAGGAAGGAAATAGCTATGGAGCAAGAACTTTCACGGCTGGAGAAAATTTCAGAACAACGTTCATTGGATTCATTGACAAACCAGTTGACCATTGCAGATCATTTGGTATATAAAAAGTATCTAACAGAACTTCAAAACTATGGAATGGTTGCACTTTCGCAGCAGATGCTGAAAGCACAAGAACCAACTGAGTGCATTCAGATGTATCACCTCCACGAACTGACCTTAAAAAAAGGCGAAGACATGTTTCAGAAACTTTCTACGGTATACTATTCCAGTATGGCGCAGGGATGCAGTCTGGCAGTAATGATCGATGTGCCAGATGCAGGAAGTGGAGCCAACATCTATCTTGGCGTTCGGGAAGATCCTGCTCAGAAAAGTATGGAAAATCGAAAACTGGATATTTCAGGAAAGACATTGCAAAAGGTTTTGCTCTCCAACTTTCCCGGTTCGGAAGTGACCGCGGTTTCACAGAAGGAGGAAGATAAGCTCCTGAATGATCCGGCAGAAGGAGCATTTGGTGAGTATCAGGAAGCGGTGGCCTCGGTGTCCTGTGTGGCAGCACTGCGCGATAAGTCGAAAACAGAGGACAAGGCTTTTGTGCAGGGCATTGAGCGCTTCATGGACGCTATGGATGGTGAGAGTTATACGGCGCTTTTTTTGGCAGAACCAGTCTCTTTAGAAGTACAGGCGGGAATTCGAAGCAGCTACGAAAGTTTATATAGCAGTCTTTCACCATTCCGTAAGAGTACGTGGTCATATACAGAAAACGAAAGTACTTCGGTAATGGAAAGTTTATGTGCTGGTACAAGTCACACGATCAGTAATACCATCAGCACAACGACAACAGATGGAACGAATCAGTCGTCATCTGTATCGGACGGAACACAAAAAACAAGGAGCATCACTGGTGGAATCAATGGTGGCATTGGTAGCAGTTCAGGAAGATCGGTTTCGACTATCTCACCGATGGCCAGCGGTATTGCAGGTGTTCTTGGGCTTGGCGGCATGGCAGCAACGATGATTCCTGGTGTAGGTGGAGTGGTTGGCCCGTTGCTGGGAGTAGCTGGGAAGGCTGCGATGGGAGCGACCCCTACGATGAGTACATTTAACAGTGTGGCCCGCAATATCGGTGGTTCACTAGGACTTAGTGCATCGTGGGGCACGAGCCACACGACTGCGGAACAGATGGGGACTTCTCACAGTACGTCTAACGGAACATCTTATGGAGTTTCGGATAGTACGAGCCAGCAGGAAACACATGGAACGACCGATACACGGGGAATAGGCCGCTCACAGCAGATTGAACTGTGCAACAAATCGGTGGAAGAGCTGCTGGAGCGTATTGAAAGCCAACTCAAGCGTGTAAAGGAAAGCGAAGATTATGGGTGCTATAACTGTGCGGCTTATTTCCTTTCATCTGTGCCATCTACTGCGATTTTGGCAGCAAATACTTACCGCGCACTGATGGTGGGTGAAGGTTCTTCGGTGGAGAGCGGAGCTGTCAATGTGTGGCAGCGTCCAGATCAGGTAAAGCAATTGCGAGAATATCTCAAGCGATTTATGCACCCGATGTTTGGCCGTCAACTGTGGAATGATTCACCCGAAAGTCTGATTTATACTCCGGCAACTCTGGTCAGTGGCCAGGAACTGCCAATACACCTTGGGCTTCCTACGCGGTCTGTGCATGGACTGGCAGTAATCGAACACGCAGAGTTTGGCCGTAATGTACCGGACGAAACGGTGCCGGATGAGGACAAGATGAATCTGGGCAAGATTTACCACATGGGTAAGTCGGAAAGTGCAGGCCTGATCCTGAACCGGCAGGCAATGGCTTCCCACACGTTCATCACTGGCTCGACCGGCACAGGCAAATCCAATGCGGTCTACCATCTGCTGGATGAGATCACAAAGAACGGACAAACGACGTTTCTTGTGGTGGAACCGACCAAGGGCGAATACAAGAACGTGTTCGGCAATTGTATAGATGTGCAGGTGTTTGGTACAAACCCCAGAGAAACGCCGCTGCTGCGCATGAACCCCTTTGCATTCCCTGAGAATATCCATATTCTGGAACATATTGACCGTCTGGTGGAGATATTCAATGCCTGCTGGCCGATGTATGCGGCCATGCCAGCTGTGTTGAAGGATGCTATTGAGCGCAGCTACCAGAAAGTAGGCTGGGATTTGCGCAATTCGGAGAGCGTGAAGGGAGTTTTCCCAACCTTCTTTGATCTGCTGGATATTCTGCCGGGCGTCATTGAAGAATCGCATTATTCCAAGGATACCCAAAGCGATTATGTGGGCGCATTGTGCACCCGCGTGAAGTCGCTGACAAACGGTATTTATGGCAGTGTGCTTTGCGCAGAGGATGCGCTGGCGGACGAAGCGCTGTTTGACCGCAATGTTGTTGTGGATTTGAGTCGAGTGGGCTCGATGGAAACAAAATCACTGCTGATGGGCATCTTGGTGATGAAGTTACAGGAATACCGGATGTGCAGCAGCGGGATGAACAGTAGGCTGCGCCATGTCACAGTGCTGGAAGAAGCACACAACCTGTTGCGCAAGACCTCGGCAGAGCAATCACAGGAAGGTGCAAATTTGCAGGGCAAGTCGGTGGAAATGCTGGCAAATGCTATTGCGGAAATGCGTACTTATGGTGAGGGTTTTATCATTGCAGACCAGGCACCCGGACTGCTGGACATGTCGGTCATCCGCAACACGAACACAAAAATTATTCTGCGCCTGCCGGACGAAGAAGATCGCAAGCTGGTAGGTAAGTCTGCCGCCCTGAAGGAGGCACAGATCGATGAATTGTCCAAGCTACCGCTTGGTGTGGCTGCCGTTTACCAGAACGAGTGGCCGGAGGCGGTGCTTTGTCAGGTAAAACACTATCCAATCCCGAAGAACGCTGTTTATTGCAAACCGGCGGAGCAGACTCCGGTCAACACGGAGTTCGTGCTCAGTCACTTGGCCGCAGGGCAAAAACTGGAACCGCTGGGCGTTTCGGAGATGGAGCAGCTGAAGCGCTGGCTGAAGCGCAGGGAGCTTGTTCTTGGCATAAATGGCTGCCGGACGGTCGGACAAGCGCTGGAAGGCGCACCGATCGAGAAAGATGCGCTGGAGGATGTGCTGGAAAAGCTATTTGACAGTAGGCGGGTTGTGACGTTCTACGCCAGAGCAGACGCCGACGGCAGAAAGCCCCGTATGGCAACGATGAACCGGCTGGAAGACCAGTACGAACTGGAGCAGCAGACCGCCGAATGGTTGCTGAACCACCTGATGACCATGTACATCGACCATTGCCAGAAGCCGGAGAATGCCAAAGAGCTGCGAAGGAGTTTCCTGGACCACGGAGGAAAGCTACTATGAGTGGAATGAGCGAGATCGGCAGACGCCCGGAAGGGCTGACCGGGCCGGAAAGCAATATTGTAAAAAATGCAGTGGAGCAGGGCACCGAACGAATGAACCCAGCGGTGCTGGCTGATCTGGAAGGCTACGGGAAAAAGATGAAACCTTCCGTTCTGGCCGATCTGGAAGGACGGACAAAGAAACCGGAGCTCTCAATGCAGAATTCGCTGGCGGAGGGAAAAGAAAAAATCAAGGACGTAGTGATAAACGCTGCGGAAAACATTCCAATCAAAGCGCTTCGGCCAGAGATTATCCAAACATACAATCAAAATTTGGAGGGGCAAGTTCATCCAAACGCGGATGTGCGCTATGGAAAAAGCATCTTTATGTTCAATGGAAAAATAATGGAAGGTGTTTTCCCAAGATTTCACGCCGTTTATGAAGTTACCCTTCCGAAGGAATTAATGCAGGCGGGTGATAAGGCGGTATTCAAGGCATGTGCCGAAAAATTGTCGTATGAGGTTCTTCGCAATCTGGATTTGGCAGAACGCTTTGATAGAGAAGGACAGCTTGAAAATGTCCTTATGGGAAGAACACCAGACGGCTATACGTGGCATCATTCGGAATATCCCGGAAAAATGCAGCTGGTAAGCAGCAAAGAACATAACGCTTGTGCGCATACCGGTGGAAAGTATATCTGGGGTGGCGGTACCGGTTGCAGATAAGGAGAGCAGACAATGGATAATGTATGGAACTATAAACAGCCGCTAATAGATTCTGCGGCTTTTGAAAAGTTTGAGCAACAATACAACGTTAGAATTCCGGAGGAGCTGAAGACTTTCGTGGTAGAACACAACGAAGCCAGCCCGGAAAAAGATGCGTTTGATTCGGAAAGCGGAGAACATCTGTTCAGCGATGTACTGCGATTTGACAGCGGAGAAACACGTAAGGTAACAGCGTATGATGCAATGGAAGAAATCCAAAATAAGGAATTGATTCCCTTTGCAAAGGATCCGTTTGGAAATTATATTTGTTTGTCGCTGAAAGATGGAACGGTCCGTTTCTGGGATCATGAAGACCATGAAACGGGTACAACGGCAATGGCTGGAAGAAACTTGCAGGACTTTATCGAAAATCTGCACGAATAATGGACAGACTATAAAACCGTTGCCAGAACATGAAATAAGAAGTCCACTGCACTTTCAGGTTATTACAATCCTGGTCGATTGCACATACAATACAAGTATCACTTCACAAAACGGAGGGTACTTGTACTATGGTGGACTACGCCGACATCGGAAAACGCATCCGTGCCTGCCGCCTGGCAAAAGGCATGACGCAGGAGCAGCTGGCCAATGAGGTCGGCGTGGTGGTCACGC
>OGQH01001972.1_pt1 | contig 15740 bp, 9 predicted proteins | sample 1553181 | NCBI WGS metagenome assembly OGQH01 (sample SAMEA2579946, study PRJEB22360) | human gut metagenome | biome: human gut; feature: human-associated habitat; material: faeces | place: Denmark | collected 2008/2010 | reverse complement strand
CATTGTCATACATTAATGAGTAACTAAAACTGTCGATAGAAAATCTGTTAGAAGTAAGTGTTGCTTCTACACTTTCTTTGTTCTCTTCAAGCAAGGTCTTTTCTTCGTTAAGCTTTGTCTTCTCATCTTCACTAAGACTGGTATCTTTGAGTGCTTCTTCCTTGGCTGTGATTTCTGCTTCTAGGTCTTTCAGAGTTGTCTGGTCTGTCGCAGGATCATAGTAAAGATAGCCATTGTATTTTGGAGTTACATAGATAGAACTTATTGCTGCTTCTGCTTCGTCCTCATAGTGCATGTCTGTATTACCAACGTAAATCTTTTCAAGCACAGAACTGTTTGCAAACATCTGTACAGTAGAATTCAATCTGTGTGTGTCCCAGTTGGACAAATCAAGCTTGGTTAAAGAGGTACAGTATGCAAACATCTTGTCTGCATTAACAATGTATGATGTATCTACATTGAAGAAAATAACGCTTGTCAGATTTGCACACTTGTAAAACATTTCAGAAGAAAGCTTATTGAACTTAATCTCCTTCTCAGCCTTCTGACTAGAAATGTAAATGGTATTTGAATCTTCTGGATCATGCCAGAGAACAACTGTACTACTATTGGTAGCATCGTTAGGACTGTTAACATCATCACTGATACCATCCGCCGAAACGTCCCATACATCAACTCCCTCTGGTGCTTTCTCATAAGTGAAAACTACTTTCTTAGCATTAACAATGTAAGGATTTAGTTTTGAACCCTGTGCTAAAAAGTTCTTACCTTTACTTCCTTGTTCTGAGAACTCTGCATCATCGTCAGGTTCCCATGCACCGATTTCAGAATCTTTAGCGCCTGCCTGCCATGTTAAATTAACATCGTGCTTAGTTTCATCAATGTCGAAACCAGCTGGTGCTTCCAACTCCTTCACGTAATAACTTCCCATGTAGAAATTATCGCTAGGTGTTAATACATCGTTAGTAAACCAAACCGCATCAGTACCTGTAGTTGTCTTTTCATCAATCAAAGTATCTTTTGCCCAGATTAGTTTACCACTATCGTCCATAATGTCTTCCTTAGCGTACAGTCCATATTTAGCTCCGGCTAAATTCTGCTTCGCATAGTTAAAGCCACCATCGTTTTCTGAGAACCCAGTCATTACTGTACCACTCTTGTTTACAGCAATCTTACCAAAGATAGGTGAATCTTTAAAAGTGAAAGTGGTTGCACCATCAGCCTTTTTATTTGTGAAATAAAGTACACCACCATCGTCTACAACGTGGTTTTCGTCAATAGTAAATTCAACTTCCTGCCAAGGAAAGTCCTCGTCCCCTGTTTCTTTACCGGTGTCGGTTTCCGTGGCTAAATAGCCATCAGGAGCTTTCGTTTCCCTAATCTTGTACTTACCAAATTGCAAGTCCTGAATTGTGAGTTCTCCATTTTCATCTGTGTAGTATTGATCAACTTCATTGTATGCACCATCAATCTTTTTGTACAGAGTGAACTCTGCCTTGGCTAAAGGTGTACCAGTGTCTGAAGAGGTTTTAAGTAACTTAACGGAAACTGGTAACTCTTCATCAGTAATCTCACCATTATTCTCGCTTGAAATCGTTACAACGTGGTTATTATCAATGCCATCGTAGTTGTTCTTTGCTAAAGCTTCGATCTGATTGCCTGAATAAAATAAATCTTCCTGATTAACAGCGAACGTTCCTTCATCCATATCAAAGGTAATTTTCTGATGTACACCAGAACCAGAAATCTGTTCTAAACTGTACACTCCTCGTGACAGGTATGGTACATAAACTACGCCACTATTGTTGGCTATACACTCAACGTCTTTGGAAACCCCATTGTCGTCTTGGTACTTTAAGTAAGTACCATCAGCCTTTACGACTTTGAACTTTGCACCAACTTCAGGCTCTGTCGCTGTTTGACCTTCATCGTCAATAGTCGTTTTTAACTTTGTAAACTTAGCGATTGCCATTGGGTGTTTCTGCTTGTTAGTTAAATTTGCACTCCAAGTGAAATAGTACCCATTGGTGGATTCGGAAATACCGTTTTCAGAAGTCGTAGCTTCTCCTTCTCCTTCTAATGGTTTAGGGAGTTTTTCTGGGGAACGTAAAGGATTACTTAACTCGTAACCGTCTGTGCCTTTTATCTGTAACAAAACGTATCCTTTTTCACCAATCTTATAGACAGGTTCATTGTCATCGTTTAAGGTAGCTTCGAGGTCCACGTCTGCTTCACCATTCTCATTTGTGGTTAACGTGGCTAAAGCTGCATCACCAACAGAAGTTACAAACTCTTGACGTTTGTCAGAGTCCCAATCTTTACCATTGTCCATGAGCTGTTTTAAGGCCGTGTCCCCCATTCTGGCAACATCAATTACTGTGAAGACTGCACCTTCTTCTGGTGTTTTTTGATCTTCTACGTAGCTAGAAATGCTGTCATCGTAAGGTAATTTCTTTTTACTGATGTGAATGTGATCGCCTACGTACTCATTGATTACATTGAATTCAAAGACTTTGAAATCCACGTTAAGATCAGCTTCTGTTACGACAAACTTCTGGTCTTCCATGATAGCGTGATTTGCGCTACCTTTTACCTGTGTTAAGTAATAAGTTCCTGCTTTGTCGATTGGATTACTTCTCGCAAAACCATTTGTATCGGTTTTAAAAGGTTTACCAAAATCATCACTAATTTCCTGCCAATTCTCGTCCAGAATTTGGAATCTAGCACCCTTTTCTGGGTGGTATTCCTTTGCACCGTCTTTACTAATACTACTTTTAGACTTGTGAACTACAACTGTTCCTGCTGGAGTTTCTTCATCGACGGTTAAGCTGTCAGTTGGTTTTCCAGTAGCATCAACCCCGTAGCCAAGCTGAATGTTGTTTCCATGGTACTTGTCAGTTGCATCGTCTTGAACGTAAACAGTGATTGGTCCAATGAATGTGATGTTCTTGGCTAAAGTCTGATCTTTGTCCATTGTAATGGTGTATGTACCGTATGGCACTTTGTCCCATGTAATTTCGCCAAGTTTAGTACCATCTGTACCCTTTCCTGTGGTTTTAGAAACACCCTTCGCATACTCAGAATCACCATTAATGCCATTTACCGCTTTTAATGTAAACTTAATGTCTCGCTCACCGCCAATAGTTTCTTCACTACCCTCACCCGTGGCTAAAGTCTTTAACCACTTTTTAAGAGAAACAGTTCCAACCTTTGGCGTTTCTACAGACTTGATTGTAGTATTGTCAATCTTATTGCTGCTTGTAACTTTGGTTACAAGGGCATCTCCACCGTTGTCTACCAGTTCAAAAGAATGTGTATCACCATCCACGTTAAAACCATTTGGTGCTTTAGTCTCTTTAACAAAGTATTTACCTATTGTTAAATTTCCTAATGAACCTGCATAAACAGTTTTACCATCTTTGGTAATTTTAGAAGTAGTAATTGTGCCTACTACTTCCCCTCTATCGTAGCTACTGCCCTTTTTAACTGTGTATGCAGCATTTTCTAGGCTAAAGGATTTTGAATAAGGATGTTCCTTACCATTCTCTTCAGCGACTACCTTTTGAAGTTTAATCTTACCATACTTTGGATGGTTATCAAAAGTAATGTTAATTTCTGTAGTCCCTTTATTTACAGTTTTGGTAATTGATTTTGGTTTGTTACCTACTTTGTAAAAGTAACCAGGGGCTTTGATCTCTGTAAAAGTCCACGTTTCTTTAAGCTTGTCTAATTTGGCTTTAGCTGCTTTTTTTGCATTGTCTTCAGCTTGCTTATCTGCATCAGACTTGGCTAAAGCTTTGCTAGACCAGTAGCCTTTACTCTTGTAATCGTTCTGCTGCTCTTTTGTAAGTTCATCCCAGTTTTCAATGTACTTAGCACTTCCCTTACCTTCACCGATAAACTGTCGGCTTGTCGAAAACTTAATCTTACCTTGCTCATTTGTGGTATTAACATTTGTATTACCATCAGAGAGCCTACCACCATTTTGCCCAGTAACACCATAGTAATTTTTTCCTGCAAGAGTTGCCTTAACTTCTACACCATTCACAGCAGTTTTATTACCAGTACTACTGTCAACTTTGTTAACAACAATTGGAATACTTCGTTTAATAGTTTTTTGTTTGCTGGAAGTAACACTGCCTTGCTCAGGACTCACGCTAAACCACCTGAAGTAAGGCTGGTGAACATTTTTAGTATCACCGGCAACGCACGCACCAGTTTTTTCATAAATAGCAATCCATCCATCAATAGTCTGTGCTTCTACTTTGTCTTCCATTTTATGCAAATCAGAAAGCTTCCAATTCTTACTACGTGCAAGCTGTTCTAAAGCGGTGTCAGAATTTCTACCCATTGTTTTTGCCCAAACATAAGTCTGAATAAAATAAGCCTGTTTTGCAGAAGCATTTCCTGGACCTACATCGTGAAAAAACCATTTGAGGGCTTTTGCTACTTTTTTAGTATTATGTCCCCAAAGAGCATTATCATTTTTAGCGTTCTTCCAGTTCTTTGCTAAAACTATTGTCTTTTTGTATCTATCTCCAGGGTGTCCACGACCCTCTGAGTAACCACAAATTACACGTTTGTTTGCATCTAAACCGTCGTCATGCATGTAGAACTTTCTGAATGGTGTTGAAGAACTATGCCCCAAAATCTCAACCGCTGTTTTTCCCATGTCAGTGTTTGAATGTAATTTGTGACCTGTTGCATGTTTTTCATCATCTTTGGAAGCTGCTTGTACCTCTGTTGCTGTATTTCCAAAAAGATCTTTAATTAAACCTTCTGGTACTGAGCTAAAGAGGTTGGTGAACACCATTGTGAAAGCTAGTAAAATTGTAATAGAAATTTTTATTGGTTTTTTCATTCTAAACTCCTCTCATAGTTTTCTTAGTTAAGGTTTTTTGTAAAAACTATGGAGGAGGTTTGGATTCGCCTGGAGGCGGTTCCCAATAAAATAGTCTAGCAGAGAATCCATACTTAAATTTTCTGGTAGAAAATTCTCTGATTGGTGGTGAGTTATTACCCATCGCTTTATTTCTCCTTTCCTTCTTTCTAGAATAAAAAGCCTACACGGAAAATCCATGTAGGCTCTATTGTATTTCTTTTTGATTTAATTCTCTAAAGAGTTGTTAGAATGAATGCTGTGCTAAGGTGCACAGAAATCCCAATTCACCGATGAAAGTGAAATTGGGATAAACTAAAATAAAGTGAGGTGTTCACCCACGTTTCTGGGCTAAAGCAACCCAGTAAATTACTTTCCTGCTTAAGAAAATTTAAGAGATTTTTAGTATCGTTTTATGTTACAATGTAATCACCAAAGTAAAGGAGGTGATTAAGATGAAAAGAATTTTAAATTCAAAACTTTTTAAAATACTTTTCGTATGTGCAGTTTTAATTATTACTATTAAATCTGCATGGCCAGTAACAGTACTTTAATCAAATCAAAAACGAGGAATTTCAAAATGAGGAAAGTAATTTAAACCATCTCGTCACAACCGAGGTGGTTTTTTAATGCCTATTTTTAATAAGCTATACTGTTTAGAAATCTTCACAAAATGTACACAAACATTTATTAAAATGTTCCCAATTAAAAACATCGTTAGGTTTTACGTGAGTGTAATGCTGTGTCTTAGCAGTTCTAACGATGTAATAGTCTCTTGTGGTTTTATCTTAATGGCAAGAACTTAAACTCCTCCTGACATTAAGATCCGCTTTAATTTCCATTTTAATTGCTGTAGTATTATTTTTAACTCAGTACATAAATGTTATGTAGTATGGAGATTTCAAACTGGGCTAAAGTTGCCCAGAATTGTTTACTGTATTTTCACAAATTGTTGTTAAACTGTTTTTTGTTAAGGTCCTGCATGTGGAATAGCTTAACAATGAAAAAAGTATTAATCTTTATTTTAATTACTGCAATCATTTGGTTCGCATTACCAATTATTGTAAGTTAAAGAAAAGTGTACCCTGATTAAAATGCACGCCGGGGTACACTTTTCTTTTTTGTGAAAATACAGTGGCTGGACTAAAGTTGCCCAGCAAAAATCCCAAAAAGCGATGAAACTTTTTGGGACTATTTCATTTCAATTCTGCAAAATCATACGTGACAAAATTCAATAGTGGTGCTATGATTTGCAGTGACACCTTCGTGTTAATTTATTACAAAGGAGGTGTTATTGTGTTCAGCATTATTACTAACATTGTAGAACAAGTTATTGCCGGACTATTAGTTTACATACTAATCAAACTATTCGACAATTTCAATAACTACAAAAAATAATTTTCTAAAAGAAAAAAGTCAGGAAAGGCGCAATCTCTCCTGACTTTTTTAGTGTTATTAAGTTACAATGATTTTTGTTATAACTTCTTTGTTCAACATTATCACTATCTTTAGTTTAACTTCACTATCCAATAAAGTCAAGTACTTACTTTGCTAAATTGAAAATAATCTGTGCTAAAGCTGCCCACTAAAAATCCCAGAGAGTGTTGAATCCGTACTGGATCTAAAGATACTCTCTGGGATTAATTTTATCCACTGGAATTATGTCTTCCCAATTGTTTCTGTGCTAAACTACTTACTGCATTAAGCCGTTTGCTACGCTATTTTACTTTGTAGCCTTTGAAGATTTTAGCATAAGTTTTCTTAACTTTCTTTGGTACTTTAATTACCATCTTTTTGTTTACTTTGCTAAAAGATTTCTTGCTTGCAGTTTTCTTTGTAAGCTTAGTGCTCTTGATTGTGACTGTTTTGAGTTTAGGGCAGTTGTTGAAAGCTTTTGCCGCTATGCTCTTAACGTTAGCTCCAATGGTAACACTCTTAATCTTTTTATTGCCTTTAACTGCGTTTGCACTGATTGCTGTTACTTTGTATGTAACTCCTTTGTACTTAATTGTGGCTGGGATGGAGAGTGCCTTGATACCAGCTTTTGCTTTGCTAAAGCGAACCTCGGAACCAACCTTTGTTACTGTGTACTGATTTCCACCAACTGTTACTTTAGTTCCTGCTTTTGGTTTCTTTGTATCATTCTTTGGTTTTGCTGGAAGTTTTGCTACTGCTTCTGTTTTGGTTGCTTTACACACTGTACACGTAAAAGTCTTTACACCCTCTTTGGTAGTTGTCGGTGCTAAAGTAATCTTACCATTGTCCCATGTGTGCTGACCTGTAGCTGGAACAGTCTCCGTTGGTTTTCCTTCAAGAACAGTTCCGCACTTAGAACACACAGTCTCTTTAAGACCAGGCTCTGCACACGTAGGCTCTTTTGTTACTTTGAGAACTCCGTCGTCATGTCCTGTTGCTGTAAGGATTACTGTTTTTGTTCCTGTAGTACAAGATTTACGTGTGCAGTAGTAGACTTTTTCCCCATCTTCTGTACACGTTGGTTTTTTCGTTATTTTGTAATGTTCTTCGTCAAACATGTGTTTAAGTTTTGGTGAATCCCATTCATCTACTACTGTTCCGCAATCCTGGCACACTTCCCGATAATGCCCTTTTTCGGTACACGTTGCAACTTTATCACAAATATCTTCTGTATTCTCATGTGGACACGTTGCAGGGTCAACTGTTCCTGTTTCGGCTGCGTGTACAGTTACCGGGGCTAAAGCTGAGCCAAAAGCCGGTACGAAAGAAAATGCCATGGTTGCTACCAATGCACCTGTTACGATTTTGTTAACTGTTTTGTTAAATCTTTTTCTCATTGTAATTTCTCCTTTTGATTTTTTGTTTTTGTTTCTTATTTTGTTTTGAATTCTTGTTAGGGTTTCCCCTCTTCTCCTTTCTTTTTCTTTAATAATTTATAATTCACTAAATTAAAAACACTGTTTTGTAAAAGTCCATTATTTAGTTGAAATCTAAAGAAATTTTACCGCATTTAGTTTGTAAAAGCAATACTTTTACCAAACAATCCCTGCGATTTTAGGAAAATCAATCTGTACTGTTCTTTTAATGAACTTGTAGGCTTTTGGACAATTCTTGGCTAAAGTTCCCGGTGCTAAATAGTATTGTTGAAAACACTCTGCAAAGAACTCGTTTGCACTTGTAGCTGCGTAGACATCTTCTGTCTGTTCAAAGCCTGCTTCTGAAACGTACTTTCTTTTCTCACTTTTGTAGATCTTTTTCCATTCTTTTGTTTGTGTTAGATTTTTTCCATTAACCATCTGGAAACTACAGGAGACAAAGTGACCTACTTCGTGAATGACAATCATTGCACTTGTGTCGCTAACTACGATTCTTCTATTGTCTAAATCGTGAATTCCGGAGACTGTGTGCTCAGCTCTGAGATCTTGGCTAAAGTAACCATTACTCTTTTCCGTATTAATTTAAAATTCATGCGTTCTTCTCCTTTTGCTTATTTAGCTAGAGCTTTTCTTATGTCTGTGAGCCTCTTGGCTAAAGTTGGCAATGCACCAAACTATTGCCAACTTGGAGAAGTGTTGAAATGCACAAACTGCTTGACTAATTCTTAAATGTGTTATAATCAAATTAATTTTCGAGATGCTATCAGCAAGTCTAAACTACTTCCTTACTTACCCATTAACCATTTTCATTTAAATAAGGAGGTGGCTGGTATGTTCCAAAAGTTTGATAAAGTTATCGGCTTTCTTTATGGAGCATTCATAGTTGCACTTGCTATAGCTGTGATTAAAGGCATTTAATTGTGCATTAATCTTTGCATTTGCTTGTGCATTCCAAAAACTCCAGTGGGCGTTTAAACCCTCTGGAGTTCCTTTGTTAATTCTTTAAAGTTCTTTTACTAGAATTTTATTTAATTAATACCATCTTGTTGCTTAATACCATCCCCAGTATCCAACATCTGGGCAAGTCTGCTTCTGCACTTTCTTACACCGTTTGCAGCTTCTTCTAATGTTAACCATTTTGTTTTTCGCCTTTGAAGTAATTTTCCAATCACTCCATTTGTGACCTAGCTTTTTCACCTTAGAAGTCTGAAGTAGCTTACCACACTTTTTACACGTGTAGGTTACTTTACCATCTTCAGTACAAGTAGCTTTTTTCACTATTTTTACAACTTCTTTTGGATGTGTACACTTTTTAGTCTTTGCTAAAGTGGTTACTGGCATCACTGTGCTAAAGAGCATTAATGCACACAATACTAATGTAGCTAATTTCTTCATAGTGATTTCCTCCTTTCCTTTTTAGTCCCCAATTCAGCTTCAACGTAGTTACAACTTAGCTAAAGTTCTTAGCCAAAGTTCTTTGTTGGTAGCTTATCGGAGCTAAAGGAAAAAGATTTATTAGGATCTCTTTGCTAAAGAGCAAAGGGGCTGCGATACCCCAATGCCCTAATTTACTATTTAATGTAAACCGTTTCTTTTTTGTGACACCTACTGCACACTCTTGTTTTCTTAGGTTTCTTTTTTACCATACTTGTTGCACTTAGCTTCCATTTACTCCATTTGTGTCCTAAAGCTTTTCCTTGAACGAAAGAATCTTGTGCATGACACCTACTGCAAATGGAGATTTCAACCTTTGGCGTTGTGCATGTAGCTGCATAAGTCTTAGATTTCCATTTATGATTTAATGGTCTGATTTGTTTAGTTTTGTAGTATTTTCTGTAACCGTAGATACAGTCTGGATTAGTACAATACCAAGCTACTTCGCCTGGGGAAGAGCAGGTTGGCTTTTTACGCACCTGTCTTCTAAGGTTGTGGGAAGTTTTTTTAACTTTCACAGTCTTTAAAGTTTTTCCACAATTAGTGCACATTTTAGCTCGTTTACCTTCTTGTGTACAATCAGCTTTAACTAAAGTTACCCACTTAGTCTTTTTGTGAGAACATTTGGACTTGGCTAAAGCTGTTGTAGGAGCAATAGATACTACTGAACTAAATACCATCAACGCACACAGCAACGCTGTTACTAACTTCTTCATAGTAATCTCTCCTTTACACTTTTACTTATACTTATAATCTTTCTTACCACACCGGGTACACGTTCTTATTAGTCTGGCTTTGTGACCTCTTAACAATGATTTTGGATCAATTGTCCACTTACGCCACTTGTGTCCTAAAGCTTTCCCTTTAGTAAAACCCCACTTAGCACCGCAGCGAATACACGTCTTAATCTCAATTTTAGGATTTGTACACGTAGCAGGAGAAGTCTGAATTTTGCAATTATGACCTTTTGCTGGGTAAGATTTTGTTATAGTTCTTTTTCTACAACGTTTACAGTATTGCCCTCTAGCCCCTCCTTTTTTACAAGTAGGAGCTACATAGTAGTTTACAAAACTATGTCCATAACGATGCGTTTTCACTACTTTTAATGTTTTATTACAGTCTTTGCACACACACGCAGTTTTACCATCTTTAGTACAGGTAGTTTTAACTAAAGATACCCATTTAGTATGCTTATGGGAACACTTAGCTAAAGCTGTAACAGGTGTGCCAAAGCCTACTACTGTACTAAAGCACATCACTGCACATAATACCCATGTCATTAACTTTTTCATTTAAATCACCTACCATTTTTTGTAAGGACTTGAAGGTTTTTTCTTAGAAGTACCAACTTTTGCTAAAGTAACTCTGTTCGCTTCGTCTTTTGTGTACTTCTTAGAACCCTTTACATAGTGCATTCTGTATTTACGAAGATGTGTTCTTTTGTACTTTGTGTAAGTTGTTTTAGAACCTTTTTTGCTTGTCTTGTAAAGGTATTCTGTGTGAACAGTTTTCCAAGCTGTTTCGTGAACGTATGTCTTTTTAGCTTTTTTAGAACTTGTAAGCTGTCCTAAATGAGCTGGTTCCCAACCACCATAAGTTGGGTAAGAGCTCTGGTTACTTGGACACATTGATGCAACTAAATCAGAACATGCATGTACCTGAACAGGTACTACTGTGCTAAAGCACATCATTAAGCACATCATGGCTACTACTAATTTCTTCATGACTATTTCCTCCTATTGTTTCTTGTGAGTTACAGTTTTGTGTTGAACCTTTACACACCACTCTTTTTTGTATCTAGTTGTGCTTTCATCTAATACTTAAACTTTGCTAAAGCTGCGGTGTGCATTGCTGTACTAAGAACCATCGGAGCACAGCACTACTATCGCTCTTTTCATAGTGATCACTCCTTTCCTTTTTAGTCCCTAATTAACTTCAACGTAGCTTGTCTTGGCTAAAGCTTTGACGATAGCTCGGCTCTTGGTTGTAAGCTTAGTTAGAGCTAAAGAGAAGAGAGTTGTTGTACTCACTTAGCTTGTGTTTTAATTGGATCCATGTTATTATTAAATTGCATGTTGAATTGACTTCACTAGCTTAGTCCCCTAAAACTAAGAAGTAGGTAATTGTCATGAACCCAATTAAAGACAAATTAATTGGCTTAGTTTACTTAACAGCAGTATTTGCATTAGTAAGTGCAATTATCTTTGGTTAATTCAACTATGCCAGAGGAGCTGATTAAATCAGCCAAAAGAAGAGGTAGGTGTTGAGCCTACCTCTTCTGTTTTTCTTTTTTCTGATGTTCTTTTTATTTAGAATTCCTTCGTCAAACCTTTTTAGAATTCCTTGGCTAAACCCTTCGCTAATAACGTCTCTTCTTCCTTCTTCTCTTTTGCCAGAAAGATTTAATACTCTGGGCTAAAGTACTAAGGAAAAGAAAAGCTAACAATAAAGCTCCACCACGTCTGACATTATCTTCATTGTTAATGTCTTGTGTTGAGGTCTTTAATAACTGATAACTTTCGTTTCCCTCTTTTGAAGGCTTTGTTCCTTTTCTTGTACAGTAAACAATGTATCTGTACTTACCTCCGCTACGGTAAGGGTGGCACGTGACTAAAGTGATCATGTCCCTCCCCTCTTGAATCATAACGGCATCGGTGTCGAATGGGCTTATTACATTAATGCCTGTTACTTCATACTCTAAGGTGTCCCATGGATTTACTATTGTTACTGTGTCGCCTTTGTTTAGCTTTTCAATCTCTCTAAAGAATGGAGCACCTTGATACCCCCTGTGACCTGCAATGACACTATTGGTGTCTATCTCTCCAACTGGAATTGAGGTCTGTCCTAAGATGGCAGCTCCCTTTGCTAGATGTTCATTGCTTGCACCAACATACAACGGCAACTCAACTTTCATCTTTGGTATCTTAATGTAGCCGAATTTACCATCTTTAAAACCTTTGAGAGAGATTGGGGACGATTGGTAACTGCTGACATCTCTGAAATTCTTTTGGTGATTTTCGTAAATCTTTTCATTGTACTCTTCTATCTCTTGGTAACGAGAGTCATCCTCTTTGCTTACCTTGTTCTTTTTTTCTTTTTGTTTGAACTGTGTAATGTATTGTTTTGTTTCTTGCTTAATGTTTTCTGTTGCAATCATCGGAGATGAAAACAATGCAATTCCTCCAGCAATGCACAGCAGTCCAAAAAGTTTTACTATTATTTTCAATCAATCACTCCTTTGGTTTTGTGTTGGCGGTATTGGGACTACTTAGCCAGATGCTCTCTTACTTTGCTAAAGCCTTTGAGTAAAATTATTGCCCCTGCCATCTTAGATCTTAGATAAGACACCTACTTAGCCAGATGCTCTTTCACTTTGCTAAGGCCTTTGAGTAAAACTATCATGGCTAAAGCAATAGCAAGACCAATGATCGCTGCTTTCTTGTAAGCATTCATCCATTGCGAGTCTTTGCTTCTATCATCTTTTGCATTTTCTTTTTCTTCTGGAGTGTATTTAGTTCTTATTCCAGTTACAAATAAACGATGAGAGTTAACACCATACGGAGTACACGTGATTAACGTTACTAAATCTTTTCCTTTTCTGATTAACAAATCTTGCGTTTCTTCTGGTAAAACAACTTCTGTTCCAATTACCCTGTAGGCTAAGTCCTTGCCTAAAGTGTGGAGGAAAAACAAATCTCCCTCTTTTACCTCGGTTAAATCTGTGAATAGCTTTGCGTTGTTAAGACCCGTGTGACCTGTTAAAACCGCATGGGTTGATTTGCCACCAACTGGTAGCGATGAACCTTCAAGGTGACCAATTCCCCTTTCAAGAGTACTGGCTGCTGTTCCGTGAAATACTGGTAAATTAACATTAATGCATGGAATTTCCAAATAGCACATCATACCACTTTTATCAATGTTTAACAGATTGTTGTAAATTAAACCACTTTTGATAGCACTCTTAGATTCAACGAAAGGGTCAGTAAGTTCTACCTGATTCTCCGCTAAATCTGCATTGTACATCTGTGCCTTTTTCCACATCTCTTCTTTCTGTTCTTCCGAAAGAGATTTTTCTTTCTTTTTGTAGTTGTCCACAGTAATGTCAGCCTGATGTTGGTTTACGAAATTTGAAATCCAAGGATAGAACATCATAACAAGACTGGCACCAATGAATAGTGTTACTAGTATCTTTTTTACCATTTCTCACCTTTTCCTTTAAATGCAAAAAAGTCACACCTAAACTAATAGATGTGACTTTTTATTCTACTAAAGCTTACTTTGTAGCTTACTTAGTTAAAGCACTTTGTAATTTGCAGTTTTAATGACTATCTTAATTTACTGCTTTGCTGTTGCTTAGTTAGCTTTAGCTTTTTTCTTTTTGTCTTCGGAAATGATGTAGAATCCAATTACAGCACCTACAACACCTACGATTGTTAAGAAGTAAACTCCTTTACCACCTGTCTTAGGTAAGCTGAATCCTTTGTGGTTTGTGATGCTCATCTTAACGTTAGCGTTTTCGGAATCTTTAGCTGTCTTGTCTGCTAAAGCTTCTACTGCTGCACTACTAAGAGCGGATTCGCCATACTTGCACATAGCTGCCTGAGCACCATCGATTGTTGCTGTTGTTGGGTTGAGTGCTCCAATTACCATAGCATCTTTGTCAGTTGTACCTTCATTAGCTGTTGGTAATGTTTCTCCATTGGAAAGTGTAAGACTTGTAGAGTCATCTTTAACATGCTCTTCGTCATGATCTTTGTCTGCTGTCATGTGGTATACTGCAGAAGCTGTAATTTCTCTGGAAGCCTGATTGATTGTGAAATGAATCTGGTTCTGTCCAATTGTGTAGCCTTTTGCAGTGTGTACCTCAGTGAGCTTGTAGTCATCACCTTCGATACCATTAACAAGTAACTTACCTGTTCCTTCTGGGCTAAAGATTGTAGCATCTTTCTTATCTTTAGTCTTACCGGAAACGTAGTAAAGTCCATCAGCACTCTTTGTTGCTGTTACATAGTAATCTTCTGTTTCGTTATAAAGAACGAACTGAACGGCTTTGAAGTCATCAGCTTTTGTATTGTTGTCGGAGAATAACTTGGTTAAATCAACACCATAGGAGTATACGATACTTCTGTCTTCAAGTACATTGTAGTAACCTTCAGAAGTTCTTCTCCAAATCAGGGAAACATCATTAGGGTTACCATTGTCACCGAGTACAGTGTCAGCACTGGATGCTAAAGTAGCTGTGTAGTAAACTACTAAGTAGTGCTGTCCATCGTAGTATTTCTCTGCGATTTCTTTAAGACCTGCAGGCTGTACTGTAATGTCAACTGCCTGAGAGTCATTGCCTTTGTTTGTAGCTTTGCTTGCTGTGAATTTGTAGTTAGCATTTTCTCCAGCTGCTTCCCAAACGTCGATAGCCTGAGTTGTGTCGTTAACATCTGCAGCTGCTTTGTTATTGTAGATAGCGATCTTAGCATCATCGTTGTAAACAAGACCTTTGCTCAGAGTATCGATGTACTCAAATCTCTGAAGTCTTGTTGCTTTACTTGTGATGTTAGGAAGTTTGGATTCCAGCATGAAACCAAGTCTATCGCCTTCGCTGGCTGTTGTAGTTGTGTTCCACTGGTAATCTGCTGCTTTCTTTTCTTCTGTTAACCAACCTGCTAAATCTTCGCCTTTCTTTCCATCGTCGTTAGTAACGATACCAGGAGCACCACTTGCTAAAGAGTTCTGTTTGTTAATCTTTAAATCTCCAGCTGTGTTGTTTGTTCCTGCGGAATCATAGTTAAGACCTGCTGTACCGTATTCATTACGTACTTTTTTCTCTATTGTAGGATGACCTGTTTGATTCTTAGGGAAACAGTTAATGTCGTAGAACCACTGATCTCCTTCAATATCTGTCATAGGAATCTGAACAAACCAAGGATTTACTGTTTCTGTTACATTCTCAGGAACTTTGGTTTCAACAACTAAGTACAGACCTAAATCTAAGTTGTCTTTTGTTGTCATACCATTTTTGTCAGTAAGATCCATTGGTGCACCTGCAGCATGCTTATCATTAGCTGTTACAATGTAATCTTCAAGTCTATCAACTGCTGTAACACCTTTCTTGTTATCTGTACGTTTTCCTTCATTTGTGGTTGATCCGCCTGCACCTTTAGTACCAACGCCTTCACCAGTTGCGTATGTAGCATCACTGTCTTTCTTGCCAGCACCATTATAAGTGTCAACATCTAAAACGTTTTTAAGTGCTACTCTAATCTGTTCTGCTGTAAAGTAGTTAACATTATCTACCTGTGTTACGGCAACACCATCAGTTCCTTTCTTTGCAGCGTCATAAACTTTAAGACCAAGAATAGCCATTAAGTCTGTGTCCATTCCGTAGATTAACTCAATGTCTCCATTAGTACCATCTTCGTTAATGTCACTAAGTGTTTTAACATCACCAACTTTAAGGTATGTAAACTCAACACCTTTGATAGCGTAGTCGCCAAGGGCATTCTTAAGCTCTTCATTGTTTTTACCATCACTGGTAATTTTGATTGTCTGTCCATCTTTAGTTGTTACAGTGGAGTCAA
>OGQH01001965.1_pt1 | contig 15785 bp, 13 predicted proteins | sample 1553181 | NCBI WGS metagenome assembly OGQH01 (sample SAMEA2579946, study PRJEB22360) | human gut metagenome | biome: human gut; feature: human-associated habitat; material: faeces | place: Denmark | collected 2008/2010 | reverse complement strand
TGAAGCTGATAGTAATTCCAAGCGTTCCTTTGTCTCATCTGAGATGCGAAATGATTTGATTCCAGTCATGATAAGCCTCCTGTTTTTAATCTATATTTCTATTGTAATACATAATGTTTACTTTGTAAAGTACACGTTTACATTTATATTAAAATAAAGTACGTATAATGAATATTATACGTACTTTTTGCGTGAAATTGGCTTGATTTTAGGTGAAAAATAGGATATAATAGCCATGTTAGCAAATAAACGAACTATATTTTACTATTATACGAACTTTATACTAAAAAGCACTTTAAACAGAATAAGAATTTTATTAGAAAATAGGAGATGTATTACAGAATGGCAAATAAGAAATCACTTGCTCTAACCAAAGAGCAATATGAAAATTTGATTGGATCGATGAGAAAAGGAGGTAATACTTTTAGGGCAAATGATAGGATTGCGACAGCACTTGTCCTAGAAGCAAACCTTGGACTTAGAATAGGAGATATTTTAAAGCTTAGACTGCAGGATATTGTGTTGGATGGAGGACGGTATCGCCTTGATATTACAGAGGAAAAAACACAGAAGAAGCGTATATTTACAGTCCCACAGCCGATTTACCAGTATCTGAGAGTATATTGTATTGATCACGACATAAAAACAGATCAGACTATTTTCTCGATTACTGAGCGTACTATACAAAAATATCTTGCAAAAGTGACATCTGAACTCGGATATCCTAATATTGGCACTCACAGCTTTCGTAAGTTTTTTGCAACGGAAATTTATGTAAACAACAATTATAATATCATTCTTGTACAGCAGCTTTTACAGCACAGCTCTGCGGCTATTACGCAGCGCTATATCGGTATTTCAAGTAAGGAATTAGAGGATGCACTGGCAGGCCATATTGAGCTTTTATAAAAATTAAAAGGCTGTTTTGATGCTCATACATACAAACACCAAAACAGCCCGCTGCATTATTTATTTTATTCCATGTTTTAATATAGGATTTTATTTAGTGAGATGTATTGTCGCGCTTTCTGTTCAGGTAAATATCCAGCTTTTCCTTCATATTTTCCGGAATTTCCTTGGAAACAGGACAATGCTTTGCACATGCCATATGCTCAGTAAATGCTGTGATAAAAGCAACATCCTTTGCCATATGCTCCGCCTTCATGACATCCATTGTGTCATATCGATTGTGGATGGTAGCTGTATTTCCAGATGCAATACGTGCAAAAGAAACAGCAGGAATACCCTTATCAGCGAATGGAGTAGAGTCACTAGAGTAAACGCCCTGTCTTGCAGCCATTCCAAAACCTGTCTCAGAAGCAAGGTATTCAATATAGTGAACAAGCTTTTCTTCAGAAGTACAGCAGGCAATAAACTTACCCATGATACAGCCGATCATATCCAGATTGATATTTAAAACAGTCTTCTTTAAGTCCTCTTCATGAGCTGCAACATATGCCTTAGAGCCAAGAAGACCTCTTTCCTCACTGCCGCACCATAAGAAGCGAAGGCTATAGTGATGTGGATGCTGTCTGAAATAATCTGCAATACCAAGAAGGCCAACACTTCCGGACATATTGTCGTATACACCCTGTGACAGAGGGGTAGAATCATAATGTGCACTCAAAACGATCATCTCATCAGTTTCACCAGGAAGATCTAAAATTACATTATGAGAATCACCAATCCATTCATCCTGATTTAAAACAATCTTTGCATTAGCTGCATTCTGATTTACTAGCTTGATTGCAGATTTTGCATTGATATTGACACAAGGAATTTTTTTGTTGTCACTTCCTTCACGCACAAAGCTTCTGAGCTCACGAAGATCAATATCTTCATCTGCATAGTTTGCATTTCCATCATATGTAATAATGCCAACAGCGCCATTTTCAATTAAATCGCGATAGCCCCAGTAGCCAACACCGCCGTCGAGCATAACAATCTTTCCCTTACACTGAGCAAGTGAGCAGGCATCAGTATTTGGCATATAATAAAATGGTGCTTCAACAGTACCACTTCCAGCACAGCGATATCCCTTGCAAGGAATTTCTTTGCCATCAACAGTCAGTACTGCTTCGTGGATATCACACATTTCAACCTGAAATGCCTCCAGACGAGTTTCAAATCCCATTTTTTTACAGCATTCCTGTAGATAAATTGCACAATCTGCTTCCTCTTTTGTTCCACTGATACGTACATGCGCCATATCCTTAAGGATATGCATCATTTCTTCCTGATAATTTTCTGTAAACAAGGCCATTTTTTCCCTCTTTTCTGCAACGCCTTCTTTTTTTTAATAATTTCCGCGTATGCTTGTTTTTGTATTGTCACAAAGTCCATTATAAGAGCTGAAAAATATAAAGTCAAGCATTGACAAAAAGTGCTGCACATAAAAAATAATCTTACAGAATAGAGTGGTAGCAATCAGATGCATATAATAAGGAAGTAAGGCTTGAGCAAAAAAATCAAACATGGATTTACAATCATTGCCCTTTTTTGTACTGTTTTTTTAATGGGTCGTGGGGCAGGCTATTTGCAGGAAACAGCTGCTGCCGTGTCATATTCAGAAAACTGGGGACTTGGCTTTGGTGCATCAGGTACACAGCCAACAGGAAATGCCTCTGCTAAGGAGCTCGCAGAATACGATGCTTTTTATATTGGAAATGCAGATGAAAAAACAATTTATTTAACATTTGACTGTGGTTATGAAAATGGAAATACTGGTGCCATACTAGATGCGTTAAAAAAACATAATGCAAAGGCAACCTTCTTTGTAGTTGGCCATTTTTTAGAGTCTGCATCTGATATGGTGAATCGTATGGTGCAAGAAGGCCATACAGTAGGAAATCATACATATCACCATCCTGATATGTCCTCTATATCAACAATAGAAAGCTTTAAAAAAGAACTTGATGATGTACGCAGTCTGTATAAAAAGATAACAGGGTTGGAAATGGCATGGTATTATCGTCCACCGCAGGGAAAATACAGTACACAAAATTTAAAAATGGCGCAAGAATTAGGTTATAAAACATTTTTCTGGAGTCTTGCCTATGTGGATTGGAATGCTGACAATCAGCCAACACATGATGAAGCATTCTCCAAACTAATTCCAAGAATCCATCCTGGTGCGATTGTACTTTTGCATAATACCTCAAAGACAAACGGTGAAATTCTAGATGAGCTTTTAACAAAATGGGAGGAAATGGGATATTCCTTTAAAACACTTGAAGAATTTTAGAAAGAGCTTGATATTTAATGCAATTTTTGTTATACTTTTTAAGTATTAGGCGCGTAGCCTCGATCCACGGCTGTCAGGGAAAATCTCTCTGGCAGCCGTTTTTTTTAATTAAAATTCAGAAAGGAGCAGCATATGTTCAAAAAAATCTTTCCGCTGCTTCGCGATATTGCAATCGTGATCGGCGGAAACATCATTTATGCCTGCGGTGTCGCCTTTTTTATTCTTCCAGGCGGATTAATCACAGGAGGAACAACAGGAATTGCCCTGTTTATTCAACATTTGTTTGGTGTTCCCATTTCCACCTTCGTACTCTGCTTTAATGCGGTGATGTTTTTTATGGGACTATTAGTACTTGGCCGCAAATTTGCCGCGACAACCATTTTGTCTACATTTGTATATCCGATTGCACTTGAGATGATACAGCGCTTATCAAACGGATTTGTCATAACAACTGATCCCGTTCTTTGTACTGTATTTGGTGGATTATGTATAGGAACTGCGATTGGAATTGTTATTCGTACAGGCGCTTCAACAGGTGGTATGGACATTCCTCCTCTTGTATTGAACAAGCTGTTTCGTTTGCCAGTATCCGTAACGATGTACTTGTTTGATTTCGTGATTTTAATTTTACAGGCATTTTCATGTACAGGAGAAGAAGTACTATACGGAATTTTACTAATTTTGATTTATACGATTGTTCTGGATAAATGTCTAATGATAGGAACAGAAAAGGTTGAGATTAAGGTAATCAGTCATGAGCATGAGAGGATCCGTCAGGAAATTTTACAGGAAATCGACAGAGGCGTCACCATTTTAAATGGACAGACTGGCTATATGAGAGAAAACACAGAGCTTGTCTTAAGTGTAGTGTCCAGCCGTGAGGTGGGACGTGTCAGAAAACTTGTCCACAGCATTGACAGCAGTGCATTTTTAATCATCAGCCGTGTAACAGAAGTGCGCGGCCGCGGATTTACTCAGGAAAAAGAATATAAATAATTGTCGGAATAGGTAACTTTATGTGAAATTAGCAGGGATTGGAACTTGTTTTGATTTGTTTTGTTGTGTAATATACTGATTGATAAGCTTAGTGTGTCAAACAACTAAAGACTTTGAATTTTTATAATAGGAGGATATACCACATGGTAGAGACAAATATTGCAAATAGTCAGCCAGTAAGCGATGAGTACCTGGAAAAAATGAATGCATATTGGCGTGCTGCCAACTATCTGGGTGCTGCTCAGCTGTATCTGCTTGATAACCCACTGTTACGTGAGCCGCTGACAATGGAGCATGTAAAGAAGAAGATCGTAGGTCATTGGGGAACAGTTCCGGGACAGAACTTCGTGTATGTTCATTTAAATCGTGTAATCAAGAAATATGATCAGGATATGATTTTAATTTCAGGTCCTGGACATGGTGGAAACTTCTTTGTAGCAAATACATATCTGGAGGGTACTTACAGCGAAGTTTATCCAAATATCGGTGAGGATATGGATGGATTAAAGAAGCTGTGCAAGCAGTTCTCATTTCCAGGTGGTATCTCCAGTCATGTCGCTCCTGAAACACCAGGATCCATCAATGAAGGTGGTGAACTTGGTTATTCCATGGCACATGCATTTGGTGCTGTATTTGATAACCCAGATCTTATTGCTGCATGTATAGTTGGTGATGGAGAGGCTGAGACAGGTCCTCTTGCAACATCATGGCAGTGCAACAAATTCTTAAACCCAATTAATGATGGTGCCGTTCTTCCAATCCTTCATCTGAATGGATATAAGATCAGCAATCCTACCATCTTCGCACGTAACACTCATGAGGAAGTAGAGCACTTCTTTGATGGATGTGGTTGGAAGCCATATTTCGTAGAAGGCAGTGATCCGATGGAAATGCACAGAAAGATGGCAGATGCTCTTGATCAGGCAATGGACGAGATCAAGGCAATCCAGAAGAATGCCCGTGAAAATAATGATACAACAAGACATAAGTGGCCAATGATCGTTCTTCGTACACCAAAGGGATGGACAGGACCAAAGGTAGTTGATGGAAAGCAGATTGAAGGCTCCTTCCGTGCTCATCAGGTTCCGATTATGATGGATCAGCCTGAGCATCTTCAGATGTTAAATGACTGGTTAAAGAGCTATCATCCAGAAGAACTGTTTGATGAAAACGGCAGACTGATTCCAGAATTAAGAGAATTGGCACCAAAGGGTGACAGAAGAATCGGTTCTAACCCACATGCAAATGGCGGAAAGCTTCTTAGAGATCTTCGTCTTCCAGATTTCCGTAAGTATGGCATTGATGTGCCAAAGCCAGGTGCTGTTGAGGCACAGGATATGATCGAGCTTGGAGGATTTGTAAGAGATATCTTCAAGATGAATGATGATTCTAAAAACTTCCGTATCTTTGGACCAGATGAGACTATGTCAAACCGTCTTGGCAAGGTATTTGAAGTTACAAATCGTGACTGGAACGATGAAAAGTATGATACAGATGAGTTCTTAGCTGCTGATGGCCGTGTTATGGACTCTATGTTAAGTGAGCATATGTGCGAGGGATGGCTTGAGGGTTATCTGTTAACAGGACGTCATGGATTCTTTGCAAGCTATGAAGCATTTATTCGTGTTGTAGATTCCATGTGTGCTCAGCATGCAAAGTGGTTAAAGGTTTGCAATCAGCTGCCATGGAGACAGTCTATTGCATCTTTGAACCTGATCCTTTCCTCAAACGTATGGCAGCAGGATCACAATGGATTTACTCATCAGGATCCAGGCTTCTTAGATCATATCGCAAATAAGAAAGCAGATGTTGTTCGTCTTTATCTGCCGCCAGATACAAACTGTCTGTTATCATGCTTCGATCACTGCATCAGAAGCCGTGATTACGTAAACGTACTTGTAACATCCAAGCATCCAAGACAGCAGTGGCTGACCATGGAGCAGGCTGTTAAGCACTGCACACAGGGTATCGGCATCTGGGAGTGGGCAAGCAATGATCAGGGCTCTGAGCCGGATATCGTTATGGCTTGCTGTGGTGATACACCAACACTCGAGACATTAGCAGCTGTTACGATCTTAAGAGAGGCAATTCCAGAGATCAAAATTCGTGTTATCAATGTTGTCGATCTTATGAAGTTAGAGCCGGCAACTGAGCATCCACATGGTCTTACTGATGCTGATTATGATGCTTTGTTCACAAAGGATAAGCCGATTATCTTCGCATTCCATGGTTATCATACACTGATTCATGAGTTAACCTATACCAGAACAAACCGCAATATCCATGTTTACGGCTACAAAGAAGAGGGTACAATCACAACACCATTTGATATGCGTGTTCAGAATGAGATCGACCGCTTCCATCTGGTAAAGAATGCAATCCAGAATCTGCCACAGTTAGGAAATCGTGGTGCTTATCTGATTCAGAAGATGAATGATAAATTAGTAGAGCATAAGCAGTATATCCATGAGTATGGTATTGATATGCCAGAGATTCGCGACTGGAAGTGGAACTTGTAATTATTCAGGGCCATGCGAAATTGCAGAAAAGTACGAGTCATGCTTGCATGAGCGAGTACTTTTTCTAGCAATTTCATATGGCGAGAAGCCACAACGAGATGAAGCGTAGTGGAATCGAGGTGCGGCTCTGAATATTACGATTATAAATCAAATAAAAAGAGACAGGGACGTATTATAGTCTTTCCTGTCTCTTTTTTCTATATTGAGCCGGTGTACAATTGTTTCGCTCTATGAATATACGGTAAAAATATCCCTTGTTATGATATCCGACCTCTTCAGCAATCTGTTCAATAGTATTATTTGTCTCGGTAAGCAGCAGCTCTGCACGTTCTAAACGAAGCATCTGCAAATACTCGATATATGTCATTCCTGTTTGAACCTTCAAAAGACGATTAAAATAATCTTCATAAAAATGAAATTCCTGTGTCAGCATCTGAATTGAGATATGATTTAAGTGAAGCTTTATGAAATCAGTAAGCTGATTAAAAAGAATGACATTCATACGTTGGCGCTGCTTTTTAGAAAGTGAAAATTCATATTGGGAACCCAACATCTGAAAAACGCGTGTCATAAGTCCGCTGCAAATAATCGGTGTTGCAATGTCATGACGTGACAGCTCATATAATACAGAACGCAGCGTATCTTCCATATCTTGAATTACATGTGTTTCACGCGGTCGGAAGGTTAAAAACTGCTGTAATGCTTTTTGCTCCAATAGTGCCATATGAAGAAATGATGCAATATCTTCTGGTGCGGTATGATTATCACTGATACTTGTAAACATTGCATTTGTAATACCAAAGAATACAATCGTGCACTCATTTTCATCTAAAATTTCCTGATGCAGACAATTTTTATCAATCAGACAAAATTCACCAGGATGAAAAATATATTCTGTTTCCAGAATCTTCTGGTGATATTCGCCTTCCAAAACATAGAAAAATTCAAGATATTCGTGAGAGTGCAGCTGTGTGCGTGTTCCAGACAGGAAACTTCTTTCATAACAAAATGGGTAAGGTGTCGGAAGAATTGTAGCTGACAATAAATGACCATCATGAATATTCCAGAGGAGAGCAAATAAATGCTCATCCTCTGGAAGTGGAAATGGGCGAATGCCCTGTACACTTGATGAAGCTTCCGGCATAAGGATTCCAAAGCTGTCATATGCCTGTGGAATCCTTACGTTATCAAAGCCCTTTGCTTTATAAATAATGTTTTTTACATATTGAAGCAGTGACATAATAATTATTTCTTCTTCTCAGCCTCTGCCAGCTTCATTGCGCGAACCTTTAAGGAAAGACCGAACAGGTTAATGAAGCCCTCTGCGTCATGATGATCATACATATCTCCAGTAGCAAAGGAAGCAATGCTTTCATTGTACAGGCTGTATGGAGAAGTAGTTCCCTGCTTAATGATATTGCCCTTATACAGCTTAAGATTAGCAGTACCAGTTACATATTCCTGGCTCGCCTTTATGTAAGCGCGAAGAGAATCACATAAAGGTGTAAACCACTTGCCCTCGTAAACAATATCTGCAAAACGGTTGTCAACAGTCTTCTTGAATGCCATGGAATCACGGTCAAGAATCAGCTCCTCAAGCTGCTTATGAGCTGCCATAAGGATAGTTCCGCCAGGTGTTTCATAAACACCACGAGATTTCATACCAACAACACGGTTTTCAACGATATCAACGATTCCTATTCCGTTTGCACCACCAATCTTATTTAATTCAGTAACGATTTCAGAATACTTCATTTCTTTTCCGTTTAATGCAACCGGAATACCCTTCTCAAAAGAAATAGAAATCTCAGTAGCAACATCTGGTGCTTTCTCAGGAGATACGCCAAGAACAAGCAGATGATCATAATTTGGTGCCTGAGACGGATCCTCTAACTCAAGACCTTCATGGCTGATGTGCCACAGATTGCGGTCACGGCTATAGCTGTTATCAACAGAGGAGAATGGAAGATTAATGCCATGCTTCTTGCAGTATTCAATCTCATCTTCACGTGATTTCATATTCCAGGTTTCATTACATCTCCAAGGAGCGATGATCTTTAAATCAGGAGCAAGTGCCTTAAATGCCAGCTCAAAACGAACCTGATCATTTCCCTTTCCTGTAGCACCATGACATACAGCAACAGCTCCTTCTTTTCTTGCAATCTCAACAAGCTTCTTTGCAATAAGCGGACGTGCCATAGAAGTACCTAACAGATATTCATTCTCATATGTAGCGTTTGCCTGAACACATGGAGCAACATACTCATCGCAAAACTCATCTACTACATCTAAAATATAAAGCTTCTCAGCGCCAGAGAGCTTTGCACGTTCCTGCAGACCATCAATCTCGTTGCCCTGTCCTACATTAACACAGCAGCATACAACGTCATAATCATAATTTTCCTTCAGCCACGGAATAACAGCAGTAGTATCAAGACCGCCAGAATATGCTAAAACAACTTTTTCTTTCATAATAGTATCTCCTCTGTTTTTTTCACTTTTTGTTGAAAACCATATCAAAACGATATGCGTTGTTTGTTTTCTGTACACCACTATACAACATTACTTTTTGAAATGCAATAGGAAAAACAAAAAAAATCAAAAAAGCGCTTGCATAAATGCAAATATATGCGTATAATACTGAATATTAGCCGGAAACACGGTGTATATATTCAACTACTGTGTATAAAATTATAGCACATGACTATTTTATCATAGTAAAGTAAAATAGTGGATTATACTTGATTTGACCTCAAAGTGTGTTATACTTGGCATAGAAATTACAAAATCAAAGAAAGGATACAAAAATGGCAATTACAAAGATAAATGGAGGCATAACAGCTCCAAAAGGTTTTTTGGCATCCGGATTAAATGCCGGCATTAAGAATCAGACAAAAAAAGATATGGCAATGGTTTTCAGCAGCACACCATGTGCAGCAGCTGGTGTATTTACCTCAAATCTTGTAAAAGCAGCACCTGTCAAATGGGATAAGGAAATTGTAACAACATCTCCTTATGTACAGGCAGTCGTTGTAAACAGTGGTATTGCAAATGCATGTACAGGTGCAGAGGGGCTTGGCTATTGTGCAGATACAGCAGCAGAGGCGGCAGCAGCTTTAAACATTCCTAAAACTGCAGTTCTTGTCGCATCAACAGGCGTAATTGGCAAACAGCTTCCTATTGATAAGATTAAGTCTGGTGTAACAGCTCTTTCTAAGGTACTTGGAAGTAGCAGAGAAGATGCCAAGCTTGCAGCAGAGGCAATTATGACAACTGATACTAAGAGCAAAGAGGTTGCATGCACATTGGAATTAGACGGTAAGCAGGTTACAGTTGCAGGTATGTGCAAGGGCTCAGGCATGATTCATCCTAATATGTGTACTATGCTTTGTTTTGTAACAACAGATGTGGCAATTTCTCATGAGCTGCTTCAAAAAGCATTAAGTGAAGATGTAGTTGATACCTTCAATATGATTTCTGTTGACGGTGATACTTCTACAAATGATACTGTACTTGTAATGGCAAATGGACAGGCAGAAAATACACCAATCACAAAGGAAGGTGAAGACTACAAGACTTTCTGTGAGGCCCTTCATTTTATTATGCTTGAGCTGTCAAAGAAAATTGCCGGAGACGGAGAGGGCTGTACATGTCTGTTTGAGGCAACTGTAATTGGCGCAAAGGACAAAAATCAGGCACGAACAATCGCAAAGTCTGTTGTATGTTCTAGTCTGACAAAAGCAGCTGTATTTGGTCATGATGCAAACTGGGGACGTATCCTCTGCGCAATGGGCTACTCAGGTGCACAGTTTGATCCTGAAGTGGTTGATATCTGGTTAGAGAGCAAGGCTGGTACTATTAAAATCGTAGAAAACGGAATTGCAACAGATTACAGTGAGGAAACTGCAACAAAGATTCTTTCTGAGGAAGAAGTAATTGCAAAAATGGATATTAAAGAGGGAAATGAGACAGCAACAGCATTTGGCTGTGATCTAACCTATGAATATGTAAAGATCAACGGCGATTACCGCAGCTGATAAAAAGCTTGTAACAACGACTACCCATAAAAAAGAGGAGAACACAAAATGGAATTAGACAGCAAAATTATGGAAAAGGCCGCTACCTTGATTGAGGCACTGCCTTATATACAGAGATTCAACAGAAAGATTATTGTCGTAAAGTATGGCGGAAGCGCAATGGCAGATGAGGAGTTAAAGCGAAACGTCATTAAAGATGTTGTTTTGTTAAAGCTGGTTGGTTTTAAACCTATCATTGTGCATGGAGGAGGCAAAGAAATCAGCCGTTGGGTATCTAAAGTGGGCATGGAGCCGCGCTTTGTAAATGGACTTCGCGTAACCGATGCTGATACGATGGAAATTGCAGAGATGGTATTGAATAAGGTTAATAAAAGTCTTGTCTCTATGGTAAATGAGCTTGGAGTAAAGGCTGTCGGTATCTCTGGCAAGGATGGTCAGCTGCTTCGCTGTGATAAGAAGCTGTCTAATGGACAGGATATCGGTTTTGTAGGTGATATTAAAGAAGTAAATCCAAAGATTTTATTTGATCTTCTTGAAAAAGACTTTTTGCCAATCATTTGCCCAATCGGATTTGATGATAACTGTCAAAGCTATAACATCAATGCAGATGATGCAGCTTGTGCAATTGCACGTGCCGTTAAAGCTGAAAAGCTTGCATTTTTAACAGATGTTGAAGGTGTTTATGCAGATCCAAAGGATAAAGATACGTTAATCTCTGAGCTGACAACTGATCATATGGAAGAGTTGTTAAACAGCGGCAATATTGGAGGCGGTATGCTGCCAAAACTTCAAAATTGTCTTGATGCTGTCTTAAATGGTGTATCAAGAGTTCATATCATGGATGGTCGAATTGCTCATTGCCTGCTTCTTGAGATCTTTACAAATAAGGGCATTGGTACCGCTATTTTAAAGGCAGGCGATGACCATTTTTACACACCTGACGAAAAGTAATTTATTTCACAGAAAGGCACTTTAATTATGGAAACACAGACAATTATTCAGACAGCAGAAAGCAGTCTGCTTCATACCTACAATCGCTTTCCGATCGTTCTTGATCATGGCGAGGATGTTTATCTGTATGATACTGATCAGAAAAAATATCTTGACTTTGCAGCAGGAATTGCTGTATTTGCACTAGGCTACAGCAATGACGCATACAAAACGGCAGTTAAAGAGCAGGTTGATAAGCTTGTACATACCTCTAATCTGTTTTACAATGAGCCAGCAGCCAAGGCAGCAAAAAAAATCACACAGCTGACAGGAATGAACCGTGTATTCTTTACCAATAGTGGAACTGAGGCAATTGAAGGAGCTATCAAGCTTGTTCGTAAATATGCCTATAATAAAGATGGACGCACAGATCATGAAATTATTGCCATGAAGCATTCATTCCATGGAAGAAGTATGGGAGCTCTTTCAGTAACAGGAAATGATGCTTATCAGGCACCATTCAAGCCGCTTATTGGTGGTGTTCGTTTTGCTGAATATAATAACCTTGAAAGTGTAAAATCACTGATTACAGACCGTACCTGCGGTATTATCTTAGAGGCACTTCAGGGAGAAGGCGGAATTTACCCGGCATCAAAGGAATTTATGCAGGGACTTCGTGCCCTCTGCGATGAACATGATATTTTACTTGTCTGCGATGAAATCCAGTGTGGAATGGGACGTACTGGAAATATGTTCTGTTATCAGAGCTATGATATCTTGCCAGATGTTGTCTGTGTAGCAAAGGCTCTTGGAAATGGTCTTCCAATCGGTGCATTTTTATGCCGTGAAGAATGTGCAGCACTTGTACCTGGCGATCACGGTTCTACTTATGGCGGAAATCCACTTGTGTGTGCTGCTGCTAATGCAGTTATGGATCAGTTTGAAGAATTGAACCTGACTGCGCATGTAAAAGAAGTGGGTGCATATTTGTATGAGCAATTAGAGCAGTTAACAGCTGAATTTGACTGTATTAAGGATCATCGTGGCATTGGACTTATGCAGGGAATTGAGCTTACAATTCCTGTAGGTGATGTGATCAAAAAGGCTCAAAAAGAGGGCTTAATTATTATTTCTGCATCAGGAAACGTAATTCGTTTTGTTCCGCCGCTTGTCATTGAAAAAAAGCATGTTGATGAGATGATTGCAAAATTAAAAAAATGTCTCCAGTAAATGCATGATTGTTCCTTTCGCGGATACACTCTTATTAAGCAGCAAAATCAATTGGAAAGTGTATCCGATGGAAAGTGAGGTATTATGTGGGGTATCATTCTTGCTCTTATTTCAGGGGCACTGATGAGTATTCAGGGGGTATTTAATACAGAAGTGACAAAGCAAACAAGCCTGTGGGTATCCACAGGCTTTGTCCAGTTAACAGCATTTTTCGTGTGCGTTATTGCGTGGCTTTGTACAGGACGTGAAAATGTGGCACTTCTTACAGAAGTTCGCCCATGGTATCTTCTTACTGGCGGTATTTTGGGAGCCTTTATTACGATAACAGTTGTTCAGAGTATGAGATCACTAGGCCCCGCTCAGGCTGTCATTATTATTGTAACTTCGCAGGTAGCAGTTGCATATCTGATAGAGCTGTTTGGCTTGTTTGGCAGCAGTCAGGCATCATTTTCATGGAGGAAAATCCTTGGACTTTTGATTGCCATTGCGGGGATCGTGTTGTTTAGATGGGAGAAGGCTTAAAATAAGAAAACGAAAGTTTTTCAGAAAATTGCAAAAGCCCCTTGCATACTGACGCATATTTTTGTAGAATGATAGTATCGGTGCAGCAGTATGCCTGCCGAAAGGCGGGATAGGATGAAAAAGACACATCAGTGGATGCTGTTTTTTCTTTTTCTGTTTTTTGTGTCTGAAATCTTGGCATGCACAAAAAAAGAAGAAAAGCTTGTCTTTTATCAGACAACACAGATACAAAAGATGGACGATTCCAAAGAGGATACGCAATTTTTTCAGGAAGAAGCACAGACAAGTCAGGTGTCCGAATCCAGTTTGCATGAAACAACACAAGCAGCAGTCGAGACTATTGCTGTTTATCTGTGCGGTGAAGTTTGTAAGCCTGGTGTCTATGTACTGCAGGCAGGATCACGTCTTTATCAGGCAGTAGAAGAAGCAGGTGGTCTGACTGCAAATGCTCAGGCAGAGGCAGTAAATCTCGCTCGGATTCTTGCAGATTCGGAACAGATTTATATTCCAAATATTTCAGAATCAATCGACCAGATTGAAAACGAGACACAAAATGTCATATCATCTGCAGCAGCAGTTCCCTCTGCATCATCGGATGGCTTACTTAATATAAATCAGGCATCTGAATCTGAGCTGATGCAGCTTCCTGGGATTGGTCAGGTTAAAGCCGCGGCAATTGTGACATATCGAAACAGCAATGGTCCGTTTTCTTCTATCGAGGAAATTAAAAATGTACCGGGGATAAAAGAAGCAGCCTTTGAGAAAATCAAAGGCATGATTACAGTTTTTTAGGTAAGACAGAACAGGAGTGGCTCCCAGGTGGCAAAGAAATTAGTGGTAGACGATGAAAAGATTATAGTAAAGGGCATCCGGTTCAGTCTGCTTCAGGATCAAATGGAAGTAGACTGCGCCTATGACGGAGAGCAGGCAGTCGAGATGGCAAGAAACACAGAATACGATGTGGTTCTTCTTGACGTAATGCTGCCTAAGCTTGATGGTTTTCAGGTGTGTCAGGCAATCCGTGAGTTTTCCAATATGCCTATTATTATGCTGACAGCAAAGAGCGAGGAAAAAGATGAATTACAGGGCTTCGACTGTGGTGCTGATGAGTATGTTTCAAAACCTTTCAGTCCAAAGATTCTGACGGCGAGAGTTGATGCACTCATAAGAAGAACTTATCAGATAGATAGTTCTGAAGTGTATGAAATAGGCGGAATTGAGATTGATAAGGCTGCACATATTGTAAGGATAGATGGAAAAGAGATTGATTTAAGTTTCAAAGAATTTGAACTTCTTACATATTTTGTTGAAAATAAAGGAATTGCGTTATCAAGAGAAAAGATTCTTAATAATGTCTGGAATTATGATTATTTCGGAGATGCAAGAACGATTGATACGCATGTAAAGAAGCTCCGCAAGAAGATGGGTGAAAAAGGTGACTGCATCCGCACGATATGGGGAATGGGATATAAGTTTGAAGTTTAAAGGAAGAGACAGATATGGGAAGACATTCTATTAAGTTTAAAATTACTTTAATGCTTACAATTATTATTTCAAGCCTTCTTGTGCTGCTTATGATATTAAACAGTACAATGTCAGAAAAGTTTTATCTGAATGGACGCAGGAAACAGATGCTTGAAGGGTATACTTATATTAATAATACAATAGTTTCATACACAGGTGGAACACTCGGCAAGGATGAGATGCAGGATAAGATAGAGCAGTTTGCGTCAGGTGCGGCTATTTCTGTAATAGTTATAAACAGTGACTGGACAACGCTTTATACTAACTGTAATGGTGAAGCTGAGATGGTTGAAAGACTCAGAATGAGTATGTTTAACAGAGACGTGTTTGGAAAACAGGACAGTTATGATAATTCTAATATACAGGACGATAAACAACAGGATGACAAACAACAGCCGTCAGATGATGATATAAAAGATGACGATAAAAAGTTCCCAATGAAAGATAGAAATGGTGGTTCGCTTTCTATAAATATGGAGCAGAGCGGAATTGCAGAAAAGCGTGAGATTATAAAAGAAACTGATAAATATACACTCCAGAAAGTGTATGATGAACGACTTTCAGATGACTATTATGAACTCTGGGGAACGCTTGATAATGGATGTTCTATTATGATGCGTGTTGCAATTCAGGGAATTAAAGATAATGTAAGTATTTTTAATAAGTTTGTAACTTATATCGGACTTGTAGTATTGGCAGCAGGAATTGCAGCAGCCTATGTATTATCCGGATATATTTCCAAACCAATTAAGGAACTTTCAAATCTTGCTGAGAGAATGGCAG
>OGQH01001964.1_pt1 | contig 15805 bp, 10 predicted proteins | sample 1553181 | NCBI WGS metagenome assembly OGQH01 (sample SAMEA2579946, study PRJEB22360) | human gut metagenome | biome: human gut; feature: human-associated habitat; material: faeces | place: Denmark | collected 2008/2010 | reverse complement strand
GGGGGTGAATTCCCCGTGCGCCGGTCGCCTTAACATATTATTAAAAGATACAATGCAATCCACACTTACTGCGCTGCATCAGGAGCTACATACGAGTATGCATTGGACATCTTTGCAGCATTGTTTGTCAGAGTGACAGCCTCTCTGTAGTAGGCAACAACAGGAGTGCCCTTATCCACAGCGTTGAACAGCTGCTCTGCAAAAGCAGGCGGCACATTGATACATCCGTGTGAGCCGGAGGTTTTGTAAATTGTTCCTCCGAAGGTATCACGCCAGCTGGCATCATGGATACCTATATTGTAGGCAAACGGCATGAAATAGCTGACAGGAGAAGAGTAACCCTCACCGACAAGAGTAGCATTTCTCTGCTTGTAAACAATCTTGTATACACCATCTACGGAACCATTCTGACGGGCGAGATTACCTGATACGAAATCAGACTCCATCTGGAGAGCACCATCCTTGTAATACCACATGTGCTGCTTTGTGTAGTCAATCTCTATGTATGTATTACCTATGTCGTCGGCGCCTCGGTAGAGAGCAGTCTGCTCGTAAACAGGCTCTCTTTCCACTGGCTTGCCTCCCTCTAAATCGGAAAGAAGTTTGGCCTTCTCATTTTTCTTGCTGACTACCCATCCGTAGTCTCCACCACCTATTTCAATAGTGTCACCGGACGATGTCTTGAATGAGCGTTTGCGGCCGAAGGTATTGTACTTGGAAGCAAGCTGCTGGACATATTTAGTGACCTTGGCATCATCTATGCTCACGCTGCCGTCATCTGAGATGCTTAGCATATCAAGGATTTTGGCTGAGTCAAGCTTCTCGTCGGCACCTTCAATTTTGTAAGTGACGGTTGAAGCAGTGTATTTGTCGAGGGCTTCTTTTTCATTTTTGATTGTATCGCTTTCCTTTGTGATTTTTGGAGCTTCATAACAGTCATCACTTAAGCTAAGCTTTGGAAGCTCATTGTCCAGGGCATCCTTTACTTCGGCAAGGATGCTGTCATATATCGGCTTGCAGCCATTTTTCTCTTCAATCACATCGTATTTGCCGTCTTTTATCTCGATGTGGGCATCCTCCGGATTTTCAATGTAGTCATCACTGAAAATGTCAAGAGCCTTGAGCTTTTCCGCCAAAGCGGCATCGTCATATTTGGACGAACCCTTTAGAGTATAGTTTTGAGATTTGAAGAGACTGACAGGCCATGTAAAAGCATTCTGGCTTTTTAGGATTTGCTCCTCGTCACCGTTTGAGACATATTCATAGGAAAAATCAGGTCCCTTAAGTGAGAAGCTGTTGCCTTTTCTATCAGTGATTGTGAGCAGATAGTCGCGGCTTAGGGCTGTATTTTTTTCTATTGCCTCTTTTGCGGTTTTCCCTGCGTATTTTACAGAGTTAATCTTTGTGTTGAACAGATAGTGGCTGCTAAAATAAAAGGCAAAGCCAAGATAAACAGCCAAAATCACGCCAAGCACAACGGCGCAGGTTATAAGTACTTTTTTCTTCATGTAAATCGACCTCCTTGGAGATATGCTGTTGCTGCCCAAACCGGGGTGTAGGCGGCAGCTAAAATCAGTTACATTTGTGAAGATGTGACACATCCATATAGTCAGGCAGACCATTCTTGTAGGCTACAGCGGTTTCTCCCTGAATAAGTGGCTTTAAGTATTCGATAAGCTCAGGCTTCACATCATTGCCAGCATCATTGATCCACTCTCTTGGCACAGACTTGGCCTCGTTTGCGATATCCTTGATAGCAGAATATGTGTATTCTACCTGATAAGGATCATTTGAGATGCGCTTTAAGCATACCATTGATGCGGTCACACCCTCTGCTGCAATAGTGACACCCTTTTTACCCTGAGCAAAAGATTCCTCGATATCGGTTAATGATGCAAGATGTGAGGCACAGCGCTGGAGCACGTTTACCTCTACTGAGCGAACCTTGACACCGATGTTTTCTTTCACAATGAACTCAAGAGCCTTTCCGGCACCGCTTAGCTGCTGGTGTCCGAACTGGTCGCATGAGGCATTTGATGATGTAATGTATGAGCCGTCTGCGTCATGTATTCCTTCGGATACGGCAACTATTACATTGTTAGTGTGCGCAAGGGCTTCTTTTATATCGGCAACAAATTTGTCCTTGTCGAAATCCACCTCAGGCAGATAGATGAACTGAGGCGCTGTATTGTACTCATTACGTGCGAGAGCGGAAGCGGCAGTGAGCCATCCTGCGTCACGTCCCATGATTTCAACGATTGTTACACTCTTAACAGCATAGATAAAGGTATCATGGGCTATCTCAAGCATGCTTGATGCGATATATTTGGCGGCAGAGCCAAAGCCCGGAGTGTGGTCTGTCATGCACAGATCATTGTCGATGGTCTTTGGAATCCCTATAATTTTCACATCACTGTTGATTTTTTTTGCATAATCGGATAACTTTAATACGGTATCCATCGAATCATTTCCACCGATGTAAAAGAAAGCTTTTATAGAGAGCTTATCAAACTGGTGGAAGATGTATACATATGGTGAATCATCATCCTTGTAATCAGGGAGCTTGTGACGGCATGAGCCAAGATACATGGCAGGTGTGGTCTTGAGCTTTTCAAGATTAGCATCATCTGCAAAAATATCTGACAGATTGAGATAATTCTCATTTAATATGCCGAGTATTCCGTTTACGGCGCCATAGCAGATATCGTATTTCTCAGAGCTTTTTACTCCTGCGATGACTCCTGCAAGGCTTGCGTTGATTGCAACAGTTGGGCCGCCTGACTGGGCGACGATACAGTTTGACTGATTCATTGTAATCTCCTTATTGTGTATTTTAACTATTCTCTTCTGTAAGAATAGTTATGGTATAACTTTAAAATGACTAATGAAGGCGCATGGCATATGCACCGCATAATCATATAGATTGTAGTATCAAACATTATTTTTAGCAAGGGTTAAAATGAAAAATATGAATAAATACGAAAATTGCTTATTGTGTCCCAGAAAATGTGGCATAAACAGAAGCACCGGACAAACAGGCGTATGTGGCGTTTCGTCTGAAATAAAGGTGGCGCGAGCAGCACTTCATTACTGGGAGGAGCCGTGCATATCAGGAAAAAGAGGAAGTGGGGCAGTTTTTTTCTCAGGCTGCAGCCTGCACTGCGTGTTCTGCCAGAACAGGGAGATTTCTGACGGAAAAGAGGGAAAGGTAATCAGTAAAGAGCGGCTTAGTGATATCTTTATAGAACTGGCGGGCAAAGGCGCAAATAATATCAATCTGGTCACACCGGGGCAGTATATCCCTGATATAGTGTGGGCGGTAAACGATGCAAAAAGCCGTGGCATGAAGCTTCCTATTATATACAATACGAGCGGATATGAAAATGTGACAGAGCTAAAGCTGCTTGAGGGCATAGTGGATGTGTATCTTCCGGATTTTAAATATATGGACAGTACGCTTTCGGCAAGGTATTCAAGGGCAAAAGATTATCCGTCTGTCGCAAAGCAGGCGCTTTCAGAGATGGTCAGGCAGCAGCCGGATGTCGTGATTGACGATGCGACAGGACTCATACAAAAGGGAGTTATTGTGCGACAGCTTCTACTGCCGGGACATGTGAATGATGCAAAGGCTGTACTTAAGTACCTGTATGATACATATCATGATCACGTATATATAAGCATGATGAGCCAGTTTACGCCGATTGCACTAAAGGATTATCCTGAGATAAACCGCACAGTGACAAAGAGAGAGTATGAAAGACTTGTTAACTATGCCCTCGAAATAGGAATCACGAATGCATTTATACAGGAGGGTGACGTGGCAAAGGACAGCTTCATTCCGGCATTTGACTGTGAGGGAGTATGATATTTACCGTTTTTCTTAATAAAATAGTAAGAATTGGCAGGCAAAAATGACTGGATTTTGTGATGCCGGTGTAGTACTATGGTTATGTGATATTTTTTAACTGTGAAGGTACTGAACAGTTACGATATTTTGTTATTACTCACATCCCGGTGTGACAGACGATAATGTTTTTAATCACACAGGATACATTATTCAATAGAGGATACATTGATGAAAAATATAGGAGAACAGCAGATAATAATTGAATGTCCGAATACTATCTTTCATCTATACATTGACAGTGAGGATGAGCTTTCAAAGGTTAAGGTGTTTATGAACAATATGAAGAATGTTGATTCGATAAGTCTGCATGATATATACAACTGGTGCAACAGACAGCATGTGCAGTACACGACGACATTTAATTATGACAGTAAAATGACCTGGACAGAAATGATAAAATCCTACATATTTTACTTCAGACAGAAGCTTAGATATGTAAATAATAGTGATAGGATGATAGAAACATGAGATACCCTGAATTTCTAAAGGATAGAGGAACAATAGGCTTTGTGGCGCCTTCGATGGGCTGTACAACAGAGCCGTACAGGAGTGCCTTTGACAATGCCATTAAAAGGTTTCACAGCATGGGTTATAAGACGATAGAGGGACCTAACTGCAGGTGCGACAGTGGTATAGGTATCAGCAATACACCTAAGAAGTGCGCAGAAGAGCTGAACGAGAGCTATGCTTCTGTTGACAGTGATGTGCTTATATCATGTGGTGGTGGCGAGCTGATGTGCGAGGTAGTGCCTTATATTGATTTTGAGCGCGTGAAGCAGTCAAAGCCGAAATGGTACATGGGCTATTCCGACAACACGAATTTCACATTTTTGGAGGCTACTATTGCAGATACAGCAGGTATTTACGGGCCGTGTGCGGGCAGCTTTGGCATGGAGGTGTGGCATGAGTCACTTACCGATGCATTTAATCTGATTTGTGGCAGGAAGCTTTCATTTACCAATTACCCTATGTGGGAGAAGGAATCGATAAAGGATGAGAATGCTCCGTTTGTGGGCTACAACCTGACTGAAAAGTCGTGTATCAGCTCTATTCCTGCGGTGGCAAAGGAAAGCAGGCTTACCATGAGAGGCAGGCTGCTTGGTGGCTGCATGGATTGTCTTATCAATCTGCTTGGCACATCGTTTGACCATGTAAGGGAATTTAATGAGCGCTACAGTGATGATGGTATCATATGGTTCCTTGAGGCTTGTGACCTTAATGTGATGGGCATGAGAAGGGCTATGTGGCAGATGAAAAATGCAGGATGGTTTTCAAATGTAAAGGGCTTTCTTATCGGACGCCCGGCGCACTTCGGAGAGGAAATGTTTGGCATAGACCACAGACAGGCGCTTTCATCACTGCTTAGAGAGTTTAATGTGCCGATCATCATGGATCTGGATATAGGTCATATGGCGCCGATGATGCCTGTGATATGCGGAAGCATGGCAGATGTCAGCTTCGACGGAAGCAGCTTTACAATTTCGTATGATATAGAGCAGTAGATTGGAGGAAAAATGATTAGATCAATAAAGAAAAAAGCAAAGAGTATTGTATGTAGCGTGCTTGCTGCGGTGACACTGTTTACAATGAATCCGGCTGTATTTGCAACAGAGACAGCTACGCAGACTGATACAGTTTCAAGCGTTGATGTATCAGGCAGTGACGCAGCTGATAAGAGTAACACAGACAGTACTGCAGACAGTACAACGACAGCCGGCAGTGAGACAAACGACAAGGTGACCATCAGCAAAAATGATAAGCCATACTTAAGTCTTGGAGCAGACCTCACACCGGATCAGAGAGCGACAGTGCTTGGATTTATGGGAATCGAGCTCACTGATCTGGACAAATACGATGTGGTCTATGTAAATAATGATGAGGAGCACAAGTACCTTGATTCATACATCAGCAAGAGCGAGATTGGCACAAGGTCACTTTCCTCAGTACTCATTACAGAGGATAAAAAGGGTGCGGGTCTTAGTGTTTCCACACACAATATCAATTATTGTACGGTAGGAATGTACAAGAATGCGCTTGCCACAGCAGGCATAGCTGATGCTAAAATCATAGTCGCAGGACCTTTCCCTATTTCCGGAACGGCAGCACTTGTAGGCACACTAAAGGCATACGAGGAGATGACAGGCAAGAAGCTTGACGACAAGGTGACAGACGCAGCGATGGATGAGCTTGTCACAACAGGAGAGCTCAACAAGAGCATTGACGGCGATTCGCAGGATATCGAGGCAATGATTGCAGACCTAAAGAAGCAGCTTGCCGATGGAAGGCTCAAGGATGAGAGCCAGATAAAGGATGCGATAAAGGAGGCTGCAAAGGATTACGACCTGAAGCTTTCTGATGATGATATTGCAAAGCTGACATCGCTTCTTATGAAGCTTAAGGATGCCAATATCGACTGGGATTCAGTCATTAACCAGGCACATGACTGGGCATCAAAGCTTGGCGATAAGATAAATGACCCGGGCTTCTGGGAAAAGATTGGTAACTTTTTCATGGATTTATGGGATAAGATAAAATCCCTGTTCAGCTAGAAAAAGCTACAGGAGACAGTAAGAAAAAGCAGAATATGAATCAGATAACTCCCTGAAACGTAAGCATGAGCTGCACGTTGAAGGGAGTTTTTATATTATGATTAAAGGGTCAAAAGGTATCATCGATGCATGCTTGCATGCAATTCGATTAATCATAAATGAGGGGCAAAATACCTTTTGACCCTCATATCAATAAAAAAATAATAAATTTCTGCCGAATACATTGATACAAAGGTCATATTCTATTATAATTAAATGGATAATGGATTAATGTAAACAATGCACATAAGAAAGAGGGGATTTGATGATAAAGATAAATAAATTTCTGGCAGCCTCTGTCGTAACATTGTCATTAGCTGCATGTGACCTGGCACCATACAGCAGCATAGCAGTCTATGCGGATCAGGCGGCTAAGGTTGTGTGTGATGAGAGATACTGGGTAGCGGCGAGAAGCGGACCGGGAACAGAGTATGAGCTGGAGCACAAGCTTTCAAACGGCAAGGATATTACTATTCTTGAGCAGACCACAGGTGCAGACGGCAAGGTGTGGTACAAGGCAAAGTACAATCTGGCAGCAAATAATGAGGAGTGTGTCAGCTATATAAGGTCTGATTTTGTATCAGCAGGTACAGCTGCATCAGACAATGCGCAGACAGGGGATGCTTCGGCAGACACCGGCAATGCGGATGCCATACAGCAGAATAATGAGGAGCAGCTTGCCATTGCAACCGCATCGGGAGCATATGCTACAGGTACGATTACAGGTGGCAATGTGTATGTCCGCAATGCAGCAGGCACATCCGGCACTACCAAGGTTGTCTCACTCAACTGGAACCATCAGGTTGACATAATTGGAGAGACCAGGGTAAACGGTGTGGTCTGGTATAATGTCAAGGGTACTTTAAACGGCAAGGCATTTACGGGCTGGACTATCAGTACATACATAAAGGTGACATACAATAATAGCGGAGACAATACTGATTTTGTCACGGCTATGAAGAATGCAGGCTTTCCTGACAGCTATATTCCAAACCTTACAGCACTTCACAATAAGTATCCAAGCTGGACATTTGAGGCTGTAAATACAGGTTTGAATTGGGATACGGTGATTGAAAATGAAAGTGTAAACGGACTTAATCTGGTATCCAAATCAGCAGACAATTCCAAGAAATCTACAGCTGCCGGAGCATATAACTGGTCAACAAATACGTGGGTTGAGTACGAACCGGGATGGGTGTCAGCAAGCAGTGCCTATATTGCTTATCTCATGGATCCAAGGAATTTTCTTGATGAGACCAATATTTTTCAGTTTCAGAGTCTGGCATACAGTCCGAATGAGGCACTTGAAGGTGTTCAGTCCATAGTAAAAGGCACATTTATGGAGGGAACAAAGACCTATTCCAACAATGGTGAGAAAATCAATTATGCAAGCACATTCATGGATGTGGCAAAGAGCAGTGGAGTAAGTGCATACCATATAGCATCGCGTTTAAAGCAGGAGCAGGGACAAAAGGGAACGAGTCCTCTTATTTCGGGTACATATTCCGGATACGAAGGATATTATAATTATTTTAATTTTAATGCAACCGGAAACACGAAGGATAAGATTTATAAAAATGGTCTGTCTTTTGCCAAGAAGCAGGGCTGGAATACAAGAGTAAAGTCCATAAGCGGCGGAGCTGTAAAGGTTGGCAGCAATTATATAAATAAGGGTCAAAATACACTGTATTTTGAGAAGTTTAATGTAGTAAATAAAAGCTCGCTGTATTTCCATCAGTACATGGGCAATGCCACAGCGGCTCTTACTGAGGGACAGAGTCTGGCTAAAGGATATTCAGACAAGAATCAGGCTTTTGTATTTAAAATACCTGTATACAACAATATGCCATCGTCAGCAGTGGGCTTCGATAAAGCTGGCGATACCAATAACTATCTGCAGTCGCTTGCGATAAGCGGTGTAACACTCACACCGGCCTTCAATGGAGCGACAACAAGCTATTCAGCAGTTGTTTCAAATGCTATAAGCTCAGTGACTGTTTCAGCAGATGCAGTTTCAGAAAATAGTGGTGTTTCAGGCACAGGAAGCTATTCGCTTGCTGTCGGAAATAATACAATTAAGGTAAATTGCAAGTCGCAAAGCGGTGATACAAGAACATACACTATCAATATAAACAGGCAGGCGGCATCTGCAAATAATGCAGGTGGCAATAATAATCAGAACAATAATAACCAAAATAATACAGATGTAAACATAACATCAGGTAAATACAGTATAGGTACTTATATTACAGGCATTGAGCCTGGAACCGGTGCAGCTGATTTTGTGAAGAATATAGCAGTATCAGCATCAGGTACTGTAAAGCTTCTGACAAGCTCAGGCTCAGAAAACAGCGGAAAGGTTGCAACAGGCAATAAAGTGGCTGTTTATGATGCTTCGGGTAACCTGAAAAAGACATATGATATTGTTGTATATGGAGATATCAATGGTGACGGTGCTGTAAATGCCCTTGATATGATTAAGCTCAACAGACATATTTTAGGAAAGGGAACACTCACAGGTGCTTATCTGGAGGCAGCTGATGCCAACAGAAAGGGTGATGGTGGAAATGCCCTTGATATGATAATCATGAACAGACACATACTGGGCAAATCAAAGATATCGCAGAATTAGAAATGTGAGGAAAATATGAAGAAATTATTTGGATGTATATTATCACTTGTTATGGCGGTGATGCTTGTTTTCACACCTGCCGAGCATGTATATGCGCAGGGACTTGGATTAAGTGTCAGCTCAAGCTCTGTAGCTGTTGGAAAAACAGTCAAGGTGACGGTTTCTATGCCGTCAGGATATTTTGGCACTGTAGTTATCTCAAGCTCCGACGAGGGAGTACTGAGTAACGGTGGAGATGGTGTGGCAAATATTGGTGATGCAGCGGGACCGGAATACCCGACATCGCGGTCATTTTCGTTTACGGCGAAGGCTGCAGGAAGCTGCACTATAAAGGCATATTGTACAGTTGTAGGAGATGCAGAGGCCAACGATGCCGGAGGTATAATTACCGGTGCCAGCACGAAGGTGACGGTAACAAGTGCTTCATCAAACAACGATTCAAACAGCAACAAGGATAACAAGGACAATTCCGGCAGCAATACCGGCAATGACAGCAATGCAAATAAAGATAATGAAAACAAAGAGGAAAAGAAATCCTCAAACGCATCTCTTGGTTCGCTTGTTATCTCGGCAGGTACGCTTTCCCCTGAGTTTTCTGCTGCGACAAAGGATTACACAGCTACGGTAGATTACAGCTGTTCAAGCCTTGCGGTTACAGCAAATCCGGCTGATTCCAAGGCGAGTGTGACATCAGTCACAGGCAATGATTCACTTGAGGTTGGAGAGAATACGGTCAGCGTTGTTGTGACAGCAGAGGACGGCAGCACAAGCACATACAATATAGTTGTTACCAGAAGAGCCGAGGATGATCCGGAGAATGCAGATAAGCAGGATAACTGGAAGAAGTTCGATATAAATGGCACAGAGTGGACTATGGTAAATGACATTCCGGAGGATGTTGTTCCTGAAGGCTTTGAGCACTCAAAGACAGTGATTGACGGACTTGAATACAATACCCTTCATGGCACCTTTGGCGATGTCACGCTTGTGTATTTACAGTCGGAAAGCGGCAATGGGCTTTTTGTATATGATGCAGCACAGAATGCAGCATATGAGTTTGTCCGTATCAATTCAGAGTCGCATTTTATAGTGGTTTTACTGCCTAAGGTGGATGATGTGCCTGAAGGATATAATGAGATATCGCTCTCTATAGAGGGCAAGGGTGTGGCAACAGCCTACCAGACCAAAGTCGAAAAAACCGATGATCAGACAAAGGATTTTTACCTCGTATACGCTATGAATGACAATGGTGAGAGTGGCTGGTACACATATGATAGTGTAGATGGCACATATATGAGAACCAAGCTCAGTACACCTACAGTGGCACAGGATGAAAACGATACAACAAAGAGCGAGCTTGTCCCGGGAATTGCCAATAAATATCTTGTTTTAGCTGCAATACTGGTTCTTATTATCATTATTCTGGCATTACTTCTTCTGGTGGTTATTGTGAAAAATAAGAAGCGCACAGCTAATGAAGAAAATGATGAAGAAGACGATACAAAAGAGTTCGATATAGAGGAAAATGATATAGAAGCTAATGATGATGCTCAGGAATCTGCTGAAGAATCGCAGGTAGATGAGATTCAGGAACCGGCTGAAGAATCGCAGGTAGATGAAATCCGGGAACCGGCTGAGGAATCTGGCGAAGAGTCACAGATAGCTGAGATTTTAGAATCAGACGAAAATACGGAAAGTACAGAAGCATCTGATGCATCCTATGTCGGAAGAACCGTAGAAATTACATCCGATTTAAAGAAAACTGCTGAGAATGAAAAATCTGATTTTGATTCAAAAGAGGCTTTAAATCAGGAGAATGCTGCAGATGATGATACATTGAAGAATCAGGTTCAAATGGCACTTGATGGCTTTGTCAATGAGGAAAATAAGCCGTCTGAGACTATAGACAGCAGTGCAAAGGATGACAGCGAAGATGATGATTTGCAGTTCATCGACTTAAATTAGTGAATATGACTGGAGGATATGACTTGAAACCATATACAAGTAAGGCTAAAAAAGCAATAGATTTGGCTGCACGTATATCAAAGAAAATGAATTACAGCTATGTTGGAACAGAGCACATACTGGCTGGCCTTATAAAAGAGGGCACCGGTGTGGCAGCTGAGATTCTAACAGCCTGCAATGTGGAATATGATAAGCTTATTTCGATGATTGAAGACCTGATTTCACCGGGGGATAACATCGAAGTGATGGACAGGGATGGCTATTCACCAAGGACACAGAGAGTATTGGAGCGCGCATCGGAGGAAGCCGATAGATTTGAGTGCAATGAGATAGGTACAGAACACTTGCTGATGGCTATAGTACTGCAGGGAGACTGTGCAGCTGCAAGACTTTTAAACACCATGGGTGTTAACAGTCAGAAGATGTTTATAGATATTCTTGGTGCGATGGGTGAGGATCCGTCTGCATACAGGGATCTGATGAAAAGTTACGGTACATCATACAATTCTGCGACTCCTGTATTAGATCAGTATTCCAGAGATTTGACAGATATGGCAGAGGCAGGGCTTCTTGACCCTGTTATAGGCAGAAAAAAGGAGATGGAGCGCGTTATCCAGATACTCTGCCGCCGTGGCAAAAACAATCCATGTCTGATTGGAGAGCCGGGAGTGGGTAAGACCGCTATAGTAGAAGGACTTGCGCAGGATATAGTCAGTGGCAATGTTCCGGATATTCTTTTGGGAAAGAGACTGGTTTCTCTTGATATGTCCGGGCTTGTAGCCAAATCAAAGTATCGTGGTGAGTTTGAGGAGCGTATCAAGAAGGTGATAAGCGAGGTTTCAAATGCCAAAAATGTACTGCTTTTCATTGATGAGCTTCACACTATAATAGGTGCAGGAGGAGCAGAAGGCTCGTTAGATGCATCTAACATATTAAAGCCTGCGCTTGCCAGAGGCGAGGTACAGGTAATCGGCGCTACTACCATAGAAGAGTACCGCAAATACGTGGAAAAGGATGCTGCGCTTGAGCGCCGTTTCCAGCCGGTGATGGTTGAGGAGCCGGGTGTGGATGAGACAATAGAGATAATCACAGGATTAAAGGGACTCTATGAAAAGCATCATGGTGTCATCATAACAGATGAGGGCGTGAAAGCGGCAGTAAGCCTTTCTGCACGATATATAAATGACAGATTTTTACCTGATAAGGCGATAGATCTGATGGATGAAGCGGCAGCCAGGATAAGGCTTAAGAATCTGACATCATCTGACGAGCTGCTTGCACTGAAAAAAGAGATAACAGATAAGCAGAACCAGTTGGAAAATGCTTTGTCGAAAGGAGATCTCGCAGCTGCCGGTGCGCTTATGTCAGAAAAGGAAGTGCTTGAAAATAAACAGCAGAAGCTTATCAGAAAGAACCGTCGCACAGGAGCCAAAAATCAGCCTGTAGTCGGTGAAAATGAGATAGCGGATGTAGTATCGGGATGGACCAAAATACCTGTAAATAAGCTTACAGAGTCAGAGGCAGGACGACTTGCAAAGCTTGAACAGATACTTCACAAGCGTGTAATAGGACAGGAGGAGGCTGTTTCTGCTGTCGCAAAGGCAGTCAGACGAGGCCGTGTTGGTTTAAAGGATCCTAAGAAGCCGATTGGCTCATTCCTGTTTTTGGGACCGACAGGAGTAGGTAAGACGGAGGTGTCAAAGGCGCTTGCTGAGGCTGTCTTTGGCAAAGAAGATGCCATGATACGTGTTGACATGTCAGAGTACATGGAAAAGCATAGTGTTTCAAAGATGATTGGTTCACCACCGGGATATGTGGGCCATGAGGAGGGCGGACAGCTCTCAGAGAAGGTCAGACGCAATCCTTTTTCTGTTATACTGTTTGATGAGATAGAAAAAGCACATCCTGATGTGTTCAATATACTTTTACAGGTGCTTGATGATGGTAGAATCACTGATTCACAGGGGCGCACGGTTGATTTCAAGAATACAATAATCATCATGACATCAAATGCAGGAGCTTCTTCTATTATAGAACCAAAGCGCCTTGGTTTTGGCGCTGGTGAGGATGAAAAGCAGGATCACGAGCGTATGAAGAACAGTGTCATGGAGGAGGTCCGCCGTATATTTAAACCTGAGTTTTTGAACCGGATCGACGAGACTATTGTATTTAGAGCTCTCAACAAGGATGACATGAAGCATATAGTGACACTTCTTGTAAAGGAGCTTAAGAAACGCTGTAAAGAACAGCTTGATATAGAGCTCACAGTGCGCGACAGTGCAAAATCCTTTATCGTGGATAAAGCCTATGACAGAAAATATGGCGCAAGACCTCTTAAACGAAAACTTCAGGAGGAGATTGAAGACCGTATGTCAGAGGATATTATTACCGGCAAAATTAAGCGCGGCAATAAGGTAATAATTTCTACGAAAAACAAACAAATTTCATTGACTGTTGAGTAGAATTGGATTTATAATTAATATATCAATATAGCTACGGGAGGATAAAAATGGCTGTAATAAGTGAATTAATCCGTACTGAGGAAAACGGAAAGCTCAGCTTCGGAGATTATACATTGGCTGCAAAGGCAAAGCTTGACAATTTTGAGAAGGATGGAGATATCTACAAGGTAAAGACCTTTAAGGAGATTACAAAGCTCGAAAGAAACGGACTCTTTGTATACGAGTCTGTTCCGGGAACAGCGGTTATGGATTTCGAGGAGACTGCTGATACAGTGACATTTACTGTGGAGGGACCTGAGGATGCTCAGATTACTCTTGGCCTTGAAGAGGAGACGGAGTACGAAATTGATATAGCTGGAGCTGTTGCAGGTACTATGAAGACAAATCTCGGCGGCAAGCTCAGCTTAAGCGTAGAGCTTGAGGGTGTTGATTCAGTCGATATCAAAGTATCAAGAAAATAGAGCATATTTTTAGCCCGGTGAAAGCCGGGCTTTTTGTATTTTATAAAGGAGAACAATATGGCAAAAGGAAAGACCTCTGTATTTTTCTGCCAGGAATGTGGTTATGAATCGGCAAAATGGATGGGACAGTGCCCGGCCTGTAAGGAATGGAATACATTTGTAGAGGAAACCGTAGATAAAAAGTCGATAAGTTCGTCGGGAAAAGTAAAAAAAGAATCAAAGGCGGCACAGGTTCTGCCTCTTTCGGCAGTAAAAAGCGAGAAAGAGGAGCGTATAGTGACAGGTATAGCCGAGTTTGACAGAGTGCTTGGTGGAGGAATTGTGAGGGGGTCACTTGTGCTTGTGGGAGGAGATCCGGGTATAGGAAAATCCACGCTTCTACTTCAGGTATGCAGGGAACTTTCACAAAAAAAGGTGCCATTACTTTATGTGTCAGGTGAGGAATCCCTGCATCAGATAAAGATGCGTGCCGACAGACTTGGTGATTTTACGGATTCACTGGAGCTTTTATGTGAGACAAGTCTTGATATAGCAAAGGACGTGATTCAACGAAAAAAACCGGAGGTTGTTGTAATAGATTCCATCCAGACTATGTACAATGAGGAGATAGCGTCGGCACCGGGCAGTGTCTCACAGGTCAGGGAGACAACCGGAGTGCTTATGCAGCTTGCAAAGACTCTGGGTATTTCTGTTTTTATAGTAGGACATGTGACAAAGGATGGTGCGGTTGCGGGGCCGAGGACGTTAGAGCATATGGTTGATACTGTGCTTTATTTTGAGGGTGACAGGTATGAGTCGTACAGGATACTTAGAGGCGTTAAGAACAGATTTGGTTCGACCAATGAGATAGGCGTATTTGAAATGAAGGCGGAGGGACTTGTTGAGGTGGAAAATCCGTCGGAGTATATGCTTAGCGGTAAGCCCGAGGGAGCATCAGGATCAATTGTCACATGTTCCATAGAGGGAAGCCGCCCGATACTTCTCGAGATACAGGCTCTTGTATGTCACAGTTTTTTTAATAATCCAAGGCGTACAGCAAATGGTACAGATTATAATAAAGTAAATCTACTCATGGCGGTCCTTGAAAAAAGAGCCAACCTGTCACTGTCAGACTGTGACGCTTATGTGAATATAGCAGGCGGTATAAGGATGAACGAACCCGCGATAGACCTTGGGATAGTGCTTGCAATCGCATCAAGCAAAAAGGATATTATAGTGCGTGAGGATACCATATGCTTTGGAGAGGTAGGCTTAAGCGGAGAGGTACGCGGAGTTACCATGTCCGAGCAGCGTGTGGCTGAGGCAAAGAAGCTTGGCTTTAAAAAGTGTATTGTTCCCAAAGTGTGTCTTGCAGGAGTGTCGCATATTAGTGGAATTGAGATTGTCGGTGTGGCAAATATCAAGGAAGCGATAGAGGCTGTCAGATAGTAATTGCGAGAATTGTATATAATAAACAGACAATTTAGAAAATTTGTGTTTTTTAAGGTAGTTTTACTACTTTAATTAATTGCAGAAAATCCGTTGACATATGTGTGCCGGGATGATATTATATCAAAGCTGACTCGCGGGACACATTGAGTTGTAGAGCTTGTGAGTTGCATTTTACAGACATGACTTTATAGATATTGCTTTGAAAATAAGTTGAAAAAGTTATGAAAAAAGTTCTTGACAAATGCAAAACATTTTGATAGAATAAACAAGCTGTCGCAAGACAGAGAACTTAAAACAGAGTTCAAAAAAATAAAAAAAGTGCTTGACAAACGAACAGCGATTTGATAAAATAAACAAGC
>OGQH01001957.1_pt1 | contig 15840 bp, 6 predicted proteins | sample 1553181 | NCBI WGS metagenome assembly OGQH01 (sample SAMEA2579946, study PRJEB22360) | human gut metagenome | biome: human gut; feature: human-associated habitat; material: faeces | place: Denmark | collected 2008/2010 | reverse complement strand
GTATGCTTTTGGGCCCTCAAAGACCGTCTCCCGCACCGTCCGCATCCAGGGCGTGCAGGTCTTTCCCGGGCAGGTGACGCTGGCCCAGCCCGAGATGATACCCGACACCGAGGAGATGCGGGACACGCCCAACGTCCCCATCGTCATCCCGCCCCACAGCCTCTTCACCGGCGACGGCGGCAGCGGCCCGAACCCGTTCCTCTCCTGTATGCCGCGGGTGCTGGACCGGGTCATCATCCCGAAGAACATCACCGTCCATCTCGGCAGGCCCGCCGCCTCGGCCCGGAACGTCACCGTCTCGTTCCGCAGCTATATCGCCAATGTGGCGTCCAGTGAGGTGTATCCGACCTGGGCTGACGAAAATAGCCCAGCGGGGCAGTCGAACTGTCTGCCGACTCAGAAATTCCATTCGATCGTTATTTTTTGTTCTCCGGTAAGCGGATCTTTTGGACTGACGATGACCCGATGGACCAGCAGTACAACAAGTTCGCGGGTCAGGTACGAAACCTGTGCCAGTTCACGGACACGCTGCCTCTGCGTCTGGACTCCACCGGTTTCTTCCTGCTGTTGTTCCAGTTCCGTTTCCAATGTATCGATCCGGGTCTCTGACTTTTTCACTTCTTCCAGAAAGGTCTGGTTCATTTCAGAAAACTGAACGGCATCAATGAAACCTGACACCTTATCCAGATACAGCTCCTGCATGGCCTTGCGCCGCCGGGCTGCTTCGCTCTTCAACCGTTTCAGCTCGTCACGCCTGGCCTGCTCTCGCCGCCGGATGGGGTCATCCTGTTCTGGAAGGGTAACTTTTTCAGGGTCAAAATAGTCTGCCGCATACGCCCGGATACGTTCCAGTACCGCATTCTCCAACGCGTCCATATCGGTACAGGTCTTGTTGCCGCACACTTCCGGTGCGCGCTGGTGCATCCGGCAGCGGACATAGCGTCTTTGTGTTCCATCCGCTCTCGGCTGACGGCCAGTCTGCTCCATGATACAGCCGCAGCATCCACAAACCACTTTTTTTGCCAGCGGATGGATCGTTCCCTTCTCGCCGCTCCGGGTGCGCTCCTGCATCATCCTCTGGACCGTTTCAAACATTTCCCGCTCAATGATCGCTTCATGCGTATTTTCTACAACGATCCACTGCGATTTTGGAAGCCAAATCGTCTTTTCAGACTTGTAACTTATCTTTTTATGCTTTCCCTGCACCATATTTCCGATATAAACCTGATCATGTAATATTTGATATACGGTGGGACTGCTCCAAAGAGCCGCATTTGTATTCTTTAATGCACTGCGGTAATGGATGCCATGCAGCTGCTTATAGGCCGTTGGACTTGGAATTTTTTCGTCATTCAGGATGCGTGCGATCTTGTGTGCGCCGATCCCGTTAAGAGCCATGGAGAAGATCCGCCTTACCACGTCGGCCGCTTCCGGGTCGATGATAAGTTTTCCTTTTTCATTTGGGTCTTTGCAGTATCCATACCGTGCAAAAGAGCCGATGAACAGCCCCTCTTTCCGCTTGTGGTCAAGCACCGAGCGGACATTGGTGGACAGATCTTCCAGATACCACTCGTTGATCAGGCCGTTGATCTGGCGGGATTTTTTGTTCGCGGTATCGTTGGTATCCACATGGTCTACCACCGCGATGAAGCGGACGCCCCACTCCATGAACTTTCCGTGCAGATACTTTTCCACGAGCTCCATGTCACGGGTGAAACGGGATTGCGTTTTGGCCAGTACCACATCAAACTGATGTTCGCTTGCGGCTTGCAGCATCGAATTGAATGCCGGACGGTTCCGGTCGATGCCGGAATAGTCCTCATCCGAATAGATCTGGTAAATATCAAATCCTTTTTCCAGGGCGTACTGGAGCAGCATCGACTTTTGATTCTGAATGCTCTCTGATTCACCAATTTTATCTTCATCTTCTTTGCTCAGGCGGCAATAAATTGCTGCTTTCATGATCTGCCCCCTTCTTTTTGTACACGAGCATCCATGCGCAGCATAACGCATCTCTCCTTCCAATTCAGGGATGCCACATCAGGCGCAGGATCTTGGAGGAACGGCATTGAGCAATCCATCGATGATATATCGCTCAAATTCCTTTTGAAACCGTTCTTTGCGCTGTTCGTTGTTGTCCGAACGAAATTTTTCGTGCAGAATAAAAAGAGCTTTTTTCATCGAATCCCCCTTTTCGGTCCATCTGGTCGTGATCTGTGTCACTTCAGTCTATTTCCAGTCAGCGAAATTCAGAACTTTCCAGATTTTTCATGCAAAATATGGCAAGACGTTCAAAATCAACTTGAAACGCCTTTGCCGCAATGGTACAATTATACTGTCATTTTATGGAAACTCGGCGCAAAGCCCCGTGCGGACAGGCCGCAAGCGCCGGAGTTCCTGTGGGATGTGTAAGAATCGCTAAGGCAGCACTGCGCTACTGCACCTGCGTAGTATTGCTTTCCGAAAATGTGAGAAAGTATGTTTATATGATGAAGAAGATCTCCCGCCGCTCGTTTTTGCAGGTCTGCGGCATTACTGCGGCAGCGGCAGCACTGACCGCCTGCGGCGGCACTAAGACCGAAATGGCTAAAAAAGACGCTGCTCACGAAGCCATCACCTTTATGGCACCTTATAAGGAGATAGAAGCCTTTATTGAGCAGGTACACAGCGTTTACCCGGAGGTGAACATCGAGGTCGTGCCCTACAGCGGTGATAACACCACCACCTGCTTGCAGAATATGTTTGCGGCGGGCGACCTGCCGGACGTCTGCACCTTGACCTACTACGACCCCCGGATCGATCTGGTCTCTGACAAACTGCTGGACCTTTCCGGCTACGATTTTACGGATAACTATGTGGAGTCCCGTCTGCAGGACGTGTTCGACAACGGTGCCATCTACCTGCTGCCCTCGACCTACAACTGCTACGGCATCACCTACAACAAGACCCTGCTGAAGAAATACGGCTGGGAGCTGCCCAATTCTTTCACGGAGCTGGAAGAACTGGCGGCAAAGGCAAAGGAAGCCGGGGTCGATCTCTGTCTGCCGCAGATCCAGTATCCGGGCTACGGTTTCCAGTACCTGTGCAACATTGCGGAAGCCGATTTCCTCGGCACACTGGACGGCAGGCTGTGGCAGCAGGATTATCTGTCCGGTAAGGCAAATGTCAGCAATACCCCCGGCATGATGCAGGCCATGGCCTATGTCCAGAAGTGGAAGGACATCGGGATGCTGAACGACTCCGGCGATGCTCTTGACGACAATGTGACCCGGCAGAAGATGGCCGAGGGGAACACCCTGTTTTTGATCGGAAACACCAACGGCATTGTGGAGGCAGACGGCAACGCCGATAAATTCGGCCTGATGCCCTATCTTTCCGAGGACGGCACCCAGAACGTCTTTGTGCTGAATGTGAACCGCTTCTACGGTCTGAATAAAAAGCTGGAGCAGAATCCCCAGAAGCTGGAAGATGCGCTCAAGGTGATGCGTGTGCTTTCCACCGTTGCAGGCACCAGCGCTCTGCAGCCCGCAACGACGCTGAAAAGCAGCCTGCTGCCCTTCAAGGACGCAAAAGCGGACGGCACCTACTATGCCGACATCGCCGATGCCCTGAACGCAGGCAACACCGCGCCCTTTATCTATTCCGGCTGGGAAAACACCATCGTGACCACCGGCCTTAAAATGCTGGACTTCATGAAGGGCAACGCCACTATGGAGGATGTGATCCGTCAGATGGACGAGGATCAGGATAGTGTGGTGAACAACACCCCGGATGTCATCACTACCGTCACCGAAGAACTTTCGCAGGAGGACTGCGCCATGCTGGTGGGGCGCTGCTTTGCACAGGCCACCGGCAGCGACCTTGCGCTGGTCTCGCTGAGCACATGGATCCCCGGCAACCCCACCGAGCAGAACCATCACGGCGTAGCGGCCAAACTGTACGCCAAGGATATTACGGATTACGACCTTTCGGTCATCCTGCCCACCGGCTGGAACCGCACCATCCAGACCGTCACCCTGACCGGGCAGCAGATCAGCGGCCTGCTTGCTTCTGGTTACGATGCCTACGGCAACGGCAAGGGTTACCCCTATGTGCTGGTAAGCCCGGTGCAGCCGGAGGCGGGCAAGACCTATCAGGTTGCAATCTGCGGTGTGAGCGACCAGCTGGCTGCCGAAGCAACGGTGACAGACAGCGGCGTGGTGGGCATGGATGCCGCAAAAGCCTTCTTTGGCGCATACACCACCATCAGCCGGGCAGATACCGCATGGAGCTGAACAGAACGGACAGGAGATACCGGATGTGAACAACAAAATCTATAAAAGGCTGTTTGGCGGCTTCGGCTTTGTCATCATCGTGTCGCTCCTGACCCTTTTTGTCATGAGCCAGACCTACATCCAGAACCTTGTCTACCATGAGCGGCTGAGCCAGATGGAAGAGGTCACCCACCAGATGTTCCACAGTCTGGAAGATGTCATCGACACCCACTGGGACGAGGTGGATGTACAGTGCAGTTATTTGTACTACACCCCGCTAAAGACCGATACCGATCTCTACCGCTATCTGAAAAAGCTGTCGGAGCTTTCCAATTACCATGAAAAACAGGTCGAATTGATTGCCGTGGATACTGCCGGACATTATTATACCGAGTATGGCCGCATGGGGCTGCTGCGGGGAATGAACTATCTGGAAAGCGCACCGGAGCGGGTCAGCTATGTTTCCAACTCGCTGACCAAGGACGACTCCCGGATGGTGTTTCTGGAACAGCTCTCCACCCCCATCACACTGCAAAGCGGAGAGAAAGAGATCACCCTGCGCTACTTTGGCATCTCCCAGAGCATGACCCAGCTGAACGATTATTTCCGCTGCGACGCCTACGAAAACAACAACAGCGTCTATGTGCTGGATAACGATGGCTTCAAGCTGTTCAACGCTAACGATACCGAGCTGCTGAAGGGGCACAACGTATACACCGTCCTCTCCCGGATGTCCTATCTGCACGGCTCTTCCTTTGCGGGGGCAAAGGAGCGGCTTGCCCGCACAGGCTCCTGCTATTCCAATGCCGTGCTGGATGGGACTGAGTATTTCTACGCCCTGAAGCAGATGAAAAACGCCCAGTGGACACTGGCGTTCCTTGTTCCTGCAGAATATGTGGCCGTGAATACGCAGAAGCTGGTCAACATCGTCATAATCATCATCATCGTCATTGCGATGATGTTCTCGGTCATAACAGTTTTCGTCGGCTGGTTTCTCCTGCGGCAAAAGCAGCAGCAGGAGCTGCGAGCTGAAAAAGAAGCGAACCTCCGTCTGGAGCAATACAACATCCATCTGACGCAGGTAAACGATGAGCTGCGGCAGGCGCAGGATGCTGCCGCAGAGGCGTTGCAGTCCGCAGAGCGCGCCAGCAAGGCCAAGACGGACTTCCTCTCCAACATGAGCCACGACATCCGTACCCCCATGAACGCCATCATCGGCATTACCACCCTGATGAAAAACGAGCTGCACCAGCCGGAAAAGCTGGCCGAACATCTGGACAAGCTGGAAACTTCCGGTCAGCTGCTGCTGGGCATCATCAACAATATTCTGGATATGAGCCGCATTGAGAGCGGCAAGACCACCCTGAATGTGGAAAAAATGAACCTGCCCCAGCAGGTCAGCCAGCTGGACAGCATCATCCGTCAGCAGGCAGGCCAGCGCCGCCAGACCTTTACGGTAAACACCCATCTGCAGCACGAAAACGTACTGGCAGACCCCAACCGCCTGAATCAGGTGCTGATGAACATCCTCTCCAACGCGGTCAAATATACGCCCAAGGGCGGGCATATCCGGTTGGAGGTGGAAGAGCTGCCCCGGAACGAGCACTTCGCCCGGTACCGCTTTGTGGTGCAGGATGACGGCATCGGCATGAGCGAGGAGTTCCAAAAGACCCTTTTTGAACCCTTTACCCGTGAGGAAAAATCCGGCACCAACAAGGTGCAGGGCACCGGCCTTGGCATGGCCATTACCAAGAGCATCGTAGACCTGATGGGCGGTTCCATCAGCGTGGAGAGCGCCCCCGGCAGGGGTACCCGCTTTGAGGTCGTGCTGGAATTTCCTATTGATGCCGAAGCAGATACGGTGCAAGAGGCACAGGTGCTCCCGGAGGAAGAAGAGACCGCTTCTCCCCTGTCCGGCATGAAGTTCCTCTGCGCCGAGGATAACGCCATCAATGCCGAGATCCTGGAGCTGCTGCTGGAATCCAAGGGCGCACACTGCAAAATTTACCCCAACGGTCAGGAGATTGTGGATGCCTTTGCCAGCGTCAAGCCCGGCGAGTACGACATGATTTTGATGGACGTGCAGATGCCGGTGATGGACGGCCTGGAGGCCACCCGCCGCATCCGCAATGGCGAAAATCCGCTGGGCAGGATCATCCCCATCCTTGCCATGACCGCCAACGCCTTCCTTGAGGATATGCAAAAGAGCAAGGAAGCCGGCATGGACGAGCATCTCTCCAAACCCGTGGACATTGCAGCTCTGGAACAGACGGTGAAACGCTTCCGCGTTACCCCTCCCCATTAAAAAATAGCGGAAAAGCGCGTTTCCGCAGATGAAACACACAAATGATGTAAATGATGTAGAAGAGGGCCAGAACGTGAATACACTTTCCGAGATCGAGGAATATTACAAAGCGCGTGAGCAACAGCTGTTGAAAAAACTTCATCAACAGGGAGCCGCTCTTGCCGCAGCGGAGCAGGCGCTGAAACAACTGACCGAAAATCAGAAAGTATCGGAGGACGAAACAGCCCGACAGCGCGCTGCACGGGAGCAGCAGCTCAAAGACGAGCTTTATCGGGATCCGCTGACAGGAATTTACAACCGCCGCTATTACGAAGAAGTTGCCCGCAAAACCATCGGCCCGGCAGGGATTGCGCTGATGGATGTGGATGATTTCAAGATCTGCAACGATACCTATGGGCATTACGCCGGAGATATGGCACTGAAAACGGTGGCAAACACCATCCAGTCCTGCATCCGGAAGTCGGACCTGCTCATCCGCTATGGCGGAGACGAATTTCTGCTGGTGTTACCCGGCATTCCGGGAGACTTTTTGCAGACCAAACTGGAACAGATCTGCACCGCCGCGCAGATGGCATCTGTACCCGGCTATTCGCATTTCCGTATCTCGCTGAGCATTGGCGGAACGATACAGTCCCTCGCCGACCCTATGGATAACATCGTTCGCCGGGCGGATCGGCTGATGTATCAGGCAAAGTGCCGCAAGAATGCCGTCATGGTGGAGGTTCCGGGGCATAATCTGGCGGCTTTGGAAAAACTTTTGCAGAACAAGCCACAGATCTTACTTGTGGATGACTCCGCAATGAACCGCATGATGCTGACAGAGATCCTGGGAGACAGCTACCACATTCTGGAAGCTGAAAACGGACGGGAATGCATGGAAAAATTGCAGGCAGAAGCCGGAAACATTGCACTGGTGCTGCTGGACATCAATATGCCGGTCATGGACGGTTTCGAGGTGCTCAAGGCTATGAACGCCAACCACACCATCGAGGATATCCCGGTCATTATGATCTCCAGCGAGGACTCCGATGCGACGATCCGGCGTTCCTATGAGCTGGGCGCAAGTGATTATGTCAATCGCCCCTTCGATGCTCGTATCGTGTACCGCCGTGTGACCAACACCATCAAGCTGTACGCCAAGCAGCGACGGCTGGTGCAGATGGTCTCTGAGCAGATCCGCGCCCGTGAAAATAATACGGATACGCTGGTGGGTGTACTGAGTCATATCGTAGAATTCCGCAACGGCGAAAGCGGCGCCCATGTGCGGCACATCCGTATCATCACCGAGCTGCTGCTCCGCCGTCTGTTGGAGATCAACAGCAGATACTCGATCACTGCGGAACAGCAGGATATGATCCCGCTGGCTTCTGCCCTGCACGACATCGGAAAAATCGGCATTGACGAAAAGGTCCTCAACAAGCCCGGCAGGCTGACCCCGGAGGAATTCGAGGTCATGAAGACCCACAGTATGCTGGGAGCCAAGATGCTGCATGATCTGGATGAATTTGCCGAGCAGCCGCTGCTGCAAACGGCCTACGAGATCGCCCGCTGGCACCACGAACGCTGGGATGGGCGCGGCTACCCAGATGGGCTGAAGGGCGATGAGATCCCCATCAGCGCACAACTGGTCTCGCTGGCTGATGTGTACGATGCTCTGACCAGCGAACGCTGCTACAAAAAAGCCTTCTCCCACGAAAAAGCCGTGCAGATGATCCTGAACGGCGAGTGCGGAGCGTTCAACCCGCTGCTGCTGCAGTGCCTGACAGATATTCAGGCTGACCTGAAAGAAGAATTACAGCAGCACAACTGAGCAATGGATGCAATAAAACAGGAGAACAAAAAGCCCAAATGAAACACAGAATCTCACGCCGTGCATTTCTGCGCGGCTGCACGCTGCTGGCGGCATCTGCTGCCGTCGGCAGTCTGACTTCCTGCGGCGGAACCAACGCGAAGGACAGCGGTCTTCCGCAGCTCATTGTGGGAAGCGATACCTATCCGCCCTATATTTATCTGAACAATGACGGCGTTCCCGCCGGGATCGACGTGGAGATCGCCACCGAAGCCTTCCGCCGTATGGGATATGCTGCCCGGTTTGAACCGATCGATTGGGAGCAAAAAACAGATCTGGTGGAAAGCGGTACCATTGACTGCATCTGGGGCTGCTTTTCCATGGATGGGCGCGAGGAGGTATACCGCTGGGCGGGACCCTACATGGTGAGCCGTCAGGTGGCTGCGGTGGATGCCGACAGCAGCATCCGGACACTCGGCGACCTTGCCGGAAAGACCATCGCCGTGCAGAGCACCGGCAAGCCGGAGGAGATCTTTCTCAGCGGCTCCGACCCGCGCATCCCGCAGACCGTCGAGGTGTTCAGCACCGAAGACCGCAGCGTGCAGTATGCGATGCTGGCCTGCGGCTATGTGGATGCCATCGCTGCCCATGAGACGGCCATCCTGCAATACATGAAGGACAATTCCGTGGAGTTCCGCATCCTCGAGGAACCGCTGCTGGTCACCGGGCTGGGCATCGCCTTTGCCAAAAACGACAGCCGCGGGCTGGACACCCAGCTGAACGCTGTTCTTGCACAGATGCGCACAGACGGCACACTGGAGCAGATCCTTGGCAAGTATCTTGAACATGCTTCGCAGTATCTGGAGGTGGACACCATTGGCACGTAAAAACAAAACCATCTCAGATACATGGAGATGGGGGCTCTATCTGGTCATCGGCGTGCTTTTTATGGCCGGCGTCGTTTTTTTCTCGAGTTGGCAGGCACTGCGTGCAACGGAGGCTCGTTTCTGCCAGATCCTTGATTTTGTCAAATCCCAGTCCACCAGCTTTGAAAAGCACAACGATACGGTCGTGGCCAAAGCGCTCCGCCGCGCGGCGGTATCGGTGCATCAGCTGGCACAGGACCCTGCGCTCGACCTTTCCGACCCGCAGTGCCTGAACAGGCAGGCAGAGCTGCTCTGGCTCACAGGTATTTCGGTTCTGTCTCCGGACGGTACGCTCCTGTGCGAATCCACAACGAACGGCATCGGCTATGCCCGTTTTGGAGAACCGCTCAAGAATGATGCCGTTCTGGACGTTTTCTCTTACCCGCAAAAAACCTATCTGAAGCGGATCCTGCTGGAGGATGGGTCTGCCGTGGATGTTGCGGCACACCGGGCAGAAAGCAAAGAGGTCATCCTGCTTGCCTACCGCTATACCCCGGCAGAATTTGTAGAAGGAACGGCCTTGTCTATCCAGAGCGTACTGGACGGCTACTCGGTTGAGACCAGCGGCACATTGTTCATCGTGCAGAACAATCAGGTCATTGCCTCCAACCGCCCGGAGCTCATCGGGCAGGATGCTGCGGACAGTCCGCTGGTGCGGGAGATCCGCAAAGCCGAGGCTGCCAAAACGCTGACCCATACCCACGATTGGAACGGCTCCGGCTGCTATTTTGGAATGTACTGCCACGGAAGGTCTTTCGATCTCTACGCGTATACGGATGAAAGATCCGTCTTCCGTGAATCGTTTCCGTTGATTTTGATGGCGCTGGCCGGTTACATCCTGCTTGTAATGGTCCTTCGGGTGCTGCGCAGACGCTCCGTGCAGGAGATGGAACAGCAGAAGAAAGAGCAGGAGAAGAAGTATCAGGCTCAGCTGGAGGAACAGAACCGCAAACTGGAGATCGCACTCCAGCACGAGGGTGCGGCAAACCGTGCTAAGCGGGAGTTCCTGTTCAATATGAGCCACGATATTCGCACCCCCATGAACGCCATCATCGGCTTCACCTCGCTGGCTGCGACCCATATTGATAATAAGGAGCAGGTGCTGGACTACCTGAAAAAGATCTCTACCTCCAGCCAGCATCTGCTTTCCCTCATCAATGATGTGCTGGATATGAGCCGCATCGAGAGCGGAAAAGTAAAAATTGAAGAGAAAGCGGTGCATCTGCCGGACCTCGTCCACGATGTGCGCTCCATCATCCAACCCGATGTTTCGGCAAAGCGGCTGTCGCTTTTCATTGATACTATGGACGTGGAGAACGAGGACATCATCACCGACCCGCTGCGGCTGAACCAGATCCTGCTGAACATTTTGTCCAACGCCATCAAGTTCACTCCCACAGGCGGTACGATCAGCATCCGCATTGCCCAGAAGAACGGTGCGCCCAAGGGCCGTGGCTGCTATGAGTTCCGCATCAAGGACAATGGCATTGGTATGAGCGAAGCGTTCCAGAAGCACATCTTTGAGGCGTTCAGCCGGGAGGAAAGCTCCACCGTCAGCGGCATTCAGGGTACCGGCCTGGGCATGTCCCTCACCAAGAACATTGTGGATATGATGGGCGGCACCATCGCGATTGAAAGTGAACCGGGCAAGGGCAGCGAATTCATCGTAGATCTCTGCTTCGCACTCAGCGGACAAAGGGTGGAGCCCAAGCAGCTCCCGCAGTTGGAAGGGCTGCGCGCATTGGTAGCAGACGACGATACCGACACCTGCCTGAGCGTCAGCACCATGCTGTCCAAGATCGGGATGCGGCCGGAGTGGACGATCTCCGGCCGGGAAGCGGTGATCCGCACCCGATACGCCATGGAGCAGGGCGACGAATTCAGCGTCTACATCATCGACTGGCTCATCCCCGATATGAACGGCATCGAGGTCGTGCGGCAGATCCGCAAGGTGATCGGGAAAAGCTGCCCTATCATCATTCTGACGGCCTACGATTGGACGGATATTGAAGAGGAAGCCCGCGCTGCCGGAGTGACCGCCTTCTGCGAAAAGCCGCTGTTCCTTTCCGAACTGCGCAGAGTGCTGGCAGAACCGTACGGGGCAGAGCCTGCCTGTAAGCCAGCGCAGCCAGATGCCGCCGAGCTCAAGAGAAAGAAACTTTTGCTGGTGGAGGACAATGCCTTGAACCGTGAGCTCGCGCTGGAGATCCTGAAGGAAGCGGGCTTTGCGGTAGACACTGCTGAGGATGGCGAGATCGCCGTCCAGAAGATGAAGCAGGCGGCCCCCGGGCAGTACGATTTGATCTTAATGGACATCCAGATGCCCAAGATGGACGGTTACGAGGCAACGCGGCAGATCCGCGCCCTGCCGGATGCTGCAAAGGCAGGCATTCCCATCTTTGCAATGACGGCAAATGCCTTTGAAGAAGACCGTCAGAATGCATTGAAGGCCGGTATGGATGGCCACATTGCAAAGCCGCTGGATATTCCGCATCTGCTGCAGGTCCTTGCAGATGTACTGAAATCATAACGGCTTCCAGCCGACAAAAGCAAAAGCACCCGCAGCAGGCTTCGCAGAGACTCTTGACCTCTGGAAGCGAATGCTGCGGGTGCTTTATTTATTTTCTGTCTGACAGGCGTTTGGCTCACAAAATTTTGCGCAGCTCCTGCACGAGATCGCCGATTACGATGGGCTTGGACAAAAAGCCGTTCATGCCGCTTTCCAATGCGTTGCGGCGGTCCTCGTCGAAGGCGTTGGCGGTCATGGCAAGGATGGGGAGCTTTGCCCGGGCAGGGTCATCCAGTGCGCGGATCTTCCGGGTGGCGGTGTAGCCGTCCATCACCGGCATCTGCACATCCATCAGCACCAGATCATAGCTGCCCGGCGCTGCGGTGCTCACCTTTTCCACTGCTGCGGCACCGTTTTCCGCCGTATCGACCCGGAAGCCGTACTCGCGCAGGATCTCCTGCGCAATCTCGCGGTTCAGCTCGTTGTCCTCTACCAGCAGGATGTGTCTGTCCTGGAAGTCGGCGTTCTTTTCCGGCAGAAGCTCCTGCGACGCATCTGTCAGCTTCTGGCCGAGGGCGCTCATCAGGGTCTCGCGCAGGTCGGACAAGAACATGGGCTTGGAGCAGAAGGCGGTCACACCGGCGGCCTTTGCCTCCACCTCAATGTCAGACCAGTCGTAGGCCGTCAGGATGATGATGGGGGTATCGTCGTTCAGGCTGCGTATCTGACGGGTGACCTCGATGCCGTTCATATCCGGCAGCCGCCAGTCGATGATATAGGCGTGGTAGACATCGCTCATCTCGATGGACTGCCGCGCGCGCAGCACCGCTTCCTTGCCGGAAAGGGTCCACTCCGCGCGCATTCCCACCTTGACCAGCATCTTTGTCACGCTGTCGCAGGTGTTGAAATCGTCGTCCACCACCAGAGCCTTCAGACCTTCCAGTTCGGTGATCTTTTCCACCGGGCGGTGCTCTGCCTGCACCCGCAGCGGCACACGAATGATAAACTCGCTGCCCTTGCCCTGCGCTGTCTGCACCTCGATGGTGCCGCCCATCATATCCACGATGTTTTTGGTGATGGCCATGCCAAGGCCGGTGCCTTGGATACGGCTGACCGTGGAGGTGCGCTCCCGCTCAAACGGCTCAAAGATTTTTTTGGCAAATTCCGGGCTCATGCCGATGCCGTTGTCCTTGATGCGGAACTCGTACTGCCCGCAGCCGCGCACCTGCCCGGCAAGCTGGCGCACCCGCACCGAGACCGTGCCGCCCGCCGGGGTAAACTTGATGGCGTTGGACAGCAGGTTCAGCAGGATCTGGTTCAGCCGGGTCTTGTCGCAGTAGACATCCTCGTCGGTCACATCCATCGCGTCCATATAAAGCTCCAGCTGCTTTGCGTAGATCTGCCCGCTGACGATGGTTTTCAGATCGTGCAGCACATCCGAAAGGTTGACCTCCACCTCCTCCAGATGGAGCTTTCCGCTTTCAATGCGGCTCATATCCAGCACATCGTTGATGAGGGAGAGCAGATGGTTGCTGGATGCAAGGGTCTTGGCAAGATAATCCTTCACCCGGTCCTTATCGTCGATATTGCTGATCGCCAGTGTGGTAAAGCCGATGATGGCGTTCATGGGGGTGCGGATGTCGTGGGACATATTGGAAAGGAAGGTGCTCTTGGCGCGGTTGGCAGTCTCGGCGGCGGCAACGGCATCCGAAAGCGCCTGATTCACCTGTTTGTCGGCGGTGCGGTCGGACATGACAAGGATGTATTTGGTCCTGCCCTCCACCTCGCTGCCTATGGCGATGTTATGGAACCAGCGGCGCTCTTTGGTTTCCAGATGTTCAAACTCGAGATCCCATTCCCGCTGCTGCCCGCTGAGAAGCCCATCCAGAAAGTTTTTGCCCTGCTCCGGGGCGCCCAGCTTGTCCAGAGCGAAGGCATTTTGCCGGACTTCTCTCCACGGGATGCCCAGCAGCCGCTCAATGTTCGGGCTGACATAATCCACCTTGGAGGTCTCTGCGTCCAACATCAGGAAAACGTCGTCCACGTTCAGCGAGAGCTTCTGGAACAATTCATCCCGGTACAGGAGCTTGGTGTTCTTCTGGCGCAGTGCGGCATGGCTTCTGCGCACAATGAGCAGAATGACCAGCACCGCAAGACCTGCGGCGATGCCCGCTACGATCTGTATCGTATGGAACCACAGCTTATCCAGATTGGCATTGACAATGCTGACCGGCACAAGCCCCACCATCGTCCAGCTCTGGACCGCTGTGCCCTCGTAGACCAGATAATAGCTGATGTCGCCCAGTTTGACCTTCATGTTTCCGCTGCTGCCCTGTGCAAAGGCATTGGACAGATCCAGGATCTGCGCCTCGGAAAGATCGGAATGGTCGCGCAGCATCGCAATGAAATTGTAAATGGTCTCCTTGCGGTTTACAGAATTGTCGATGACCACCCGCCCATCCGAGTAGATGACATAGTTGCTGGCATTGCCCTCAAAGGCAGAGCTGTCCAGCAATCTAAGCACTGCATCATTATAATAAGAGATGGCAATGGCATCGTAGGCAAAGCCCCGGTAGCTGCCCTGCGTTTCGGGACAGATGAACGCAAGCATCTGGGGTTTGCCGGGCAGCGCCGTGTTCACGACGACATCCTCATCGTGAGCGAGCCTTTCGTCCAGATTGGTCTGCAGGCCAAGATAGCCGGTCTCCCCGGTCACGGTCATGTAGTTGCCGTCATAGGTAAGAAAGTAGAATTCGGCAAATCCGGTGCTCTGCTGCGCTGCCTCGATATATGCCTGAATCTCTGCCTCATCCGAGGTACTTTCCAGAAAGCCGTTGTACAGATGCAGATAGGTCAGGTTCTTGCGCACCATCTCTTTCAGCATATTATTGGATTTATGCAGCACCTCTTCCAGATGCGAGGTACTTTCCTGATAGATGGTCTGGGACACAAACGAGATGTACCGAACGCTGAAACCTGCTATCAGCAAGACCAGAAGAAGGATGGCAGCAACAGGGAGCCATTTTTGCCGGGGATGGCAGTTTCGTTTGGATTCGTGCTTTTCGTCTTCCATCCCACTCACCTCAGTGTCATGTAGTTTTCAGGCTCTGCAAGCGCTGCGCCGCCGCCGGAGACATGATCGCGCCATCTGTTTTTTACCCATGTATCTCCGTCCAAAGGCGTGCCGCTCTCGCTCGCAAGCAGCGCTTCCATCTGTTTTTCCGCTGCCAGACAGGTCACGGTAACGGTGTCGTCGTCCCGGAGCGGCTGTCCGTTCCGGGTGATGCCGGTCAGGGTATAGCTGCCGCCTGCCTCTTTGACCTCCACGGCAATGCCGCTGACCACCGGCAGAGAGCCGCGGTTGAAGGGCACAAACCCTCCCTCGCAGCCCTCCACAAAGGCGCGGACGGTCTCCTTCAGCTCTGCGCCGGTCATGGTGCGCTGGCGGGACATCAGACCGTTGGGCATGATCATGGAAGCGGCCATTTTCTTGTTATAATCTGCCTGCAGCACACTGCCGGTAAAGCTGTTTGCGGTGGCAAGCAGCACATCGGTGCCATAAACGCCCCGCAGCGTGTTCGCCATAACGGAGAAGGAGGCGCTGCCGCCGTTTGCGTGGAAGACATTGGAGCAGCTCTTCCCGGAGGTCAGCACGATCTCGTCATCGGCAGGCGTATCCTCAGCAAGAAGCTGGGCATTGAACGCACGATAAGCCTGCTGTGCCGTGTACTCGCCCGCGATCATTTTGGAGACAACGTCCTTGGAGACGGCAAAGAAATCGTTGGAGGCGATGCGGATATACATGTGGTTTTCTTCCACCACATCGCGCACATCCTTCATGTACTCGGTCAGGCGCAGGGGGACGTTCTGGCTGTAGCTCAGCAGGTCCTGCCCGTCGGCAACGATGCGGCTCTGCGCCTCCTCGGAGAGCATGACGTTCAGCACCTTCATGGCTTTTTCGCGGCGCGCGGTGTCCTGCTCGAGGTCACGGTTCAGAGCGATCTGGAAATACGGGGTGGTCATGATCCACTTTTCGCCGTTCTGGCTGAAGAAGGGCA
>OGQH01001948.1_pt1 | contig 15894 bp, 8 predicted proteins | sample 1553181 | NCBI WGS metagenome assembly OGQH01 (sample SAMEA2579946, study PRJEB22360) | human gut metagenome | biome: human gut; feature: human-associated habitat; material: faeces | place: Denmark | collected 2008/2010 | reverse complement strand
GCCGCACCTCGCTCGCCGTATCGGCACTTAGAATTATGCGGTATTGCCTTTACAATTAAAAAGATCTATACTATAATGAAACAACAGTAAGTTGTATAAGACGAACTTAAGTTGTAAATGAACGACCAACAGCAGGGGAGGTCCGCTATGCCGGAGCAACAGGAAAATCAAACCGAGGTGTTCCACCTCAAAGCACCGTTCAAACCAACTGGCGACCAGCCCCAGGCTATTGAAGCGCTGGTGCAGGGCCTGAAAGCAGGGGATAAAGGTCAAACTTTGCTGGGCGTTACCGGCTCCGGCAAAACCTTTACGATGGCCAATATCATTGCACAGTGCAACCGCCCCACACTGATTCTGGAACCAAACAAAACCCTGGCCAGTCAGATCTGCACCGAGATGCGCGGATTTTTCCCCGATGATGCGGTGGAATATTTTGTGAGCTATTACGACTATTACCAGCCGGAAGCCTACATCCCCTCCACCGATACCTATATTGAAAAAGACAGCGCCATCAATGATGAGATCGACCGCCTGCGCCATTCGGCCACGGCGGCACTGTCGGAGCGGCGCAATGTTATCATTGTGGCGTCGGTTTCCTGCATTTATTCCTTGGGCGACCCTATCGATTACCGCAGCATGGTCATCAGCCTGCGCCCCGGTATGCAGATGGAGCGGGACGAGCTCTGCCGCCGCCTGGTCAAGCTGCAATATGAACGCAACGATATGAACTTTATCCGCAATAAGTTCCGCGTTCACGGCGATATTGTGGATATCCACCTTGCTTATAATGATGAATACGCCATCCGCGTCGAATTCTTCGGCGATGAAATCGACCGCATTTCCGAGTTTGATCCCCTGACCGGCGAGCGCAAAAATATTGTGCGCCATGTGGCCATTTTCCCCGCCAGCCACTATATCGTCGGCCCTGAAAAAATGAAAGAAGGTCTCGCCAAGATCCAGACCGAGATGGAACAGCAGGTGCAGGCCTTTACTGCAGAGGGCAAACTGCTGGAAGCCCAGCGCATCCAGCAGCGCACCCAGTACGATATGGAGATGCTACAGGAAGTTGGCATGTGCAAGGGCATCGAGAACTACTCTGCCGTGCTGTCCGGCCGTGCCCCCGGCTCCACCCCCACCACGCTGCTGGACTACTTCCCCAAAGATTTTATCCTGATGGTGGATGAAAGCCATGTGATGCTGCCGCAGGTCCGCGGCATGTTCGGCGGGGACTACAGCCGCAAAAAAACGCTGGTGGAATATGGCTTCCGCCTGCCCTCGGCGTTTGACAACCGCCCGCTGAAATTTGAGGAATTTGAATCCAAGGTCGGCCAGACGATCTTTGTCAGCGCTACCCCCGGCCCCTATGAACGGGAACATTCCAGCCGCGTGGCCGAGCAGGTCATCCGCCCCACCGGTCTGCTGGACCCCGTCATCATGGTGCGCCCAGTGGAAGGCCAGATCGAGAATCTGCTGGGCGAAATTTTGCAGCGCATCGACCGCGGCGAGCGTGCCCTAGTTACCACCCTGACTGTCAAAATGGCCGAGGACCTGACCGACTACCTGGAAGAACACGGCGTGCACACCAAGTATATGCACCACGAGGTGGATACCTTTGAGCGCATGGAGATCATCAAGGACCTGCGCACCGGTGCCATTGATGTGATTGTCGGCATCAACCTTCTGCGCGAGGGCCTGGATCTGCCGGAAGTTTCGCTGATCGCCATTCTGGATGCCGACAAAGAAGGCTTCCTGCGCAGCGAAACGAGCCTGATTCAGACCATTGGCCGTGCGGCCCGCAACGCAAACGGCGTGGTGCTGATGTACGCCGATGAAGTAACCCCCAGCATGGAGCGCGCCATCATGGAAACCGAGCGCCGCCGTGCCATCCAGGATGCCTACAACAAAGAACACGGCATTACACCAAAAACTATCGTGAAAGCCATCGGCGGCGGGCTGGAAATCAGCATGAGCGAAGAAAACAAAAAGATGCGCCAGCACCGTATGAGCCGCGCTGAACGCGAACAGACCATTACCCGCCTGACCCGCGAGATGAAAGAAGCCGCCCGCCTGCTGCAGTTTGAGCACGCCGCATTCCTGCGTGATGAGATTGAAAAGCTGCAGCGCGGGGAGGACCCTACCGCCGATACCAGCACCCGCCGCGCCGCTGAAAAACAGCGCAAAACGGGCAAGGGGAGAAGGAGCTATAAAAAGTGAGCAACATTCAAATTGATGCCAACAACCGCATTACGATCAAGGGCGCGCGGGAGCATAACCTGAAAAACGTCAACCTGGTTCTGCCGCGCAACAAGCTGATTGTTATGACGGGCCTTTCCGGCTCCGGCAAGTCCAGCCTGGCCTTTGATACCATCTTTGCGGACGGCCAGCGCCGCTATATGGAAAGCCTTTCCAGCTATGCCCGGATGTTCCTGGGCCAGATGGAAAAGCCCGATGTGGACGAAATCACCGGCCTTTCCCCGGCGGTTTCCATTGACCAGAAAACCACCAGCCACAACCCGCGTTCCACCGTGGGCACCGTGACGGAAATTTATGATTATCTCCGTTTGATGTATGCCCGCATCGGCGTTCCGCACTGCCCGGTCTGCGGACGTGTCATCAGCCAGCAAACGGTGGACGAGATGGTAGACGAGGTGCTTAAACTGCCGGAACGCACCCGCTTCCAGGTGCTGGCCCCTGTTGTGCGGGGCCGCAAAGGCACCCAGGCCAAGGAGCTGGACGCTGCCCGCCGCGGCGGTTACGCCCGCGTGCGCATTGACGGCAACATGTATGATCTGGACGAAGAGATCAAGCTGGAAAAGAATATCAAGCATACCGTTGAAATCGTCGTGGACCGCCTGTCCATCAATGATACGGTGCGCGGCCGCCTGGCCGATTCTATTGAGACTGCCGTTGCCCTGACCGGCGGCCTTGTCATCATTGATGTTATCGGCGGCGAACCGATGGAGTTCAGCCAGAACTATGCCTGCCCGGAGCACGGTGTTTCCATTGACGAACTTTCCCCCCGTATGTTCAGCTTTAACAATCCCTTTGGCGCCTGTGAAACCTGCACCGGCCTGGGCACCTTTATGAAGGTGGACCCGGCCCGCGTGATTCCGGATCCGCACAAGTCCATCCGCGAAAGTGCCATCAAGGCCAGCGGCTGGGATTATGCGGAGGGATCCATCTCTGAAATGTATTACAAAGCGCTGGGCAAGCGCTATGGCTTTACGCTGGATACCCCCATCAAGGAGATGAGCAAAGAAGCCGTGCACGCCATCCTGTATGGCACCGGAACTGAAAAAATCGAGATGCAGCGCGAGAATATGTTTGGCTCCGGCACCTATATGAACACGTTTGAGGGCATTATCCCCAACCTGGAGCGCCGCTTCCGTGAAACAGGCAGCGAGTGGGTCAAGGAGGAAATCGCCCTTGTCATGTCCAGCGAGGAGTGCCCCACCTGCCACGGCCAACGCCTGAAGCCCACCAGCCTCGCCGTCACGGTGGGCGGCATCAACATTGCCCAGTTCTGCGATATGAGCGTGAACGAGGAGCTGGAATTTATTCAGACGGCAAGAGTGTCCGAGCGGGATGAAGTCATCGCTGCCTCCATCTTCAAAGAGGTCAAAGAGCGTCTGGGCTTTTTGAAGAGCGTGGGTCTGGGGTACCTGACCCTGTCTCGCGGCGCATCGTCCCTTTCCGGCGGCGAAAGCCAGCGCATCCGCCTGGCGACCCAGATCGGCAGCGCACTGACCGGCGTGCTGTATGTGCTGGATGAACCCAGCATCGGCCTGCACCAGCGCGATAACGATAAGCTGATTGCCACCATGAAGCGCCTGCGCGACCTGGGCAACACCCTGATTGTAGTAGAGCACGACGAGGACACCATGCGCCAGGCGGACTATATTGTGGATGTCGGCCCCGGTGCCGGTGTGCATGGCGGCGAGATCGTGGCCGCCGGCAGTGTGGAGGACATCTGCAATGCCCCGCGCAGTGTGACCGGCGAGTACCTTTCCGGCCGCAAATTTGTGGAAGTTCCCACCGCCCACCGCTCCGGTAACGGTAAAATGCTCACGGTGGTCAAAGCGCGGGAAAACAACCTGCAAAACATTACCGTGGATTTTCCCCTTGGCAAAGTGATCTGCGTGACTGGTGTTTCCGGTTCCGGCAAGTCCACGCTGGTCAATGAAATTTTGTATAAGTCGCTGGCTGCAGCGCTCAACGGCGCCCGCAGCCGCCCCGGCCAGTGTGACGAAGTTCAGGGTATGGAATGGATCGATAAGGTCATCGGCATTGACCAGTCGCCCATTGGCCGCACCCCGCGCTCCAACCCGGCCACCTACACCGGTGTGTTCGGCGATATCCGCACCCTCTTCTCCAACACCCAGGATGCCAAACAGCGCGGTTACGGCCCCGGCCGGTTCAGCTTCAACGTCAAGGGCGGCCGCTGCGAAGCCTGCGAGGGCGGCGGCATTGTGCAGATCGAAATGCACTTTCTGCCGGATATTTACGTCCCCTGCGATGTCTGCAAGGGCAAGCGCTATAACCGCGAAACGCTGGAAGTAAAATATAAAGACAAAAACATCTCCGATGTGCTGGATATGACGGTGGAGGAAGCCTGCAATTTCTTTGCCAACCAGCCCAAAATTGCGCGCAAACTGCAAACCCTGCAGGAAGTCGGCCTTGGCTATGTGCAGCTGGGCCAGTCGGCCACCACACTTTCCGGCGGCGAAGCCCAGCGTGTCAAGCTGGCCAACGAGCTTGCCCGCCGCGATACCGGCAAAACCGTCTATATTCTGGACGAGCCTACCACCGGCCTGCACATTGCCGATGTGCACCGCCTGGTCAAGGTGCTGGATAAGCTGGCTGATGCGGGCAACACCGTGATCGTGATCGAGCATAACCTGGATGTGATCAAGCGTGCCGACTATATCATCGACCTGGGGCCGGAGGGCGGCAGCGGCGGCGGTACCATTGTGGCAACCGGTACGCCGGAACAGGTGGCCCAGAACCCGAACTCCTTCACCGGCCAGTACCTGAAACCCGTGCTGGAGCGCGCCTGGAAACTGCAGGGCACAGCTCCGGCCCCCGTGCCGGAAGAGCCGGGACGCCCGGCGCCCGCAGAGGAAAAAGCCTCCGCCCAGCCGCCGCGCAAACGCAAAAAAACAGACAAAAAATAACCACAACAGGGAACTTTGTGCAGCAAAAACGCAAAATTGGATTTGACAATTCCTGTCAACCTGTGGTTTAATTATCTTTACGCGCCTGAAAAAGCAAAATTCTGCGCGCACAGGGGTACGCAGCAGCGTGATTCCCTGCATCCAAAAACGGGAGGGAACTGCCGAATGGCAAAAAAGAAGGAAGAATACGGCAACGAAAGCATCAAGAGCTTAAAAGGTGCAGACCGTGTGCGCAAGCGCCCGGCCGTTATCTTTGGCTCTGACGGTGTGGAAGGCTGTGCCCATTCCATTTTTGAGATCGTATCCAACTCCATCGACGAAGCGCGTGACGGCCACGGCAACAAAATCAACGTTACCCTTTACCCGGATCACTCTGTGGAAGTAGAGGACTTTGGCCGCGGTATCCCCGTCGATTACAATAAAGCTGAAGAACGCTGGAACTGGGATCTTGTGTTCTGCGAACTGTACGCGGGAGGCAAATATGGCGAGGGCAGCGGCAACTATGACTTTTCCCTTGGCCTGAACGGCCTTGGCCTTTGCGCCACCCAGTATTCCAGCGAATGGATGACTGCGGATATTTACCGCGATGGCATGCACTATCACCTGGATTTCAAAAAAGGTGAGAATGTCGGCGGGCTGAAAAAAGAGCCGTTCACCGGCCGCCGCACCGGCTCCGTCATCCGCTGGAAACCGGACACCGATGTGTTTACCGACATCAATGTTCCGGCGGATACCTTCAAGGATATGCTGCGCCGCCAGGCCGTTGTCAATGACGGTGTGACTCTCGTGTTCAACGACCGCACGGGCGAACGTGCCGAAAAAATCGAATATTTCTATGAGCATGGCATTCAGGACTATGCCAATGAGATCGCCGGTGAGGGAACCCTGACCCCGGTGTATTTCTGCTCCGGTTCCGCAATCGGCCGCGACCGTGATGATCAGCCGGAATATCAGGTCAAAATGAACGTGGCGTTCTGCTTTTCCAACGCGGTGCAAACGCTGGAATACTATCACAACTCTTCGTGGCTGGAGCACGGCGGCAGCCCGGACCGCGCTGTCCGCCTGGCCTTTGTCAACCAGATCAACAACTGGCTGAAAAATAAGGGTCTGTACAAGAAAAACGAAAGCTCCATCACCTTCAACGATGTGCAGGACTGCCTGATTCTGGTTTCCTCCAGCTTCTCCACCCGCACCAGCTACGAGAACCAGACCAAAAAGGCCATCACCAACAAGTTTGTGGCCCAGGCCATGACGGAGTTCCTCAAGCACCAGCTGGAAGTCTACTTTGTGGAGCACCCGGACGAAGCCGAAAAAGCCTGCAAGCAGGTGCTAATCAATAAGCAAAGCCGCGAACACGCCGAAAAAGCGCGTGTGTCAATCAAAAAAACAATGACCCAGCAGATGGACCTGGCCAACCGCGTGCAGAAATTTGTGGACTGCCGCACCAAGGATGCCACCCGCCGCGAACTGTACATCGTGGAGGGCGATTCCGCTATGGGCGCGGTCAAACAGAGCCGCGATTCGGAGTTCCAGGCTATCATGCCCATTCGCGGCAAGATCCTGAACTGCCTGAAGGCCGATTACGCCCGCATTTTCAAGTCTGACATTATCACAGACTTGATCCGCGTGATGGGCTGCGGCGTGGAGCTGGGCGGCAGCCACAATAAGGACCTGGCTACCTTTAATCTGGACAACCTGCGCTTTAACAAGATCGTCATCTGTACCGATGCTGATGTGGACGGTTATCAGATCCGCACCTTGGTGCTGACGATGCTCTACCGCCTGACCCCCACCCTCATCAATCAGGGGTATGTGTATATCGCGGAATCCCCGCTGTATGAGATCAACACCAAAAATAAGACCTACTTTGCCTATACCGAGCCGGAAAAGGCCGATATCATGAAGCGGATCGACGGCCAGAAGTTTACGATCCAGCGATCCAAAGGTCTGGGTGAAAACGACCCCGAAATGATGTGGCTGACCACCATGAGCCCCGAAAGCCGCCGCTTAATTAAAGTTCTGCCCACCGATGTTCAGCGCACGGCGGAGGTGTTTGACCTGCTCCTGGGCGATAATCTGCAGGGCCGTAAGGAGCACATTGCGGAGCACGGCGCTGAATATCTGGACGATCTGGATGTATCTTAATCAGGGGAGGAGAGAGCAAAATGGCAAAAAAAGCAACCAAAAAGAAAGCCGCCCCTGCCCGCCCGCAGCTGGGCGATAACGTCGAGATCCTCTCTGCCGGTGAGGTCATCGAAAGCCCCATTACCGATACGCTGGAAACAAACTACATGCCTTACGCCATGAGCGTTATTGTTTCCCGCGCGCTGCCGGAAATTGACGGCTTCAAGCCCGCCCACCGCAAACTGCTGTATACCATGTACGGCATGGGCCTGCTGAAAGGCGCCCGCACCAAAAGCGCCAACATCGTGGGCAGCACCATGCACCTGAACCCCCACGGCGATGCCGCCATTTATGACACCATGGTGCGTATGGGCCGTTCCAACGAAAGCCTGCTGGTGCCCTTTGTGGACTCCAAGGGTAACTTTGGCAAGGCGTACAGCCGCGATATGGCTTACGCCGCCGCTCGTTACACCGAGGCAAAGCTGGAACCCGTGTGTGAAGAGCTGTTCCGCGATATCGACAAGGATACCGTGGATTTTGTGCCCAACTATGACGGCACCACCACCGAACCGACGATGCTGCCGGTCACCTTCCCGACCATTCTGGCCAACAACACACTGGGCATTGCGGTCGGTATGGCGTCCAACATCTGTTCCTTCAACCTGGTGGAGCTCTGCAATGCAACCATCGCCCTGATGAAAGACGACCAGGCGGACCTGGCCCAGCTGATGCCCGCGCCGGATTTTGTCGGCGGCGGTTCCATCCTGTATGATGCCGCCGAGATGCAGAATGTGCTGGAAAAAGGCCGCGGCAGCATCCGCGTGCGCGCCCAGTGGGCTTACGATAAAGAGAACAACTGCATTGACATCACCCGCATTCCGCCGACCACAACGGTGGAAGCCATCATGGATAAGATCACCGAGCTGGTCAAACTGGGCAAGATCCGTGAGATCAGCGATATGCGTGATGAAACCGACCTGAACGGCTTGAAGCTGACCATCGACCTCAAGCGCGGCCAGGACCCGGACAAGCTGATGGCGCGTCTGTTCAAGGCAACCCCGCTGGAGGACAGTTTTGCCTGCAACTTCAATGTGCTGATCGGCGGCCAGCCCCGCGTGTTGGGCGTGCGCCAGATTTTGTTGGAGTGGATCGCATTCCGCTCCGAATGCGTGCGCCGCCGCACCTACTATGATCTGCAGGGCAAGCAAAAGCGTCTGCACCTGCTGCGCGGCCTGGAAGCTATCCTGCTGGATATTGATAAGGCAATTGAAATTGTGCGCAACACTGCGGAAGAATCCGAGGTTGTGCCCAACTTGATGATCGGTTTTGGCATTGACGAAGTGCAGGCTGAGTATGTGGCGGAAATCAAGCTGCGCCACCTCAACCGTGAGTATATCCTCAAACGCACCGAGGAAATTGAGGAACTGGAAAAGGCAATCGCAGACTTGGAAGATGTTCTCAAACGCCCCGCCCGCATCCGCAAGATCATTATGAACGAGCTGGGCGATGTTGCCAAAAAGTATGGCAGCCCCCGCAAAACGGAAATTCTGTACGATCTGCCGGACGATTCTGCTGCCGATGAGCAGAACGAGATCCCGGATTACCCGGTCACGGTGTTCTTTACGCGGGAAGGCTACTTCAAAAAAATTACCCCGCAGAGCCTGCGCATGTCTGGCGAGCAGAAGCTGAAAGACGGCGACGAGGTGGTTTATACCAAAGAGACCACCAACAGCGCCGAGCTGCTCTTCTTTACCAACCATGCCCAGGTGTATAAATCCCGCGCATCGGAATTTGCCGATACCAAGGCCAGCGTGCTGGGTGATTATGTCGCTTCCAAGCTGGAAATGGAAGAGGGCGAAGTGCCGCTGTTCATGACGGTCACAGTCGATTACCGTGGTTACATGCTGTTCTTCTACCAGAACGGCAAGTGTGCAAAGATCCCGCTGGCCAGCTATATGACCAAGCAGAACCGCCGCAAGCTGCTGAAAGCCTATAGCGATAAGGAAGAACTTGCCGCAATGCTGCACATTGAGGAAGAAACCGAGCTGGCCGTCTTCACCAGCGGCGGCACCGGTGGCCCACGCTTGATCCTGGTCGGCAGTGCGCTGATTCCCGAAAAGGCTACCCGCGATACCGCCGGTATCAACATGGTAACGCTGAAAAAGAACGCCCGAATCGCCAAAGTGCGCCTGGCGGCGGGGCTGGAACTGAAAGACCCGCACCGCTACCGCGTGCGCACCCTGCCCGCAGCCGGCGCGCTGCTCCGCCAGGAGGACACGACCGAGCAGATGAGTCTGTAAGGAGCAAAAAAAGGCAATGCAATCTTTTTCTGCACAAGGCAGGGTAAAGTTCTTGCATTTTGCTTTTTGGTATGTTATATTATAACCTGTATGAGAGTTAGGGCAGGCCGAAACATCCGTTTTGGCTGTGGCCTGAAAAGGAGTTGCTGTTAATCCATGACCGCTTATGAAATCGCGTTCGGCGTTGTGCTGATCATTGTTTCGGTTCTGATCGTTGTGTTCACTTTGTCCCAGACCCAGAAAGGGCAGGGCCTGTCTGCTGCCATTATGGGTGATAGCAGCTTTATGGCTGCCGGCCGCGAGCGTGGCCTGGATGCCAAGCTGGCCAAAGTGACCAAAATCTGCGGCGCTGTTTTCTTTGTAGCTACGCTGCTGGTTGGTGTGCTGAGTGCCCGCTTGTAATTGAATGAAAGGAGAACGGTCTGGCCAATTTTGTTGGCGTTCCGCTTTCCCTTATTCAGGAACCGTCAACGACCCGCCCAATACCGCGGGTCGTTTTTTATGGGAAAAATAAAAAGGTCACAATGGTGCAGGTGCTGCCGCGAAACCAAAGGCCACGCCTGCTATGGAAGGACCCTGCCGGGTGGCAGGGTGACGTAAACGAGGAGTAAAAACAAAGGCATGGGCCGCTGCCTGTGCCCAACCCAAAGGAGAAAACATGACACCATTACAGAAAAATATTCTTGCGGCGTGCAAGCACCGCCCCCAGACCCTGCGTGAACTGCAGAATGCTTTGCAGGTGGATAATTCCCGCCTGCGCAACACCGTAACCGGCATGGTAGCTACCGGTATGCTGTCCGCCCGCAACGGTACCTATGTTCCGGGCTTTGCCGTGATGGAAAATACCGATGCCCCCGCTGGCATTCCCTGCACACTGGTCAAGCTGGCGGCCCGCTTCGGCTTTGCGTCCCGCGATGACGGCACCGGCGATATCTTTATTCCCGGCCGCGCCCTGCATGGTGCTATGCCGCAGGATAAAATCATCATCAAACTGTTCGACCACCCCCGTGTGGAGGGCAGCGCCGAGGGTGAAGTGGTGGAGGTGACCACCCCGCACAACACCTTTGCTGGTACCATTGTGCTGACTGAGGACGGCCGCCTTGCCGTGGAGCCGGACGGCTGCCGTGATGTGCGCATTGTGCTGGATAAAAAAGGCGTCAACGGCGCACAGCTGGGGGATAAGGTCGGTGCTATCCTGACCAACCGCGGCCAGCGCCATATGGACCACCGCTGCGCTGTTGCCGAGCGCTTCGGCACTTCCGACCGCGCAGCAGAGTGCGCCAAGGCTGTGCTGTATGGCCGTGATGTCCGCCAGGAATTCCCGGAGGAGGTATTGGCCGAAGCTCACGCATATGATAACGCTCTCATCGACCCCGCCGAAGCTGCCCACCGCGCCGACCTGCGCGGTCTGCCGATCTTTACCATCGACTCTGCCGAGACCAAGGATATCGACGACGCCATCAGCCTGATGAAGACCCAGAACGGCGGCTATGAGCTGGGCGTTCATATTGCGGATGTCAGCCACTATGTCCGCCCGGACACCGCGCTGGATAAGGAAGCTTATGAGCGCGCAACTTCCATCTATTACGCGGATAAAGTCATCCCCATGCTGCCCACCCAGCTTTCCAACGGCATCTGCAGCCTCAATGAAGGGGAGGAGCGCCTGGCGTTCTCCTGCCTGATGCAGCTGGATGAAAGCGGCAATATCCATAGCTATCAGTTCGTCAAGAGCGTCATCCGCAGCCGTGTCAAGGGCGTTTATAAAGAAATTAACGCTCTGTTGGACGGCTCCAATGACCCGGCTCTGGTGACGAAATATAAAGACGTTATGGCTCAGCTGCCCGCGATGACCGAGCTGTACGAAAAGCGCCTGGCTCTGCGCAAAGCACGCGGCGCGATGGACATCGAATCCGACGAAGCCAAGTTGGTCATGGACGAGGAAGGCCGCTGCGTGGATATCGTCAAGCGCACCCGCGGTGTGTCGGAGTGCATGATCGAAGAGTTCATGCTGCTGGCCAACCAGTGCGCTGCCAATGCGGGCCGCACCCATCATGTGCCGTTTGTGTACCGTATCCATGAAGCCCCCGATGCCGAGCGCATGGAAAAGCTGAGCAACACCCTGAAAGCCTGCGGCCTGAACGTCCACTTTGCCGGGGAAGTGCCCACCCAGCTGGAGCTTTCTGCCATTCTGGACGAAACCCGCGGCCAGCCCATCCAGATCCCGGTCCACACCGGTATCCTGCGCAGCATGCAGAAAGCTCGCTACTCTCCGGAGCCGAAAGGCCATTACGGCCTGGTGCTGGCAGACTATGCCCACTTTACCAGCCCCATTCGCCGTTACCCAGACCTTGCCATCCATCGCATCCTGACGGATATGCTGGTGGGCAAGCCGGAGCAGGAGCTCATCAAGGATTATACCGGTTTTGCCACCCACGCCAGCGAGCAGTCCAGCCGCCAGGAAGTTTCCGCCGTGCGCATTGAGCGCGATGTGGAGGACCTGTACAAGGCCGAGTATATGCACAACCACCTGGGCGAAGTCTACACCGGCACCGTGGCAGGTGTAACACCGCGCGGCATTTTTGTGGCGCTGGAAAACACCGTAGAGGGCTTTGTGCCTGCCGCACAGCTCTGCAAGGGCGAAGCCACTGTGGTGGAGGGCGTCAGCATTCTGGACCCGCTGACCGGAAAACGCTGGATGCTGGGCGACCCCGTCAAAGTGCAGGTGGCCGGTGCCAACGTTGCCCTTGGCCGCATTGATTTTGACTATATGCCGCTGTAATCATAGTTTTTTATAAAAAGAGCAAACCAATAAAAGCAAAGCTGCCGTCCCGTACTGATATGTACCCGGTTTTCTGGACACGGGTAAAAATCGAATAATTAAGAATCCATCATGGATGCTTCTCTGAATGTGGAGGGAGGCATCCATTTTGTTTTAGGGCAATACCGCATAATCAGCAATGTGCCAAGAAAAATACACGAGACGATATAAATAAAAACTCCCCGGACAACATCCGAGGAGCCCTTATGCTCATGATAACCATATCCCCATAACCGCTTTTTGTCACAAAGATGGGTTCCTGCGTTTCGTGGCAGCGCTGCGAAATCGCATTGGTATTTTTCAGATCACGAATTGGGATAATTTCGGGAATAAGCTCAGCTCCTTTCGTGGCTTTATTATGCCACAAAAAGGGCCGCACTGATAACATGTAAAACTGTAAAACAAAAAAGCTACATCCATATTGAATGTAGCTTTTTTATGGCGGAAAGAAAGGGATTCGAACCCTTGAGGGCTTTATGGGCCCTACACGATTTCCAGTCGTGCGCCTTAGACCAGCTCAGCCATCTTTCCATCTATTCTGTTGTATCGCCTCACCTGACGACGTGTTATATTATAGCAAGCACATCTGGGATTGTCAAGCAATATTTTGAAAAAAATCAATTTTTTTCAAATAAATTTTAAAAAAGAAAAAAAGAACATATGGAAGAAGTTTTTTGTAAAAATGATCTGAAATCCAAAGGAGGGTACAAGCACATGCCCTTTTTGCCGCAACCACAATATGGCATGAACTGCCCCGCAAACGCCCCGTTTGTGCAAGACATTTGTGCATACAGATGAAAATTGACATTTCTGTGACAAAGCTCTTGAAAAAATATGAACAGAGTGGTAAAACATAAGGGAACACGGCTCCGGCACCTTTTGGCTGGGGAGGCTGGGCGGATGGCAAGTACCACTGTATGAACCAAAAAGCCATATCAGCTATGCCGTGCTGAAAAAGGAGGCTCTATCATTATGTATCTATTCTTCCGGGATCTTGCAATCATATTGATTGCGGCTAAGTTTTTTGGCCTGATTGCCCGCAAACTCAAGGCACCCCAAGTGGTGGGCGAGATCATCGCCGGTTTGCTGATTGGCCCCTCTTTGCTGGGGGTTGTTCAGCTCAGCGATACCATCTCGGTCTTTGCGGAAATCGGCGTTATTTTGCTGATGTTCTCCACCGGCCTTGGCACCAACCTGAAGCAGTTGATGAAAGCCGGCCCCATTGCGACTCTGGTTGCCTGCGTGGGTGTTTTTGTTCCCTTGGTGGGCGGTACGCTGCTGTATGGTGCGTTCTATGGTCTGGGTGCTATCGGCAGTCCGGAATTTTATAAAGCATTGTTCATCGGTACCATTATGACGGCAACCAGCGTTTCCATCACGGTGGCAACCCTGCAGGAGCTTGGCCAGCTGAAAGGCTTCCTGGGCACCACCATCGTCAGCGCAGCCGTGATTGATGACGTTATCGGCATTGTGGTGCTTACCTGCGTTCTAGGGGCCGGCAGCGGCGAAGAAGGCGGTACCAGCATCGGCCAGGTGTTGATCAACACGGTGCTGTTCTTTGTGGTGGCGGTCATTGTCGGTTTTGTGCTGTACAAGGCCATGACTTGGCTGGATAACCGTAACCCCCACACCCAGCGCATTACCATTGCCAGCCTTGGCTTCTGCTTTGCCATGGCTTACATTGCAGAGCAGTACTTTGGCATTGCCGATATTACCGGTGCTTACATTGCTGGTATCGTGCTGTGCAACATTCATGATGCACCCTATGTGGAGCGCCGTGTCGAAATCAGCAACTATATGATGTTTGCTCCGGTGTTCTTTGCTTCCATCGGCCTCAAAACCGATATCAGCGGCCTGACTCCCGATATCCTGCTGTTCTGTGTCTGCTTTGTCATTGTGGCACTTATCACCAAGATCATTGGCTGCGGTTTTGCAGCAAAGATCTGCAAGTTCAACTGGGCAGATTCCCTCAAGGTTGGCGTTGGCATGATGACCCGCGGCGAGGTTGCTTTGATTGTGGCACAAAAGGGCCTTGCAGTCGGCATGGTGGACGCTGTCTACTTTACCGCTGTTATTCTGCTGATCATCGTATCTTCTGTTACCACTCCGCTTGCTCTGAAGACGCTGTTTGCCAAGCATCCTTCTAAGGATCACCCCAGCGCAGCGGCTGTGAATGAATCAGGCAAAGCTTGAGTTATATACCGTCAAAATTGCACAAGTAAACAAATCCGGGCTGCGGAAATGATCCACAGTCCGGATTTGTTTTTTATTGTTTTATTGTTTATAATCAGTGGCGCACGAAGCCGCCCAGTTCATACTCATTGGTGTATCCGTTGGCAAGCGCCTTGGCGCGCAGCGCAGCGTAAAGCTCTGCGAAAGTGGCCTGTACATAAGGCTCCAGGAAGATGAAACCAATGCCAAAGGTAATGCTGCACAACAAGTACCATCCAATAAAGGAAAGCTGGAGCACAAAGGTGTTCCACTTTTCACCGTCCATCATCTGCTTGCTCAGCTCCATGGCGCGGCAGGTGGTCAGGTAGGGGTTTTCGGCCATCAGGTAGCCGACCTGCATGTAGCAATAAGACCAGTAAATGCCGGGAATGATCAAAAGGGAACCCAGCGCAATTTTCAGATTGGTCAGCAGCATAACTTTAACAACATTCAGATACGGGGTGCGGAAGATCGAAGTGACGGTGCTGAACGGTGTTGCCGACTGGCGGCTTTCCATAAAATAGCGGTTGCGGCCGACTGTCAGCGGGTTGATGAGGAACGCTGCCCAGCATAGGCCGATTGCGGCAGCGATCAACATTACGATAATCACCACCCCGGCAAAGGGGGCCAATGCCTGCAAAAGATACTCCTCATTGCCGCTGGTGTATCCACCGCCGGCGTTGCCTTGCCACACCGGGCCGTTCATCATACCGTTCAGTTGGGAAGACGTTACGCGGTATTGCGCCGTAAGGCGGGGGAAAGAATAGCCAATGCCCAACAGGGAAAGAAGTAGGCACAGTCCCACGCTGCGCCAGTACCGCTCTTGCAACGCCTGTTTGGCGTTGGACTTTAAAAGGGAACGGGTCCACATAATTTGTACCTCCTGTTTTGTGGGTTGCAAGCGAATCCTTTTGCCGTGCCGCCTGCGCAACAGCAGAAATGGCGATACGAACAAAGGGAACGCTGTTTGTTAGTCAGTATAACATAGAACTGTGAACTTGAAAAGAACAGAGGATATTTTTTGTACAATAGAGTGCTTTTAAGACAGCAAGGAAATAAAAATAACGCATAACGGACGATTTTGACAAAAGAAAAAGAGCAAAAAGATTTTTGAATTTTTTTTGAAAATATGCTTGACACAGGCCGCCCTGATTGCTATAATAATATGCGTCGCGGCGGTCAGGCGGTAGCCTGATGCAAAGCGCGAAGGGTTTGGCCCGGTAGTTCAGTTGGTTAGAACGCTAGCCTGTCACGCTAGAGGTCGTCA
>OGQH01001947.1_pt1 | contig 15896 bp, 10 predicted proteins | sample 1553181 | NCBI WGS metagenome assembly OGQH01 (sample SAMEA2579946, study PRJEB22360) | human gut metagenome | biome: human gut; feature: human-associated habitat; material: faeces | place: Denmark | collected 2008/2010 | reverse complement strand
GAATCACTGTTTTCGCAAATCTTTTTCTAAAGTATGTTTTAGTATCATATCTTTTTTGATAATCAATAAGCGTAACACTTGAAATCATAAAAAATAAAGGAACCGCAAAAATAAAAACACTTTCAATCACATCTGCAGTAATCCAATATCTTTCTTTACTAAAATCCCAGAAACAGCTATTAGCATGTAAAAACACAACGGCGAATGTGGCTATCACATTTGCAAGATCGATATATTCTATCTTTTTAGACTTCATATTATTTTCCCCTTATTCAAATCACTCACTCTTGAAAACAAACAATTTGCTAATGATATAATTTGCAATGACCACAAGAACCTGTGCGAACACTTTCACAATAATACTATTCATAAATAATATCTTTATCCCTACATACAATACAGCTTCTTCCATGAAAAGAGTAGCGACACGTCCTCCAAAAAACGAAATCATTTCTTGAATAATACCTTTTACATCTTTCGCTGTATTTTCGAAAACCCAAATACGATTTGTCACATAAGCAAACAATACTGCAAGTATCCAAGAGAAGATATTCGCTACCATTGGATCCATATGCATACTCACATCAAAAAATGCATAAGAGCCAATACTAATAACTGTTGTTAGACCTCCAAAAAATAAATAGAGTAATACTTCTTTATATTTTTTATAAAATGGATTAAAGATACGTAAAAATTTCCATTCCATAATTCTATCAAATATATCTTTATTCATAAACCCTCCATAAATACTCATATAATTTAAGTATACAACATTTTTAACACTTATCCCAATCAAATTACATAACACAAAAAAAGTTCCTTCACGCACATGAAGAAACTTTTAAGAGCTGTACTTAATGTTGCTGACTCACCATTGTATAGAAAATATCATTTTCCTTTGATATTCTCTATAAATCATACTCCCATATGATTATTATATCTTTTTACTTTCAAATGTACTTTTCATATTCATCAATTGCATTTCAAAATCTTGTCTATTCTTTTGAGTAATTGTTGCTAGAATCAAACCTGAAAATAATGACTGAATAGCTGCAAGCATTGTAAAACCACTCACAATTAATGTTGGCATTTTATCAACAACTCCTGTTTTCAGAAAAGTAACAAATACTGGAGCAAAAAATGCCACACTAATAATTGCTAATACAAGTGCAAGTAAAGAAAAGAATTGCATTGGTTTATAATTTTTAAATAAACGGAATATAGTTTTCAATACTTTGAACCCATCCGAATATGTATTCAATTTTGATTCACTACCTTCTGGACGATCTCTGTAATCAATCACCACATTTTCAACAAACAAGTTCTTATCTACAGCATGAATACTCATTTCAGTTTCAATTTCAAACCCTTTAGATAACACAGGAAATGTCTTAACAAACATATAACTAAATGCACGATATCCAATCATAATATCTTTGATATCACTTTTAAATAAACTGTTAATGCTATTACGTACAATGCTATTTCCAAAGTTATGGAATGGGCGTTTATTTTCTTCAAAATAAGTTGATGATAAACGGTCTCCAACTACCATATCCACGTTTCTGTACAATACCTTATCAGCCATTTCTCTTGCATATTCAGCTGGATATGTATCATCACCATCTGTCATAATATAACATTCAGCATCAATGTCTCTAAACATTCTACGAATAACATTACCTTTTCCTTGCTGATACTCATAGCGAACTACTGCACCAGCAGCTTCTGCGATTTTATCTGTTCCATCTGTAGAATTATTGTCATATACATAGATGGTTGCCTCTGGCAACTCTCTCTTAAAATCTGTTACGACTTTTTCAATTGTCTTGCTTTCATTGTAGCAAGGAATTAAAACTGCTATTTTATCCATTCTTATCTTCCTTCCTCATTCTTGTAAATTCCGCTAATATCAACGGGAACGTATATATTACAGGGAATGCATATCTAACATGCCATCTAATACAAGGCGCAGCAACTATAATTAATACTGATAAAATCAACGGTATAAAAAAGAACATACTATTATAATTATGCTTTTTCCATGAAAAAATCAGTAGACAGAACATCCCCATAATGTACAATGCCATATTGTTTAATAAACTGATAATTGGAACACTGTGGCATCCCACTAAATACTTAAAATATTTTTGTTGCAGCAATGCTATTTTACGTGGAGTAGTAAAATACTGCTCTTTTTGATAATTATAATTATCTGCATTACTATTCAAATAGTAAGCATAATTATTATATCCTGGATATATTAAAACAATACTTTGCTGAACTGTTGCTTTTACATAACATGTTGGATGTTTTAGAAATTGTCTCCACCAAACATTTAAATATTGTTTTAAGTCATCTCCAGTGGCACTCCTGTTAAAATGAGTTTTTACTGGATCTGAAATATATGGATTATATAGTTCTCCTAATTGATCATAAGGCAATACTTTATTAATTATCTTTTTTTCTTTTTCTGTAACTTCGTTTCCATATATCTTTACATACCTTGAAGTTTGTTGAATCGGAATAGATAATGCTTCTGCAATACTTCCTTTCTCTGGTTGGTAAATATAATCCAGAGTCTTCGATGCTGTTATTGCCAATATACATGACAAAGCAATAACTACAACATGTTGTATGAATTTATTGTCACGCTTTTTTAACTCATAAACTATTAGCACTAACACTGTTGGCGCACACATATATAAACCATTATTTCTAAATAACACCATTCCAACTGTTGCCAATACAAATAAGATACTATAATAGCATTTACTCCAAAACAATTCACGATCTGCAGCATATACAATTAACGTTGTAATATACAAAACGCACATTGCCACAAAATAAACATCCTTGATTACTGTTCCAACATATCCAGTAATAAATGGACTAAACCCAAAGAAAAGAATTGCAATTATTATGCTCCAATACTTTGCTTGAAGATCTACCAAACATTTAATTGCAAAAGAAAAAATCACTGCCAATATAATTGCTTCAACAATACAAAACAAAAAAATACCAATATTTGCAGAATGTAATTGCATACCAAATTTTACAAACCATGCCATTAACATTGTATGAAAAACTGGATGATGAGATGTCAATGTTGTGTTTCCCATACCCTGGTCGATTTGCCAACTTGCATCCCAGCAAATTCCCGCTGGATACTTCAATATTATTGGAATTGTCCAACAAATACATAAAAATATAAATGTGATTACAAAGGGATGCTGCCATACTATCCATGTTTGAATCTTTTTGTTTTTCTGTAGATAATCTCCTTGCACCAAACACCAGAATACTTGTATCAATACATGATATATCAAAATTCCTACTAACCACGCTACTATATATTTAAATGCTTGCATACCCGAATTAATGTGTTTCTCTTGAAGAAAAATATATCCAAGTATATATCCAACACTAAAAATTATACTGAGCAGCCAACTAAATCGTATTTGTATTTTAAATATATTCTTTAATTTTTGAATCATAATTTTTTTCTAGCTTCCTTCTTTATGCTGTAATCTTTTTTGTTTCCAGTAATTTTTACGCATTTTGTAATAGTTCAGCCCTAAAATCGTTCTAAGTCCTGGAATCATTGAGAATATCTCTGTTATTGTAATAGAGCCTGACATAACAACAAGAGATTGTAGAACAAGCATATATACTCCTATTCTAGACGTTTTATTAACAAGCCATGCTGAAAATAAATATGCCAATATCATATGTACTGCATAGATTCCAATTGTACGCACTGAAATAAATTCCATAATAGAATTTATTTTAGTTTTCTTCAGATCAAAAGTAGCAAACAAAGAATATACTCCTGCTGTCATAAGTAGGGTTGCAAATCGCTGATAATCTCCCTGCAATGGCTGATATGCACCGCCTAGCGTACCGTTTTGCATATAATATTCAATCACTAATAAAACAGCACCTACAGTAGCTGTTCCTACTGCAATTATTCTGTGTTTTTTCTTCTTTTCTGATTTATAAAAATATTGATGTAGTAATGGTCCAAGCAAAAAGAATAATAAATAGTACCCGGCTTGTGCAAACGGAAAATAAGCATCTCTAATCACTGAAAACGAAATACTTTTACCAGTCACATTTGCTATAAACGCATCTATTTCCGTAATAATTGGAATAAAAAATAATAATAATATCAAATAAAAATAGTATGTTTTCTTTTCTTCATAAATAGATGCAAATAATGGAAATACCAAATATACTCCTATTAAAGCATACATATACCAAAAATGTTCTGCTGGTACATATGGATTTGATAAATTTCCTCCGCAGAAGTAGTTCCATAAATCACTTATCTTCCAAATACAACTACCCGCTGGTAATCTTATATATTGAATCAATAAATAGACTGCTTTCCATGCGGCTGTTGTCACAATCAACATTCCTGTTTTTTTCAGGTGTTTACGCAACGAAAATTTTCTTTGCAACATCAATGCTCCATTAGCTAAGAGAAAAATAGGTACACCAAAGCATTTCACAAATAACATATACATATTCGCAGATACACCTTTGCCCATTACAGCATAATAGTGACAGCATACCACACAAACATGGCAATTGTTTCCAAATAATCAATATATGTTAATCTGTTATTTTGCTTTGTTTTCACTTTCAAAAAATTCCTTCCTGCATTTTTTAGAATATAACTATCGCTTTACAACTTTAGTGTTAAAATTATCATACAAGACTTTCTAATATAGAATAAGTTTAATAAAACATCACAAAAAAAAGTGACCCTGTAAAACATAAGCATTATACAACGAAAAAACTATAATTAGTAGACTTTATCAATATTTTATTATTTATTTTATAACTTTTATATGTTCCAACAACAGTGATCCTACTTCTGCCGATACTATTCATATGAACTTTAAAATACTATTATTTCACCTAGTTTCGATATCATCATTTTTATACCAAATAACAAAAAAATTACTGAATATATATGCAATAATCATTTCTAAATATATAAATACCATTATCTGGATTGCACGAAAACTTATAATAGACTCATTGTGAACACACACTACAATTTCAAATATCCTATTGAACTTTTTTTGCGAATTTCATGCATAGTACACCTTTCTAGAATAGGGGAAACATCTTATCTTTTCGCTTCACGTAGTGAATTACCCTCCATGATTTGACCGGTCATACAAAAAACTACATAGTAAGAATTCTCTTATAATCCTTTTTGACAGCCAGTATGCAGAACTAAGTAAATATCAAATAACATATTGGACGAGAATCGAATATTTTTAGATACCAAATTGTTGATAAATATCTAATTATCAGTTACATCAAGAAAACAAAAGAATTCTTAAAAATTTTTCACTAAAATATTAATATTTATTAAATCATGTACACATGCAGTACCATTTATATAACTACATGACAATATGTGATATAATATTTTCACTTGAATTCAAAGGAGTTTTTTATGAATAAAAAAGAAAAAAGTAAGATTATATTTCTATCTGGACTTATTACTTTACTCATTATTTTATGTATTTATGCATTAAATGGATTTGCACCATTTGGCACTAAAACATTAGCTGTAATAGATGCAAACATTCAGTATATTGATTTCTTCTCTTATTTAAAGGATGTTATTGCAGGAAAGAACTCAATTACTTATAGCTTTGGGAAAACTCTGGGTGGATCAAATGTAGCTGTATTTAGCTATTATTTATCTTCACCATTTAATCTATTATTATTGTTCTTCTCTAATGCGAATCTCTATACATTCTTTAATATCGTAGTCGCATTAAAGCTTACATTGGCATCTATCGCCTTTGCGTACTTTATCACAAATAGATTTGAAGCATCTTATAAAGAAAATACTATTCTCTTTATCCTTCTTTCCTGCGGTTATGGTTTATGTCAATATAGCTTCTTCCAAGCAAGTAATATCATGTGGTTAGATGGCATGTATATGTTACCATTCATGTTATTACAAGTTTATTATATTGTGCAGGGAAAGAAGAACTGGAATCTATCTATTGCGGTAGGTTTAGCTATTATCTTTAACTGGTATATGGCTGGAATCAGCTGTATCTTCACTGGTATCTGGTTCTTATTAGAATGTTGTTTATATGCAGTAGAAAATAAGATGACATTTATACAGTTTATTAAGACTAGTATTAGATATGTGTTTGCCATGATTCTAGGGGTTATGGTAAGTGCTATCTTATTCTTACCAACTATCGGTGCTTTAACAAATGGTCCTAGAGGAAGTCTTTCATTTAAAGATTTATTAGACTTCTCTTTTGTAGGTAACATGTTAAGTGTTATTCCTAAGTATAGCTATGGTGCAAAAAGCATGTTAGGATATCCCGCTTTATTCTGTGGAGGACTTGCGATAGTACTTGCTTTATCAGTATTCTTCAACAAAGAAATTAAAATAAAAATCAAGATTGTACTAGGTGTATTCCTATTTGGTATTCTACTATGTCTTTATTGGCATCCTTTCTATTGGATCTTTTCATTATTAAAACAGACACATAATTATGATTATAGATATTCATTCCTTATTGAATTCTTTATTCTATTCTTATCTGCATATAACTGTATTCATTTAACAGACAAGAAAAACTTATACGCAGTAGGAGTCACTGCAATTCTATTCTCTTTATTAAATATTTATTTCATTCAACAGTATACACCTCAAGAGAAAACAAATGCTTATTTAACTATTTCTATGCTCATAGCATTAAGTATCTTATTCATCACAAGTCAGTTAATTACTAATCAAAAGCTAAAACATGTGCTCCTTGTTCTATTGCTTGTTACAAGTTCTGTTGATTTAGGAATAAATTCTAATTTACTTGCAAATTCTCTTTCTATGGATATCTTTCATTATAAGTCATATAGAAAAAATCAAGAAAAAATCATAAATCAAATCGAAAGTAATGATGCCTCAAGTTATAGAATAACTCAAACTTCTAACAGAGCGTTATATGAATTCTATCTTAATCTTGATATTGATATAAATACAAAAAGTATGTTTGGAATGTATATAGGAAACTTAACTGCCAACTATAATGAACCACTATCATATAGATATATGTCTACAAGTGGATATACTTCTTCACCAGATGGTACACAGTTAGAATTCTTAAACAAGTGTGGTTATCCTACTTATGCAGATTGTTTAACTGTCACAAATACATCTATGTTAGGTATTGATTCATTACTTGGTGTGAAATATGTATTAACTTCAGAAAACTACACTGGTCTAGTAAAGAAAAACAGTACTAAGTTAAATGGTAAGTATACATATACAAATCCATATTATATGCCTCTCGCATTTACATGTAATAACTTCAATGCAATCAAGAATGAAGAAGGCTATTTGAACCCATTTGATTATCAGAACTTATTATTTAAACAGTTATTCAATACTTCAAAAGATATCTATAAACCTGTTAAGTACTCGGTAGTAAAGAAGGATGATTCAAATACAGAAATCAATCTCAATACTTTTAACTATAAGAATATGGTTTATTATGGCTCTATCCCTTGGAATTCAGAATCAGAATCTTATATTTATAATGGTAAAGACATGATTACTAAGTATGCATGCTGGTTATCACCTACTGTATTCCATATTGAAACAGATAGTTCAAATACACAGTTAAGAGTTGAATCTGCTGATTCTAATTTCAATTATGATAATGCACAGTTCTATGCACTAGATTTAAGTGTATTAGATCAGTGTGCTAAAACAGCACGTAAGAATAAAGTAAACATCTCAATGAAGAATGGTTCTATTGATACAACAGTCAAAGCAGAAGATGAAGATAGTTATTTATATTTATCTGTTCCTGTAGATGATGGTTGGGATGTATTAGTCAATAATAAAAAAGCAGAAGTAAAGTCATTTGGAAACTGCTTATATGCCATTAAACTTCATTCTGGTACTAATAACATTACTATGAGATATCATACAAAGCACCAAAAACTTGGTATTGGCTTAACAGCATTCGCAATACTATTTATTATTGCGAATGCAATCTATAAAAAAAAATATAGTAAGGAGAACTAAAATGGAAGGCTTATTAAGTATTATAATACCATCTTATAATGAAGGACTATTAATTGATAATACTGCGAATGTAGTAATAGATATCATGACAGAACATAAGATTCCTTATGAAATCTTATTTGTGGATGACGGTTCTAAAGATGATACTTGGAATAGAATCCAAGCAGCATCAAAGAAACATGAACATGTAAGAGGTGTTCATTTCTCTAGAAACTTTGGTAAAGAATCTGCAATTACTGCAGGTTTAACATATGCAAAGGGTGATTGTTGCGTTGTCATGGACTGTGATTTACAGCATCCACCAATTAAAATTGTAGAAATGTATAAATTATGGCAGGAAGGATATGAAGTTGTAGAAGCTGTCAAAGAGGATAGAGGAGAAGAATCAGGTATCCATAGATTTATGGCTAATACTTTCTATAAGATCATCTCTAAGTTGACTAATATCGATATGATGAATGCATCAGACTTCAAGCTTCTTGATAGAAAAGTCATGTTGGTACTACTTAACATGAAGGAAAAGAATTCTTTCTTTAGAGCTTTGTCTTCATGGGTAGGATTTAAGACAACACAGATTCCATTTAGAGTTGCTGAAAGAGAAGCAGGGGAATCTAAGTGGTCTACTAAATCACTAATTAAGTATGCAATACTTAATATTACTTCTTTCTCTTCTGCACCCATGCAGATTGTCACTATTTGTGGTTTTATCATGTTACTTGTCTCTGTAATATTTGGTATTAACTCAATTGTACAGTATGTGAATGGTACAGCTTTAGGAGGTTTTACTACAGTTATTCTTCTTCAGTTATTCTCTAGTAGTATTATCATGATCTGTCTTGGTATTATTGGTTACTATATTGCACAGATTTATGATGAAATCAAAGGAAGACCTAAGTTCATCGTTTCAGAAGAATGTTAGAATGGATGTGATTGATCACATCCTCTTTTTATGCGTAAAAAAAGGGACATACACTGTCCCTAACAAACAATACCATTACGTATTGTGTAGTTTATTCCATTGTAATTGTAAGTCCCATTATATGACCAATTCAATTGACCATTTTCTACATAATACCAAGTACCTGTTCCGTTGACTTGAGATAATGTAGTCTTATGCCAGTTAATCTGTCCATGATCCACATAGTACCATATACCATTAGACAATACTAGATTAGAGTAATTCCAGTCTATCTGACCATTTTTTACATAGTACCAAGTACCATTATAATAAACAAGATTAGAATAGTTCCAGTCTATACTACCATTCTTCACATAATACCAAGTTTCATTGAAATAAAATAACCCATTATATGACCAATTCAATTGACCGTTTTCAACATAGTACCAAGTGCCTGACCCATTAACCTGCGACAAGGTGGTCTTATGCAAGTTTATCTGTCCATGATCCACATAATACCATATACCATTAGACAATACTAGATTAGAGTAATTCCAATCAATCAAACCATTCTTTACATAGTACCAAGTACCATTATAATAAACCAATCCATTATAAGACCAGTTCAATTGACCATTCTCAATATAATACCAAGCACCTTTATATAGTGTTAAACCTGTATAATGCCAGTTTATCTGACTATTTTCTACATAATACCATGTACCTGTTCCATTAACCTGAGAAAGAGTATTAACACCCCAATTTAGTTTTCCATTTTCTACGTAATACCAAGTATTTCCATATTGTACAAGATTTGTATAATTCCAATCAATCTTACCATTCTTTACATAATACCAGTCACCATTATACAGAACTAAACTTGAATATGAAGATTGATAAATACCATTCTCAATATAATACCAATTATTATCATAGTAAACTAATCCTTGATAATTCCAGTTGATCACACCATTTGAAACATAGTACCATGTACCACTTCTATTAACCTGACATAATGTATTTTTATTCCAGTTTATCTGGCCATTCTCTACATAATACCAAGTACTATAATACTTCACTAGATTTGTATACTTCCAGTTGATCTTACCATGATCCACATAATACCATGTTCCATTATAGAAAATAAGACTATTATAGTTCGTATCCAGAACACCATTTACTAAATAACACCATTCTCCATTAATATAAGTAAGACCATTACTAGATGTATTTACAACACCATTCACCACATAGTAAGTCTTTCCACAGAAGTCTACTAATCCTGTATAAGTATCATCAATCTTACCATTATGAATACAATGCCATTGTCCATTGTAATAAATAAGTGTATCACCTGTTAAGACAATACCATTATTCACAAAGCACCAGCCATTTCCATACTTCACTATACCCGTCATATTTTTATTTGTATGACCATTCACAAGATAGTAGGTTGTTTTACCACAAGTCCAAGGACCGTTATAAGATGTGTCTATCTTACCTGAATCTACCTTATAATATTCCCCTTCATATTCAATAGCCCCTGTAACAGATTGATCCACAATACCATCAACCATATAGTAATTATGATAAACACCTGTGACATCAATAAAATGACCATACTGAGTCGCATATGTACCTGCTCCGATAGTAATAGTAGATGCATAAGTATCAACTTTTACATCCTCACATTTCATTAAATAGCCACCAATGGTTTCACCAATTGAGTAATGTCCATATTTATTAGGATGATAACCATCTGAAGAAAAGTAATTCTTATTTCCATTTAAAGCATATTCACTATTAGTGATATATGTGCCTCCTGCCTGCTTTGTACCATCCTTATAAGCCTCTATAACCTGAGTAAAACGACTACGATTCTCTATAGAATCACCTGTCATAGCAACTAATACTTGTGCTTGAGGATAAAAGGTTTGTGCTTTTTTAACTGTATCATAAACCTTGTTTTTAATTGTGTCATAGGAAAAATACATATCATTATAGCCACCTGCCATAACTACATATTTCGCATTTTTTCCTGTACCTTTCTCTAATAAATCACCAAATGTTTTACCATGAGACTCCGCAACAAATCCTGCACCACCCTGTGATTCCTGTGTATAATCAACACCTGCCTTTTGACTTGCATGAACATACCATAAATCATCTCCTGTAATCATGCCATCCTTAGAATAACCTTCCGTATATGAATCTCCAATATATTTTACAAGATCTTTATTATCTGCATAAACAGGTGAACTAACACAAATAAGCAAAAAGATAAAAATACCAATCAACCTTTTCATGCGATACCTCCGTAATTATTAAATAAATCTACTAAAATATATTCTTGTTTAGTATTCTTGTCAACATTGTTTACTTAAACCAATAAATTTCATTAAAAAAGTTCCTCCAACTAGGAGGAACCTCAAAGTAAATTAATAAATAATTACTTTAGTATTTCTAGGAATGTTGTCATAGATCCATTTAGCATGATCAAGATCTAATCTAACACATCCATGAGATACTGCCTTATCCATTGAATTATCAATGATATTTTTTGGTGTATTCTGTCTATCATAGATAACTGAATGGAATAAGTAGTTACCAGTAATCTGTGTATAATACCAGCATCTACCTCTTGAACCTGTATTGAAGTATTTACCTTTAGATCCTACATAGAAAGTACCACTTACTGTTGGTGTTGATGGTTTACCAACACAACACTGATAATACTGAGCATCTTGCCAGTTACCCTTGCTGCCTCTAAAGATACCAACACGATGTGCGGCTCTATCTACAAGAATAATATACTCTGTAGGACTTGATTCATTACGTGCAAGATTACGCATCTTTTCTAGTGGACCGTTAACCATAACACCATTGACTACTTCATAGTATGCACCTTGACCATTAACCTGTGCAAAGCCAGTATAGCCCCAATCTAATACACCACGGTTAATGTAATACCAGCCACCTGCATGATAAGCTAAACCTGTATAATTCCAATCTAACACACCATTTCTGACACAATACCATGTTCCATAATACTGAACCAAATCAGTAAAATTCCAATTTAACTTACCATTTTCTACATAGTACCAAGTACCATAGTATTCTGTAAGATTATTAAAATTCCAATCTAATTGACCATTCACTACCATATACCATGTACTGAAATACTGTGTTAATCCTGTATAATTCCAATTGATCTTACCATGGTCTACATAATACCATCCGCCACAGTGAGAAGCCAAACCTGTATAATTCCAGTCTAATACACCATTTCTGACACAATACCATGTACCATAATAATAAACTAAATCAGTAAAATTCCAATTTAACTTGCCATTTTCAACATAGTACCAAGTGCCATAGTATTCTGTAAGATTATTAAAATTCCAATCTAACTGGCCATTCACTACCATATACCATGTACTGAAATACTGTGTTAATCCTGTATAATCCCAATTGATCTTACCATGATCTACATAATACCATCCACCACAGTGAAACACTAGACCAGTATAACTGAAATCTACTGCACCATTCTTCACATAATACCATGTGCCATCACTTAAAGTAACATCATTAAAATTCCAGTCTAACTGCCCATTCACAACCATATACCAAGTACTATAATACTTAGTTAACCCTGTATAATTCCAGTTAAGAACTCCATTTTCAACATAGTACCATCTACCATCATGTATAGCTAAACCAGTATAATCATAATTAACTACACCTTTTTCAAGCAAGTACCATGTGCCGTTGATGTATGTTAACTCACTCTTACTTGTATCAAGAGATCCATTATGCATGTAGTATAAAACACCATCTGTTTCACAACCACCTGTATAATTCCAGTTAATTTGACCATGATCTACATAGAAGTAGCCACCACAGTGTTCTACAACTCCTGTATAATTCCAGTCAATTGTACCGTTTTCTACAAAGTACCATCCACCACAGTGGAAAACAACATCTCTTGTTTCTTCATTTAAGCGACCTTGATCAATGTAATACCAAGTGCCATCAATGTAGACTACATCAGTCAATGTTGTATCAACAGTCCCACTCTGTACATAATACTTTTTACCTTCGTATTCAGCTAACCCTTTAAAGTCTTTATCTACTTCTCCATTTGAATAATAGACAAACTGGTTATCTTCATAGACAAGTCCTGACTTTGGTGTAACAACATCTTCTGTAGCTGCATCATCTACTGCATATACAGCATTACTCAAAGTAAGAGGTATCTGAATAACCATAAAAGATAAAATTAAGCCTAATAATAACTTACTTAGTTTCTTCATGAAATGTCGCCTCCTTTCTCCCAAAATAGTTGGATTTTCATCCTAACCTTTATTTTACTCTTAAAGATACCTTTAATCAAATATTTGTATTAGATAGTGTTTTTATTGTATTTAATGTTTATTATTTATCTTCTACTAAGAATATTTTATTTAAACTTCATATAAAAAGAAGAGTGATAAACACTCTTCTTAAACACGATGTCCATTAACCACTTTATATTGAGGTCCTTTATTATTCACCTGGGCATAACCATTATAACCCCAGTTGATAATCCCATTCTCTACATAGTAATATCCACCACAATGATAAACAAGACCCTTATAAGAATAATCAATAGTCGCTTTCTTTACATAGTACCATGTACCTTCATAAAGAACTAAATCTGTAAAGTTCCAATCAATATGACCATTCTTTACATAATACCAAGCACCATTATAAAGAACTAAGTTTAAATAATCCCAATGAATCTTACCATGATTCACATAATACCATGTTTTATTATAGTAAGTGAGATTGCAGTAATCCCAGTTAATATGTCCATGATCAATATAGAACCATTCTTTATTGTAGTAAATAAGACCTGAATGATTCCAGTCTAGCTTTCCTTTAGAAACATAGTACCATGTACCTTCATAAAGAACTAAACCTGTATAGTTCCAATCAATCTGACCATTCTTTACATAATACCAGGTACCATTATAAAGAACTAAATTTGAATAATCCCAATGAATCATACCATGATAAACATAAAACCAAGCATTGTTGTAGTAGATTAAGTTACTGTAATCCCAGTTAACTGAACCTTTTTCAAAATAATACCAATTATTATTATAATAAGTTAATTGTGTATAGCTTTCATCTATAACACCATTTTTAACATAGAGAAGATCTTTTCCACTTTCTACAACACCACCTGAATTTTCAAATGGACTATAAGAATAGTTTAAATCTACTCTACCTAAAATACCTGGTACACTTCCTGTAGATGAGCACTGCCACATATCATACTTACCCTGATAATTACAAACAGTATTATATTGTGCAACCCACTTAGTCCAGTTATTAAAACGACTATCAGTTAAATAATTAGTAAACCAGTCCTTATTCGCATAAATACCAACAGTATAACCCTTGGCAGATAGTTTATCACAGAATGTCTGTGCAATATCCGCAATTTGTTGCTTAGTGAGCCTATCACGTATCTTATCTTCTTCTAAATCATAATAAACAGGATACTTGAACTTCTTACCTTCTAATAAGCGAATCGCATGATCTGCTTCACTAGATGCTTTCTCTACATTATCCGCATAAGAATATAGATAAACACCATAAGGAATATTGTTGTCTGTACATCCCTTTACATTTTCTTCCCATTTCGTATCATCCTGTTTCTTAACATTTGACCCAAAACCACATCTGATAATCGCATACTCTACTTCTGACTGTTTGACTCTCTTCCAGTCAATAGTGCCATTATGATGGCTTACATCAATTCCCTTACAAATTGCTTTTGAATCATCAGGCCATCCTGAATTCACAGAAGCACGTGCAGCATAATTTGCGTAACCTCTTTCCTTCACATGCCCATTTGAATATCTAAAGCTATTTGCTATATCATTCTTTTCATTATAGTTAATATCTTCACCATTATAGTTAATATCTTCACCAAATGCTGGAAGAGTAGTACTACTTACAACCATCAGGAAAGATAAAACTGTGACGCATAATCTCTTAAATATTTTTTTCATCAGTGTGTCCTCCTTCGCGTAAAATCATTTTAACATGTGTATTATGAATCATCAATTTGTATCAATAATTTCACATAATTCATTCTGATGTAAAAATAATAAAATCAATAAGCGCAAAATAAATGCGCTTTCATGTATTTAATAATATAACATCCAAATTATAAATTAGCAAACATTATCGTATGATTTGACATTCAAATAATTATGAATTTTACAGTGTATGTAAGCAAAAATACCTATACACTACACATTTGTCTTTTCTTCATAGATGTTGTATATTATAAACTCAAGAAAGGGGAGACACATTATGACTAAAAAGAAGAAATTACGTATACTACTTACTCTATTAATCATAATCTGGATGGGGATTATATTCTGTTTTTCTAATCAAACAGGTCCTAAAAGTTCCTCTTCTTCTCAATCAGTGATCTATCTCATAGGACATATATCTAAGACATTGACCGGACACAATATAGTGAATACATTATCTACAGAAGCTTTTAGCTTTATAGAATTCATTATTCGTAAATGTGCACATATGTTTGTATATTTCGTTTTAAGTATTCTTACAATGTTGCTGATGTTTACTTATGAAACTTATCCCTCACGCTTTAAATCTTTTATATCTCTACTAGTGAGTTTCCTCTATGCCTGTTCAGATGAACTTCATCAGTTCTTTGTAGGAGGACGTAGTGCAAGCTTTAGAGATGTTATGATAGATTCTATAGGTGCATGTATTGGAATATTACTTACACTTATTATTTATACTCTAATTAAAAAGGCACAGCGTCATTATTGATATGATGACCTCCCAGTAGACAGTGCAAATAATTAAAAGCACTGTTTGCTG
>OGQH01001933.1_pt1 | contig 16029 bp, 9 predicted proteins | sample 1553181 | NCBI WGS metagenome assembly OGQH01 (sample SAMEA2579946, study PRJEB22360) | human gut metagenome | biome: human gut; feature: human-associated habitat; material: faeces | place: Denmark | collected 2008/2010 | reverse complement strand
ACCAATTCGACTGCCACAAATGGTTGAGCAACACGGTGACGATCACCACGCCGAAACCATAGATGGGCGAGAACGGCCCCCATAGGAAGCCCGCACGGTCCTGGTATTCGCCGAACAGGATGAAATGGTAGATGGTTTCGATCACCAAACCGAACACACAACCAATGGTGAACAGCCAGAACAGATTGAAGAAATCCAGCGAAATATAGCCTTTGCCGGTCAGGTCGCGGCCGGCCATGCCTTGGGAGGCGGCGTTCTCATACGCGCTGCGGGCGTCCATGCGCCGCAACGCGAACTGCAGCCGGCGCTCCTCCCGCAGCGATGGGTCGGCGGTGATGTGCAGGGCGATCAGCACGACAAGCTGGACAGCCGGGCTGACAAGGTTCAGGCCAAGCCCCTTCAACGCCAGCGACAGCAGGCCTTCGGCGAGCGTAAGCGGAATCAGCAGGTACGTCCATTGCGCGATGTGCCGGCGTTTGTTCCTGAAAAGCAGCACGCCGAACACCGTCAGGCACGCGGTGGTGACCATCAGCACGACCGCGTGAATCGCCGACAGAATCGTGGTGAGGCTCAGCGCGTCGAACGTCATATCGCCGGAAAGCACGGCCTGCACGACGTACAGGCACGACAGCACGATGATCGGCAGCGTCACCACGCCTTCAATAAGCATGGCGATGCCGTAAATGCGAACGATTAACGGCAGACGACGGTCAGCGGGATTGCCGATTTCGCCAGTGCCCTGCTTTCCGCCTTCTTCGATAGCCGCGATTTCGGTTTCGGCGGCAATCGCCTTGATTTCTCCATCCGTCTTGCCCGCGGCGGAATCCTCGGATCGTGATTCAGATTGTGCGGTTTCGCTCATATGCCGCTCCTTCCTTCAGCCCACGCTACCAAACGTAGGCAATATCCGCCGCAAGAAAAGCGGTTCAGGTGCGATTATTGGCGGACGCGAGCAAAAGAGGGGGACGTCAGCTGGCTGCAATCGCCATTCGCACACCACCTTTCGCTCACGTCCGCAAGAAATGGCGATGCATAGCGCATCGTGAGCGAATGGGGGTATAAATACGGACGGAAAATAGCGATTTATTACCACCTTTCGCTCACGGACATACAGAAATGGCGATTTGTCACGGACGTGAGCGGAAGGGGCTACGTCAGCCGGCGATGGTTTTGCCGAGGCTTTGCCGCAGTACTCGACCCGATTTCCGTCATCCATGAAACGCGATGGCGATTGTCCCGGAGCGCGTTATACGATACGTACCGCGTAGCGCTACGAAATACGTATCGCTATGAGAGGAATGATTCACCAAACCGGAGAGACAATGCACAACGTACTGCAGATCCTGCGCCGTGACTTCAAACGATTGGTCACCGTACCCGCCGCGTGGGTGATTATGATCGGCCTGATTCTCATTCCCCCGCTATACGCATGGTTCAACATCTACGGGTTCTGGAATCCCTATGGCAACACGGACAGCATCAAAGTGGCCGTGGCCAACATGGACGAAGGCACAGACAACGCGCTGCTTGGCAAAGTCAATCTCGGCGATCAAATCGAAGGCACGCTGAAGAGCAACGACCAGCTCGGCTGGGAGTTCATGGGCAAAGCCAACGCGATGGAAGCGGTGGAGTCGGGCGACTGCTACGCCGCAATCGTCATCCCTTCCGACTTCAGCGAAGATCTGGCCAACGTCGTCACCAACAGCAAGCATCGCCCCACGCTCGAATATTACGTGAACGAGAAGGCGAATCCGATTTCGCCGAAAATCACCGACCAAGGCGCGACCGTGGTCGACCGCACCGTCAACAACACCTTCGTCTCCACCGTCAGCGACGTGCTCGTCAAAGCCGTCAACTCGGCCAACGGCACCATCAGCGGCAACACCAACGCCATCGCCAACGAAACCATCGGCGAACTCGACAACACCAAGCGGAACGTAGGCACGATCCGCTCCGCAATCGCGGATCTCGACACCCAGTTAGCCAATGTGCCACAGCAGACAAAAGCAGCACGCAATGCCCTGAACGACGTGCAGCTGGCCGCGGCGAGCGCAGGCAGAGGACTAGCAGGCGCATCCACCGCCATCGGCACAGCGCAAACCCAGCTCAACACGCTTTCGTCCAACGCCAACAGCGCGCTGGAAACCGGATCCGGACTTGTTTCCCAAGCGACGGCGCAATCCACAGCCAGCATCAACCAGATCTCGTCGGCGGTATCCGCGGCAAGTGGATCGGCACAGCAGGCGGTGACCGGCATGCAAAACATCACCGACAGCAATGCGAAACTGCTCGAGAAGCTCAAATCCGCCAGCGACAACGCGCAATACCAGCAAATCATCAGCAAACTGGAGAATACCAACAACACGGCAGCCGGAACACTCGCCGACCTCAAAACCCTGAGCGAGAACACACAGGCCACAGCCGGCAGCGTATCCAAACTGTCCACCGATTTCAACATAGGCACGCAGAACTCGCTCAAAAGCGCAGGCATGGCGCGCAACGCCATCAATTCAGGCGCACTGCCGCGACTGAATTCCGCGCTGGGCTCGCTGGCTGGGACGGCCGGAACACTTGCCGGCACCGTGACCAGCCAGGACAGCGTGGTCAGGCAAACCAACATCGTGCTCGACCAACTCGACCAAGTGGCGTCAGACGCCCGCATCGGCCTTGAGCAAACCGACCAGCAGCTGGCGAAGATGGAGACGAAGCTCACCACCGTCAGCACCGACCTGAAGGCGCTGGGCACTGCGGATCTGCTCGCATCGTTGACCGGCAGCGGTTCGCTTGACGCGGATAAGATCGCCTCGTTCATGGAGTCCCCGACCGTAATCGACACGAAGAACGTGTATCCCGTCAACTCCTACGGCTCCGGCATGGCTCCGCTGATGACCAATCTGGCACTGTGGGTGGGCGCGTTCGCCTTTGTGGTGATCTACAAAGTGGAGGTGGACGACGAGGGGCTTGAGGGTCTCGATCCGACCGCAACCGAAAAGTATCTGGCCCGATACCTGTTGCTCGGCACGATGGGCGTCATTCAAGGCGCGATCTGCACCGTTGGCGATCTGATACTCGGCGTGCAGACGGCTTGCGCGCCACTGTTCATACTGACCGGCATGATCACATCGCTGGTATACCTGAGCATCACGTACGCGCTGTCCACCACGTTCATGCACATCGGCAAGGGCCTGTGCGTGGCGTTGGTGATCGTGCAGATTCCAGGCGCTTCCGGCCTGTATCCGATCGAGATGATGCCGAAGTTCTTCCGCATGGTCTATCCGTTCGTGCCATTCAGCTATTCGATAGACGCATTCCGCGAGACCATTGCCGGCTTCTACGACGGCCATTGGACCAAGGCGATCGGCACGCTGCTGCTGTTTGCCGGCATGGCGTTCGTCATCGGCCTGGTGGTCCGTCCTCTGTTGGTCAACCTCAACCGACTCTTCGCCCGCGAAATCAAGGAAAGCGACATGATTATCGGCGAGGAAGTGGAGCTTCCGGAACGCGGATACAACATGTCCCAAGCCATTCAGGTGCTGGCCGACAAAGGCGGCTACCGCGAGGTGATCGAGGAACGCGCAAGTCGGTTCGCGGAACTGTACCCGAAACTCAAGCGCGGAGCTCTGGTGATCGGATTCGTAGTTCCGGTAACTCTGGCGGCGGTGTTCTCGTTCACCAACGGAGAGAAAGTGGTGGTACTGGCCACGTGGGTCGTCTGGATTCTGCTCATCATGGGCTTCCTCATGGTCATCGAATACATGCGCGATAATCTGAACCGTCAAGTGGAGCTCGGCCATTTGAGCGATGAATCGATCCAATCCATGCTGGTGGAGCGCCAAGCGGCACGCATCCGTCGCAAAAAGCGGGCGCAACAGGAACGGCGGAACAGACTGCTGCGCAAAACGCGGAGACGCACCAGCGGCAAACGCACGACATCCGATAATCGCAATACCAGCGTCATCAAAGAAACGACGGAAAACGTGACGGGCGTCAACCACAATGAAGATGACGGAATCGCCATACTGGTGCAGAAAATGCAGAAAATGCAGACGACCGGTCCAAGCGCCGCCGCGAACGATGCCGCCACGGACACCGCCGAGACCGCCGAGACCGCCGAGACAACCGAGACAACCGAAAACAACGAGGAAAGGAGCAACGCATGAAAACCATCTGGAAACTGTTCGTCGGCGACATCCGGCGAATCACCAGCAACGTCGTCTCCATCATCATCGTCATCGGACTCGTTGTGATCCCCGGCATCTTCACATGGTTCAACGTGGCCGCCAGCTGGGACCCGTTCGCCAATACCGGCAATCTGAAATTCGCCGTAGCCAATGAGGACGACGGATACCGGTCCGACCTCATTCCAGTGAAGATCAACATCGGCGACCAAGTGGTTAACACGCTGCGTTCCAACGATCAGCTCGACTGGACCTTCACCACCAAAAAAGAAGCCATCAACGGCACCAAATCCGGCAAATATTACGCAGCTGTGGTGATTCCAAAGAACTTCAGCACCCGTATGATGACGTTCTTCGCATCCGATGGCGACCACGCCGAAATCGCCTACTACAACAATGAAAAGAAGAACGCCTTGGCTCCGAAGATCACAGGCCAAGGCGCCGATACGGTCAGCGCGCAGGTCAACGAGACGTTCTCCGAAACACTGACCAGCACCGCGCTGAGTGTGGCATCGCAACTCGCCAACCAACTCGACAAGCCAGCCGCGCAGGAACAACTCACGCAGTTCAACGGCAATATCAGCGACTTCGCGGAAACGCTCACCGACGCTTCCGGAACGCTCCGCACGTTCAGCACGCTGACCCAAAGCGCACGGCATCTGCTTGAGTCCTCCGACGGTCTGATCGCCAATGTCAGCGGCAATGCGAAAAGCGTAGGAACAACACTCAAGCAAGCCGGCAGCGGCGTGGAGGATCTGACGGGCGCGTTGAAGACCGGCACCACCGCGCTGGGCACGGCTCTGACTGATTCCGCCAACAGCTTCACAGCCATGGAAGCAGATGTGGACAGCCTATTCGGCAATGCGGGCACGCAGGCCGGCAACACCGCCAACGCATTACGCAACCAGGCCACGAACATCAGCAAGCAGGCGCAAAGCTACCAGCAGATCTATGATTCGCTCGACGCGCTCAGCGCAAACGAAAAGCTGCCGGAAGCGGTGAGGAACGCCATCGACCATCTCAAAACCAACGTCGGCACCACCATCACACAGCTCAACGACCTAGCATCGGCGCTGAATGGCAGCGCCGACAACATCGACGCCAAAGTAAGCGATACCACGGCCGAACGTGCGGAGATCAAGAAACTGGCGCAGCAGGCGGCAACGTCCGTCAGTGGCATCAAAACCGACTATGAGAGCCAACTGAAACCGCAACTTGACGATATCGCCACGTCCATTACCAGCACCACCACCGCGCTCAATGCCACAGCGGCCGATCTGAAAGGCGCGCTGGGCAATCTGAACGGCACCACCAAGACCGCGGATAAGAATCTGACCGCCATCAGCAGCGTGTTGGATTCCACCGCCGATAGTCTGGCCGGCGCGGGCAAAAAACTGGGCGCATTCACAGGAACATTGACCGATGCGCTGAACAGCGGCGATATGAGCGCCGTCAAAGATGTGCTCAGCGATAATACCGACTCGTTGGCCGCCGCGCTTGCAGCCCCTGTAAAAGTGAAACGCAACGCGGTGTTCCCAGTCAAGAATTTCGGTTCGCAGATGGCACCGTTCTACACGATCCTGCCACTGTGGGTCGGTTCGCTGCTCATGGCAGTGACGCTCAAGACCACCGTCTCGCGTAAGGTGCGCAAGGAACTCGGCGACCCGAAACCGCATCAGCTGTTTCTCGGACATTACGGTGTGTTCGGCGTGATCGGACTATTGCAGAGCACGTTCTCCTTGGGAGGCAGTCTGCTGTTCCTCCATGTCCAGGCGGTGCATCCGCTGCTGTTCATGCTGTCCGGCTGGGTGAGCAGCCTAGTGTTCTCGTTCTTCACCTACACGCTCGTGGCCAGCTTCGGCAACGTCGGCAAAGCCATCGGCGTGCTGTTTCTCGTCATGCAGATCTCCGGAGCGAACGGCGCATATCCGCTGGCCGTGCTGCCGAAAATCATCAGCGGCATCAGCCCGTTCCTGCCTGCGACGCATTCAATCACAGCAATGCGCGCGGCGATCGGCGGAATCTACAGTAACGATTACTGGTTTGCGATTGGCGCGCTACTGCTGTTCATTCCGCCGCTGCTGCTGATAGGCCTGTTACTGCGCATTCCACTGGTCAAGTTCAACCATTGGTACGTAAGCAAGCTGGAAAGCACGAAAGTGATCGCGGCATGATGGGCGGAACCACGCAAGAGGGCACGCGGAAGACGGTGAAAAAAACCACGCAGGAAGACGTCGGCACAGTACGTGGCCGACGTGAGCGATTACGGGAGCAAACCGACCGCAAAATCATGAAAGCCACATTGGGGATAGTGATTTCCGATGGTATCGGAGCGGTGACCATCGAAGAGGTCGCACGACGTTCAGGGGTAGCAAAGACCACAATCTACCGACGCTACCGAAACGCCGACGATTTATTGCAACGCATCCAACCGGAAGTTGCCGGACTACCGAATTTCAACGATTTGAAGCCGTCGCGGAGCGGACTGGCCACCATGCTGCGACGCATCCAGGACTGCTTCGACAGCGAACTCGGATTGAAAGCCGTGGGCGTGGTGCTGTCTTCCGACAACGCCACGCTGAAGGCGATCGCAGCACAAGTTCTAGCGCCGGCCGAAGAACGGTTCGTGGGGTTCATGGAACGTGGCATCGCCGACGGAGTGTTTCAAAACCGTTTGGACTACACGTTCCTGTTCAGCACGGTGCTGGGTTCCATGCTGGCTTGCAAAGCGTTGGCGGGACAGGAAGCCGGAGGGGAACGGCAATCCGGCAAGGAACGCAAGTCTGATTCCTGGGCCGAGAACATGGCCACGTTGCTCTGGCCGAACGTATGCGCCGAATCCGCACGGTAACCACAGGAAAACCGTCCGCACCGACGCAAGACGGGCGTGCCGTGTCGGTTTCAGAAGGAATGGGCTATTGGATTGACGCTTCTTGACGCGCCACTTCCAACGCCTTGTTGAAGGCTTCGGAGGTCCAGCTGGCGCCGGCGAGCTTGTCTACTTTAAGGTCCTTCAACGGCTTGCCGACCACCGCGTCCGGCACGGCTTTGGCGAAGTCGTTCTGATGCTTTTTGGAGATGGACGTGAACGGATGGCCGACGATCTTCACGGCCGTCACGTTCTGGTCCTTAACGGTCAGATGCACGTCGATGGTGTCCTCGCCGACCGGGCCGTACTGGCCGTTGACCGAATAATCGCCATCCGCGTAGTTGCCGGTGTCCTGCTTGCTGGACGTCGTGGAATTCGCGTCATCGGCATGGTTTTTGGTGGTGGCGTCGCCGCCGGCCGTATTGTCAGCCGCCTTGCCGTCGGTTTTCGACTTATTTTCCTGCGATTGCACGCTTTCGCCGGAATTGCCGGCGTATTCGTCGTCCATCGGCGTGGCTTTCGGCTCGCCGCATGCCGACAGCAGCGCGATGCTCGCCGCGGATAGCGCGATGACTTTGACTGCGTTCGATTGTGCGGTGCTCATGCCTGCTCCCCTTTCGTGACGTCGGGCTCTACGTCCGTATCGTCGGCAACGCCAGCCGCAACGGCAACGTTGGCCGCGTCCGTATCGCCGGTTTTCGCGGCTTTCGTGGGGTCGGCGAACGAAATCGCAATACCCCCGTTCTGCGCGCCTTCCTCGGCGGAACCGGTGTGCGCAGGCTTGCCACCGGCCGCCTCGTACGCACGTTTCGCCTCCTCGTCGTTCCACTGTTCGCCGACGAGCACACCATGGTTGAGCATGATCTCGCGTTGTGCGCAGGAGGCGACGAGCGCGTCATGCGTCACGACGATGATCGTGGTGCCCTGCTCGTGCAGCTGGCGGAACAGGTCGAGCACGATCTTCTCGTTCTTCTCGTCGAGGTTGCCGGTCGGCTCGTCGGCGAGAATCAGCTTCGGGCAGTTGATGAGCGCGCGGGCGATGCACACGCGCTGCTGCTCACCGCCGGACAGCTGGCCGGGCAGGTGATGCGCACGCTCCTTCAATCCCACTCGTTCCAGCGCTTCCATCGCCTGCTTCTCGTCGACCACGGAATGGTAGTATTGCGCCACCATCACGTTCTCCACCGCCGTCAGATGCGGCACGAGGTAAAACTTTTGGAACACTAGTCCTATCATGTTCTTGCGCACGTCGGCGAGCTGGCGGGCGTTCAAATCCTCCAATCGCCGGCCTTCAAGCATGACGGAACCCTTCGACGGCGTATCCATGCAGCCGATCATGTTCATCAGCGTGGTTTTGCCGGAACCGGACGAGCCGACAATCGCCAGCCATTGCCCTTGCGGAACGGTCAGACTCAGGTCGTCGACGGCGTGCAGATCGCCGTAAATCTTGGAAATGTGGTCGAGTTCCAGCAGCATATGTTCGTTGTCCATGATTATTCCTCCCTCAAAACGATGGCGGGGTCGATACGGGTGGCGCGGCGGACCGGTGGGATGGAGGCGATGACGGCGATCGCCACGGAAAGCAACAGCGACCCAACGCAAAGCAGCCAGTTGAGGCCGAGCGCACGGCCGAAAACGGTGGAGCACAGCACACGCGCCAGCACATAGCCGATAGCAGTGCCGAGCAGACCGCCGATCAAGCCGTAGATGCCGGATTCCACGTAGAATTCGACGCCGATGGCGCGTGAATCGGCGCCGAGGGCCTTGCGCAGGCCGATTTCGTTGCGACGCTGGCTCACAATGGAGCTGATGGTGGTGCCCACGCCGACAAGCGTCAGCACGAGCACGACGAGCGAGACAATCCAGAACAGGGTCTGCAGCATGGCGATGATGCGGGTGTCGGACGAGGTGATTCTGGTGACGGTCTGCGCTTTGACGGCAGTGTTTGTATTTTTGTTGATTCTGTTGACGATGGCGTTCAGCTCATCCCCCATGGCGTTCACGGAGTATTCGACCACGTCGGCGCCGCGCTTGGAACCGGCGAGTTTGGCCACGTCCGCGGTGGTGGCGTAGATGATGGAATCCTCGTTGCCGCCGGTGTCGACGATGCCGGAGATGCGGAATTCGGTGCCGTTGTTATCCATGATGTCGGACGAGACGCGGCCGTTTTCCGTGGCTTGCGTGGTCTGTTCGCCTTGCGTAGTTTGCGTACTCTGCGTGCCCTGCGCGGACGATTCTGCCGTTTCAGTTGATTCGTCCGAATCGGATTTTGCGGACGCGGAAGAAGACGCTGAAGAAGACGCGTCGGCGGCGCGGTAACCGATGGTGACACGGCTGCCGACTTTCACGCCGAGCGCGTCGGCGACGTCGCGGCCGACCATCACGTTGCCCGAGCAGGGCCAATCGCCCGTCACGTTCCAATGGCGATTGAGCGCGCGGACGGCTTTCACGTCCACGCCGGCGATGGTGTACGGCGCGGAATTGATGCGCACGCTCTCATACCGGTATGCGGCTGATTTCACGCTGTGTCCGGCGCCGATGAGCGCCGTCACGTTGCGTACGGTTGCAGTATCGATGCCTTGCGATTTGCCCGTTGCGGACGCGGGCGTGACGATCAGGTTCGCGCCGTACGCGCGCATTTCCTCGTTCATCTGCTGCGGCACCGCGACGCACACGGATGCAAGGCAGAACAGCGTGGCCGCGCCGACGAGCGACGCGATCACGGCCATCATCGCACGGGAGCGACGGCGGAACACCGCGCCCCACAGCATGGTGAAGAACATCTTGCGATTCGTCATCGCACACCCCCTACGAAAGCCAAGCACAACTCACCTACCATGCAGCACCTCCGCCGGACGCAAACCCAGAATCGCCCGAATCGACGAAAGCGAGGCCACGAGCACAGTGACCGCCAGCAACACGAAAACCAACACGAACACCATCGGACGCATGGTGATGCCCGAGCCGAACACCACGTGCCCCACGATCTGTGCAACGCCCGAGCCAAGCAGCGCGCCGGCAATCGCACCAACCAGCGAAATCACCGCCGTTTCGGCGAGCATAAGGCGCGAAACCGCGCCGTCCGTGGCGCCGATCGCCTTCAACAGCGCCAATTCCGAACCGCGTTCGCCAATCGACGCGGCCATCAGGTTCGCCACGGCGATCGCGGCGGCAACCAGCGACAGCACGGTCATCAGCACCATCACCGCCTGCGTCTTGTTCAGCACATCGCCCTGCAGCGCGGCCACCTGGCGCACCTGCTTGGCCACCGCGCCCGGCAGCACCTCTTCGATCTGGTACGCGATCGACGACGGATACGCGGTGCAATACCACGTCTCCCACTCGTCCTGCGTGAGCGCGTTCGGATTCTTCGACGCCTTGCGCGCGAGGTCGTTGTCGGGCGTGGTGAGCGCCTTGACTTCAATCTTGTCGATGGAATTCGGCAGATTCGCAAGCGTTTGCGCGGCGATGGACGGCATATAAATGGCGCTGTTGTCGGAATCGCCCGAATCGAAGATGCCGACGATTTTCACTTTCACGCGATTGCGTTCGGTGGAGGATTTGCCGGTTTTCCCGGTACCTCCGTTCGTATTGTCGTCCGCACCGACGGCGATCGTCTTGTCGAGCGTAACGCTGTCACCGACGTTCACGCCCAGTTTCGCGGCGAGCGCGCTGCCGACCATCGCCTGCTCGCTGTCGTCTTTCGGCCAGGTTCCGTTGATTTTCCACCATGAGCGCATGCCGTTCATGCCGGCCACGGTGGACTCGCCGGAGTCCATGTGCAGGGTTTTCGCGAACCACGTGCCCACGATCGGCACGTTGGTCGCCTTGCATTTCGCCGCGGAAGCAGCCGCACCTGACGCACCAGCCGTTCCAGCAGAGCCAGCCGAACCAGCCCCCGAACCGACACACCCCGCATCCGCGTGGATGTTCAATTCCGGCGCGAAATTGGTGATGTTGAACGCCCAGAAGATGGTCTTGATCTTCTGCGCGTCCGACTCCTTCAGAAACGCGGTCGGGTCGGCGCTGTCCGCCGCAGCCGAGCCGTCGGAAGTGGAACCCCCGTCCGAACCGGACGAACTACCCGAAGCCGAGCCAGCAGAATCGCCGGTATTGTACAAATCGCTCACCACAGCGTCGGACTTCGGCTGCACGACGATATTCGAACCGTACGTGCTCAGCTCCGCGTTGAGCTTGTCGCCCACGTCGAACACCACGCCGAGCATGGCCACGCTGACGGTGGCGGACAGGCACACGGTGACGGCGATGAGCAGACGGCGTTTGAACTGCCGGCTGAACGAGCGAGAGATCATTTTCAGGAAGAACATGGTACCCCCTTACCTTTCTCGGCGCTCACTGGAAATGGCTCGACAGCGCGTCGAGCGTGGACGTTTGGATGACGATTTTGCCCGGCTTGACCTGGTAGTCGAACGGTATCGGGTTGCAGCCGCCTTTGAAGCCGATGGTGGCGAGGTTGATGGCCACATCGCACTTCTTGCAGATGATTTTGCCGTCCTTCTCGTAGTAGCCGGCGTCGCCGCAGTTATCGCACGCGTCGAGGCCGACGCCGTACGCGCCGCCGTTCTTCTTGATGATGATGAATCGCATGGAGGTGCCGTCCTTCGCGCGGTATTCGAAGCGGTGCAGGTGGCCGTCGGAAATCTGGCTGAATTTGATGGTGGCCACGCCGTCGGCGAGCGAGTAGTCTTCCGGCGGCGACAGCGTGACGACTTTCTGCGTTTGCGCGACGCCGTACGTCAGGGCCACGGTGACGCAGATCATGGCGACCAGGCTGAACGCGCCGGCCGCTTTCGCGCGGCGGCGGAACGCGATATGCGTGCGTGCGATCGCCTCGTTGGCGCCGGTCGGCTTGACTTTGAAGCCCATGACGATGCTGGCGATTGCCGGAATGGCGAAGACGAGCGCCATTGCGATGGTCAGGCTGCGCTGATGGTTGATGCCCCACACGAGCGCGAGGAAGGCGGCGGTCGGGAAGCTGACGATGCGTTTGGATTGGAGGATCTGCGCAAGGTCGGTGAAATGCTGTGCGAACAACAGCGCGACCAACAGCAGCACCGCCGTCGTGAACGACCAGCGGACGGCGGTGGAACGCATCGTGCGGAAGATAAGCGCGGCGATGATTGCGACGGCCGCGCCCAAAGCGAAGCCGAGCGCGCGCAACAGCATGTCGGAAGTGAAGATGGGATCGCCCGGCTCGACGAAGATCGTCAGTCGCAGAATCACGTCGGGCAGCGCACGAAAGGTGGTGGCCGCGATCGCAAGCGCCGCAACGAGATTCGCGATGTCGAGCAGCGCGCGGTGGTTGTGCCAGTCGGCGGTGATGCGGCGGGCGAACAGGACGATGACGAACACGGCCACGTCGAGGATCACGCAGCACCACAGGGTCGGATAGTTGACGAACGTGCGTTGCGTGATGACGGCGGTGGCGCGCAGCGCGGCGAATACGACTGCGCCGGCGAATCCAACAACGAAACCGGCCAGCCGCCAGTACGCGCTCAGAGGCTTGTCACGCCCCTCACCGACGGTGAGCATGACGCTCAACGCCATGACGAGCAGCGCCGGCGCCAACACCCCCTGCAACACCGTCACAAACTGCAGCAGCATCCCAAAATCCTTTCATCCAAAAACCCAACTCAAAGAGCCCAACGATTCCCATTCCGCCCCATCCCAAAGAGTCCCACCCCTCTCATCCCTCCCCTAAAATGCGAGGATTTCCCGGACCCCCTCCACAATCGCAGAGGTGAATCCATCCCCCTAAACGCGAGAGAGCGGTTTCGGTATGCATTGCCCGACCGTAAGCTTGGCCGAACGGCCTTGAGTGTGTCGGGTAATGCATACCGAAACCGCGAACGGGCTACGCTAGGAGATCACCACTCCTGCGGCGTATAGTTCCAGTCCGGGAAGGTGACCTCGATCGGTTCCGTCCAGAAGCGTCCCTTCACACCCGTCTCCGGATCGACGTGCAGCATCCAGCCCTTCTTCTCCGGGGATTCGATCTTCAGCACGAGCTTGTACGCGCCGGCCTTGTCGAGCTTGACGTTGGCGCCGTAGTGCGGGCCGTCGGAGGCGTTCATCTGCATGAAGGTTCCGGAGGCGACGGACGCGTTGGAGGTCTTGTCGATGATGTCGTAGTTGACGGTCAGGTCCGGCACGAAATCGCCCTTGCCGTAGCCGAGTTCGGTGCCCTTCTGGTTGGCATGGATGTCGGCTTCGAGGTGGAAGCTCGCATCGGCGGCCTTGAGGCCCATGCCGGACGGTTCCATGTCGATCGGCTGGAAGTAGACGGCGTTGACGGTCAGCGGGCCGCATTCCTGGTCGGAGTGCTTCTCATCGACCTGGATCTCTTCGAAACCGGCGGAATCGCTGGAATCGTCCTTGCTGGAGTCGTCGGCCTTCGAAGCCGACGCGGAGGCGCTGGACTTGTCCGAAGCGGCGGAATCGTTGGAATTGCCGCATGCGGACAGGGAGAAGGCCATGGAGCCGGCCAGCAGGATGCCGAGCAGAGCGGCGATCTTCTTGTTCTTCATTTCTCTTTCCTTTGTTGTTGGATGTGGAAAAAATATCGGTAAATCTCGGAAAATTTGCGTATTACTTGCGATTGTCAGGCGTGCGCAACTTGCGTTTGCGTGCGAAGCCGACGGCGAACAGCGCGAGTACGGCAATCGCCGCGATCGCTTGTGCCGCAAGGCATTCGACGTACGGATACAGGCCGATCCAGTCGTTTGTGGGCACGCTGGACAGGTAGTGGCCGTCGATCAGGTCACCTTCGATGAGCGCGTGGATGCCACCGCCGGCGAAGATGACGACCAGCACGGCCATCAGGATCGACGTAACGAGGAAGAACGGGCCAATCGGAATCTTCACGGAGGTGAAGCGCAGCACGAGGAAGATGACGAGCAGCACCACGCCTGCGGCGATGCCGCCGATCCACATGCCTTGCGCGTCGCGACTCATCGAGTAGATCGATTCGTAGAAGATGACGGTTTCGGCGCCTTCACGGAACACGGCTAGGAAGCTCAGCATGGCGAGCGAAACGACCATACCCAGGCCCACGCCTTCGCCGGCGGCGACTTTGTTTTGCGCGTCGGCCACGGCGGACTCGGTTTTGGTGCGGATGTAACGGTTCCACGCTTCCACGGAACTTTTGTTGAGCATCCAGTTGCTGGTCCACAGCAGCATGAGCATGGCGATCAGCGCGCACACGCCTTCGCTGATTTCCTGGACCGGGCCGGAGCCGCCGAACAGGAACGTGAAGAGCACGGCGACCAGACCGGAGCCGGCAAGGCCCGCGAGCACGCCGAGGTAAATCCACTTGGTGAAACGCTGGTTGCCGGATTTGACGAGGTAGGCCACCACGGCGGCCACCACCAGCAGCGCTTCGAGGCCCTCGCGGATCAGGATGAGGAACGCCTGTCCGGCGGAGCTGGTGATGGCTTTGGTGAAGGCGTTGACGTTGCCAGCCGCGCCACCGTCGAGGGTGGCCGCGTCTTCGACGAGCCAGCTTTTCAGGTCGTCGACAAGCTTTTTGATCTCCTTGTCGGAACCGCCGTCGCGCATGGTTTTGCGGGTCATCTTGAACTGGTATTCCACCTGCGAGACGCGGTCGCCGGAGATGGCGTTCATGACGTTCTTTTCGAAGCCGAGCTTTTCGTAGTACTGGTAGTACGCGTCGTTGACGAGGCTGGAGCCTTCCGCGCCCTTGCCGGAGATGGCGGCCTTGTATGCCTTGTCGAGGATGACGTTCATTTCGCTGGCGACTTCGCTCCACGTGCGGTCGCCTTTGCCTTTGGAGGAATTCTTTTTGGCCGCGTCGAGCTTCTTACGTTCCGCGGCGGTCTGTTCGGCGCGCTGCTTCGCGTAGGTTTTGGGGTCGGCGAGGTTCGCGTTGCCGTCAAGCGTCTGCGCGGCCGTGTCAAGGTCCGCGTTCAGCGCGTTGATTCCGTTTGCGATCGCGCTCCCCTGGCCCTGCTGGTACGCGAGTCCTTCCAAATCGGTGAACTGCCTGAGCAGTGTCTGCTGGCATTCGGCGGAAATGGTGTCGTTGACGACTTTCGAGAAGTTGGACGCATCATAGCCGATCCAATGCGCGGTCTGGAAGCCGGTGCCGGCCTGGCCGTAATCGCCGTCATTGTAGTCTTTTTCGGCGGTGGCGAGCTGCTTGGCGATGTTCTGCGCGACGGCAGTCCAGGAATCGAAATTCGTCTGGTTGCCGTCAGCGGCGGACGCCTGCCGCGGCATCGCGATGCCGACAAACAGCGTGGCGAGCGCGATCATCAGCGCGGCGACGAGCGTGATGAGACGGCCGGAAGCCGAGACGCGCGAATCGCACGAATCGTAGGAACCGGCTGCGTGGCGCTGCGCGACGCGAGATGACATGGGTCGAACCTTCCTTCCGCAAATCTTTTCGGCGCGATTTCCCCGACGTACCCGACGTACGAAGCGCGCATCGGAAGCCAAGATAGAACGAAAGTTTTTTGAATAACAGTCTTGATTTTTAATTGGTCTTGTTGTATCGCGCATGAAAAAACGTTGGAATTCCGCCGTTTTTATTTTTCCCGTTTTCCGCGTGTCGTCTCACATTGTGACGCTCACCGCCGTTCCGCAACACCCCCGTCCGCCCGAAAACGTGAAGCGAACTCCATGCCAAAGCGTCAGTTTGTATAATCGCGACTTGCATAATCACGATTAGCATAATCGTAACCATACAAAGCTACGGGGGTATCAAAATAAGGCGATGCCTCATGCCACATATAGCGCATATCAGGTTGCCCAAGCACGAACTACGCCAAGCCGGGCACGCGCTAGCATCGTGGTATGGACTCCATTGCACCGCTCGCACAGCGCATGCCGTATACCGCCGCGTTCCCCAAGGCGCTCGGCACGGGGTTGTTGATTTCGACGCCTCACCCGATCACTGCGGAATTGCGCGGCGAGATGGAACGGTTCATCGATGAATACGAG
>OGQH01001929.1_pt1 | contig 16066 bp, 11 predicted proteins | sample 1553181 | NCBI WGS metagenome assembly OGQH01 (sample SAMEA2579946, study PRJEB22360) | human gut metagenome | biome: human gut; feature: human-associated habitat; material: faeces | place: Denmark | collected 2008/2010 | reverse complement strand
TGTATCCTTCGCGAGGCTGGGAAATTCTCGAAGAAATTGAGCAAATCACCCAAAATAGCGAAGACAAGATTGAGGGTGCAACGGCATTTGCCGAAAAGCGTGAGCCAGTTTGGAAGGGCCGCTAGGAGCCTCAATTGGTTTGTTAGGGGAGGCGCTCCGTAAAGGGGCGCCTCCTTTTGGTCAAAAACGAGTAAATGGGGTGTTTCGATTTCCCGGAATGGTCCGATAGGCGGGGTTGTGCTTTCGTCATATCCTAGAGAGGTTACATTTCGTCAAACTTGGGAATAGGTAAGAGCCTTTTGGTACCGTATTCTTTTAACTGTGAAAAGAATGTATCAGGAGGGGTACCGTGGACTTCGCTTTGTCCGACAATCAGAAGAACATCATTGCCACATTTCGCGAATTCGGCGAATCGGTATTTACTCCTGAATCGGTATTCCAGTGGCGAAAAGATCAAGGCCTTCCCGATGAAGTGGTGAAGGGCTTCGTTGATCGCTACTTCGCACTGGACGATCAAAGCCCCGACGGCATGGGCATTATGTCGCAGACGCTTATCCTGGAAGAGCTTTGCCGTTGTGCAGGTGCCGCCCTCCCATTCCAAAACGACCTGTTCAATCTACAGATCATGGGCGGTTTTGCCGATGAGACGGTATCTTCGAGGGTGTTGGACGACTACCGCCAAACGGGGCGCTTGATGTTTTCGCTGGGTGTTTCTGAGCCGAATGCGGGTTCTGACACCATGAGCATGACCACATCGGTTGAAACGCGCGATGGTCGTTTGGTGCTCAACGGCAAGAAAACCTATGTGAACAACGGCGAGTATTCGCCAAGCATCCTGTGCGCCGCCATCGACAAGGACACGCTTTCCGAAGACGAGTATCCGTCGCTTTCTTTTTGGCTTATTCCGCACGATTTACCAGGCATTCGCGCCGTACCCATCAACAAGATCGGCCAATCGATGGTTCCGTTTGCGTCGGTTTCCTTCGACGAGGTTGAGTTGAAGCCCGAGTATCGTTTGCGCGGTCACGAAGGGGGCTTCCGCCACCTGTTCAAGATGTTGGAATTCGGCCGTGTGTTCACGTGCGCAGCATCGCTGGGCATGGCGCAAGCTGCCATGGAAGACGCGGTTGCCAACGCGCGTGTGCGAAAGGCGTTCGGCGTTTCTATCGGGCAATTCCAGCAGGTAGAGCAGATGCTTACCGACATGGAGGTGTCGCTGCGTACGATGCGCTCTATGCTGTACCAAGCTGCATGGGCCATTGAAACTGACCAGCCTGATAAGCGTTTGGCGGTTGCGTTGATGAAGCGCTACATCCCCAAGACGGCAACCGAGGTGGCAAGCAGCGCTATGCAGATCCTGGGCGGCTTGGGTTACACCGATAGTGCTCGAGTGAGCACTATCTGGCAGGATTGCCGAGGCAATCAGATCGCTGAAGGCACCGATCAGATCATGGTGTATATTTCCGCTCCCCTCATCATGAAGGAATACGAATAGAGGGCCTTTTCGGCTAGGCCGCTGCGGGCTGTTGCGCTATGAACATCCGCGATTGGTCTCAACGGTATGAGCGGGATTGCGCCACGGGGTCTGCGATCGGGCTCGTACTCTGAGCCAGTTTGATTGGGGTTAGCGGTATTGGCGGGTTTGCCCCAAATCGATATCGTTTCGGGCGTTTGAGGTTGGGATTTAACGGCATTAGCGGGGTTCTGTCCCGGATCGAAATGCCCCGAACGCCTGAGACTAGGCCCAGTAGCACCACCCAAGTTGATATCGCTCCGAACGCCTGTGATCGAACTGGGCGGGCGTTAGAGGTTACGCCTTAATTGCGCTTCTTTGATTTCGCTTTCCATGGAGCTGTGGATGATGTTGGAAAAAGGCCCTGCGTTGCTGATCAGATGCTTGGTGCCGGGCTGCTCGCACTTGTGCGTGAAATAGGAAAGGAACGCGCAGGTGTAGAACTCGCTTAAGAAGTCGATGTTTTCTTCTGGCAGGTAGCGGTTGGCCAAGATGATGGTGATGTCGTTGCGCAAGGCGGGCAAGTACAGATCGTATAGATACTCGCGCAGGGTGGCGGGCCCGGTTTCGGCAAAAGCCTGCATGTAGAAGGCGCGGTTTCGCTCTAGCACAATGGCAAAGGCGTCGAAGAATTTTGAGTGGTCAAGCGAGCGCACGCCTGATTTCTGTGTGATGTAGAACGGGAAGCTCGAAAGAGAAGGGTCTTCGTCCTTCTTGTAAACCAGGATGTTCTCGGGGAATCGGTGTTGAAGCTCGAGTCCCAGATCGTATCGGAACTTCCAAATAATGAGAGCATTCTTATCTTCGAAGTGGTAGTAGAACGTTTTGCGGTTCTTACCCGTGCGCTCAACGATGTCGCTGATGGAAACCTTCTTCAGCGGCTGCTCTTCGCACAGCTGCACAAGCGCATCGGCAATTAGCAGTTTTGTGTCGAGTGTTCCCATTTCCCGATCCTTTCAACCTTCCATACTTGGCTAGTTTAGCGCTACCGAGCATTCTTTTGGTCAAATCAATGAAAATGAGTAGTTGATTCAAAAACTATCGCAGCAATTGGTTAGCAAATGCGCGATGAATGGATACTCATCGCGCAAATTATGCATAATGCCGCCAATTCGTCCGAATATCTGTTTTACAATAATTTACGCGAAGGAGTGCTCACGATTGGTCATCACTGATATAGATCGTTGCATGTAGGGTAGGCGGCTTCCAGAAGGGGGAGGTCGTCGTTTTCATGTTCGGAAACGAATTGTGCCAGGTATGTCTAATCTGCTCTCAGAGGTTCACATCTTATGTTCTTAGGAAAGGGGCTGCGACGTGAAGTACGAATTACTGAACAAGCCGTTTAAGATCGGCAACGTGGAATTGCGAAATCGCTTTGTCATGCTGCCAATGACCATCGAAAAGACCGACAACTACCATGTTGGCGATGACCTCGTAGACTTCTACGAGCAGCGCGCAAAGGGCGGTGCCGCTCTGATCGAGCTCGGCTCTTGCTACGTTTGCGACGTTTTCGACACCCACCCCAAGTACCACACCACCACCGGCGCTGTAGGCGTTTGGGACGATTGCTTCATCCCTGGCCTTACCCGTACCGCTGAGGTTTGCCACAAGCATGGCGCAAAGCTTGCTGCTCAGCTGCAGCTTTGCTACGAGTGGCGTGCAACGGGTGAAGACGAGCTTCACTCCTATGCTCCTTCTATCGACGTTGCTTCCGGCCCCTTCGTTGGCATGCCTGAAAAGGAATTCACCAAGGAAGAAATCCAGCTCGTTGTAAAGCAGTACGGCGATGCTGCTAAGCGCTGCCAGAAGGCTGGCATCGATATCATCGAGATCCATGCAGGCATTGGCTACATGGTTATGCGCTTCATCTCCAAGTATTCCAACCATCGTACCGACGAGTACGGCGGAGACACCAAGGGTCGCTGCAAGCTTCTCACCGACATCATCGACGAGATCCACAAGCAGTGCGGCGAAGATTACCCGATCATCGTTCGTTACTCTGCAGACGACCTTATGCCCGGCGGTCAGCGCGTTGAAGACCTCAAGGAGGTTATCGAGGTTGTAGAGGCTCACGGCATCGACGCTTGGTCCATCCAGGCTGGCTTCCATGAGGCTCCTCGTCCCGTTGCTAACCAGCTCGTTCCCGAAGGTGAGTTCATCTACCTGTCCAAGGAAGCTAAGAAGTACACTTCTCTGCCTTGCTTCCCTGGCACCCGTATCAACCACCTCGACGTATGCGAGAAGATCCTCGCTGACGGCTCTGGCGACGCAGCTGGTATGGCTCGTCACTGGATCGCAGAGCCCGAGATCGGCATCAAGGTTGCCGAAGGTCGCTCCGAAGAAGTTCGTCCCTGCATCGTTTGCTCTCGCTGCTTGGACAACATCTTCATCGGCAAGCCCTGCAAGTGCTCCGTTAACCCCAACGTATACTTCTCCCAGTTCGGTCAGCCCGAAGACCACAAGGTATCCGGCGCAGAGGCTGAAAAGAAGATCCTCATCGTTGGTGCTGGCCCCTCTGGCTTGGAAGCTGCTCGTAACCTCAAGCTTCGCGGCTTCAAGAACGTTACCGTTGTTGACCAGAAGAAGAAGGCTTGCGGTCTTCTGAACCTCGCTCAGGTTCTGAACGAAGAGCTTCCTCCGATGGTTGATTGGTACAACAACGAAATCAAGCGTCTTGGCCTCGACGTTCGCCTGAACACCAAGGCTGACGCCAACTACATCAAGGACTTCGGCGCTGACGAGGTAATTCTCGCTGTTGGTCCTGAAACTTCTTCCCCCGACGTTCCCGGCAAGAACCGCAAGAACGTTATCGACTCCCACGCACTGAAGGAGCTCGTAGAGGGCAAGAACACCCCGGGTATGGGTGCTATGTGGGGCCTGTCCTGCTTCGGCATGGGCATCCTGGGCGCACCTCTTGGCCTTATGAAGTGGGGCCTTGGTACGCACCTGCTGGTTAAGAAGCGTCTTGCTGTTATCGGCGGCGGCTTTGCTGGCATCGAGGTTGCATCTTCCATGAACGAGGGCCGCGAGGTTACCGTTATCGAGTCCGCCAAGAAGGCTGGCGCTGAAATCGGCATCATCGACAAGAACCCTGAGCTCCGCAAGCTCAAGAAGGAAGGCGTTAAGATCCTTACCCTCACCAAGGTTAAGGCTTACACCGACGAAGGCGTTCTGTGCGAAGACGCTGAGGGCAAGGAATTCACCGTTCCTGCTGACACCATCATCGCTGGTACGGTATGCGTTGATAACACCTCCCTCTACGAGCAGGTCAAGGCTGTGCTCGGTGAAGAGCATCTGCACCTCATCGGTAACGCATCTCCCCACACCGATTGGGAAGGCGTTGCAGCAAACGATCCTTACGGCACGCCTGAGTTCAAGCGTCTTCTCGAGGCCGTTCGCGACGGGTACCTCACCGCTATGAAGATGTAGTCATCTGCTGAAGCAGTTGATTTTGCACTAAGTGCATTTGGAAAGCCGCCCGTTTGGGCGGCTTTCTTGTTTTGTCGGCTTTGGCCTGCTATGCCCGCGCATGGGCTTAGTGGGCGATTGGTTGGACGCGGCGTGTGCGGAAAGCTCGGCGTGGGGCATTTCCTGTCCCGTTTTCGTCCGCGCATCGCCGTTCGTTTTCCATTGCGTGAACGTATCCTGCGTAAACGTTTAGCCACGGCCGTTGCGCGGTGTGGTTTGCTATCATGGGAATGTTCTAGAGTTGTGCCGTTTTTGGCATGAAAAACGATGAAGGAATACCATGACTCAGCATCTCACCGAAAAGGACGTACGTGGCATTGCCACATATGCACGCATCGGGCTGACCGATGAAGAGGTTACGGAAATGACCGTTGACCTTAACAACATCATCGAAAGCCTGAAGCCTATTACTGAATACGACTTGGAGGGCGTAGAACCTACCTTCCATCCCATCGGAAATCTTTCCAATGTTATGCGCGAAGACGTTGAAGGCGAAAGCTTCACTCAGGAAGTTGCCCTTGAAAACGCACCGAAGCAGCAAGATGGCAGCTTCCTCATTCCCTCAATTCTGGGTGGAGGTGACGAGTAGTGGCTCAAGCATTTGCAGAGCTTTCAGTAGCTCAGATCCAGGCAGGCCTTACTGCCAAAGAATTCAGCGCCAAGGAAGTTGCAGAAAACTCCCTGGCACGTATCGCATCTGCTGACAAGGCAGTACATGCTTTCCTCGAAACCACTGAAGAAGCGGCCCTGGCCGCGGCGGCACGTGTTGATGCCGCCATTGCTGCGGGCGATATTGCCCAGGCTGGTCCGTTGGCGGGCGTGCCCGTTGCCTTTAAGGACAACATGAACCTGGAAGGCACCCACACCACCTGCTCTTCCCGTATGCTGGAAAACTACGTTTCGCCCTATACCGCAACGTGCGTAAGCAAGATCATCGAAGCTGGTGGCATTCCGCTGGGCAAGCTCAACATGGACGAATTTGCCTTCGGTTCTTCCACGGAAACTTCGGCATTCGGTCGTACCTTCAACCCCTGGGATCTGGAGCGTGTACCCGGCGGCTCTTCTGCTGCGGTGGCTGCCGGCCTTGCAACGCTTACTCTGGGCTCCGACACGGGTGGCTCCATCCGTCAGCCTGGTAGCTTCTGCGGCACGGTTGCCGTGAAGCCGACGTATGGCGTGGTTTCCCGTTACGGCGTAGTGGCCTTCGGCTCCTCTCTCGACCAGGTGGGCCCGTTTGCTCGCAACGTTCAGGATGCCGCTCTTGCCATGAATGCTCTTGCTGGCCACGATCCGCTCGATTGCACCAGCCAGCCGGTAACCACCGATTTCACGGCGAATCTCGCCGAAGGCGTTTCGGGCATGCGCATCGGCATTGTTCCCGCCTTTATGGAAGCAGAAGGTTTGGCTCCCGAGGTTCGTGCCAAGGTTGAAGAGGCGGTAGGGCATCTTCGTCAGATGGGTGCGGAAATCATAGAGGTTGAGCTCCCCAATGCCCAGGCGGCAATGAGCGCATACTATGTGCTTGGTCCCTGCGAGGCGTTCTCCAATCTGGCTCGTTTCGATTCCGTCCGCTATGGTTACTGCGAGCCTGGTTGCAAGGATCTGGGACATCAATATGAGGCTTCTCGTTCTGCGGGCTTCGGCCCCGAGGCACGTCGTCGCATCATGTTGGGCAGCTATCTGCTTTCCGCGGGCGTATACGAAAAGTACTACTACCCGGCTCAGCAGGTTCGTACCCTTATCACTCAGGACTACTTGAAAGCATACGAAAAGGTAGATTGCATCATCGCTCCGGTTGCTCCGCGCACCGCGTTCAAGTTCGGTGAAATCGCTGACCCCACCTCGATGTACCTTTCCGATATGTTCACCATTTCCATCAACATCGCTGGCAACGGCGGCATGAGCATGCCTGTTGGCCTGGGTGCCGATTCTGGCATGCCCGTGGGCGTTCAGCTCATCAGCCCTGCTTTCAAGGACGAAAACATGCTGCGTGCTGCCGCCGCACTCGAAACGGTATACGGCGCAGCTCCCGTTGCTCCGGCATTTGCCGATGGAAAGGATGGTGAATAACCGTGAAGAAGCTCGAACAAGTACTCGAAGATTGGGAAGCGGTTATCGGCCTGGAAATCCACGCCGAGCTCACCACGCTCGAAACCAAGATGTTCTGTAGCTGCAAGCTCGAATTTGGCGCTGAGCCCAACACACATACCTGCCCGGTATGTCTCGGCTTGCCCGGTGCTTTGCCAGTGCCGAACAAAGCGGCAATCGAATCTATCGTGCTGGCTGGCCTTGCCACCAACTGCGATATCGAGAAGCGCTCTATGTTCTATCGCAAGAACTACATGTATCCCGATATGGCCAAGAACTTCCAGACCACGCAGGGTCCGATTGCCTTCTGCATGCGCGGCCATCTTGATTTGGACGTTGACGGCGCTGCCGCTAAGGAGCGCATCGATCTGGCCGACCTGAAACCGGGCGAACAGGGCGCTGAAGGCACCACTGCCGCAAACGTTACTCGTACCGAAGACGGCTACGTTGCCCATGTGGGCATTGAGCGTATCCACATGGAAGAGGACGCGGGCAAGATGATTCACATCGGCGGCGGCGAAGGTCGTATTGCCGGTGCTACCCATTCGCTGGTTGACTATAACCGCGCAGGTACGCCCCTTATCGAGCTGGTAACCAGGCCCGATCTTCGCACGCCCGAAGAGGCTCGTCTGTTTATGCAGAAGCTTCGCCAGATTTATCTGGCCATCGGCATTTCCGACTGCTCGATGGAAGAAGGCTCGCTGCGTTGCGACGGCAACGTTTCCCTGCGTCGCCGTGGCTCTACTGAGCTGGGCACCAAAACCGAGCTCAAGAACATGAACTCCTTCAAGAACCTTCACGACGGCCTGGCTTACGAAATCTGCCGTCAGGCTGAGGTTTTGGAAGAGGGCGGCATCATTTACCAGGAAACCCGCCATTGGGATCCTAGCGCCAAGCGCACCATCGTTATGCGCGTGAAGGAAACGGCTGACGACTATCGCTTGTTCCCTGAGCCCGATTTGGCTCCCTATGACTTGTCCGATGAATTCATCGAAGGTGTTCGCGCCAAGTTGCCCGAACTTCCCGACGAAAAAGCAAAGCGCTTCGAATCGGAGTTCGGCCTTTCCGCTTACGACGCTCGCCACTTGGTGGAGCATCGCAGCACCGCGAATTTCTTCGAGGCTTGTATGGCTGAAGCAGCGGATGATTCAGGTAAGCTGGCCAAGCCTCTGGCGAACCTCATCATCAATGATGTTGCCGCTTATGCGAATGCCAACGGTGTTTCAGATATGGAGCAAACCGCCCTTTCGCCTGCGCGCGCGGTGGAACTGGTTAAGCTTCTTGCTGAAGACACCATTTCTTCTAAGCAGGCAAAGGAAGTGTTTGCCATCGTGCTTGAAGACGACAAGGATCCTTCCGTCGTCATCGAAGAGCGTGGCATGAAGCAGGTGTCCGATACGGGCGCTATTGAGGCTGTTGTCGATGGCGTGCTCGCTGCTTTCCCCGACAAGGTTGAGCAGTATAAGGCAGGCAAAACCGGCCTGCTGGGCTTTTTCGTTGGCCAATGCATGAAGCAGATGAAGGGCCAGGGCAACCCGAAGGTTATCAACCAGCTGCTTGCTCAGAAGCTTTCGTAATCAAGCTATATGCATGCGATGCGTTACCTACATGTGCGCATCGTTCCAAGCGCCCGGCCCGTTTTGGTCGGGCGCTTGGTGATTAAACAGGAAAAGCGGTGTTGCTGCATCATTTTTTCGATTAGGGATTCCCGGAAGCTCGATTTTGGACAAAATCGAGAATAAATTGCCCTTTTGGCGGGGTTTTGCCGAGGCCTGGGTCTGCTCGGTAGTTCCTAATCGAAAAAAATGATGCAAAAAAGTTCATATTTTTGTTTTGGAGGATGTTCGGTGACCGAAGAATCGAACGAGGGAGCAATGGATGCCGCCCGTGCGGCGCTGAAAGAGCATTTCGGCTATGACGGTTTTCGTCCTGGTCAGGAAACACTGGTGGGAGCCGTGCTTACCGGGCGTGATTGCCTGGGCGTGATGCCGACGGGTGCAGGCAAGTCGATTTGCTACCAAATACCAGGTGTGGTCTTGCCGGGCTTAACCCTGGTAGTGTCGCCCTTGGTTTCCCTTATGGGCGACCAGGTACGTGCCCTGCTCGATGCAGGTGTGCGCGGCTCGTATTTGAACTCTACGCTCACCCCTGGTCAGCAAGGCACCGTGATGCGTCGTGCGTTGACGGGTGCCTATGACATCATGTATGTAGCTCCCGAACGGTTGGCCGATTCTCGATTTATCGAATTTGCCTCTCAGGCAAACATTCCCCTAATCGCTATCGATGAAGCTCATTGCGTTTCGCAGTGGGGTCAGGATTTTCGCCCTGCTTACCTGGGAATAGGCGAATTCATCGACGCCCTGCCGAAGCGTCCCATTGTTGCAGCGCTTACGGCAACAGCAACAGAAAAGGTTCGCGAAGACATTGTTTCGCTGTTGGGTTTGCGCAATCCCGCTACGGTGGTTACCGGGTTTGATCGCCCCAACCTTCATTTTGCCGTTGAGCAGCTGCCCTCAAAGCGCAAGTTGGCGCGTATCGTTGCATACGCTCTGAATCATCCGCAAGACTCGGGTATTGTGTACTGTTCCACGCGCAAAGACGTTGAAAAGGTGCATGAGACATTGGTGGAATCTGGCGTGCAAGCGGTTCGCTACCATGCAGGTCTTTCGGTTCAAGAGCGCACCGATTCGCAGCGGGCGTTCGTGCTGGATGATGCATCCATTATGGTGGCTACCAATGCGTTTGGCATGGGCATTGATAAATCGAATGTGCGTTACGTTATCCATCACAATATGCCAGGCTCGTTGGAGGCGTATTACCAGGAAGCAGGTCGTGCTGGTCGCGATGGCGAGTCGTCGGAATGCTTGCTGCTGTGGAACGACGGCGATATCGGCACGTGTCGATTTTTTATCGAGCAAGAAGTTGAAAACGAAGCCCTTGCGCCTGAAGAGCGCGAATTGGTACGCGCCTCGCAGCGTCGCTTGCTGGCAGCTATGACGGGCTACTGCCTTACTACGCGATGTTTGCGCGGCCATATCTTGGATTATTTCGGCGATGAATCTGCCACGGAGTGCGGCAATTGCTCCAATTGCGAGGGGCGGTATCAAGCGCTGGATGTAACCTTGCAGGCCCGCGCTGTTATGCGCTGTGTTCAGGAATTGCGCGGTCGTTTTGGCAAATCCGTGGTGGCCGATGTGCTGCATGGCTCCAAAAGCCAGCGCATTTTCGAGTTCGGCTTGGAAAGCTCGCGCACTTACGGCACTTTGCCCGACGATTCGGCAGCAAGAATCAAAGAGATCATTGAAATCCTGGCAAGCGAAGGTTACCTGCAGATAGGAGAGGGGCGCTATCCCCTGGCTGGCTTGGGTGTTCGTGCCCGCGAAGCGGCGGTGCCTGAATTCTCGCTTGCCATGAAGCGTCCTCCTGAGCGCATAACGCGTTTGAAGGGGGCCGAAGGGGCGAGTGCTGCTTTCGGCGCTGCTGGCTCCGATGCGCCGAAAAAGGCGAAGGCCGCAGAAGGCCTCGACCCGATGGATGCCGAGCTGTTCGAGCGTCTGCGCGCTTTGCGCAAGCGCATAGCGACCGAGGCTACCGTGCCCCCTTACGTGGTGTTTTCAGATGCGGCCTTGCGTGCCATGTGCCTTGCCCGCCCGAAGGACGAAGCCCAATTCCTGGATGTTCAGGGCGTTGGGCAGAAAAAGCTCGAGCGGTACGGCGAAGAGTTCTTGCGCGAAATCAACGCCTAGCGAGGGGGTTTGTTGATAGTGGCCTATGATAGCGCTTGCCGCTTTGCGTTTGCGCTTCGGGAGGCGCGCATGCTGCCGCCCTCGAGGGAACGCGCTGTTTGCTTTGAGGAAAAGGTAGCGTGTGTCGTTAGATTTGAGCGGGCGTACTCATACCCTGATGTGAGGCGTCTGTTCAGCGGATCTTGGAGCGGTGCGGGGCGGACGGCCATTTGAATTGAGCCATCGAAACTGCCGGCTGTTTATCCCCGAATGCGAAGGACTGCACACCGTTAGCTTGCCCACGGATGCGAATGGAATAGGTTGACACCCTGTTCTAGTTACAAAACGCGTATCATTGAACGGTTATGTCTTTTGGCGTAACCGCTTTCGTTTTCGACAGAAAGGCGGCTTGCATGGCCAGCCAGAACACTACCAGCAACAATGCCTCTTCCGTAGATGGGCAAGGGCGCGAAGGATTCTCTAGCCGTTTGGGCTTTCTGCTTATCAGCGCAGGCTGCGCTATCGGCTTGGGCAACATCTGGCGCTTCCCCTACATCACGGGACAATACGGCGGTGCCGCGTTCGTTTTGATGATCCTATTCTTCCTGGTGGTGCTGGGCGTGCCGCTGTTGGTGATGGAATTTTCTGTAGGTCGCGCAAGCCATCGCTCGACGGCGCGAAGCTTTAATGCCTTGGAGCCGCGCGGCTCCAAGTGGCATTGGTTCAAGTGGTTTACCCTTGTAGGTAACTACGTGCTGATGATGTTTTACACCAGCGTGTGCGGTTGGATGGTTGCCTACCTGTTCAAAACCGGCATAGGAACCTTTGACGGAACGCACGATATCCCTACTGTTTTTTCTTCCATGATCGGCGACCCAGTTGAAATGGCGGGATGGATGCTGCTGGTAACACTGGTCGGTTTCGCGATCTGCGCGGCAGGCGTACAGAAAGGCGTAGAGCGCATCACCAAGGTAATGATGGCCGCCCTGTTTGTTTTGATGGCTGTCCTTTGCGTGCATTCATGCCTTCTTGAAGGTGGTCAGGAAGGCCTGGCATTCTACCTGCTGCCCAACTTCGATAACCTCTTCAACAATCCCAGCGCCAGTTTCGCTGAAATCCTGTATGCCGCAATGAGCCAGGCGTTCTTCATGCTTTCCGTTGGCATTGGCGGTATGTCCATTTTCGGCAGCTACATTGGACGCGACAACAAGCTTACAGGTGAGGCCGTACGCATTGCGGGCATGGATACCTTGGTTGCCATTATGGCGGGCCTTATCATCTTTCCCGCATGCTTCGCTTACGGGGTTGCGCCCGATGCCGGTCCCGACCTGGTGTTTCTTACCCTGCCTGCTGTGTTTGAGCAAATGCCGCTCGGCCAGCTGTGGGGAACGATATTCTTCCTGTGCATGGCCTTTGCAGCGCTTTCAACCGTTATCGCGGTCTTCGAGAACATCCTGCGTTTTTCGATGGACCAGTGGGATGTCACGCGCAAACGAGCAGTTGCCATCAACGGGCCTTTGCTGGCACTGCTTTCCCTGCCGTGCGTTTTGGGCTTTTCGGTATGGTCGGGCATGCAGATTCCCGGCATCGGCGACATCCAGTCGTTGGAAGACTTCTTGGTTTCCAACAACTTCCTGGTGTTGGGCGCTTTGGTATTCGCCCTGTTCTGTACCCGCCGCTCTGGTTGGGATTGGAAGAACTTCCTTGCTGAGGCAAACGAGGGCGAAGGTATGGCGTATCCGAAGTTCCTGTACGTTTGGACTCGTTACGGTGTGCCGCTGCTGATCATCGTTATTTTCGTAGCAGGATGGGTGCCCAAAATCACGTTCTGGCTGAATATGTAGCGGGCCACTCGGCTCTTGCCTGCCGAGACGATTCGGCGGCTTAGGACTCTTGCGCTGGAGTGCAAGAGCGTATACTTCGAACATTGCAATTCAAAGCAGAGGAGAAACTGCCGTGGCAGATAAAGAAATCGTAGACGAAGGGCGTGAGAAGTTCTCAAGCCGCCTCGGGTTCATTCTCATCAGCGCTGGTTGCGCTATCGGCTTGGGCAACATCTGGCGCTTTCCCTACATCACGGGCGAATACGGCGGTGCGGCATTCGTTCTTCTCATCCTGTTTTTCCTGGTGGTGCTTGGCGTGCCGCTGCTGGTGATGGAGTTTGCCATGGGCCGCGCCAGCTATCGTTCGCTAGCGCGTAGCTACGAGGCTCTGGAGCCGCAGGGTTCGAAGTGGCATCGCTTCAAGTGGCTTGGTTTGGTTGGCTGCTATCTGCTTATGATGTTCTATACCGTGGTATGCGGTTGGACCATCGCCTACTTTGTGAAGGCGGCGATGGGCACATTTGACGGCACGGAAGATGTCACGATGGTGTTCGGGTCGATGCTCGGTAACCCTATGGAGCTTACGGGTTGGATGCTTTTGGTTGCCGTTATTGGTTTTGGCGTGTGTGCTATGGGCGTGCAAAAGGGCGTCGAGCGCATTACCAAGGTTATGATGGCGGCGCTGTTCGTTATCATGGCTCTTTTGTGCGTGCACTCTCTTACATTGGAAGGCGGTCAGGCTGGATTGGAGTTCTACCTGCTGCCCAACTTCGATAACCTCTTCAACAACCCTAATGCCAGCTTCCCTCAAATTGTCTACGCTGCTATGAGCCAAGCCATGTTTATGCTCTCGATCGGCGTTGGCTCCATGTCTATTTTTGGCAGCTACGTAACACGCGATAGGAAGCTTACGGGCGAAGCGGTAAACGTCGCCTTGCTTGATGCCTTGGTTGCCATTATGGCAGGCCTTATCATTTTCCCAGCTTGCTTCGCTTACGGCATCAACCCTGATGCCGGCCCTGGTTTGGTGTTCCTTACGTTGCCTACGGTATTCGAGCAGATGCCTTTGGGCCATTTGTGGAGTACGCTGTTCTTCCTGTTTGTTGCAGCGGCGGCGCTTTCTTCGGTCATTGCCGTGTTTGAGGCAATTCTTCGCTTCACCATGGATCAGTGGGATATTTCCCGCAAGCGTGCAGTGGCAATCAACGCGCCTATTTTGGTACTGCTTTCTCTGCCGTGCGTATTTGGCTACAACATCTGGTCTGATTTTCTGGTGCCGGGCATCGGCGATGTGCAGTCGTTGGAAGACTTTATCCTTTCCAACAACATCCTGCCCATCGGTTGTTTGCTGTTTGTACTGTTCTGCACCACCAAGCGCGGTTGGGGTTGGGATAGATTCATGGCAGAAGCCGATCGTGGCGAGGGCGTTGCATTCCCGAAGTGGACGCGCTTGTGGGTGAAGTATGGTGTGCCTGCGCTGATCCTCATCGTGTTTTTCACAGGTTGGGCGCCTACCATGCAAACTTGGCTCGGTTTGGCGTAGCTGAACTTTTTCGTGTAATTAAGTCAGGTTCGGCGTTATTGCATCGAGCCTTTGGTGTCGGACCCGGAATGGTAGCTCATTCCGGGTCCGTTTGCGTTTGGCTAGTTTTAGTTTGGGTTATTCGTTGAAGGCTGTTTTTTCCTGTGACTCCCATTGAATCCTAAAACGAGAAAGAGCAGCGAGATTGCTCTCGCCGCCCTTTCTCGCGGAATATGCTAGATGCCACTTCCCATGAATGGGCTTTGCGGATAAGCGATTTTCTACTTAACCACCAGTACGGGAATTTCGGCGGAGCGAAGCACGCCGTAGCTGACCGAGCCGATTGCGCCTCGGATAGCGCCCAGTCCTCGCGAGCCCATGACGATAAGGTCGCAATCATAGTGATTTGCCGTTTCGATGATGGTTTCGATGGTGTAGACGCCGAAGACCACTTCTGCGGTAAGAGCACCAGGGAAGCCTTCAACCACATCGGCGATGGTATCCTGCAGCTCCTTATCCTGCTCGGCGTTGCGCTCTTCGACCACCTTGGCGAAATCGCCCTTGGCTACGACCGAAACGCCCATGCCGAAACCGGTTTGGTTGATGCTGCTGTACACCAGGTCTTGCGGCGGAGCGACAACCTCAACTACATGGATTTTCGCTTCGGGATTTTCGCTAGCCATGTTAATGGCCCCTTTGAGTGCATTGTTTGCGTGCTCGGAGTTGTCGTACGGCACGAGGATGTTTTTGAACCCCATGTAAATCGCCCCCTCAGGCTCTGTTATTGCTTTTGATTATACGCCTTTTCTTCTATTGATGAACGTGTTCAGTTGTCTTGATCAGCTAATTTGAGTGAAGTTGTGGCGTAGCCTTCTTTGAGAAATGTAAAACTGACATGATTTAATTGCTTTAGCGCTCTACTGTGATAAAGTACCACCAACGGAAACGTTGCCACTCCTAATCGTTGGCAACCGATATGCCAGGCGTTTGGGCTGTTGTTGCTGCGATGCTTTCTCGGATGGTGGATCGCCGCGGTGCTCGCCCGAATGGTGGATGCCGCGGGGTATCAGCTGCAATCATATAGCGTTGCCTGATGCGTCTGGCGTTGGTTGCCGCGATGATTTCAGGGGAAATGCTTCCGTAAAATGCCTGTAAAGATGCCAATCGCCAAACGCGGGGAAGCAGCAAGCAGGCATAATAAATAAGTTAACAACAATATGCTTTGCTTGCAGGCAAAGGCGCTTGGATCTTTTCGGCCAATACGTTATGCAAGCGTTCAGGAATAGCATGTGTTTAGGGAAGAAGGAATATGAACTACATCACTCCCGTTGGTTTTCGTGATGTGATGAGCGATGAGGCGCTTGTCCGCGAAGATCTTACGGCTCGGGTCCGTGCCTGCTTTGCGCAGAAGGGGTATCGCCCCGTAGAAACACCCACGTTGGAAGTGCTCGATGTGATGGAAGCTGGCGGCCATGTGCCCGAGGCTCCGTTCAAATTTTTCGATTCCCATGGAGATCTTTTAGCTATGCGCCCCGACGTTACCATGCAGATTGCCCGCATGTGCGCAACACGCGGAGTGGCTCAGGATCAGCCATTGCGCCTTCGCTACACCCAGCGTGTATTCCGTGAGAAAACGGCAGAGGCTGCTGCCCGCGAATTAACGCAATGTGGTGCTGAATGCATTGGTGCGGCAGGGAGCGAAGCCGACGTCGAATTGGTCTCACTGCTTGCTTCCGCCCTTTCCGAATGCGGTCTGGAGTCGTTTACCATCGCCCTGGGTTCGGCGGGCGTTCTGCGTGATTTGCTTGATGCCAGCGGTGCTTCGGATTTCATGGTATTACTTCTCATATAATCAAATAAGTCCATACTGATGTTCTCCTCCGTATATATTTCATTATACGCATTTTCTTTCTGTCTGGCAAACCTT
>OGQH01001927.1_pt1 | contig 16088 bp, 16 predicted proteins | sample 1553181 | NCBI WGS metagenome assembly OGQH01 (sample SAMEA2579946, study PRJEB22360) | human gut metagenome | biome: human gut; feature: human-associated habitat; material: faeces | place: Denmark | collected 2008/2010 | reverse complement strand
GAAGGAGCAGGAAATTTTCGAGCTGATGCAGAAGGCCGTCGCCCTTCGCAACGAGTTGATCGCAAAGGTCAGCAATCCCACCGAACCGCACAACAAATCGCTGGTCCGCAAATACTATGCTGCGCTGCGTGCCGATATCGTCCGGTCGTTCGAGGCATTGTTCGAGGAGCTGAGCAAGATCAACGAGGCGAAGAAGTAGGGGAGTGCCCTTTTTCGGTAAATTTTGCGGGAGGCGACAGGCGACTGTCTCCTCCCGTTCGTATCCCTGCCGATCCCTCCGCGGTGCGCCGGGGCGTGCCGCTTGCAATCGAGGGGCGTATTTTCGTGTATCGCCGGCCTCGGCATCGAGTCGGTTGAAAATCGATAATCCCACACTGTTATGGATATTCCGAAGTTGATAGCCGCCCAACGGGCCTATTTCGAGACGGGCGCCACGCGCGACATCGCGGTGCGGCGTCGGGCGCTGCAAGCGTTGCAGGCGTCGGTGCGGCGGCACGAAGAGGTGCTGTGCAGTGCGTTGCGCGCCGATCTGGGTAAATCGGTTGTCGAGAGTTACATGACCGAAATCGGCATCGTCGCGGGCGAAATCCGTTTCGCATTGCGTAACCTGAAACGCTGGATGCGGCCTCGCCGCGTCCCGACGCCGCTCTTCGCCTGGCCGGCGCGAAGCCGTGTGCGCTACGAACCGCTGGGCGTGGTGCTCGTCGTCGCGCCGTGGAATTACCCGCTGCAACTGACGCTGCTGCCGCTCGTCGGGGCGTTGGCCGCAGGGAACTGCGTGGTGCTGAAACCTTCGCCGGGCGCTCCGGCCACGGCGGCCGTTCTGTCGGAGATCGTCGGCGAGTGCTTTCCGGAGGAGCTGGTCGCTCTGGTGCCGCACGCACCGCAGGCTGTGGAAGAGTTGCTGACGCAGCGGTTCGACCATATCTTCTACACGGGCGGAGGGACTTTCGGCCGCGAGATCATGGTGCGTGCGGCCGAACGCCTGACGCCCGTCACGCTCGAACTGGGCGGGAAAAGTCCTTGCGTCGTGGGAGCGGAGGCCGATTTGAAGCTGGCTGCGCGGCGCATCGTGTGGGGGAAGACCCTCAATGCCGGTCAGACCTGCGTGGCCCCCGATTTCCTGCTGGTGCACGAATCGGTTTGCGACCGGCTGCTGGTGGAGTTGCAGCGGGCCGTCGAGCGGCAATGGGGGAGCGATCCGCGCTTTGCGGTCGACTATCCCCGAATGGTCGACGGCGCCCATGCGCGTCGTGTGGCGGAGTTGCTCTCCACGGCGGGAGGCGGTCTGCGGCGGCGAGGTGCTCGAAGAGGAACGCTATGTCGCACCGACGATCGTTCTGAATCCCGACCCGCAGAGCCGTCTTATGCGCGAAGAGATTTTTGCGCCGGTGCTGCCCGTGCTGACCTTCGCGGAGTTGTCGGAGGCGGCCGATGCGCTGCTCGCCGCCGACCGGCCGCTGGCACTCTATTATTTCGGCGACGAACGCGAAGGCCGCCGTCTGTGCGAGCGGGTGCCGTCGGGCGGGGTGGCGTTCAACGATGTGGTGATGCAGGTGTCGAGTCGTCGCCTGCCCTTCGGCGGGGTCGGTGCGAGCGGAATGGGACGCTATCACGGCGAGGCGTCGTTCGAGTGCTTCTCCAACTGCCGCTCTTATTTTCTGGGGTCGAAACGCTTCGACCTGCCGCTGCGTTATGCGCCTTATCCCAAGCGGCTGCTCGGCTGGCTGCGGCGGCTGATGGATTAGTGGCGGCTCAACACGGTGTGCGGTACGTCGCCGTGCGAGATGAGCTGGATCGGGCAGCCGTAGTTGCGCAGTTGCTCCTCGTCGATGATGTTCGAATCGTGCCGGTGAACATGACGGTTGACGCAGACGATGCTCTTCACCACCGAGGAGATCGTCCCCACGTCGTGCGACACCATGACGATGGCCATGCGGCGGTTCAACTCCTGGAGAATGCGGTATAGTTCGTTTTCGAACTGGTTGTCGAAGAAGTTGGCCGGTTCGTCGAGGATCAGCAGCCGCGGCTCGGAGATGATCGCCCGGCACAGAAGCGCCCGCTGCATCTGCCCTCCCGATATTTCGCCGATGGCTCGGCCGGCGACTTCGGCGATGCCGGTGCGTTCGAGCAGTTCCAGCGCCCGTCGGCGGTCTTCGGCGGTGTAGCGCGACCGGAATCGCTTGTGTCCCTGCAAGCCCGACAGGACCGTCTCCGTAACCGATATGGGGAAAGCCCTGTCGAAAACGTTCTGTTGGGGCAGATACCCGATCAGACGCTCTTTGCCGCGGAAAAGTTCGGCAGCGTAGTTCACCGTTCCGCGGTAGGGAATGTTGCCCAGAATCGCACGTACGAGCGATGTCTTTCCTCCGCCGTTGGGACCGATGACCCCCAGGAAATCGTCCTCGAAAATATCCAGCGACACCTCATCCAGCGCCGTCGTCCCCTCGTATGCGACCGAGAGGTCTCTCACCGAGATCAATACGTTACTCATTGCCGGAGGTAAGTTGTCGGGTGATTTCCCCGATGTTTTCGATGACATCTTCACGCAGCGGATCGATCTTCACGCTGCGGGCGCCGATATCTTCGGCGATGACTTTGACCGTCGACGCAGGGTATTGCGCCTGATAGAAGACGCGCCGTACCTTTTTCCTGCGTGCCTCCTCGATCAGCCGCGCCAGGTGACGGGCCGACGGCTCCTTTCCGTCGTGTTCGACGGCGAGCTGTTCCAGTCCGTAGTCCGCCGCATAGTAGGTGAGGGCGGGGTGGTAGATCACGATCGTGTGTACGTTCGCCTGCCGCAGCGCTTCGGCACAGGCCGTATCGAGCGAGTCGAGGCGGACGAGCAGTTTTTCGTAATTTTCCGTATAACGAACCGAGTCGGGAAACGATGTGCGAAGTGCGTCGTAAGCGTTGGCGGCCATCTGTTTCAGTGCGCGCGGCGAGGTCCAGATGTGAGGGTCGATGCCGTGTGCGTGCCCTTCGGACGCGCGTGCTTTTCCGGTCGGTTCGTGTGTATGTCCGTGTGCGCAACTCCCTTCGAGCAGCCGAATGCCCCGGCTCAGGTTGACCAGTTTCTCCCGATCGGGAAGATCGCGTAACAGATTTTGTTCAAAGTCGATAAGCCCGACGTTGAAGACCAGTTTCGACTGGTTCAGCGCAACGTACTGGCGCGGTGTCGGTTCGAAACTTTCGGGGCTGGCGCCCGCCGGAACCAATACGTCGACTTTGAAGTCGTCTCCGACGATCTGCTCGACGAGCGAGCGCAGCGGCAGAATCGAGACGTAAAGTCGCTCCTTGTCTGTCTGGCGGGTGCTTGACGTACAACCTGTTGCGAAAAGCGACAGGAATAATAAATATAAATATGCGGTTCTCATAGTCGTTATGTATCGTCGTTTCCGGACGGCAAAACCGCTCCGGTGAATAAGAACAAATGTAGCGAAAAATCCGGTTCACTGCGCATTTTCCTGTGGGGAAATCGATGGAATCGTGCATTTTCGGATTACAAGGTGGGATATTTCAGTGATTGATACGCCGTCGGGGTAGCTGTATCCGACCGTTCGAATGGTCCTTTTGGCCGGATCGATATTTAATTTAACATAATATAAAGTATTGTGCCACCATAGACGAGATTTTCACAATTGTGGCAAAATCAGAGCATTCGAATAGTGAGAGTTATTCGAATGTCAAAGAACGAATTACAAACGATTTACATTTGTAAAAACCGGCCCGAAGGCCGGCCGGTCACCAGACCAAGATTAACGCGCAAAACGATCGAAATCATCTCCCGGCCAATGAAAAAACAGCCGAAGAAGGGTAAAAAACCCGTTAAAAAAAATCAAGTCTAATATGAAAGATGATCGCTTCACGCAACAAATATACAAAATTTATTCCAATACAAACTAACGACGAGTCGCCCAACGAAAAAGAAGCGCCAACAAAAAAAGAAGCGCAACAACAGATAAAACAGAGAGAAGGACAATCGTAATCATGAAACAAATATAAATCTTTTTTTTTCTAAAAACAAAAATTATCTACGTTTCAAGCGAAAATCAATATCCATAGACTCATACATACGAACAAACTGTTTAAGAAAACTACCAACAACTCCGCCAACATCATCAAACATAGTAGAACCAGGACGACGAAAAGAAGCGTCAGTCTCCTTCGGACGATTAATATTCAACATTTGCTCATTCAAATCAGTCTCCGATGCAACTTGTAACGCTTGTTCATAAATCAGGCCAATCTGCGCATCAGTAAGTTCAATACCCTTCTGCGCGGCACGCTCACGAACCCAAAGCAAAGCACAAGAAGCAACTTGAATATCGAGTTGATTCTTTAACTCCTGCTTGCGGAGACCTTGCAAATCATGGCGATCATCGTAATCCTGAATCTGACGACGGAAAAGATCGACCTGCGTAAAAAGCTTTTGAAGCTCACCCTTACCAAGAGAAACGTTAGTACCTTCGAGAGCCTCAGCAATACGAGTATTGACCTCAGCCATACGATTGGCAAACGGAACACCTTCGGCTTGTAGATTCGTAAGAACCTGCTTAGAACCATTCAAGGCCGTAAGCGAATCCTTGTAGGCGGCCTCATGCTCAGTAAGGGAAGCCTGCGACTTTTTCAGATCAGCAGAAGCAGAAAGATCAGCAACCTGAGCCATAACAAGCGGGTCCTGATAATACCGAGGCGAGTAGCCAGGTAGAGAAGCACCGCCGGAACCAGTGATAGCGGGATTCTGAGCACCGTTAGCTTCCGTCTGAGTAGGAGTAACGGGGGAAGAACCTTTCGAAAGAATCGCGTTAGGATTCATACCAGCTTCACGCATCGCCTTAATCTGAGCAGAAGGGGAATTATACAAATCCCACTCACGGGCGGTCAGCTCCTCAGCATACCTACGGGCATCCTCAGTAACACGCTTCTGGTACTCTTCGGCGTACTGCTGCTGATAATACCACTCATTTTTTTGACGTTCCCACATCTCACGCATGAAGTCACGATCCTTGCGAGTAGTCTTAGCCGTAGAAATCGAATTAGCAAGATTCGAAACAGATGCTCCAACACCTTGTATTGCAGCAATATCCTGCGACGTAAAATTAGCCATTTTTCAGAAAGTTTTAAAAGAGTGCGGACGACGCTCCGCGTCTGTGCATTGTTTAACAAGAAGAGGATGCACCCGCACTCTTTGGTTAAACTAATCACCAGAGCCAGCAGCCGGAGCGGCAGAAGCAGCCGGAGCTGCCGGAGCAGAAGCTGCGCCAACATCACCGACAGACGCGCCAGTAGTAGGCGAAAGGGTAGTAGTAGGCTCATGCGCTGCCATCTGCTCAGCATTATACTTGACAATCCAAGCTTCACGCTGATCGTAAGACGAACGAATATCCGCGAAAGGTTCGACACCTTCGGACGGATTCTTATCATACGCAACAATATCAGCGCGGAAGTTATTAGAAATGCCAGCCTTCGACTGACGAATCATATCGCCAAGCGAGCAAGCCTCACCATAACGGGAAAAGAATTCAGAAACCGAAACCGACGCCAGCTCAGAAGGCCGGCGCGGTTCGGATTTAAAACGAGAAGGATACATACAACTACAATTTAAGAGATGGCATAAGACGTTTCGGAATAGAACGGCGAGCCTTGATGTTAAATCCAACCTGAACAAAATAATTGTCAACACTCAGGTCTTTCGTCGCAAAGATATACGAGAAGTCCAAAGGATTGATATACTCGAAAGAGAAACCTCCGTAAACATACGGAGCATGGAACGTCCAAAAATCTTTTTCACCACCTGGGCCAAGATCACCATACGAACGATTAACGGCAGTCGTATACTCAGTCCAAGCAGGCTGATAACCGATAGCAGAAGAATTCAACACGCCAGCATTATATACAGGAGTACCAACAAGCGAACCCTTGGAATAATCAACCGAAGTGAACGCCTGAACTTCACGCAAAAGACGCGGCTGATAACCGATATTCGCAAAATCGGGCGAATAAAAGTCCTCGACACGAGTTTTCAAAAGCGCAGATTCAATACCGCCGCCATAAGTAAGCTCGGGATAAACGGTCATGATCGTAATCAAATAACCAGGCTCACGAGTAAAGAAATTGACAAGATGACCGCCGGAAGCCTGCGACATATAACCAGCATAAGAACCAAGATTAGCCTCCGACGTCTCAGCCGTAGCACGTATCTGCTGAAAATCAAGATTACGAGAAAATCCGCCGACATACTGAGGGACAGTCGCCTTCGTATCAGCACGGATACCATTGACGGCAGCGTAAAAGTCGTCGAAAGTACCATCACCGAGCGCAAGCTTGGCAGCACGACGATAAAGCGACGAAGCCGTAATAATATCCTCGTATTTCACCTGATTAGAAGAAACGGGGACGATAGCCTTCGCAAGCCAATCGGCATACTCAGTATCCGAAATCCAAGAAGTATTTATATCCGGCATCGGAGTACAGAACGACAAACCAGCATGACGCTCATTAAAGCCATAGACAATCTCAGAACTGGGCGCAACAGAACCCCAAAAACAATTGTAAAGACTATTAACGACCATCAAATCAGAATCCAAAAGGTAAAAATCGGCCGTCATATAAACAGCCCGTCCAGTCTTCACATCCGTAAGGAATTGCGATAACTTCGCAACATCAAGCCAAAAAATATCTGCGTCATTTACAGAAGATTCCTGCCCTACATCCTCATAAGAAGCAAGACGAATAGGAACACGTCCGGCATGATGATTCGAGTAGTAGTTATAAATCAAATCAAGATAACCGATAAACGGAATACCATTAAGCAGATAAGTAGAGGCGGCCCAAGCAGCAGGAGTAGCGGGAACATCAGTTTGTTCAACAAGTGCAAGCGACGAAAGCCCGTTAGGCATACCAAGCATCTCATAAATAGAGCCTCTACCTACCACAAGAGGAAAAACTGCCTCAGCAGACACGTCAGAACCAACTGCATAACGGTTACCCGCAATTTGATCCGATCCAGCCGTAAAAGTACACGGAAGAAACTTTAAAACATTAACAGTCTCTTCCGTAGCTCCTTCCGGATTAAAAATAGCGGGCAGAATTCGACCATCCTGATTAACCGTCGAATACAAACGACGAGGAATAAAGAAGGTACGGAACGACTGGTGCATACGACCATAAACGGGCGCAAAAGTAGGTGCCGTTTCAACAATAGAGCCGAGGTTCAAAGACAAAGAATCATTGCCAAGAACCTCAATACAGGAAACGGGCTTCACATAACCAACATCCGTACTAAGAAAAGCAGCGTATGACAAATCGTAGTTAGAACGATTAGGCGCCTTGAATGTATAAGCCTGTGTCAAACTCATGATTGTAAGTTTTAGAAAATGGTGTTCGTTCGAATTTCTCATCCGAACAAACGTAATTTCGAAAAGTTTTCAAATAACTCATATAATCCAACTCCGAAGCATAATAACGCGACAAAGGATTACGTCGCCAAATTTCCTCAGGAGAAGGCCGAGAGAGAATAAACGGCCGAATTTCATTCCAATAGTATTCAACCTTGTCAAGAAAACCAAAAAGCTTCTGAGCATAATACTTAGGAAGAAAACGACCGAAGGGAGAATTATCGTGAACAGCTCTACGATAACCAGCACGCAACAAACGTTGTTTATTATCTTCAAACCATTGCTTACCAAAACCGGGAGAAACAAGTATCAAAAAATCCTTCTTATAATTCTTGGTCATATACTTACCACAATACGAAATCGCACGGGCACTGGTATTATAACCGACATCAATAAAACCGAAGGAATGTAATTGCTCTTCAAGGTAAGCACTAAACGCATGCCTCTGCGTCTTCGTTAATCTCTTATCCGGATTATCGAGAATCGGAGACAAACGAGGAACATTTCGAGGAAGACGAAGATAAGATGCACGCTCGAAATCAGAGAGTGAATCAAAACGACGTACAGCTTCACCTAAAAAGAATATACCATGAAAATGAAGACGTCCGGTATGATGCTGAGCATCGCCATACTCAGAAACGAGAAAGTGACGGCAGGAAGAACCGAAAACATACCGATAACGTTCGAAAAACTTACGGAACGCCGCCTTAGGATCAGCAGAGACACGATCATAATCCTCTGGACGAATAGTAAACGTAACGAACAAAGGATAACGAGTAGAAACATTACCAACTTTCGTAGGAGCGACATACTCATCAATCAAACGAGTACGCCAATCACGGGCACGCTGCTTCAAACAAGCAAAGCATTTACGACAAGGAACAGCAACAATTTCACCAACTCCGGAAACTACGTCAAAAAATTCCATTTTCGCACGATCAACCTTGACACTGGGATCAAGCTCCAATACATGATGATGCCACGTCTTCTGCGGATTCCTTATATAAATAGGTGAATAACACATGCAAAAAAAAATTTCTAATTCTTTTCAAATACACAGGTGGAGAGAGAGACACCCGGCTCGCGATAGCCGACATTGTATCGGGGTCTCACGCGCGCACACGCGAAACGCGCGCGCACACGTGTTCACCGATACAAGCCACGGCTCCTGCTTCGAGGGGGTTCTCTCTCTCCCCCTGACCCCCTCACACACTCCATGGTGTTCGCTTCGCTCACAATTCAGTTTAAAAGAATAGTTCTCAACCTAAATGCGCCTGCGCTCGCGCTGGGCTTGATCTCGCATCCGCGATCTCTGCGCCACTGGCGCGACTCACTCGGCGAGGAAACAAACTCGCCTTCGCAAAATGGGGTCATTTTGCGAGCGGCTCAGACAGAGAGTATATACGCGGAGCGTTTAATAGTACGCTTCGCGCAGATTTTATTCAGGAGTGAAAACAACTTCGGCATCAACGCCGGAAGTGGCAGGACGGTCATAATCGAAGTAATAAATCATCCGCATACGCTTATAACGAACTTCGAGGCGGACATGCTCCTTCTCAGCCTTATCAACAAGATTAGTAACCTTCTCGGAACCTTCCTCACTAAAAGGAACAAGCTCCAAATTTCCGTTATAAATAACGCGATAATACTTCGATAAATCGCGAAAATCTTTCTCCACCATAATTAATATTTTAAAAAGTTAACGAATAGCATTAGGAACCTTAAACGTAACCGAAGGACATCTATTCTTCGACTTACGACGACGATTGCGACGGCTCATAGTGTTCTTTTAATTTCCTTAAATATTCAAAATTTCTCTTCGAAAGCGAAAAATCATAGGCATGTTTAAAAACCGCCATAATATCCACAACGACAAAATACTCACCCACAAGAGCAGTTTCCAACGTATAGGGAAAATCACAACGGGATGCCTGCTCAGTAAAGGAATCAATACCAGCAGGAAACCCAAAAGCATCCAAGCCAAACTCAAAAGAATAAACGGTAGGGCAACTACGAACATTAATAACTCGATGAGCGTTCGTCAACAAATAAAGGAGGCAACCCAAAATATCCGGCGCCAAATTAGGATTTTCACGGGACATAGTTCTTGTTGCGAATATACTGCTCCATGTACACAGTATCGATATGCGTACCGTGGCGCTTGATGAAGTTATAACCAGTACAGGAAGTCGTAAAGAAGGCAGTCAAGGCAGCTACGATAGCCGCAACCAACGTCCAAAACTTTTTTGACGTTAGCAATTGTTTAATCTTTTCCAAACTCACAACTTTTTCACAATTCTATGAAGCGAAACTAAATCAGTACGACGCAAACAAAGATCCTCAAAAACAACAACAGCCTCAAATATAGAATCATAAATTCCATAATTAGAAGAACCTACCATAACCCTATACACATATTCAGTTTTCATAACTTTACCTTTTAGAATTTTCATGGCGTTCAATCATTCTAGCAAGCTCCAAAACAGAAGCAGTTTGCTTATAAAGCTGATCGTAGAGATACTGCAAACCCTTATTATTACAACGATAAGCAGCAACCCAGCCATCAGTAGAATAGCCGAGAATCTTACGAAGACGAGGAAGGATCTCTTTTCTTAACATAATAAAACATGTAAAATCAATTACAAAAATAAAAGTGACAAGCACTTAGGTAGTTAGACGAATGCTCTAATTTAACATAATATAAATATTAATCCATTATTTGCTGTTTTATAAAATGCGGGATTATAATATTTCTCTGGACCACTATGGATCTGTTTGAAGTCGCCGGAGGTCTGGCGATTCGCCGACTCTTTTTGGCCGTGCCGATGCATTATTAAGAAATAATTGCGATCAAGGAATTTGGAGAAATTCCGGGGTACCGAAAATACTCCTAAGAACCTGTTTTTTGGAGTCTATATTATGTTAATTCCGGTAAGGTTCCGTCTACCGTATTTTACGGGAGGAAAAGATCGTTGGCAAAAACGAATCGTGACCCGTTGGCAGGGAAATGGGGCTGCGTCCGAAGTGTCGGACGGGATTCGTTGCTTCGATAGGTTCGGATAGACGTCCGAACCGATGACGTATGATCGAATGGGAACGCCGGTTGAAGTCCGGATTATCCGTGTCCGGCAAATTTGAGAACGGAGCTGCGGTCAGGTTTCCTATTCCTGTTTCGGCGTAAAACTTTCGAAGGTTCGATCGGAATAAACGATGATGATTCGTTGCACGGTAGAAGATGTCATATTTCTAAAATCTCCGGAAGCGATCCGATGCGGATCGACCGCGTCGACGGTATCCGTATTTTCGGCGATATCGGTTTCGCAAGGGGAACCGGAAGGATGTTCGGAGGTTGCGGATTCTGCCGTAAAAAGGTCGGGCGAAACGGGTTGTTCCCTGATCGGAGTTTCATCCGAGCGGTACATTGTTTCATCGTCGAGCAGCAACCAATCAGGGTTGATCTGCGGGAAACTGAGCAGAATTTTTCGCAGCAGATCGTATCCCGGTTTGCTGCGTCCGGAGATGATATGGGAGATATTGGAAGCGCCTGTCCCCAGAATTTCCGCAAGGTGGCTTGAAGTCAATCCTTCGCTTTTCATCAGTCTCAACAATTTTTCTCCCATATTCCCTGATTTTTTACAAATATAAACATTTTTATTTTGTAAAACAAGCGAGATTCAAAAATGTAAACAATTAACAACGGAAGAATTTGTTTACAATTGTAAACAAATTAAAACTGTAAAAACACGATTCTCTTTTCACTTACTAATTATGTTTAGATAGAATATAGCAAATATATGATTTTATGCAATTTTATACTTATATAATCTTCTGTAATGAGGATCCTTCATCGTACGCTGGTTTTACTCCGATATATAAAATTTTATAGTGTATATAAATCATATAATTATTTGATATTCTGTAATATGAATTCGTATATTCAATATTTGCACCTAGTGAAATTCGAGGGCTAGGCAATCGTGAATACATTTTGGTAGTGTTTTACAGATTGTGAATTATGAACACCTGATTTTCCGATTTATGTTTACAAAAGTAAACAAAGGAGGCGTTGGATTTACTTGAAATTATTTACAAAAGTAAATACACTACCCTTTCGTGACTATTTTCAATGAAAAATACGATTTCTCGCCTCTTTGTCTTCTCTAAAAATTACCATACCTTTCCGGTTGTATACATTATGTTAAAAACAGATTGTTGATAATTCTTTCATATCCACTTATCTATTTATTTATAAGGTATCTATATTTTTGTAATCCGAGGTATTCATGACCTTTTCAGCTCGTATGATTTTTCGATCGTTCAGCGCTGATTCGGGTGTTTGAGGCGGAGAGAACAGGCGGTTTGCTCCTATTTTGATTCTTGAAAAGTCGGTTTCCGGCAGCGAAATCCTGCCTGTTCCGATCGAATTCCCGCTGGATGTGAAAAAATGGAGCGATATTCGGAGTTACCCTTTTTTTGACGGAGCTCGATCGACGGTTTTGGGGAACCTCCGGAATGCGAAGTGTGTCGATTGAAGGTAAAGTGCGCTGTTGATTTCTTCGGGAAGGTTTGTTCGCGCGAAGTTCGATTCGGGGAAAATACCCTATTGGTTTGACGCCGCTGGATTCGGTTTGTTGCGGGGATGCTCGGATGTGCCGGATACAGGAAAAACAGAAGTGTCAAAATTTACATATTTGATAGCGTGTAAATGCTACGTCGCTGTTCGATTCTCCGGATATTTCCGACCGGCCGGCCGAATCCGTTTATTTTCGAATATTGGTTGCGGGCAACGGTAACTCCGTATTGTCGTAGAGGGAAACAGAGCAGGCATGGGAAGATGAAACGCCCGGAACGATTGTGCGAACGTAGGCAGTGCGGGTGTGTGGGTGTGTGGGTGTGTGGGTGTGTGGGTGTGGGTGTGGGTGTGGGTGTGGGTGTGGGTGTGGGTGTGGGTGTGGATGCTGCTTACTGGCATTATCGGATTGCCCGATCCGGCGCATTTGTTTGTGTCGCAAAAGCGGAATATCGAGATGATCGCACTGTTGGATTCTTTGCTGTTCTCCGGTCGGAGGTGCCGGGAGGCTTTGCGTTCGCTGCGCTCGGTTTCCTGCTGTTTGTGCGGTGGACACGCAAGCGGTTTCAGTCGATGTCGTGGAGCTTGGGGCCGCCTATCTTCGGAAAAGAGCAAATCCCTGTTTTGCTGAAAAAACGAAAATCCGCTTCGGAATTTTTCGGTATCGTGTCGTCCGATGCTGGTCGTGCATGGCGGAAACCGTCGGTTTACGTGATATTTCAAGACGAAGGTGCTCTGTGCGAGGCTCCTGCGCCGGGGTGTACGGGTGACGGTGTGCCGTCGCGAGCCGGACGCTTCCCAGCGATTCGATCAGGACCGGGGAGGGGCGATGTGCAGAATGGAAAAGGCAGGGAAATTCGGGCGGATCTGTAAAAAAACGTTCGTTTTCAACAGTCGTTTTCTCGCCATGACATAGCTCGCGCAAGCGCGGCTCTGTTCATTTGGCTTAACGAAAACGTTCCTGGGAAAGGAAGTTTTTCGGTCAAGACCGGCGCCTTTATGAAGTATGCCGCGATTTCCTATCGGTTCAATTTGGCGGCGATCGCCTGAAACTCTTCGGGCGTCAGGGAGAGTTTCTCACGCCGGAAGTCGACGTCGCTTTCGCTTTTGATCGGGATCAGATGGATGTGCGCATGGGGAACCTCCAATCCCAGCACGACGACCGCCACCCGTTTGCAGTCGATCTGCCGTTCGATCCTGCGGGCGATTTTCTTGGCGAAGAGCATCATGCCGGCGAGCGTTTGATCGTCCAGATCGAAAATGTAATCGACCTCTTTCTTGGGCACGACGAGCGTATGTCCTTCGGTCAGGGGGTTGATGTCGAGAAATGCGTAGTAATTCGCATCTTCGGCGACTTTGTACGACGGAATCTCTCCGGCGATGATGCGTGAAAAAATCGATGCCATGATGCAGATGTTTTTATTCTTCGAATTTGGGTTTCAGTATTTCGGAATAGATGACCGCACGCCGCAGATCGAATGGCTCTCCGAGCGGGCCGTCCGTTGCCGCGGGGCATGTCGGACGCTTCTCTTCGGGTGTCTCCTGCCTGACGTCGTGCGTTGCGATTGGGGCGGGAATCGTGTCGGCGGCGGATGCTTCGTCGTCGAACGTTTCGAGCGATACCGCCTCGACGACGAGCGGTTCGGAGGCAGCTTCCTCTACCCTCGCGTCGCGCCGGGCCTCCTGTTCGGCCGGACGCCTCGCATGTCGTGCAGGACGGGGCTCCATCTCGACCGGGGGCGCTACCCTTTCGTCCGTATCGTCGGCCTGCCGCTCCTGCCGTTGTGTACGCTTCTTCTGATCCGAAGCCGTTTTCACGCTCCAGAGAATGATAATGGCCACCCAGATTAAAACGGTAATATCCATGACTTTCCCTCCTTATAAGTTTCGTTTCACGCTCTCCATGCCCTTTATTTTGCGGAGATTTTCGAGGACGACGCTCAGGCTCTCCGCATTTTTGACGTAGAGGCTCAGGGTTCCTTCGAAAATGCCGTCGTGGCTCTGGATGCCTATTTCGCGGATGTTGATGCTGAAATCGCGGCTGATGACGTTGGCCAGATCCAGCAGAATGCCCGTGCGGTCGATGCCGCGCAACTCGATGGTCGAAAGGTAGGAGACGGCCTTGTGCTGCGACCACTTGATCTCGTCCTTGATGATGTTGCGCCCGAACTGCGATGCGAGCCGGTTCAGCTCCTCGCAGGTGGCCTTGTGGACGATGATCTTGCCCGACTGCGGATCGCGGAATCCCACGACCTTGTCGCCCGGAATGGGTTTGCAGCACTCGGCGACGACGAATTCCGGCGACGTGTCGTCCGCCGCCTCGTCGATCGCCGGCGTTTCGTCGTCCTCGCTCTCCGGCCTCGCCTTTTTTGGGATGAACAGCGTCCAGAATTTCAGGATCTTGCTCGCCGAGTTGACTTTCAGATGCTTCTCTATATCGTCCAGCCGGATGATGCCTGCACCGATTTTGCTGTAAAACTCCTCCTTGGTCGCACATTCGTATGCCGGAACCAACTTGCGCAATACACGTCCCGAAAGGTTGATATTGAGTTTGGCGAGCCGCTCGGTGAGCGTCGCCATACCCCGTTCGATGTTGTTCTGCTGTTCGCGTTTGAGGAAGTTCTTGATCGATTGCTTGGCCTTGCTCGTCGTCACCAGGTCGAGCCATTCGGCTTTGGGACGTGCGTTGTCGGCCGTGATGATCTCGATCTGATCGCCGCTCGAAATCTGCGTCGTGACGGGTTCGAGCTTATGGTTGATCTTCGCGCCGATCGCCTTGTTGCCGACGTTGGTGTGGATGTCGTAGGCGAAATCGAGCGCCGTGGCGCCGAAGGGCAGCCGGCGAGGCTCGCCTTTCGGTGTGAAGACGACGATTTCGGAGGTGTAGAGCGACAGCTTGAAGTTATCCAGAAAGTCGACGGCGTTTTCCGTCGGCGAGTTGAGCGCATCGCGGATCTTTTTGAGCCACTTGTCCAGCTCGTCCTCGTTCTGCGAAATGGTCTCCTGCTTGTACTTCCAGTGGGCGGCCACTCCCCTTTCGGCGATGTCGTCCATGCGCTGCGTGCGGATCTGCACCTCGACCCATACGCCGTCGGGGCTCATCACCGTCGAGTGCAGCGCCTCGTAACCGTTGGCTTTCGGGGTGTTGATCCAGTCGCGCAGGCGGTCGGGCTTGGGCGTGTAGATGTCCGTGATCGTAGCGTAGATCTGGTAACACTGCGTCTTTTCCGACGGGAAGGGCAGCGGTTTGAAGACGATGCGGATGGCGAACAGATCGTAGACCTCTTCGAAAGGAATCTGTTTGCGCTGCATCTTCATCCAGATCGAGTAGATGCTCTTGACACGGGCCGAAATCTCGAAATTGATGCCGTCGTGCCGCAGCGCTTCGACGATCGGAGCGTTGAAGCGTGCGATGAACTCCTGGCGCGACGCCTCCGTCTCGTCCAGTTTGCGGCTGATCTCCTCGTACTGCTCCGGAAAACGGTACTTCATGCAGAGGTCTTCCAGTTCGGTTTTGATGGCGAAAAGCCCCAGTCTGTACGCCAGCGGCGCGAAGAGGTAGATCGTCTCGCTGGTGATCTTGATCTGCTTGTTCAGGGGCATGGCGCCCAGCGTGCGCATGTTGTGCAGCCGGTCGGCGATCTTGATGAGGATTACCCGCACGTCGTCCGAGAGCGTGAGCAGCACCTTGCGGAAATATTCGGCCTGCTCCGACGTGTCGGCGTTGAAGACGCCCGACATCTTGGTCAGTCCGTCGACCATCGAGGCGATCTTCGGGCCGAAGATGCGCTCCATGTCTTCGACCGTGTATTCTGTGTCTTCCACCACGTCGTGCAGCAGCGATGCGACGACCGATTTGACTCCCAGTCCGATCTCCTCGATGACGATTTTCGCCACGGCGATCGGGTGCAGCAGATAGGGTTCTCCCGAACGGCGGCGCACACCGGCGTGCGCCTCTTTCGCAAGGAAAAAGGCGCGCTTGATGAAGTCCCAATCCTCATCTTTCCTGCAAATTTTGGTACAGGAACGGAGCAGGTCTTCCCATCGCTCCTCGATGATTTTTTCGTCTTCGGCCGTGTAATCCATATCCCTCGTTTTCGGTTTGCGCTCCGTATGCC
>OGQH01001921.1_pt1 | contig 16109 bp, 8 predicted proteins | sample 1553181 | NCBI WGS metagenome assembly OGQH01 (sample SAMEA2579946, study PRJEB22360) | human gut metagenome | biome: human gut; feature: human-associated habitat; material: faeces | place: Denmark | collected 2008/2010 | reverse complement strand
GTTCCCGAATACACCCTGACCGATGCCGACGAAGCATTCGTCCGGCAACTGTTGGCCAAGCTGGAATAACAACGATTGATTTCAGCTCGGAGGGTGTGGTGCTCGGATGTGGCAGCCAGACGGTTGTCACTGTGTATATTTCACCCCGACTATCGGGATAAGGTAATGTGAGGTTTGCAGGACGCGGGCGTGGTATATCCACTCATCTGGAAAGAGATCATATTTATATATAGTATATTTTATTCCATCCTTGTTTTTGGTTTGGCGGAGCAGTTTCGAAGCGGTTGCCCTGCCCGATTTCGCCGTCGGTCTGAAGTGCGAATCTGTTCTTAAAATGCGCATTTTGCAAGACTTTTTTATGCATTTAGAGCGTAATTGCTGATGATTTTTTTGCGAAAAATTAATTAGGATAAAATCTTTTTATTATTTTTGCGACAAAGAGAATCCTCTTTCCTCGTCAAATTGCGAGGGGGGGGGGATTTTTCCTTGGCGCCGTTCTCGTGTCAAGTCGATAAAATCCCGAAAACTCGATAAGTAATTTTTCTGGAATCCGTTCAGGGTTTCATTTTGTAGATTGTATCGACTGTTTTAAGTATGGCATTTCATTATGCTTATCACATCCGAAAGCCAAACCGGGAAGCCGGTTCATTAAATCTCATCCTATGAAAAAGTTGTACCTATCCTTTCTGGCCATGCTTTGCATGGCAGGAGCGTCCGTACTGAATTCATGTTCGGACGACGATTCCACTTCATCCGGCAACCCCGACATGCCAGAAAGCGGGAATGCCCTGATCTGCAACGGTGTCGTACGGGAAATCAAATCCGCCGTCTACTCGGTCGAGACACCCGGAAACGGCGAAAAGGCAGATGCTTCGGAAGCTGCCTCCGTCTATACGATCTATCTCTCGCCGACGGCAGGGCTTGTGGATGTGGACGGCATGCTGATCGCCGACGATGCCGTCAAAATTACCGTCAAACAACCTTCCGGAGCCGTCGATTTTGCGGTTGCCGGCAACGGAATCGCCTATGGGGAGATCGACGTAAACTCCTCGAACGTCGGAGAAGCCTCGAAAGCGGATCTCTCGGTCGAGTTCCTCTCGGCCCGCGTCGCTCGTATTTCCGCCGAAATCGAAACCGGCGGAAAAACGCTGACGGTTGCCTATTACGGACTGTGCAAGAATTCCGACGCTTCGGAGGTGGGAGATGACGCAGACAAGGTGTTGCTGGATAAAGTTCCGCTGTCGTGGTACCTCGGCCCGGTCAAGGGCGTGGAGTCGCACAACTATTATATGGCCTTCACGGATGCCGAGCATACCGTATCCAAAGGGCGGGTGACGCTCAAAGAGGCGGGTTACCTTTTCGTGGCCGACCTCTATGCGGTTCCGGGCGAAGATGCCTACACGCTTCCCGAGGGTGAATATATGGCCAGCCAGCTCAACGAGGATCACACGTTCACGGCCCAATATACCGGCGTTCAGTATATCGACGCCGAAGGCAATAAGACCCAGTTGTCGCTGGTTTCGGGAGAGCCGTTGAAAGTCACCCGCGAAGGCGACATCTGGATCATTTCGCTTCGTTTCGTCGATACGGACGGTTCCGAAAAGAGCATCGTCTATGAGGGACAGCTCCAGATCGTCGACCAGCCGGAGGACGGCGGTTTCTACCTGCCACAGATCGGACGCGACGTGGACGTGGTCGGAGTCAGCGCCACCGCGACCTATTACGGCAACATGCTCGAAGCAGGTACCGGCATGATGCAGATCAACATTTACGACGAAACCTACGACACGGAGGAGGGGCAGGGCGGTCTCGCCGCTGCGCTCGTCGTATTCAACGACCTGTTCGGCAATCCGAAGGAAGCCGTGATCAAGCCCCACGAATATCTGGCCAACACCTCGTTCCAATGGGGGTCGTGGATGCCCGCCGTGGAAATTCCGATGGAGGGGCTGGTATTCCCGCTCGGCACTTATGTCCAGTTGGACGACGGAACCTCTTTCGGACAATTTTCCTACGGAAAGGAGGGCATCATCAAGATCGAGGCCGCCGGTACGGCCCAAGGCGAAGACGGCAAAATAGAACCGGTATACAAGATCGAGTTCAACCTTACCTCGAAGGACGGCTTTACCCTCAAGGGCTCGTACACCGGAGTCATTCCGATCACCGACGCATCCGACGACAAGTCCGATGACGACGGCACCTCGACGCTCGAGCGTGACTACGACATGGATCTGTCGAAGATCAAAAAGGCGCATTACTATACTTCGGATCAGGTCTATATCCAAGGCATCGGCTACAAACCGATCAGTTCCTACGGATGCGGTCTGCAATTCATCAATATCGGTATCGAATGGGTAGGAGACCATCTCGAAGACTTCGTGGATCGCGAGCCGGGCGGTGACATCGTCCGTGTGGAACTTACCACCGAGCCGGGCAAGGAGAACGAAATCACTCCGGGAACCTACGAGGTGACCGAACAGCGCTGGCCGGAATTCATCAAGCCCGGCGTCATGATGCGCGGCATCATGCTGAACGGCGCTTTGAGCGGCAGCCGATGGATGCACCAGACTTACTCGACATGGGGAGACGGCAATGTCTTCGAATACATGGACGCACATGCGCTGCTTTACGGCGGTCAGGTTACAATCACCAAAGTCGAGGGCGAAGGCAAGGACAACTGGTACCGATTCGAGGTCGACGGCATCTGCGTGCGCAAGCATCATGTGCGCGGAACGTGGGAGGGCCCTGTCGTAAGCCAAACGGGGCGTGCTGCGGCTGAGAAGGATCATCTCGAACCGCCCAGGCTGCTGCGTCGCCTGCCGGCTCCGTCGGTTCCGATGAGCCGCCTGGCCGAAGAACTGCCGGGCGTCATGTTCCAAAAGGCCGGAATGACCGAATGACAACAGAAAAACCGGATAGCGCGGGGTTTTCCCGAACCCCGCGCTATTAAAAACAATCGTTATGAAAAACTCGACCCATTACAGACTGCGCGCGCTGGCGTGCGCGTTGCTCGCATCGGCAGCCATGCTGGGTGCATGCGATGACGACGATCCCAACGACGACCCCGACCCCGGGAAGAAGCCTCCTGTAACTCTGACCGATCAAATCCAGTACGACGGAGGCGATCTCGTCGGCATCAAGTCGGCAATCTATGTCGCTGAAGAAGACGGCAGCCACACCTTTTATCTCTCGCCGACCGAGGGGCTGATCAATGCCGAGCAGATGAAACAGGCCGACGATTATCTGCGCGTGATGGTGGAGAGCCCCAAGGGCACCGTGAACACGGCCTCCGATCCGTTCGAAATCGAATACAAGGATATTTCGGTGAAAAAGACGACGATGAACGACGTCGCGAGCGTAGAACTCTCCGCCGATCTGGTGACGGAAACCCGGCTCAATCTCTATACCTACGTCGAATTGAAGAGCGGCAAGACGCTGATCGCCCGTTACCAGAATACCTGTACGGAAGAGCGTGACGTCGAACTGACGAACCAATACGAGATCGACAATCGGATCGCCGCCGTCGGAAGCGTCGTCGAGTGGCGCAATGTCCGCGAAGGCAACCGCCGCTTCTGCCTCTACGAGCAAGAGGGCCTGGCCGCTCCCGAGGAGGGGGCTGCGGGCGTGGAGATTCTGCTTGCCGAGGAGCTGTTCGGAACGGAGGAAATCGACCTTGCGACAGCTGATCCCGCGAAGGTGCAGATTCGCTGCGGTGAATTCGCAACGGGCGCCGGGACGACCGGAACGCTGACGGCGAAGTACCTGACGGATAAATTCGGCACGATCGAGGGGCTCATCGTCGCGCTTGACGCTTCGAAAGACGGGAAGCGCCTGCGTGCCGCCTACGAAGGCACGTTCGCCGGAGGCTATGCGGCCACCAATACGATCAAGGTGACGGAGCCGGCAGCCGGAGGCGCAAGGTCGAGGCGGGGGGCGGGGCGGCGGCCGCAGCCGAGGCCCCGATCGCCGCGCTCTTCTCGCAGGAGCCGCAGGTCGGCAGCTACGTATTCGCTTTGGGCGATGCCGAAACGGCCGCAGCCCCGGCTGATCTTGCCAAAGGTCATTGGGCTGCGTATGTGCGGGTGCTGGCGGCCAAGTTCGACGGCGTGATCGACGTTGCGGCGCAGACCTCCGATTACTGGTTCCGGCTCTACGACCACAAGACCTATCAGACCTACTACGGCGAGGATGCGGGACTGACCGGTACGATCGAGACCCATCCCAATCCCGCTGGCGGCAAGGAGATTTATCTGCGGGTAAATCTGACGCTGAAAAACGGCATCGGGGTCGAAGCCGAATACTACGGTGTGCCGACGGCTGCGACGGCCGACGCAATGGATGAAGAAACATTGAAGCCCGTCAAACCGTTCGAGCCCTATATCAAATTCCTGGACAAGGATAACAAGGACATGCTGTATTGGCCCGTTACGGCGATGGAGGTGCGGCACGACCCGGCTTATCGGGATAGTTATACCGGCGATCTGCTATCGGGATATTGCTTCTATTTCCGGAATGCTTTCACCGAGAGTATCGATGCGGATAATACTACTCCGATGTTTTTCCTGCCGGACAGCTACCTCGACCATGAAGGAGAGATCGACCTGCCTGCGGAAGGCACGAATTGCAAATGGAACCTCAGGTTCCAGTATATGTATCTGTCCTCATATAACGGGTACGGATATTCCGACAAGGCTAAGTACTGCATGCGGTGTCCCGAGAAGGCGGCAGTGACCGTCAAGCAGGAGAACAAGAAGTGGATCTTCAAATTCTCGATGGTCGATTGGGGAGTATTCAGTACATGGAACCCTGATCCGACCGGAACCGGAAACACCTTGATCATCGAATTCCGGGGCAAGGCTGACAAGTATTCGGGCTCGAAGCCGAACGACCTTGCAGACGATTTCTACGAATAGGCTGCGATCCGGCCGGTTCGGTGACCGGACAGGCGGATGACATCCCCCCCCTCCGGGCTTCCGGAAGGGGAGGAGGAATGTTTCGGCTCCGCGCCGGGACACGAAGACGGCAAATTTTCTACAATCATTTTTTTACCAGCGTTAAAATGGCGCATTTATGACCAAAAAAATCTTTCTATCATTGATGGCTGTTCTCGGCCTGTTCTTGTCCGCCCATGCGCAGGAACGGGAAATTACGGGTTCGGTCAAAGATCATGCGGGGGCCGGCATCGTCGGCGCCACCATTCTGGTCGAAGGCACTACGAAGGGTACGACCTCCGGTGCGGACGGCAGCTTTTCGATCAAAGCCGCACCGGACAATGTGCTGGTCGTATCGTTCATGGGTTATCAGTCCCACACGATCAAGGTGGGAACGCAAACCCGGATCGACGTCGTGCTGAAAGAGAACACACAGGCTATCGACGACGTGATCGTCGTGGCGTTCGGTACGGCAAAAAAGGAGGCTTTCACCGGTTCGGCGACCGTCATCAAATCGGACGACATCGCCAAGTCGCAGCAGTCGAACGTAGCGCAGGCTCTGGCCGGAAAGGTCGCGGGCGTGCAGCTGACCAACACCTCAGGACAGCCGGGAGAGAGTCCGACGATCCGCATCCGCGGTTTCAGTTCGCTCAACGCCGGCAACGATCCGCTCTGGATCGTGGACGGCATGCCTTACTCGGGAGACCTGAACAACCTCAACCCGAGTGACATCGAATCGATGACTGTGTTGAAGGACGCCGCCTCGAACTCGCTGTACGGCGCCCGCGGCGCCAACGGCGTAGTGATGATCACCACCAAAAAGGCCAAGTCGCAGGAGGCTCACGTGACAATCGACGCCAAGTGGGGCGTCAATTCGCGCGCCGTCCAGGATTATGCGTACATTACCAACCCGGCGCAATTTTACGAACTGCATTACAGTGCGCTGAAAAACTACTATGTCAATTCGGGAATGAGTGTCGGCGAGGCCCATTTGCGCGCCAATACGAATTTGACGGCCAATGCGAATGACGGAGGTCTGGGCTATATGGTCTATACGGTTCCTTCCGGGCAGGAGTTCATCGGCATCAACGGTAAGGTCAATCCCGCTGCGACTCTCGGCCGCCGTCTCGTCTATGAGGGCAAGGAGTACTACATCCGTCCCGACGACTGGACCGATGCGGCTTTCCGCTCGTCCCTGCGTCAGGAGTACAACGCTTCGATCTCCGGCCAGACCGGGAACGCCTCGATCTACGGATCGTTCGGCTATTTGAACAACGAAGGTATCGCCTACAACTCGGACATGGATCGTTATACGGCCCGTCTGCGCGTGGACTATCAGGCCAAGAAGTGGCTCAAGTTCAGCGCCAATGCCAACTACACGCATTTCCGCTACAACCAGATCGACGACAGCGGCGCCGGTAACTCGTCGGGCAACGTTTTCGCTTATACGACGGCCGTCGGTCCGATCTATCCGCTCTACATCCGCGACGGCGAGGGTAATGTCATGTACAACGAGGACGGCATCAAGCTCTACGACTACGGCAACGGCGACAATGCCGGTATGGAGCGTTCGCTCTTCCCCAACAGCAACGCCCTCTCGGATTCGCGTCTCAACAAACAGGAAGCCGAAGGCAATGCTTTCAACGGTACGGGATATATCGACGTCACCTTCCTCAAGGATTTCAAATTCACGTTCAACGCCGGCGTTTCGCTCGACGAAACCCGCTCCACCTCGGTTACGAATCCCTGGTTCGGACAGTTCGCCAGCGAAAAAGGCATGGTCTCGAAGGGCCATCAACGGAATTTCGACCTCAACCTACAGCAGATTCTCAACTACACCAAGCAGATAGGCTCGCACAACATCAACGTGATGCTGGGCCACGAGTCCTACCAGAACCGCATTTACACGCTGTCGGCCACGAAAAGCAATATGCTGACGCAGGAAAACGACGAGCTTGCCGGGGCGATCATCGACAAACAGGGAGCCGGCTCTTACCGGGTTGAGTACAACAACGAGGGTTATTTCGCCCGTGTCATGTACGATTACGCAGGCAAATATTTCGCCTCGGCCTCCTACCGCCGCGACGCTTCTTCGCGTTTCCACCCCGACCACCGCTGGGGCAACTTCTGGTCGCTGGGCGGCGCATGGATCATTTCGAAAGAAAATTTCATGGAGAGCACCTATGAATGGCTCGACAATCTCAAGCTGAAGGCCTCGATCGGCTCGCAGGGTAACGACAACATCGGTAACTTCCGCTACACGAACACCTACACGATCGAAAACGCCAACGGAAAGGTCTCGACCGTCTTCAACGCCAAAGGATCCGAGAACATCACCTGGGAGACCAACTCCAACTTCAACGCCGGTGTGGAGTTCAGCTTCCTGCGCGGTACGGTTTCCGGAGGCGTCGAATATTTCCTCCGCAAGACGACCGACATGCTGCTGTCGTTCCCGGTAGCTCCGTCGCTGGGCTATTCGTCCTACTACGCCAACGTGGGCGACATGCGCAACAGCGGCGTCGAAATCGAGCTGAACTTTACGCCGATCCGACGGGAGCATGTCCAGTGGGACATCAACCTCAACATGACGCACCTGCGCAACAAGATCACCATGCTGCCTTCTGAACGACGGACCAAACAGGTCGATGGCTACTCCGGTTACGTGAGCGGCTCCACTTTCTTCGGAGAAGGGCTTCCGATGTACACTTTCTACATGAGGAAATATGCCGGTGTTTCGGACGAGGGCCTTTCGATGTGGTACATGAACGAAACCGACGACAAGGGCAACCCGACGGGCAAGCGCGTTACGACGACTGAATATGCCAAGGCGTCGGACTATCTCTGCGGCGACCCGATTCCCGATCTCTACGGCGGTTTCGGCACGAGTGTCAATTTCCGGGGCTTCGACCTGAGCGTGGCCTTCACCTACCAGATCGGCGGTCTGGCTTACGACTCGGGATACTCCGCGGCGATGTACTCGCCGGCCAACAAGACGACGGGTATGAACTGGCACAAGGACATCCTCAATGCATGGTCGGCGGACAATGCGTCGTCGAACATCCCGCGCCTGCAGTATGAAGACAAGGATCAGAACGGTATGTCTGATCGTTTCCTTACGGACGCCAGCTACCTGAACCTACAGAACATCAACTTCGGCTACACGCTGCCGTCGAATTTCACCAAGAAGGTCGGAATCGAGAAGGTGCGCGTCTACCTTGCCTGCGAGAATGTCTGGTACTGGTCCAAACGTCAGGGATTCGATCCCCGCTACTCTTATTCGGGATCGACGAGCCAGGCCACCTATTCGCCTGTAAGGACGATTTCGGGCGGCATCAACATTCAATTCTAATCGGCCTCAAACACTTTACGACAAACGACATGCATATGAAAAAAGCGACAAACATAACGCTCGCGACGCTGGCGGCAGCTTTGCTGGCAAGCAGCTGCATCAAAGAAGCCGACCCCTATGAAATAGCTACCGAGGATCAGGTCACCCTCGAAACGCTGATAGAAGGCATTCCGGCCTCACTCGTACAGGCCGGTTCCGCAGGCTATGCAAGCGAAGGCCAAGCCTGGGATTTTGCCCTGCCGGCCATCCATATCGCCACGGAATCCATGACGGGCGACGTCGCCATTGGCGGCAATATCGGCTACGATTGGTTCGCACAGTGGGGAACCAACGAAGCGCTCGGCGCCGACTATGCCGTGGGTGCGCTTACGTGGAATAACTACTATGCGTGGATCATGGCGGCCAACAACGTCATCAAACAGATCGACGCCTCGGATTTCGCGACGCTCGACGCCACGCAGAAGTCCTATCTGGGCTTCGCCTACGCCTATCGGGCCATGTTCTACCTCGATCTGGTGCGTCTGTACGAGTTCAAGGAGAACAATTACACTGAAGCGCCCGGGGTTCTCGGGCTGGGCGTGCCCATCGTACTGCCCGAGACTACCGAGGCCGAGGCCAAGAACAACCCCCGTGCCAAGGTCGACGACATCTACGATCAAGTGATCTTCCCCGACCTGGACAAGGCCGAAGAACTATTGAGCGGCTTTACTGCTCCCGACAAGTATACGATCAGTCCGGCGCTGGTCTACGGCCTGAAAGCCCGGGCCTGGCTTGAGCGCGGTACGGCCAAGAACGACGCCGAAGCCTATGTTTCCGCCGCCGAGTACGCCCGCTTGGCCATTAACGCCAGCGGCTGTACGCCCCTGACGCAGGAGCAGTGGGAAGACCCCTCGAACGGCTTCAACAGCGCCACGGCGAACAATGCCTGGATCTGGGGCCTCGCCCTGCCGAGCGAAAGCGTTGCCAACCTGTTCTGCTTCACGGCGCACATGAGCACGGAGAATGCGTGGAGCGCCTACGGAAACGACGCCTGCCGCTGCATCAACAGCAACCTTTACAACAGTATCGACCTGCGCGACTTCCGCCGCCATTCGTGGCTCGATCCCGACCGCAAAGACCCGGAGAAGGAGTCCTACGACTACAAAAGCTGCCGCAAAGAGGGGAAGGAATACTTCAATGAACTGCCCGATTACGCGAACATCAAGTTCCGTCCGGCGCAGGGCGCTTATGAGGATTTCAAGGTCGGCGGAGCCGCAGACCATCCCTACATGCGCGTCGAGGAGATGTACTTCATCGAGGCCGAGGCCAAGGCGCATGAAAATCTTGGCGAAGGAATTCGGCTGCTCAATGAGTTCATGAACAACTACCGCATTGTGGGCGGAGGTTACGACTGTACGAACATGTCGTCGTCGGTTGAAAATTTCACCAACGAGCTGATGCTTCAGAAGCGCATCGAGTTCTGGGGCGAAGGCATCGTCATGTTCGACATGAAGCGGCTCGACATGTCCACCCGACGGGGCTATGTGGGAACCAACTCTCCTGCCTCGTACCGGCTGAATACGGAAGGCCGTGCACCCTACTGGAACTTCGTGATCTCGCGCGGTGAGACGCAGAACAACCCCGTCATCGCCACGCAGAACAATCCCGATCCTTCGCAAACGGTCAAGCCGTGGAACGGGTGATGACCATCTGCGATCAAGCTGTCAAATCTAAAAGCAAATTACCGTGAAGACATTCAAGCATATATTACCGTTCCTGCTGGCACTTCTTGTCCTTGCCGGCTGCGAGGACGACGTGAACTATACGCAGGGAACCGCGGAGAATCCCGATTGCTACGGTGTCTACTTCCCGAAGAAGCAGGCTACCCGGACCGATCTGGAGTTCGAACCGGGAACCCAGACCGAAGCGACCTATACGGTCAAACGGCGCAACACCGTGGATCCGATCGTCGTTCCGGTCGTCGTGAAGTCCAACGTCGAGGATATTTTCGTCGTCGAGCCGATCGCATTCGATGCCGGAGAGGACGAGACGACCTTTACGATCAGTTTCCCCAAGGCCCAAATGGGCACGACCTACACTTGCGATATCAACATCGAAGATCCGCGCTACGCTTCGATCTACGGTGCCGATAAGGTGAACCTTTCGATATCGCTCGTGCTGGCCAAATGGGAATTGGTCACCGACGAAAAGACCGGTGAGACCAAAGGCCGCTACCGCGACGACATTCTGGGCAACTTCGCGTCGATAGACAACCCCAATGCTAATCCGAACCCCGAAATCGAACTCGAAATCTACGAGCGTTCGGACAAGAAGGGCTATTACCGCATGAAAGCCTACACTCCGGAGCTGATGAACATCTTCGCCGGAGGACAGGTAAACCACGAGAACCGCAACGTCTGGACCTATGTCGATGCCTCGGATCCGAACAAGGTCTATTATCCCTACCAATCGACCGGTCTGACCCTCTTTTCCGATATGGGTGAGTGGTACATCGCATCGCAGACACCGGAAAATTTCGCCATGGACGAATCAGCCGGACAATATGGCACGCTCAATAACGGCGTGATTACCTTCCCGGCGCAGGGTATCGTGCTCGAACCGAGCGAAGGTGAATATGCCGGAAAATTCTTCTATGCCAACGCAAACGGTCTGCAGCGGATCATGCTTCCCGGAGCCAGGGTCTACGATTACTCGGTGGCCCTCACCAAAAGCGAACCCGCAGACGGTGTCGTCGAAATCGGCGCCACCCTCTCCGAGGACACCCGAGAGTTCCGCTATGCGATCTTCACGGGCAATTTGAGCGACGGCGAGGCGAGCCTCAAGGCACAGGAGATGGCCGATGGCAAGATCGCCGCGGAACTCATCAAGACGATCACTGTTTCGGGGACGATTTCCGTTCAGGATCTGGAAGGCGGCACCGGCAAGTACACGCTTGTAGGCTGCATCTACGGTTCGGACGAAGAGGCGAATCCGGAGGGCGGCGAAACGGCGTCGCAGAATCTGAAAATGCAGGGCTACGCCTCCATTTCGTTCGGATATATCGCCAAGGGCGACGAGGACAAGGTTTCCGTCATTCTCAACATCGGGCTCGAAGCCACGAACGAATTCGCGGGACAAGGCATTACGACGGACAATGCGGCGAAATTCTGGGCCTATGGCGAGGGGATTGAATCTATCAAACACGGAGTCTTCAAGACAAAAGACATCCAAGGATTGGACATGACGGCTTTCCTCAAAGAGGAGGGCAAGGATTTCACCAAAGAGCAGCTCGACGCCATCAACGGCGGACATTACAGCGTCATGCTCACGGGGCTGAACGGCGACACGGAGTACACGTTCGCCGGACTGGCTTACAACGGATATGCCAGCAAACTCTTCACGGCATCCATCAAGACCACCGGTGTATACAACCCGGGATTGGAGAGCGAGTTCCTCTACTCGGACTTCCTGCCGCAGAAAGAGCAGCCCTCGAAGGAGTACCTGATTTCGACCGAATGGAACTATTATGCCGTCAACGTCATGGATGAGAAGCCGATGCGACGGAAGATCGGCACGGTGACCATCGAAGACGACCCGGCAGAAAGCAGTTCGGCCGATCTGCTGACCATCACGGGACTCCCCGGGGTCGAGTTCGACGAAGGCGGTCGGATTCCGGCGGTCTACGTTCCCTCCACTGCTCCGCTCGCAGGCATAACCGGCGCTATCTCCCCGCTTCTTTCGCAAACGCCGATCGGTGTCATCAACGGAGAGGACATCCTCGCCGGCTGCGTCTCGGAGGAGAATCCCGAAGCCCTCTATGCGGTCAATTATCCGTTCATCGGAGGCGCCGTGGCCGACGGTTACATCTATTTCGTGCCCACCCCGAACTATGTCGAGCAGGGGGCCACGTTCCGTTATCTGTATACGTTGAGTACGACGACCCCCTATTCGATCCTTACGGATATGTTGCTCGTCGATCCCGCCAAGGATATGGGCGGCATTCCCGAACTGGCCGCAGAGCGGATCGCAGAATTGCGCCGGATGGCCGCAGAGCTCCGGCAGCCGCGGAATTACGTCGAACGGCTCGAATTCTCCGTTTCTACAGAACGCAGTTCCGTCAAAACCGTACCGACCGATTATGCGAAAAGATTCCTGCCCGCATCGGCTCCTGAAGCGAAAGCCGTAAGGGCTACGGTCGGATTCAGCGACGCTGTGCAGCGTGCGAACGGTTCGGGATCGGAACTCCGGTTCCGGAAAACGGCCGCTGCCGAAATCACGCTCAAGTAATATCGGATCGGGAGAGGCCGGTCGTCCGGCAAGTGTCGGCCTCTCCCTTTTTTTCAAGCCAAAAACAACCTGCCGGACTCAAAAATCAGCATGATATATGCATAACAAAACGAAACTCCTGATTTTCGCCTCCCTGCTGCTGGCCGCCTGCTCGACGGATCCCATGCAGGAAATACCGAACCGCGGGGATTCCGCTCCCGAAATCGAGACTTCGGGCAAAATCTGCAATACGTCGGACGACGCCGTGGCCGGTTCGCTCATCGTAAAATTTGGCGAAGAAGCCATTCCCAGTCTCGAACAGAATGCGTTGAATGCGGCCAAGACCCGTTCGGCGCTGACCCGTTCGGGCATCGAATCCGTCGATGACATCCTGAACGACCTGCATGTCACCTCGCTGGAGCGCGTCTTCCCCGAAGCCGGCGAACACGAGGCCCGCACCCGTGCGGCAGGGCTTCACAGATGGTATGTGCTCGGGTTCGCATCGGAAGAGGATCTCGACAAGGCGGCCGAGAGACTCGCAGGTGTCGCCGAAATCTCGAAAGTACAGTTCCGCACCCGTCTCTACCGGGCTTCCGACTGCAAAACCTATCCGTTTCAAGCAACGGCGAACGGCCAGACCCGCGCTTTGGTTACAGCGGATTTCAACGACCCGAATCTTTTCTGGCAGTGGCATTACATCAACAATGCCGACCAGGCCGTTGCCACTACATCGGTGGCCGGAGCCGACATCAATGTGGCCGACGCATGGAAGCTCACGGCAGGTAATCCCGAAGTCATCGTCGCCATCGTGGACGAAGGGGTGAAATACACTCATCCGGATCTGGCGGCCAACATGTGGATCAATCCGAACCCTTCGCCCGAATACAAGAACCAGGACATTCACGGATGGAACTTCGCTGCCGACGGTCCCATTTCATGGGGTCAGAAGGGCGATTCGGGACACGGAACGCACGTTGCGGGCACGGTAGCCGCCGTCAATAACAACGGCATCGGCGTCTGCGGCGTGGCCGGAGGTACGGGCAAGGGAGACGGTGTGCGTCTCATGTCGTGTCAGATCTTCTCGGGAGACCTGACGGGTGACGCCCTCGTGTCGAGCCGTGCCGTAAAATACGCCGCGGATCACGGTGCCTCCATCCTCCAGTGCTCGTGGGGCATCAAGGCGGGAATATACACGTCGGACAACATGTTCATCAAACAATCGCCGATGGATTACGAGGCGCTTCAGTACTTCGCCGCCCAGAAGAACTGCGAGGCCCTCGACGGCGGACTGATCATTTTTTCCGCCGGCAACGAATCGACAGCCATGTCCGGCTATCCGGCAGGCTATCGTGATTATATCTCCGTCACCTCGTTCTCGCCCGACTACCTGCCGGCCAATTATACCAACTACGGTTCCGGCTGTAATATCGCGGCTCCCGGCGGCGAAACGAGCGGTTTGAGCGGTGGGGAGAAAGCCGGCGTCCTTTCGACGCTCTGCTCCGAAACGAGCAACGGAGCGGATTACGGCTACATGCAGGGAACCTCGATGGCTTGCCCGCACGTCTCGGGCGTAGCCGCACTCGGCCTCTCCTATGCCCTGGAGAAAGGGAAGAGATACTCGCTCGACGAATTCAAGACCATGCTGCTCACCTCGGTCAATGAAATCGACTCCCGGCTGGGCGAAGGCTCGAAAGCTACGATCGCCGACGTGTCGATTTACCGCGGCAAAATGGGCACCGGCATTACCGATGCCTATCAGCTGCTCATGCAGATTGAAGGAACGCCTTGTCTGCAGGTCGCATTGGGCGAGGTGCAGCTCATTCCGCTGACGCAGCATTTCGGACAGGGTGCCGAAGACCTTACCTATACCGATATCCAGATGTCGGCCAAGGATATGGAAAAGCTTGGCATCAAGGCGGCTCCCAAAATGTATAATGGAAAACTGATGATCAAATGCACGAAACCCGGATCGGCCAAAATCAAGGTTTCGGCGATAGCCGGCGGTACGAAACCTGGAACGGGCGTCGTGATGGGCGGCATGGTCATCACCAAGGAATTCGCCGTCATCGCCCGTTCGGCCGGCGCAGCAAACGGAGGTTGGTTATAAAAACAGTGCTTGCAATGAAAAAACATCTTTATCATCTGCTCGTTTTCTCCCTGCTCGGCATTTTCGCCGCAAGCTGTTCGGATGACGACGATGCCCCCAACATTCAGTCGGAAATCGTAGGCGAATGGCGCCTTACTTCTTGGTCAGAGAATGCTCCCGAAGGATTTGAGGTATACGTAGAATTCACTTCGGCAGCGACATTCGGACTTTATCAGAAGGTCGAAACATCGAACTACACCAAATACACCGGGCGTTATTCGATCGACGGATCCCGGCTGACCGGAGTGTACGACGACGGCGAGAGCTGGGGCAACGGCTACGATTTCGAGTTGACGAATGGCGGGAACACCCTGACGATGACCACCCGAACCGAGCCGGCCGAAACCAGCGTATATTCCCGGACGATCATTCCGGATGACGTGCGCAATGCCCGAACATCCCGTGCCGAGTTTTCTCTGGAAATGAGGCGAATGCTATAATCTGTAATATTCGTGCCGCTCCGGCATTAAGTGTAAGGTAAGGACAAGAAGATGTGGTTGAAACGCTAATAACGGTCAGACCAGTAACGCTTCAAAGTGTGGAAGGCATTTGTCAACCGACAAATAATTTCGAGTGAAAATCTCTTATCTATAATGTGTTAAAACATTAAAATAAAATGTTCAAAATTACGAGATTGCTCACTGGGATAGGATGGCTAAAACCATCCTATCTTTTTTTAGAATATTTCTACGAGAACTGCAATATAAGCATTCAGACAATTGCATGTTTTAGCAAGATTTATTGAAATTTAATGTTTTAAATGTATCAATCTGAAATAAAAATCTTTGATATTTGAGTGATGATTTACGTTTTCTGCCGACTGGCATATTTGCCCCCGTGGACATTTGTCTGTTGTCCCTGAACGCAATTCCTGTCATGTAATCCCGTAATAATGCACGATCCGCGTCCGGCGGCGCTTGTCGCGCTTTGGGAAGGAGCCGTCTCACATCTGGAATTTGAGATGCGGATGGTCCATCTGCGTATCGAGCATTCTGCGGTCATGAACCGGTTGCGGGAACCCGAAAAACCCCGCTCGGCGCTCTATCTGGCCGAGCCGTTCACGCCGACGGATCTCATGGAGCTGATTACGGCGTTGCATACTGCCGGCGTGGGACGGCGTATCGACGGTACCCGTGCCAATGTGGAACAGTTGGTCGAGCTGTTCTCGTGGATGTTCAATGTCCGTATCAACAATCCCATCCAGTGCCGCCGTGGGGTCATCAACCGCAAGTTGCGGCTGACACGGTTTCTGGATCTGCTGCGCAACTCTCTGATTGAAGAGAGCCAGCGATAGGCGTCGGCGCCCCTCATCCGAGGGGCGCTTTTGGCCGAATCCTTTCAGGTATCAAGTAGCCGACGCCAGCCGCTCGCCGAACGCTTCCATCTCGCGGCCGATGACCGTCTCGGAGAATTTGGCGTAGTGGCGCGTCATGTTGGTGTT